>FSSH01000775.1_pt3 | contig 163793 bp, 133 predicted proteins | sample 1166101 | NCBI WGS metagenome assembly FSSH01 (sample SAMEA32972668, study PRJEB13176) | freshwater metagenome | biome: Drinking water system; feature: Biomass in drinking water that filtered by 0.45 um membrane; material: drinking water | place: USA | collected 2012-12-20 | depth 0 m
ACGCCGTCGAGGTTGGTCATGAAGCCTTCGTCCACCGACACGGCCCCGCGCTGATCGTATTTCACGCCGAGGCTGTCGAGCAGGCCGTTCTTCACCGGGCCGGTGAAGCCCATAGCGAGCAGAACTAGATCCGCATCCATCTCAAAGTCGCTGTTCGAAACCGGCGTGAACTTGCCGCCTTCGAACTGCACGCGATTCCCGTGCAGCTTGGTGACCTGGCCGTTGTGGCCGGTGAACTTGGTCGTCGAGATGCTCCACTGCCGGTCGCAGCCTTCTTCATGCGCATGCGACGTCCGCAGCTGCATGGGCCAGAGGGGCCAGGGGGTCGAACTCGAGCGGGAGGGAGGCGGTTCCGGCAACAACTCGAACTGATGCACTTCCGCGCAGCCCTGGCGATGCGCCGTGCCGACACAGTCGGACCCAGTATCGCCGCCGCCGATGACGATGACCCGCTTGCTCTTGGCGGTGATGGGTTCATCCGTGACGGCAATGCCCGCCGTCCGCTTGTTCTGCTGAGTGAGATATTCCATGGCGAGGTGCACGCCCTTTAGCTCGCGGCCGGGAATTGGCAGCTCGCGGGCCTGCTCGGCACCCATGGTCAATCCCACGGCATCGAACTGCTTGCGCAGTTGTTCGCCGGTGATGTCTTTCCCGATCGTCACGCCGGTCTTGAATTCGACGCCTTCGGCCTTCATCTGCTCCAGCCGCCGGTCGATGACCCACTTTTCCATTTTGAAATCGGGAATGCCGTATCGCAGCAAACCGCCGATGCGATCGGATTTTTCGAACAGAGTGACGCTATGGCCGGCGCGCGCGAGTTGCTGCGCGGCGGCTAACCCGGAGGGACCTGACCCGACGATGGCCACGGTCTTACCCGTCTTCACGACCGGCAATACCGGCTCGACATACCCTTCGTTGAAACCCCGGTCGATGATGTTCCACTCCAGCACGCGGATGGAGACCGGATCTTCGTTGATCCCAAGGACGCAGGCGCCTTCGCAGGGAGCCGGGCAGAGACGGCCGGTGAATTCGGGGAAATTGTTCGTGGTATGCAGCGCCTTGAGCGCATCTTTCCAGCGGCCGCGATAGACGAGATCGTTCCACTCGGGAATGAGGTTCACCACGGGACAGCCGGTCGTGCCCTGACAAAACGGCACACCGCAATCCATGCAACGGGCGCCCTGGACCTTGAGCTTGTCCTCGGCGATGGGCTCGTACATTTCCTTCCAATCGAGCACGCGCAGCTCGATCGGTTTCCGCTTGGGGCCCTCGCGGGCATATTTCATGAAACCCTTTGGATCGCCCATTCCCGTAGTCCTTTTATTTGCTCGCCGCCGCTTTTTTCTTCCGCTCTTCCAACACGCGCTTGTAATCCACCGGCATGACCTTCGCGAACTTCGGCAGGATTGCGTCCCAGGAATCCAGGATGCGCTTCGCGTTCCGGCTGCCGGTGCACACAAAGTGCGACGTAATCATCTCGTGCAACAGCTTCTTGTCTTCGGCCGTAGCGACTTTTTCCAACTCGACCATGCCGGTATTGCAGCGCGCCGAAAACTTACCCAGTTCATCCAATACAAACGCCACGCCGCCCGACATGCCGGCCGCAAAATTCCGCCCGGTGCGTCCGAGTACGACGACGACGCCTCCGGTCATGTATTCGCACCCGTGATCGCCGGTGCCTTCCACGACCGCCCGCACGCCGCTGTTCCGCACGGCAAACCGTTCGCCCGCCATGCCGTAGAAATAGGCTTCGCCTTGTGTTGCGCCGTAGAGCGAGGTGTTCCCGACAAGAATCGTTTCCTCCGGCGTATAGATCGCATTCTTCGGCGGGAAGACGATGATCTTGCCGCCCGACAATCCCTTGCCGATATAGTCGTTCGATTCGCCCTCCAGCGTCAGCGTGATACCGCGCGAAAGGAAGGCGCCGAAAGATTGTCCGGCTGAGCCGTTGAACTTGATCGAAATGGTATCGGGCGGCAGTCCCTCCAGCCCGTACTTTTTCGCAATGCGGCTCGACAACATCGTGCCGACGGTCCGGTTCACGTTGCGGATCGGCAGCTCGAGCGTGACCTTCTCGCCCTTATCCAGCGCCGGCTTGCAGAGCTCGATCAACTTATTGTCCAGCACATCGGCCAATCCGTGATCCTGCTTCTGCACGCAATGGCGCGGGACATCCGCGGCCACGTCCGGCGCCTTCAGCAACGGCGTCAGATCAAGCCCCTTGGCCTTCCAATGGTCGATGGCCTTTTGCACTTTGAGCTTGTCGACGCGACCGACCATCTCATTGATCGTCCGGAATCCCAGTTTCGCCATGATCTGCCGGAGTTCTTCGGCGATAAAGAAGAAGAAATTGACGATGTGTTCCGGCTGCCCGTTGAACTTCTTGCGGAGTTCCGGATCCTGCGTCGCGATGCCGACCGGGCAGGTGTTGAGATGGCACTTCCGCATCATGATGCAGCCTTCGATGATCAACGGCGCCGTAGCGAAGCCGTACTCTTCCGCTCCCAGCAGCGTCGCAATGGCCACATCCCGACCGGTCTTCATCTGCCCGTCGGTCTCCACGCGAATCCTGCCGCGCAGGTCATTCAGGACCAGAGTCTGATGCGTTTCCGCCAGTCCGAGTTCCCAGGGGCCGCCGGCATACTTGATCGAAGACAATGGTGACGCGCCGGTTCCTCCGGAATCACCGCTGATGAGCACCTTGTCGGCATGCGCCTTGGCCACACCCGCGGCGACCGTGCCGACGCCGACTTCCGAAACCAGCTTCACCGAAACGGCTGCTTCGGGATTGGCATTCTTGAGGTCGAAAATCAGCTGGGCCAAATCTTCGATGGAATAAATGTCGTGGTGCGGCGGCGGCGAAATCAGCTGCACGCCCGGCGTGGCATAGCGGAACTTGGCGATGTTCTCATCGACCTTGTGCCCCGGCAACTGCCCGCCTTCGCCCGGCTTCGCGCCCTGCGCCATCTTGATCTGCAATTCCTTCGCGTTCACCAGATAGTGACTGGTCACGCCGAATCGCGCCGACGCGACCTGCTTGATGTAGCTGTTCTTCGAGTCGCCATTGGCCATCGGCTTGAATCGCTCGGGATCTTCGCCGCCTTCGCCGGTATTGCTCTTCGCGCCCAGCCGGTTCATGGCGACCGCCAGGGTCTCGTGCGCTTCCTTGCTGATCGAACCGAACGACATGGCGCCGGTCGTAAAACGCTTCACGATCTCCTTAGCCGGTTCCACTTCATCGATCGAGATCGGCTCCGGCAGGAACTTGAAATCGAGAAGTCCGCGCAGATTCGATCGCCGCTTACTCTCGTCGTTCACGAGTTGTGAGAACTCGGCGAACGTCTTGGGATCGTTGTTTCGCGTCGCGTGCTGCAGCTTGTAGATCGTGTCCGGATTCCAGTTGTGATGCTCGCCCTGGATCCGATAGTGAATCTCGCCGCCGAAATCCAACTGCCTGATCGGCGCCGGCTCATAGGCCAGCTTGTGCCGTCGCAGCGTTTCTTCGCCGATGTCGCGAATGCTGATACCTTCGACCCGGGACGGCGTCCCGGTGAAATAGCGGCTGATGAGTTCATGGTTCAGGCCGATCGCTTCGAAGATCTGCGCGCCGCAGTAGGACTGCACCGTGGAGATCCCCATCTTCGAGAAGACTTTCAGCAGCCCCTTATTGATGGCCTTGATGAACTTGCCTTCGGCGGTTTGGGCGTCGAGCCCTTCCGGCAGATAGCCGTCGCGCTCCATGTCCACGAGCGATTCGAACACGAGATAGGGATTCACCGTCCCGGCGCCGTAGCCGATGAGGCAGGCAAAATGATGCACGTCGCGCGGCTCGCCGCTTTCGACGGTCAGCCCGACTTCGGTTCTGGTGCACTCACGCACGAGGTGATGGTGGACGGCGGCCACGCCGAGCACGCTCGGGATCGGCGCCCACTCTTCATTCACACCCCGGTCGCTGAGGATCAGGAACTTGTAGCCTTCTTTAATGGCCTGGGATGCTTGCCGACAGAGATCATCCACCGCCGCGCCCAATCCCTCCGGTCCTTCGGCGACGCGGAAGAGCATCTTCAAGGTCTTGCTCTTGAAATGGGGATCGGCGATCTCACGGATCTTCTGCAGATCGGCGTTCGTCAGAATCGGCTGTTTCACGCGGATGCGCCGGCAGGATTCCGGATTCTCATCCATCAAGTTCGGCTTGGGTCCGATGCTGGTCGTGAGCGACATGACCAGTTCCTCGCGGATCGGATCGATCGGCGGGTTCGTGACCTGCGCAAAGAGCTGTTTGAAATACTTAAAGAGCAGCTGCGGCCGGTCCGACAAGACAGCCAAGGGCGTATCCGTGCCCATCGATGAGATCGCTTCCTCACCGTTCACCACCATCGGCGTGAGGACCATCTTCAGTTCTTCGACCGTATAACCGAACGCCTGCTGCCGCTGACGCGTGGTGGGATGATCCGGCTGCGGCACATTCAGCGGCTCGGGCAATTCATCCAACGAAATCCGATGCTGCGTCACCCACGAGCGATAGGGTTTGCGGCTGACGATCTCGGCCTTCACTTCCTCGTCGTCGATAAAGCGCCCCTGGACCGTATCGATCAGGAACATGCGGCCCGGCATGAGCCGGCCCTTTTGCCTGATCTTGTGCGTCTCCATCGGCAGCACCCCGGCCTCCGACGCGAGCACCACGACGCCATCGGTGGTCACGAGATAGCGGCAGGGACGCAGGCCGTTCCGGTCCAGCGTGGCGCCGATCAGCTTGCCGTCCGTAAAGCAGACCGCCGCGGGACCGTCCCAAGGCTCCTGCATCGCGGCGTGATATTCGTAGAACCCACGGCGATCGAGATCCATCTGGGGATTGGCCACCCAGGGCTCGGGAATGAGCATCATCATCACGTGCGGCAGCGAGCGTCCGCCCATGGTCAGAAACTCAATGGCATTGTCCAGACAAGCCGAGTCGCTCTGTTGCTCGGACACGATCGGGTAGAGCTTTTCGAGGTCCTTGCCGAACAGATCGGAATTGAGCCGCCCCTGGCGGGCGCGCATCCAGTTCACATTGCCCTTGAGCGTGTTGATCTCGCCGTTGTGGCACATGTAGCGATAGGGATGGGCCAGCGGCCAGGTCGGGAAGGTATTCGTGCTGAACCGCGAGTGGACTAACGCCAGCGCGCTCGTCAGACTCGAATCCTTGAGGTCCTGGTAGTAAGCCGACATCTGATGCGGCAGCAGGAGTCCCTTGTAGACGATCGTGTTCGCCGACAAACTGGGAATATAGAAGTACTCGCGCCCCTGGATGGCCGACTGGCCCACGGCGTTCTCAACCCGTTTACGAACCACATAGAGTTTCCGCTCAAACTGAGCCTCATTGAGCACATCGCGGGCGATGAAGATCTGCCGCATGAACGGCTCGGTACTGCGCGCCACCGGCCCGATCGCATCGCTCTTCACCGGCACATCGCGCCAACCCAGCAGCCGCAAGCCTTCTTCGGCGATCACCTTCGCGAATAACTGCTCGCACTGCTGGCGGCGATCGGCCTGAGGAGGCAGAAACACCATACCCACGCCGTACTCGCCGGCGCCCGGCAAGGCCACGCCGACGTCACCCGCCGCGCGCTTCAAAAACTCATGCGGAACCTGGAGGAGAATACCCGCGCCATCGCCGGTGCAGGGATCGCAGCCCTGCGCGCCGCGGTGGGTCAGATTCTCCAGAATCTGCAGGCCCTGCTGCACGATTGTGTGAGACTTTTGGCCTTGAATGTTGACCACAAAGCCCACCCCGCACGAATCTTTTTCGTGTTCAGGGTCATAGAGGCCTTGCTTCGGTGGAAGCCCGGGTATCGGCATCATGGCAATCTCGTGTCGCTAGGAAGAAGGTGATGACTTCGCGGTCAGCGGCCACTCATAACATGCAGAGGCAAGCACGCGATATCGTGTCGTTTTATGGGCAGTCTCTCGCTTGTTCTTTTCTGCACCGCACCTTACTGGATGGGCTCCCGCGCTGTCAAGATTGTGCAGGCCGATCCGGGCCCGGTTTGCTTGACTTTGTTTACTCCACTGCCCTACCATCCGCGGCATGTCGAACGGCCCCAGTACCTCGACCATTTACAGCATGGCAGACGTCTGGGAGGCGTATCGCGCCGAACTCGACGGCGTCGAACATCAGGTCCGCCAGAATCTCGATTCCAGCGTCACCCTCGTCAATACCGTCGCCGCCCACATCCTCAACAGCGGGGGCAAGCGCGTCCGCCCGCTGCTACTGTTGTTGTCAGCCCGACTCTGCGGCTATACCGGTCACGAGCATTATCAGCTCGGCAGCCTGATTGAATTTATTCATACGGCCACGCTGCTGCATGACGACGTGGTGGACGAAGCCGACATCCGCCGGGGCCGCCGCACCGCCAGAAAAGTCTGGGGCAACCAAATCAGCATCCTGGTCGGCGACTACCTCTATTCCAAAGCCATGGCGCAGATCGTGGAGTTTCGCAGCCACGGGATGAATGAGGTCCTCGCCGAAGCCTGCACCAAAATGGCGGAAGGGGAAGTCCTACAGCTCTATTACAACGGCAATCCCTCAATGCCGGAATCCGATTACATCAAGATCGTCGAACACAAGACCGCGGGCCTGATCGCCGCCGCCTGCCGCATGGGCGCCATCCTTGCCGAGGCCTCAGAAGAAAAACAGTCCGCGCTCTTCCGCTTCGGCCAGTATCTGGGCATCGCCTTCCAGGTCGCCGATGACACGCTCGATTACAATGCCGACGGCGAACGATTAGGGAAGACCCTCGGCCAAGACTTGCGACAGGGCAAAGCGACGCTGCCCCTGCTCCATCTGCTCGACCATTGCAGCGAACCGGACCGCAGCATGATCAAGGACCGGATGGAAACCCGCACGCTGAGCCGTGAAGATCTTGAGCGGATCCTGGGCTTGATGCAGGATGCCGGATCGCTGGCCTACGCGATGGAACGGGCGAAAACCTATATCGCCGCCGCGCAACACGAACTTGAAGCCTTTGAGGACTCGTCGGCACGCCGGGCTCTGGCCGTCGCCGCTGACTACATGATTACCCGCGATCGGTAACCGTTCCTCCCGCTCCCTCTTTTCCCCACCATGGTGTCGGCGAGAAGACGGGCACTGAGCCGGACGCCGGGTGGATGCCTTTTCGGTCTCACACATTCACGCCGACCACTTTTCACAGGAGCACGAAACCATCATGGCCCAGATCCTCCCCTTTCGCGGTGCGCGCTACGATGCCACCATTGCCGGTGCGGCACGCGATGTCGCCGCGCCTCCCTATGACATCATCGACGCAGCCGGCCAGAAAGCCCTCTACGACCGGAACCCGCACAATGTCATTCGCCTGGAACTGGGTATGGACCAGGCCGGAGACGGCCCGACCAACAACCGGTACACCAGAGCCGGCGCCACACTCTCGCAGTGGATGCAGTCGGGCGCATTGAAACGGGATTCGCAGCCGACAATCTACTACCACACCATCGAGTATGTTCCGCCGGGATCGGACCCCAAGGGCCCGAGAAAGACGCTGCGCGGCTTCATTGCCACATTCAAGCTGGAAGAGTTCGGCACAGGCGCAATTTACCCGCACGAGAACACCCGCGCTGCCGCCAAGACCGATCGCTTGAATTTGATGGAGGCCTGCCGCGCGAATTTCAGTCCGATCTGGTCGCTCTATTCCGATCCCCAGGACACCATCCTGTCCGCCTTGGCCCAGGCGGCAAAATCGACTGCGCCCTGCGTGGAATTCCGCGACGATGTCGGATTCGAACAGCGCCTCTGGGCCATCTCCGACCCGGCGATCACCCAGAAAGTCGTAGCGACGATGGCCAGCAAGCCCATCTTCATCGCCGACGGCCACCATCGCTACGAAACGGCGTTAAATTATCAAAAGCTGCGCCGCCAGCAGACCGGCAACCTCCAGGGGCTGCAACCCTACGACACGGTCCTCATGCTCCTCACGCCGATCGAAGATCCGGGACTGACCGTACTGCCCACGCACCGCGTGACAACGACGCCGTTGCCGTCGTTCGATCAGGTGAAGGCGCTGTTCGCCGACACCTTCGATCTGCAGGAATATCCGTTTACGAACCAGACCCGAACCGCCGTGCGCGCACAATTCATCGATGCGATGCGGACACAAGGGCGGACGACGCCGATGTTCGGGTTGGCGCTGAAGGGCCGCGATACCTATCTGACCCTGGCGCTGAAGGCCGCGCATCGTCCGCCGGCCAGCGCGTCACCCCGCACCAAGCTGGACGTCTCGCTCCTGCAACAACTGGTCGTCGCCAAGCTCTGTCCGACGCAACAGGAACAGGAAGCGATTCTCTATACGAAGGACGACCACGAAGCCCTGGATTGGGCCGCGAACGGCACCGGGACCGGAGCGTTGCTCTTGAACGCCACCAAAGTGAGCGAGGTCAAGGACGTGGCCACCGCGGGCGAACGGATGCCGCACAAGTCCACCTATTTCTTCCCGAAGCCGCTGACCGGGTTAGTCATGAATGTCATGGAGGGATGAGCGCTCGCCATCAGCTATCCGCTCTCAGCTCGGAGAAACTGCACGAGCAGTGCGTTCCTACAGGCTGACGGCTGACCGCTAATTGCGCCTCAAGACCGATGAAAGCCAAACTCCTCATTGTCGACGACGACGCAGATATCGTCACAGTGCTGGAGGATCGGCTGCAAGCCTCGGGCTACACGACCGTCGTCGCCCGGGACGGACAACAAGCGCTGGACCAAATCGAACAGGAATCTCCCAATCTGATCCTGCTCGATCTCGACCTGCCGAAACTGACCGGCATTCAAGTCCTCAAGCGGCTCTCTCAGATCAAACACGTCGAAGACCTGCCCGTCATCGTCATGACCGCGCACGGATCGGTGAACGCCGCCGTCGAGGCCATGAAAGAAGGGGCCTACGACTTTCTCACCAAGCCGCTCGACAAAGATCATCTCCTCATCGTCATCCGCAAAGCCCTTGAACGGGACTCGCTCAAACGGCAGGTTGCCTACCTGCGCTCGGAAGTCGACGGCCGCTATGCCAACATCATCGGCGCCAGCCCGACCGTCCGCACGGTCGTCGAAGCCGCGCAACGAGCCGCACGCTCCGACGCCAGCGTCCTGCTGCTCGGGGAAAGCGGCACCGGCAAGGAACTCTTCGCCCGCTCCATCCATCAATGGAGCCATCGACACGCCATGCCGCTGGTGGTGATCAACTGCGTCGCATTGACGGAAACCCTGCTGGAGAATGAACTCTTCGGCCACGAGCGCGGGGCCTTTACCGGCGCCGACCGGCTGCAGAAGGGCAAGCTGGAAATGGCGGACGGAGGGACCGTCTTTCTCGATGAAATCGGAGACATGCCGCTACCGCTCCAGGCGAAGCTCCTGCGCGTCTTGCAGGACCGCGAATTCCAGCGCGTGGGCGGCACCCGAACGGTTTCCGTCAATATCCGGATCATTGCCGCGACCAATAAGGACCTGCGGCAAGCGGTCAAGACCGGGCAATTCCGCGAGGATCTCTACTTCCGCCTCAACGTCATCACCCTCACCCTGCCGCCGTTGAGGGAACGCCGCGGGGACATACCCGCGCTGGCGCAATTCTTCCTCGAACGGCATGCCCGGGAAGCCAAACGCCCGGCGGCGACGCTCAGCCCCTCATCGATAGAGGCCCTTACCAGGTATCCCTGGCCGGGGAATATTCGTGAATTGGACAACGTTATTGCGCGGGCGGTCGTGCTCAGCCCGACTGATGCGATTGAACCGGACATGATCGCGTTGCTTCCGGAGGATGCCCGTCTCTGTAGGGAAGAAGGACCGGAGCTCCCGTACCTCGATCTGCCCTATCACGAGTCGATGGACGCGCACAGCCGCCACATCATTACGCGAGCGATTGAAAAGGCCGACGGGAATCAGACACGTGCGGCCGAACATCTGCACTTGCAGCGCACCTATCTGGCTCGGTTGATTAAGCAGCAACGTGACCGGCAGGAAGGACGATTCGAGCACGGGACAGAATCGCATGAGACCTAACGAGCGTCAGGCCGGAGGAAGCTTCCGGTCCTCCAGCCGGAGCAAACCGGCTTTCACGTCGCGCTCGGCCTGCCCATAGCGTTCCGGCGTCCCCACATCGGACCAGTACCCTTTCAGGTCATACCCCAACAGCGGTTCGCCCCGCCCGATCGCGGCCACATAGGGATCGATGATCGACGACGCCACTTCTCGTGGAATATCCCGCAAGAGCCTGGAGTGCAGAATGTGGATGCCGGCAAACATGCGCGGCCTTGTCGGCATGGCGGTCTCCGCCAGGCCTTTTCCATTGATCCGGACGATGCGATCGTCCGCTCCCACTTCGACGAGTCCCCATTTCACCGCATCAGGATCCTCCCGCAGCACCAGCGTCGCCAGAGCCTTACGTTCATGGTGGAACGCGCACAGCGCCGCAAGATCCAGATCAAACAGCGTATCGCCGTTCAGAATCAACACCGCCTCGTTTGAGAAGTACCGCTCAGCCTGCTTGATCCCCCCGCCCGTCCCCAGGATGATGGGCTCATGCGAATAGAGAAGCCGCAATCCGAACTGCGCGCCACTCCCCAGGGCCTGCTCGATCATTGGGCCAAGATGATGCAGATTGATGACGACATCGCGGAATCCGTGATGCTTCAGCAGCAGCAAATTCCACACAATGAGCGGGGTGCCGGCAACCGGAAGCAGGGGTTTGGGGATCGTGTTCGTCAGCGGCCGGAGGCGGGTACCGAAACCCGCCGCGAGAATCATAGCTTTCATGGTGAACTCACAGCCATCAGCCGACAGCGTCAACCAGACAAGCCCGATACTGACGGCTGATTGCTGACTGCTGACAGCTTCTCTTCACTGAAGTTCAGCCACATACGGCGTGAGGTGCTTGCGGAGCGGGGCGAGCTCCGGATACCGCTGAAGATTCCGCTTCACATACCCCAAAACGCGCGGGATGTCGGCCAGGAATTTTGGGTTGCCCTTCACCCGATCGATGTAGACAAACCGTCCGGCGGCTTTCATATTCCGTTGAATGCTGGTGAGATCGAACAAGCGCCGAAAGGCGTCGCGGTTGGTCCAGACATGCCGATGCTCAGCCAGCTGATCGAGATAGTAATTCACCAACTGATCCACCAGCGGCTCATTGAGCGCGATATAGGCATCGCGCAAGAGGGAGGCCAGGTCATAGGTCGCCGGGCCCATCAGGGCGTCCTGAAAGTCGATCACGCCGAGCCGCAATCCGTCGACCATGAGATTGCGCGAATGGTAGTCGCGATGGGTGAACACCCTGGGCTGCCCGGCCAAATGTTCGGAAATCTTTTCGAACTCCCCGCGGATCGCCGTCCAGTCCTCCGAGCACATCGGCTTACCCTGGCGCGCCACGATCCCGTACTCCAGGAAATGATCGAACTCCCACATAAGCAACGGCACATCGAAACTCCGGTGGAACGCCAGACAGCCGGGATCGGCCGGCGAGGTCGCCTTCACCTGCATCTGAACCAGCACGTTAATAGCTTGTTTGTATCGGGACTCCAGACTCGGCGCATCGGCATCACGCACCGCTTCGGCCAGCGTCAGATCGCCGAAATCTTCGAGATACAGCAACCCGGCGGCATGGTCATAGTGATGCAGCGTCGGGACCGACACGCCGGCCTTCCCGAGATGCGACAGAATATTCAGAAAGGGCAACTCGGTAATCTGGTGCATCGCTCCGCTGACCGCTTCTTCCGATTGCTTAAACCCCTCCGGCTCAGCGAGTTGCATGAGTATCACGGAGTGGGGGGGACCACCGGCCAGGACGGCGCGGAAGTAGCGCCGATTCGACGCATCCCCCGGCAAGGGCTGGAGTTCGCGCAAGACCAGACCGGGACTCAGCCGCGATTCAATGGTGCGGGCGACGAGGGCTTGATCAGGAGGTGTGAGAGGCCCCTTCGGTGGAGCCGGGTTCGCAGTAGTCATACGCGCCGGATTATACCCAGTGGCCGAAAGGTTGTCACGAACACTGCGGGAATTGCTCAGCGAGAGCGGACCATGTATGCGCCATTCGCAGCAGTCAGACGCGCCGGATTATATCGGGTGGTCCAAAGGTTGTCACGAACACAGCGTGAATTTATCAGCGCGGGCGGACATCGGCTACGGGAGCTACGTTCCAGCCTGTCCCGGACAAGCGCCACACCGCCACCACACCCAACGTCGAGCCCGTCACGTCAGCCAGCCAATCCTGCCAGCTCGACTCACGGAACGGCACGAACAATTGATGGACTTCGTCGGTGATTCCGTACAGCGACGCCGTCAGAATCGAAAAGAGCACCGCCCGGGCTGCCACTGATTCTGTTGCGCCCCGGCGAAACGCCCGATAGCACAACCCGCCAAGTACTGCATATTCCAGCGCATGCAGTACTTTGTCGTTCACCGCCCAGAACAGCGACGGCAGATCGTCGTCCGGATGCGATTGCGCCGACAGATAGAAGATCAATCCGGCATAGCCGAGCACCGGCCCCCAATACACGACGAAGCGCTTCCATCCCGTTCTTCCGGCCTGACCAGTCACGATACAAACTCCTCTGTTCGTTGCGCGTCTCGGACCCCTATGACATACTTCAAAAAATGAGAGAAATCACGCCCCAATGAAAAACGTCCACGTCTGCTTTGTCTGGCACATGCACCAGCCCTACTACACGGACCCCATTGCGGGGACGGCGAGTATGCCCTGGGTGCGCCTCCATGCCACGAAAGCCTATTTCGATATGGCATACCTGCTGGAGAAGTTCCCGGCGGTGAAAGCCACATTTAACTTCACGCCGTCGTTGCTACTCCAGCTTCAGGAGATCGGCAACGGCACCGTGCGCGACCTGTTCCTCGAACGCGCTCAACGTCCGGCCGCAGAGTTGACGCCGGAGGAACAGGCCTTCCTCATCCGCCATTTCTTCTCAGCCAACTGGGCCACGATGGTACGTCCGTTCGCACGCTACCACGAGCTGCTGGTCAAGCGCGGCACCGAGGTCTCGGGACCGGATCTCGCCAAGGTCGCCCGCCAGTTTTCGACACAGGATTTTCTGGACCTGCAGGTCTGGCACAACCTGGCCTGGTTCGGATATGGGCCGCTCCAGCGCTACCCCCGCCTGGGTGCGCTCCGCAACAAGAGCCGCAATTTCACCGAGGATGACAAACACGAAGTCCTCGCGCTGCAACGGATCGCGATTCAAGAGATTGTCCCCCTCTACCGTCAACTGCTCGACCGGGGTCAGATCGAACTCACCACCACACCGTTTTTTCACCCGATCCTGCCGCTCGTCATCGATACGGATATCAATCGCCGCGCGCGTCCCGACCTGCCCCTGCCCTCCCGGTTTCGCGCGCCGGAAGATGCAGAGACACAACTCCAGCGGGCCGTCGACTTTCACCGCAAGACCTTTGGCCAGCCGCCGGTCGGACTCTGGCCGTCAGAAGGATCCGTCTGCCCCGAGCTGCTCCCGCTGGTCCATCATGCCGGGCTCCGCTGGCTGGCGACCGACGAGGGCGTCCTCGCCCGCTCGTTCGAATTGAGCAATCGCCCATGGCATCGGCACACCGACCTCTACCAGGCTTACCGCGCGGGCGAGTCCGGCCGAAACGTGACGATGGTCTTTCGCGATCGCGATATTTCCGATGCCTTCGGTTTCGTGTACCACAAAACCAATCCGGACTCCGCCGCCGATGACGTGCTCCGCCGGCTCCGAAACATTCTTCACAACGCACCGCAGGAACAGATTCTCATCCCCATCATTCTCGATGGCGAAAATCCCTGGGAGCATTACCATGACGGCGGCGAGCACTTCCTCTCGCGCCTCTATCGCGCGTTCACCGCACATGAATTAGATCAGGAACACACCGTCCATCTGACGGCCTCCACCATGTCGGAAGGCCTCGCCGCGGTCCCGCCCACCCAGCAGTTGCCCGCACTCCATTCAGGATCCTGGATCAATCAGGACTACAAAATCTGGATCGGGCATCAGGAAGACAACCGCGGCTGGGACCTCCTCGGCCATACCCGCACCCGCCTCGTGGAAGTCGCCCCGACCTTGCCGGTGGACCGTGCGGAAGCAGCCTGGCAGGAACTCTATGCCGCCGAAGGCAGCGACTGGTTCTGGTGGTACGGCGACGATTTCGACACCGACTACAAGCAGGAGTTCGATCGCCTCTTTCGCACGCACTTGCGCAACGTCTGGCTCTTTATGGGCCTCACTCCGCCCGATCGATTGAACCAGCCGATCTGTGCCATGACCCAACAGGCTGCGGCAGATCGCATCACCCAGCCGGTCTCGATCCTCACCCCCACCATCGACGGCCTAGTGACGGACTTTTTCGAATGGCGTGGGGCCGGAACTATCACGACGCACCCGCCGCTGGGAGCGATGTGGAAGGCCGAGGGGTTATTCACGGCCATCTACTTCGGCTGGAGCCAAGATCATCTGCTTTTACGGCTCGACCCGGATGACGCCGCGCAGCCCCGGCTCAATGGATTGGGGATGGAGATCACGCTCCACGGGCCTCAGCACAGCTTCCGTCTCTCCTGCTCGCTGGCCCCGTCCGGACCGGAGTCCTTCACGCTCTTCCAACAAGGTGAGGCAGAAACCTGGCAGGAGATCGGTCCCTATCGTTCGATTAGTCGCCGAACCATTTTAGAACTGGCGATCCCGACAAAGGACCTCCTACTTGAAGCGGAACAAGAGGTGGGCCTGAGCCTCGTAATTCTCGAACATGGATTGGAAGTGGCCCGCTATCCGCATCATACGCCGGCCATCCTAACCGTACCGGGACCGGAGTTTGAAGCGGGGCTGTGGAGAGTGTGACCGGGATAGTCCTGAGCGTTGAGTGCTGAGTTTTGAGTTGTGAAATTCCGAACTGCCTGAGACACTCTGGACTCAGAACGTTTCAAATACTACGGAGCAACTATGCCTGACTTAAGACGTGATCCTATCGTCGGTCGCTGGGTGATCATTTCGACCGAACGGAACGGCCGACCGCATGACTTTGCCCAGATGCAACCGGCGAAACCGATCTCCACTGCGATCTGCCCATTTTGCCCGGGCCAGGAACGACTCACGCCGAAAGAAATCATGGCCTATCGGCCGCAACCCGGCGAACCGAATTCGCCGAACTGGACCGTCCGCGTCATCCCGAACAAGTTCCCCGCATTGCAGGTTGAAGGGGACATGGGCCGGGAAGGCATCGGTTTGTACGACCGGATGAACGGCGTGGGCGCGCATGAAGTCATCATCGAATCGCCCGGCCACAAGGAAGGCCTCGCCGATCTGCCGACGAAGAAAATAGAGGATGTGCTCTGGGCCTATCGCGACCGTATGATCGATCTCCGAAAAGATCTGCGCTTCCGCTACATCCTGATCTTCAAAAACCACGGCGCCTCGGCCGGCGCCACGCTGGAACACAGCCACTCCCAACTCATCGCCCTGCCTATCGTTCCGACCAGCGTGACGGAGGAACTCGACGGCTGCCGCGCCCACTACGAGCAGAAGGAACGCTGTATCTACTGCGACATCCTCCGGCAGGACCTTGCCAGCGGCGATCGGATCGTGGCGGAGAATCAGGAATTCCTCTGCGTCACACCCTATGCCCCGCGCTTCCCGTTTGAAATGTGGATTCTCCCCAAGCGCCATGCCGCCTATTTCGAAGAGAGCCAGAAATCGCAGTTCGAATTCTTGGCTCCGATTCTCTCCGAGTCCCTGCGCCGCATGGACAAAGCGCTCGGCCGTCCCTCCTACAACTTCATGCTCCACAGCTCCCCGCTGCACGAAAAGACCGGCGACTACTATCACTGGCATCTGGAAATCATCCCCAAGCTCACCCAGGTGGCCGGCTTCGAATGGGGCACCGGCTTCTACATCAATCCCGTCGCGCCCGAAGAATCCGCCAAGTTCCTGAGGGAAGCGGAGCTGTAAGGACCCGGCGCACACACGGAATCCCCCGACAACACTCATACGTGCGGCAGGGAGCAGATTATCTTCTCTTCTCCTGATCAATTCCTGGCATAGCCGCTCAAGTCAGCGCTTCTTCGGCCGATAAGATGTCAGCGCTTGTGTCCCCACACCACTCCCTGAGCACCCACGTGCATACACACTCTTATGCCACATCCATCACAGCAAGATTCGTCAGCGTCTGAATGGCAGGGCGTGGGAACCACACCGGACCGTGCGTCTCTATCCGGCGATACCACCTCTGCGCTCCGACAGTCTGATGAACGGTTCAGGCTCGTCGTAGAGGCCGCCCCCTACGGCATCCTGATCGTGAGCCCCTCGGGGACGATCACCATGGTCAACCCGCAATGCGAAGTCATCTTTGGATTCACGCAGAACGAGCTCATCGGGCAATCCGTCGATATCTTGCTCCCGCCCGCCTATCGCGAGGCCCATGGCCGCCATCTCCTGGCCTTCTTCGCCGATCCGGTGAGAAAGCAAATGGGAGGGCTTCGCGATCTGCCGGGCCTGCGAAAAAACGGAACCGAGGTCCCGGTGGAGATCGGGCTCACGCCGATTCAAACCGCGGCCGGATTACACACGCTCGCGACCGTCATCGACGTCAGCATCCGCAAAGCCAACGAAGCGGCGCTGCTCCGTCTGCAGAACCATTTGCGCGAAGAGGTTGACGCCCGCACGAAAGAACTGCAACTGGCCAAAGACGCGGCCGAATCCGCCAATGCGGCAAAATCGATCTTTCTCGCCAACATGTCTCATGAGCTGCGGACTCCGATGCATGCGATTCTCAGTTTTTCGAGTTTGGCTGCGGAACGTCTCGAACAGAGAGACACGGCAAAAGTCCACCACTACCTCAGCCGCCTCCATGACAGCGGCAAGAATCTTCTGGCCCTGCTCAACGATATCCTGGATCTCTCGAAACTGGAATCCGGCCGGATGATCTACGCTCGTAAGTCCGTCAATCTTGCCGCTCTGGCGCAGGCCGTCGCAGTAGACCTCGACCCCCTGCTGAAAGCCAGACAGCTGACCTGCACCCTCCACCCGCCACAGATCGACACCCTCGTCCACGGCGATGAATTCCGCCTGGCGCAAGTGGTGCGCAACCTGCTCTCCAACGCGATTAAGTTCACTCGAGACAGCAGCGAGATAGGCATCTCCTTCGCCTCGGCAACCCTCCCCGCACAGGATGGACGTCAAACGAATGCCTCGGTTCCCGCTGTCGCACTGACCATCACCGACCAGGGAATCGGGTTTCCGCCGGAGGAGGCAGAAACCATATTCGATAAGTTTGTGCAGAGCAGCAAGTCCAGAAACAACGCCGGAGGGACCGGCCTCGGGCTGGCGATCTGCAAAGAAATCATCACGGCGCACCACGGGCACATCCGCGCAGAAAATCGTCCTGCAGGTGGAGCCTCGTTTACGATCGTGCTGCCTCCGGATAGCCAGGCACACGAAGAGGAGGCTGCGTAGCATGGCCGATTCGCTCATTACCGTTCTCCTGGTCGACGACAACGCCGCTAATCTCGAAATTCTCCAGGACGATCTGGCGGATAGCGGCTATGCCCTCGTGTCCGCCTGGGACGGAGTCGAGGCACTGGAAAAACTGACTCTCGAGCCCCATCGCTACCACGCGGTCCTCCTCGACTTGATGATGCCCCGCATGACCGGCATGGAGGTGTTGCAGCACATGAAGGCCCATCCGGTCTTGATGCATGTACCCGTCATCATCCAGACCGCAGCCGCGTCCCCCGCCGAGGTCACCGAAGGCCTCGCCGCCGGAGCCCATTACTATCTCACCAAGCCGTTCGAGAAGGGCGATCTGCTCGCCATCCTGACCACGGCCATTCGCGATCGTTCCGCGTACTTAGCAGTCCAGGAGGAACTGGAGAACACCGCCGGAACCTTGCAACTGCTCCACAATGGAACGTTCCGGTTTCAGACGCTGGACGAGGCCCGGCAGCTGGCGACCCTGCTCGCCCATGCCTACCCCGATCCGTCCCGTGTGGTGACCGGTCTGTTGGAACTGCTCTTGAACGCCGTGGAGCACGGAAACCTGGGCATCACCTATGACGAGAAATCGCGCCTGCTGGACAGGGGACAACTCGACGAGGAAATCGCTCGCCGGTTGCAGGACCCGGCCTATGCCGATCGATGTGCAGTCGCAACCTTTATCCGGCACGGACACGACCTCCATCTCTCGGTCATCGATGACGGTGCCGGATTCGACTGGCGTCCGTTCCTGCACCTCGACCCTCAACGTGCTTTTGATACCCATGGCCGGGGCATCGCCACGGCCAAGATGGTGAGTTTCGATTCCCTCGAGTACCACGGTGCCGGCAATCACGTCGAAACGGTGGTCCGGATTCCTTCCTGCGGGACAAAGGCCGACAACATCGCGGCGTAACGACAGTTCCTTCCGTATCGTACTTGGGCCCTCGCTCCTTGCCTCATCCTATTCCGGACGCCTATCATGCTTCTCTTCGTGCCCAGCTCAACGAGGGAAACCACAGGATGCCCGTTCGCTTTCGCATTGAAAATCCCGCGCTCGCCGTCCCTCTACGCCAGATCGAACACCTGGTGCGCCGGGCCGGAGGCCGGCTGTGGCTGGTCGGCGGCTGCGTACGGGATCTGATCCTCGAACGGCAACCGCGCGATCTGGATCTTGAGGTGTCCGGCATTCCTCCCGGCCAACTACACGCGATCCTCACCGAACACTTCTCCGTCCAGTTCGTCGGTCGCGCCTTCGGCGTGTTCAAGCTCGACGGCCTGCCGATCGACGTCTCATTGCCTATGCGACGCCCGCTGGATGACGCCACGATCCCCGGCCTCCTCCACCTCGCCGACCCCGACATGGACATCGACGAAGCCCTCTCGCGGCGCGACTTCACGATCAACGCGATGGCCTGGGATCCCGATACACTCGATTTCCATGATCCCTTTCACGGCCGTGAGGATCTCAGGACCGGCACGTTACGCCATGTCTCCGAACGATTTGCCGAAGACCCGCTGCGCGTGCTGCGCGGAATGCAACTGGCTGCGCGCTACGACCTGACGGCGGCACCGGAGACTCTCGCATTCTGCCAGTCACTCACGCAGGACCATCTCCCGAGCGAACGGATCTGGGAGGAATGGAAAAAATTCCTGCTCCAGGGGGTTACCCTCTCGAAAGGGCTGCAGTGGATCCACGGTTGCGGCTGGCTGCGGTTCTATCCGGAGCTTGCCGCGTTACCCGGTTGCCCGCAAGATCCGGTGTGGCATCCGGAAGGCGATGTCTGGATTCACACGCTCCACTGCCTGGACTGGTTTGCGAGGGAACGAACCGGGCAAGCGGAGGACGATCTGACGGTCGGCCTTGGCATCCTCTGTCACGACTTCGGCAAACCCGCCACGACGAAGAAAGAGTTCGGACGCATCACCTCGCGCGGCCATGAACCGGAAGGGGAGGCCCCAACCCGGCAATTTCTTGCCCGACTCACCAATCAAACCGGCCTTGCCGACGAGGTCGTGGCCCTCGTGCTGTGCCACCTTCGCCCCCGCGCGCTCTACGATGCGAAGGCGTCCGACAGTGCGGTTCGCCGCCTGGCCAGGCACGTAGGCCGCATCGATCGCCTCGTGCGGGTCGCGCGCGCTGATCATGCCGGACGGCCGCCAAAACCCTTCGATGAGTTTCCTGCCGGCGAGTGGTTGCTCAAGAAAGCACGGGAATTAGACGTTGAAGCGCAGGCTCCGGCCCCCATCGTGATGGGACGGCACCTGCTTGCGATGGGGGTGTCGCCGGGCCCTGAGATGGGCAAACACCTCGACGACTGCTACGAAGCCCAGTTGGATGGCTTGTTCACCACGCTCGACGAAGGCCTGGCCTACGCACGCCAACGACTCCCCTCATCTCATTGACCTCATCCAACGTTTCACCAAACCCGTTTCAACGTGCACCTACCAACTCTCGCCCCTTGCTCCCTTACACATCGGCATCATATGATCGCCCCATGCATATTCAACTAAGCCACCCATCCAGAGCCGTTGAAATCAAAGGTCCGAAGAAGGCTAAAGACCTCCTGAAAGAGCTCAACCTCGTGGTCGAAGCGCACCTGGTCATTCGGGGCGATGAGTTAGTGACCGAAGACGAGATGCTCTACGACCAGGATCAGATTGAAATCCGTCCGGTCATCTCGGGCGGTTCCCCGAATTTTACGAGCCCACAATGAATTGCACCAAATGCAAAACCCGCGCGGTGATCGATCTGCCGCGCCACAATGCCGCCTTCTGCAAAGGCTGCTTCAATTACTATGTGCATGACCAGGTCGGCCGGGCCATTAAGTCTGAAAAAATGTTTGGGAAGGATGATCGCATCCTCGTGGCAGTGTCAGGCGGAAAAGACAGCCTGGCACTCTGGGATGTCCTCCTCAAGATGGGTTACAAGGCGGACGCACTGTATGTGAACCTGGGCATCGGCGGCTATTCGGAGGTGTCCCATGCCAAAGTGGTCAAGTTTTCTGAAACCGTGGCCGCCCCGCACGGCGCGGTCCTGCATGTCCACACCGTCGAGCAGGAAGCCGGAGCCGGCATCAAGGAACTGGCCATGCTGATTCACCGCCCGACCTGTAGTACATGTGGCACCATCAAGCGCTACCAGTTCAATCGCGTGGCGCTGGAACATAAGTACGATGTGATGGCGACAGGGCACAATCTCGACGATGAAGCGGCCCGCCTGCTGGGTAACGTGCTCCGCTGGCAGGAGGACTATTTAGACAAGCAATCCCCCAACCTACCGGCTTCGCTCGACGGGTTCGCCAAGAAAGTGAAGCCGCTTTTTCGCTTATCCGAGCGCGAATTGGCCGCCTACTCGGTTTTGAACCGGATCGACTATATCGTCGAAGAATGTCCGATGGCGAAAGGCGCCCGAACGCTCCTCTACAAAGAAGTGTTGAACCGGCTCGAAACAGAATCGCCCGGCACGAAGCAGGCCTTCTATTGCGGCTTCCTCGACAAACAGCGCAAGCCGCAAGCCTCCCCGACCACGATGGCCGAGAAAGATCAGGCCATGCTGCACCCCTGCTCCGTCTGTCAGCAACCGACCACCGCCGACGTCTGCTCCTACTGCAAGATGATGGCACGAGCCAAAGTCCAATCTGCCTCATAAACTCTTTACGATTAATATCCTCATGACCCAACGATCGTATTTGAATCACATTCTGAGCTTTGCCTTTTCACTGATTCTCACAATGCACTTTCTGCCCTTCTCACCCGCCGCTGCATCTGATGAGCCCGCAACAACACCCATCGGCACCCAAACCATAGGGCTCACAACCGGACCATTCTTTCCCCTGCGCGTTGGGATCAGCCAAACATCAAAACTCTTCGGGGAAGCCCTCATGCCTTCGTGGATGATGACCCTTACGGAACCGATCGGCTCAGGCTGGTACCAAGGCCAACTGGCTCTCGGCGCAGAACTCGTCGCCTTCCACACTCATAGTCCGATAACAGCCTATGGGATCGGACTGACGCCGAAAATGGCCTATACCTCCACGGCGTTTGGACGGGTGCGCCCGTTCATCGAAGGAGGCGGAGGACCGGTATGGACGGACCTGGGCGGACGGATTCCTGAGCAGCCGGGACAGTTCAATTTTCTGGTATGGGGTGGAGCAGGCTGTGCCTACCAGATGGCTCCGGCATGGGCCCTCACCGCCGGCTACCGAGTCATGCATATCTCTAATGCTGGAACTCGCTCGCCCAATTCCGGGCTGAATTTTAACCTCCCATACCTTGGTCTCACCTATCAAATATTCTGATTCCTCGGCCTTCTCCGCCTTCAATACAGCTGTCCCCAGCTCATACAAAATTGAACACTTGTCACGGACGAATCGTGGGGATTCTGGGGGAGGCCCCCCTCTTTTGATGTGTGGTAACTCTTCAGAGAATGTGATGATATCGGAGTCGCTGGCAGAGACACTGACATCACCCACTGGCACCACGAGGCATGTCTAGTTATGCTCGAACGCGTCCTATATGTCGTGAATCTCGACCCTTCAAACAAATATGGGTCGCTCGAAGAACAGATCTTCTTGACCAGCGAAGCCTTTGCTAAAGAGGGAGGGGTCTTCATACCGGTTTTTTCAGCAGCGCTGCCGGAAAAAGAAGAGCACCGATACAGACTTGCGGGGCTGGCAGCAACATCATTGTTCCTCGGACGATTTGACTTCCGTACTCTGCGCAAGCTGCTGCATTTGATCGACCGGTATCGCATTGATGTGGTCCATTGGAATCTCTACCATCCCCTCAACGGATACGCGGCAGCCTTGCGTGTCATACGACCCAGGTTGCGGCATTACCTCACCGATCACAACTCTAGACCGAAGTCATTGAGTCGCTCTCCTCACTCACTCTCAATTTCGTGCAAGAGACTGATGCTTCGAGGCTATTCAAAAGTTCTTGCTGTCAGCGACTACGTCCTCGCGGAGTTAGAGCAACAAGCCATTTGGCCTAACCTCGGCAGGTACCACCACTTTGTGAATACAGGCCGTTTCCAGCCCGACAAATCAACACGCTCACACATGCGATGCTCACAAGGGGTTGAGAAAGTATTTGTAGTCCTGGTCGTGGCACACCTCATCCGGGAGAAAGGTGTGCATATTGCTATCCAAGCGCTCAAGGAGCTTCCCTCCAATGTTGTCCTCTGGATTGTCGGAGACGGGCCGGAACGACTGCCCCTTGAGCGAACCGTCGAATCTCTCGGTATCCGTGAACGAGTCAGGTTCTGCGGCTTGCAGGCTGAAGTGAGTCCATTCATGCAGGCCGCGGACTGTTTCGTATGCCCATCGTTATGGAAAGAAGCGGCAGGCCTGGTTATTCTTGAAGCGATGGCTTGCGGCCTGCCGGTGATCGGGAGTGCTGTCGGGGGCATCCCTGAATTTATTCAGCCCGGCCAAACCGGATCGCTCGTTCCAGCAGGGGATCCTGTGGCTCTCGCAGCCCATATTGGTCGGCTTTATGCATCAGAGACGGAACGGGAAGAGATGCGAGTGAAGGCCAGAGCCCTGGCTGTCTCACAGTTTTCCCATGAATCACGGGTTTCCGATGCCGTCGCTATTTACAATACAACATGCCTTGAGGTGCGGTGATGGCACATGATCTGACCAATCAGCTCGACCGTGACGGCATTGTGATCCTCCCCGGATTTGTTACGGGGCCTCAACTGCAGGGAATGCAACAAGCCTTTGAAGCTCGCTTGCGGCACATGGCGTGGAACGACACGTTAGGATATGAACGGACCGAGATGTATCGCCATATGATCCAGGACGTACTTATTCTGGACCAAGGATTCCTCGATGTCGCCCTGCATCCGATTGCTCTCCAAGTGCTCAAGGAATATATCGGGCCGCAGTTCCAGCTAGTCGAAGCAAAGGGGTGGTTATCGCTCCCGACCAAGAAAAACTTTCACGGATGGCATGGCGATGCCTGGTACGATCAGAACAGGGTTTCCGCAATTCCCAGGGAAGTGAAGCTTGTCATCTACCTCACCGATGTACGATCCGGCGCATTTACCTATATCAAGGGAACCCATCGGAAACAGCATCCCCGACTAGTTCCCAGTCATGAGCTCGCCAACGTCTCTAAGGAAATGATCGTGGAAGTCCTGGGAACTGCCGGTTCAGCCGTCCTGTTTGACACCTCCGGAATCCACCGGCAGGCTACGCCCGTCTTGGAGCCTCGGCAAGCGGTGTTCCTGAATTACCACGACCCCGGCATCCCCCTCCAGCAAGAGGACATTGACTATTATCGATACCACCCGCTCCTCCTCAATGCGGCTTTTCTGGGCAACCTCACACCGGAAGAACAACGGGTCTTGGGATTTGGCGACAAGCGAAACTACCAGCACGGCTTCGAACGCCGGCGTCGCCATGTACTCTTAGAAGGGATCAGCCGATCCCTTCTCGAATCCTCACTGCAGATAAACCAAGCCCTTTATTATCCTCGGAGAGCACTAGCCAAGGCCAGGAATCTTTTACGGCACTAGAAAAACTGCTGAGCCTCGCTCTTCAGCGTCGACAGCCTGATGCCGAACTGCACGGTGCGTTCCATCGGGGAAGGCTCATGCTCCTCACCACAAATTAGGAAGGCCTCAATGCGCGCCAGAAAAACATTTCTCGTGTTTTGCTTTGCAGCTCTCCTGCTTGCCGTCACGGCCGTCGCGTCTGAGCTTGCCTTACGAATCTCAGGCCATATCTCCACCGCCAGTATCCACGCCATCTCAGACACGGACTTTGTGCGGGTGCCGGGCATGTTCGAACCGAGCCAATCCGTGGAGGAGACCCCTCATCCCAAGCTTCATTACCATGCGACCATCAACTCGCTCGGGTATCGAGGGCCTGAGGTTGAACGAATCAGGCCTCCTCACGTTGTTCGCATCCTCTGTCTCGGGGATTCCGGAACTTTCGGTCAGTTTGTGAACGATGATGAAACGCTCTCCGCAAATCTGGAACGGATGCTACGACAGGAAGGACATTTCGTCGAGGTCATCAATGGAGGAGTCCCCGGCACAACTATCGTAGACCAAGTAGAGATACTTCAACGGAGCCTCAGCCTTGCGCCGGACATCGTCATTCTCACATTCAGCGAAAATGACATTGCCGACTTGGAAGCGGAGCCCTCTCAATTCGCGGCGCTTGCGGAGAACCGGCGCGTCAAAGGGCAGACAGGGCTGAAAACCGTCTATGAACTCGTTCGAGACACCGCTCTCTTCAATTACCTTTTAAAGGTCAGAGCGACCTGGAAGACCTACTCGGCACCTCAGGGATCCACCGCTGAAGTCCGTGCAAGTCATGAAGGCTCGGACACCAGACATGAACGACTCTGGACAACATACTCCCATCACCTAGACGCAATGCGCCAGACTCTGTCCAGCAGGAATATCCGAATGATCTTCAACGGCTATCCGACGCATCAACGGATCGGCGCCGATACATTTACGGACGATCGGAGTCGCGTTCAGCTCAGCCGAGCGGAAGCCTTGGCTAGGAATATGGGAATACCCACGGTTTCGCTCCTCCCTTCCTTCCGGGAAACCGGGCTGGCCAAGGAAGAACTCTATCATTTACCATACGATGGGCATGCCAATAAAATGGGGTATCTGGTTCAAGCTCAGGCGCTCCTTCCCATAGTCCGTGAGTCAATCCAGGCTGTTCGCAACAGTGCTCCAGCCCCACGGTCCTAGAGCTGAGCAGACGTACGAAAGAGATTGCCCCAGCAAGGCTAATCCCTTGATAGGATCCTATGCTCGGAAACCCGGTCCAGAGAGCCTGTCCGACCCTTCTGCGTTCTGCTGTCCTTCCTCTCTCACTCCTGGTAGCGCTCACCATTTTCATTCAATCCGTCTTTGCTGCCGAGTCTGATTTCATCGGCCGGTGGAACCTCACTCTTCTCGAAACGGATGGCTATACTTCTGCCTGGTTACAGATTCAGCCTACAGCAAGCAAGGACAAGAGCGGTCAGCTGGTATGGATCTTCGGCGGAGCTGAGCCTTTGGAGGATGTTTCGATCTCAGAAGACACGCTGACCTTCTCGCACCTATTCATGGGGAAACGGCTCCATTTCACCGCAAGATATGCAAGCAACGCTCTCAGTGGAACGGCAACGGACCACAGTTCCACCATTAGATGGAATGGGGTTCGCGCACCGGATTTGCGCGCCCCCACCGCACTACGACCAGGAACGCCGGTGGCCCTTTTTACCGGCCACACGCTCTCCGGATGGACCTTGCGTAACGGATCCTCACCCTCTTGTTGGCATGCCGAAGCGGGCATCTTATTCAACGACAGATCCTGCGCTGATCTGAAATCGAACATCGATTTTTGGAATTTTCATCTCCATCTAGAGTTTCGGCTCGACGACAAAGGCGGGAGTGGAGTGTACCTTCGAGGCCGATACGAAGTCCAAATCGACCACGATGGGAACATGCCGCCTACCCCTCGCTCGACCGGCGCCATCTTTGGGCACATCGGTCCGACCCTGGCGGCCGGGAAAAACCCAGGCGAGTGGCAAACGCTTGATGTCACGCTCATCGGGAGAGAGGTGACCGTGCGGCTGAACGATCACGTCGTGATTGCCCATGAACAAATTCCAGGGCCCACGGGTGCCGCCCTCGACAGTGATGAAGCACGGCCAGGCCCCATCATGCTGCAAGGGGATCATGGCCGCGTGTCATTCCGTAATATCGTGATTACGCCTTTGCTTCATCAAATCCCTTAGCGTCTCGATCCATGCATCGCTGACTCGTCCTGCACCGCGACACGGTCCTGAGTTCTTCCCTGAGTCCTCCTCTCATCATAGGGCCCTGAATTCGATCCCCTCAAAGAAGCCCGGATCTGAACGCGATCCTTGTCGGCCAGAGCCGCATCAGCCAGTTCCTCTCTTGCAAAGAGGGGATTGACCCCGTAAGCTGCAGACTTACCTTCCCTTCCAGAACACTCGACACGAAAGCACTGGATCATGGCAAATTCTGGTCGCGACTACTATCAAGTTCTCGGCATCCCCCGCACGGCTTCGGCCGATGAGATCAAGAAGGCCTATCGCCGTCTCGCCCGCCAATTCCACCCCGACATGCACAGCGGCGCCAAGAAGGCCGAGATGGAAAAGAAATTCAAAGAGATGAATGAGGCGCATGAAGTCCTCTCCGACCCGGACAAGCGAAAAAAGTACGATCAGCACGGCGCCCAGTGGGAGCAGGCCGAGGCCTATGAGCGAGCCCGCCAGGCCGCCGGATCCCAAAGCCGCGGACAGGCCCACTCGTTCAGCGGCGAGGGATTTTCCGATATCTTTGAGAATCTTTTCGGGGGCCGCGGGCGAGCAGCCGGCCAGCACGAATTTTCGGCATCCGGGGAAGATCTTGAAACGGAAGTTGATCTGTCCCTTCGGGAAGTCCTGAGCGGCGTGACCAAACGAATCAACCTCATGGAGCCGACTCCCTGCTCCACCTGCCGCGGAAGCGGTGCGGTAAAAAACCGGCCCTGTCAGGCTTGTCTGGGATCAGGCCACCGGATGGAGTCCCATTCAATCGAAGTCAAAATTCCTGCGGGCGTCCAGAACGGGACGAGAGTCCGCGTGCCGGGGAAAGGCCAGCTCGGCATGAACGGCGGCCGTCGCGGCGACCTCTACCTGCACGTCACGCTCATGCCGGACAAGGTCTTTCGGCAGCAAGGCAGTGATCTGCATGCCAACCTGCCGGTGTGGCCATGGGAAGCCGCCCTCGGCGCCGAAGTCATGGCCCCCACATTGACCGAGCCGGTCCGCGTGAAAATTCCCGCTGGTAGCCGTGCCGAGGGCAAACTACGCTTGAAGGGGAAAGGGCTCCCGACTGCGGCCGGAGGCCATGGCGACCTGTTCCTCACGCTGCAGATTGTCCTGCCGTCCCCTTTGACCGAGGGAGAACAAAAGCTGTACGAACAACTGAGTCACTTGCGAACGGGCGATCCACGCGCGGAGTTACTGGCCGCCGCCCAACGAAGCTAGCTTCCTCCACTGTTCCTGATACAGGACTCTGCATGCCCCTCGCCGAATACGCCCTGCTGGCCTTCAGCTCTCTATTCGTCATCGTCGATCCGATCGCAACGGTGCCGGCCTTTCTTGCCATGACGCCGCGCGATACCATGCAACAGCGCCTGCGCATGGCCCGCGTCGCCTGCCTGGTGATGGTCGGAGTGCTGGCCGGGTTTGCGCTGATCGGCAAATCGCTGTTTCACTTGCTAGGCATTACCCTGCCTGCGATACAAGTCGCCGGGGCGTTAGTGTTGCTGCTGGTAGCATTGGACATGCTCCGCGCTCAGCGTTCACCGGTCATGGAAACCGCCGAGGAAACCGCCGAAGCCAGCGGGAAAGATGATATCGCCATCACCCCCCTGGCCATCCCCATGCTGGCAGGCCCTGCAGCCATTTCTACGGTTATTTTGCTGGATGCCCAGGCGGCCGGGTGGGTTCAGCGCGGCATCTTGCTCGCTTGCCTTGCGGTAGTCGGTCTGGCAAGCTACATTATCCTGGCACTCGGGGCGAAAGGGGCTAAATGGCTGACTCCGATGGCAGAGAAAATCATGACGCGCCTCATGGGGCTGTTGCTCGCCGCCCTCGCCGTACAATTCTTGTTTAACGGACTCAAAGGAGAAGGCGGGCTGTTACAGCAATAGCGCAATCTTCATCGTTCTTACAGGCGGGTTTAACCGAAGGAGGACACATGCAACGATCCCGTGCAGCAATCATCACCCTGACTCTCGCAGCCGCGGTGAGCCTGACTCTGGGCACGTCCGGTGTCTGGGCCGAAGGATACGGCAAGGAAGGCCATACCGGCGGCGGACACAGCGCCATGGGCGGACACGGTATGGGCGGCATGATGCACAGCAGCACCGGCCACCTCATCCGCCATCTCCTCAAGCATGAAAAAGACATCGGCCTCACGGCCGACCAGGTCGCCAAGCTCAAGGAGGTCCAACTCAATCTGGATAAGACGCGGATCAAGGCGGAAGCAGATATCCAGGTGGCGGAACGCGAGCTGAAGGCGCTGACCGACGACGAGAAGTCCGATCTCGGCGCCATCGAAGCCAAGCTGAAGCAGAGCGAAGACCTGCAAGTCGGCTTGCGCATGACCTCCATCAAGACCAAGCGCGAAGTCCTGGGCCTCTTGACCCCCGAACAGCGCGCCAAGGAAAAGGCCGAGCACGACAAAGTGATGCAAGAACACAAGGGCGCCGGCAGCGGCCACGGCACGCCTCATGGCGGCGGTGCGGCGAATCCCCACGGTGGAGCCAATCCCCACAAAGGCGCTGGAACCCCGTCGGCTCCCGGCAACATGTCAGTGCAATAACCTGTTTTTGAAGGAGGTGGCCCATGAAATCTCTCACGCTCATCCTGACGCTCGCGGTTGGAACAGTGTTGGCACTCGGGACCCCTGCCTGGAGTGACAAGAAAAAAGGCGAAGAAGGCGATCTCGCCACCCTGGCCAAAGACGCCAAGATTACGATCGAGCAGGCGGCGAAAACTGCCGTAGAGAAAGTGCCCGGCACCGTCGTCGAAGCGGAACTTGAAAAGAAGCACGGCAAAACCACCTGGGAGGTGGAAGTGCTCGGGGCGGACGGGAAAGTCACGGAAGTCTGCATCGATGCGGCGACCGGAGAGGTGATCGGGACGGAAGCCAAGGACAAGAAAGACGGGATGAAGAAAGAGGGAAAGAAAGGAAAGTAATCGGACCATGCCCAAAGAATTGAAGATGAAGAGTCACGATCTCCTCGTTGGTCCAGGCCGGGCGCCGGCACGGGCCATGCTCAAAGCCGTCGGGTTCACCGACGAAGATCTGTCCAAGCCGATCGTCGGGGTGGCCAATACCTGGATCGAGGTCATGCCCTGCAATTTTCACCTCCGGCGGTTGTCGGAACGGGTGAAGGCCGGGATCCGCGCCGCCGGCGGAACGCCGATTGAATACAACACGATCGCCGTGTCCGACGGCATTTCGATGGGGACCGAAGGCATGAGGGCCTCCTTAATCAGCCGGGAAGTGATTGCGGACTCAGTCGAGCTGGTCGCCCGCGGCCATTTGTTCGATGCGGTCGTCGCTCTGTCCGGTTGCGACAAGACCATCCCCGGTACCGTGATGGGACTCGCCCGATTAAATCTGCCATCGGTGATGCTCTATGGCGGGTCGATCATGCCCGGCCAATTCCAGGGGCACGATGTGACCATTCAAGACGTGTTTGAGGCAGTCGGCAAACATGCCTGCGGGACGATGACGAACGCCGAGCTGAAAGATCTCGAAGACCATGCCTGCCCAGGCCCCGGCGCCTGCGGCGGCCAGTTCACCGCCAACACCATGGCCATTGCGTTTGAATTCCTGGGAATATCGGCCATGGGGCGTAACGGTGTTCCGGCCATGGATCAGCACAAGGACGATGTCGCCTTTGAAGCCGGCAAGATGGTGATGGACCTCCTCAAGAAGGATCTACGTCCCAAGCAGATCATCACCCGTAAGTCGCTGGAGAATGCGATCGCCGCCGTGGCGACGACCGGCGGCTCGACCAATGCCGTCCTCCACTTGCTGGCTGTCGCCCGAGAGATGGGTGTGAAATTGACCATCGACGATTTCGACAAACTCAACCGGAAAGTCCCACTCCTCGCGGACCTCAAGCCGGGCGGTCGATTCACCGCGTCAGACCTCTTTGCCGCAGGCGGGACCACACTCGTCGCCAAGCGGCTGCTGGATGCAGGCATCTTGCATCCGAATCAGCCGACCGTGTCCGGCCGCACTATCGGCGAAGAAGCCGCCGATGCGAAGGAAACGGCCGGGCAGCAGGTGTTGCGGCCACTCTCGAACCCGATCAAGCCCACAGGCGGGCTGGTCATTCTGAAGGGCAATCTGGCACCGGAAGGCTGCGTGGTGAAAGTGGCCGGCCATTCGATCATGAAGTTCCAAGGCCCGGCTAAGGTATTTGAACGGGAAGAGGATGCCTTCGCCTCAGTCAAAGCAGGAAAAATCAAAGCCGGCGATGTGGTCGTGATCCGCTACGAAGGCCCGTCAGGCGGACCAGGCATGCGTGAAATGCTGGGCGTGACCGCGGCGATGGTGGGAGCCGGGCTCGGTGACTCGGTCGCCCTCCTCACCGATGGACGCTTCTCCGGCGCGACACACGGCCTGATGGCCGGCCATGTGGCACCCGAAGCCATCAAAGGCGGTCCGATCGGCGCGGTGAAGAACGGCGATACGATTACCTTCGATATCGCCAAACGACGGCTGGACGTGGCGCTCACGGACAAAGAAATCAAAGCGCGCCTCAAGAAAGTCAAACACCCCAAGCCGCGCTATACCACAGGGGTCATGGGCAAATACTCGCGACACGTCTCCTCGGCCTCAGAGGGAGCGGTCACCAGCTAGTAGATCGGGCATTGTGCCTGCGAGATCGGGGAGGAGCGCATCTGTGTTTCTCCCCGATTCTGTTAGTGGTAGGTTATCTGCCGCTCCCGGCTGACCACGGTTTCCAGAAGCGCGCGCGTCCCATTTTTCTCAGTCCACCGCTGAACCATCTCCTTCGTCCAATTTCCCGCCGCATCGAACTCATACGTCACCACTGACTTGCGGAGATGCGCACTCCGAAAGAACTCACTCTGCTGTTCGATCCGCTGACCGGCGTCGTTGTATCGATAGACATCTTTCCGCATCAACGCCCCGTCTCCTGAATAGAAACGGCTTTCCTTCAGCCGCCCTAACGGCCCGTGATGATGCGTCGACTCCAGCACCAGCCGCCCTTGAAAATACCGGGCAAGGTAAATCAGTTTTCCCCTGATGTCATAGAGCGATTTCTCGACAGTCCCATTCCCGGTGACCGCGAGATCCTCCGTAACGACGCCACGTTCGTCATACAGGTTGAATTCTGCATGGGCAAGTTGGCCATCATCGGTCGCCGCAATCATGGCAACTTGCCGGCTCTGCTCGTCAAACCCATACCGGTAGATCTTCTTGTACAGGACATGGCCGTCAGGCTTGATCGTCTGCTCTTCCGTCACCCGACCGACTGCGTCGTAGGACAGACGATACTGAACTGAATCGGTTTCTTGCGTGGGGAATAGTTCAACCTTCGTCAGGCGCCCATCATGATCGAAGTGATGGATGGTACGGAGTTGTGAATGACGGGTCTCCGCCGTCTTCACCGGGCCTATCAATTCTTGTTTTGAGAGATCGCTCGTCGTCTCGCCGAGGACCGAACCCGCGGCGGGGCACAGGAGAACCCCGAGGATGAACAGGACTCGAAACAACCATGGATGATCAGTGTGCATGCAGGTGGCGCATCATACACCGCTTGCTCCGATGAGGAAACTTCTGAGCACGGAGAGTTCCTACCGCTCCTTCATACGCCCGCGCATCTCCACAATCATGCCATCCAGATCGGCCTCGGCCTTGCTTCGATCACTGACTAATTCGTCCAAGTTATAAGCACGAGGCGAGGGAGGAGTTGCGAGCGGCTGAACGGGCGCGCGCTGGTTTTTCGGGCTGACCATCTTGGGTGCCGGAGTCTGGCTGGGGACTAGTCGAGGAGCCGGGATGGGTTGTTGCATCGGGAGTTGATCCGCCGGCACCTCAGTCGCCGCACGCGTTGGCCCTGACGGGAAAGGTACCGGCAGCTGACCTGATACCACCGTACCCAGCTCGCGCAGCCACTGTCTGGCGACCGAAGATTTGAGCGAGAAGCTGATACTGGTGATCGGCATGCCATCAGGCGCCACCCGGGCAATCGCCGTATTGACCCCGATCATATGTCCTTCACTGTCGACGAGCGGGCCGCCGGAATTCCCCCGATTCAAACTGGTCTCTGTTTGGAAAACGTGCTTCCCCTTCACACCGTTAAAGTTGTCGACTTCGGCGCTGATCACTCCTGTTGTCAGCGTCCACAGTCCGCCCTGCTCGGGATGGCCGATCGCAATCACGCGGTCCCCGATTTTCGTCCGGTCCGACTCGCTCAGATCAATGACCGGAAGCGGAGCAGCCACCCCCTCAAGCTTAAGCAACGCCAGATCCAACGGGGCTGAATAGGCCACCAGCTTGGCGCGGACCATGCGGGCCAAATCGGTCTTGCTATCGCCGCTCACGCGGACGGGTTTCAGAAATACGGAGAGGCGAGGATAAGGTTTTCCCATTTTTTCGTCGATGACCACATGGGCATTCGTCAAGACCACGCCGTCGGGCTGAATGATGGAGCCAGTTCCTCCGCTGCCGCCCTTTCCGCTGTCGGAATGGCCCATGACCATGACTACTGCTGGTGAGGCCTGTTCATAAATCTCACGCGGGGTCAGATCCTTTGCTTCAACACTCATATGCCCCTGGCCGATCAGAGCCGCGAGGAAGATCAGCGCATATCTCATCATTTTCTCCTATCTTTCAATAGTCGTCGTGTCGGAGGAAGAACCGCCCTCTTGCCCTTGCCTGTCACATCCGCCGCAGACCTATCGTTGCCGAAGAGTATAGGTCTCAACGAATAGTGGTGCCAGGCGTTGACCAGCCGACAGTAGAGAGCAAGTGGGAAAACGTAAGAAGCGACCTATTGGCGCTTAAAGAAGTCGGCGACCATCTCGACCACATAGGTCAATTGGGCGTCGCTGAGTTCGGCATAAATGGGAAGGGACATGACTTCTTCGGCAGCCCGTTCGGATAAGGGGAAGGCCCCCTTCCGATAGCCAAGATCCTGGTAACAGTTCTGCATATGCATAGGGAGCGGGTAATAGATCTCGGTCCCGACGCCCTTCTCTTTCAGATGAGCCCGAAGCTCGTCGCGCTTCGAGACCCGCACGGTATACTGATTGTAGACGTGGAAATTGCCCGCCTTCGTCGATGGCAATGTCACGCGATCCAGCAAACCCGCCGCTCGAAACAACTGGTCATACCGGGCTGCATTGCGTCGGCGGCCTTCAGCCCATTGATCGAGATACTTGAGCTTAATATCGAGCACGACGGCTTGTAACGCATCTAAGCGGCTGTTAATCCCGACCGCTTCATGAAGATAGCGGACCCGGCTCCCATGCACACGCAACATGGCGAGCGCATCTGCAAGCCCCTGATCATTGGTCGTGATCATCCCGCCATCGCCAAATCCGCCAAGATTCTTCGAGGGGAAAAAACTGAAGCAGGCAGTATCTCCCAACACCCCGGCACGCTGACCGCCCTGTCCCGCTCCGATGGCCTGACAGGCATCTTCAATGACATGCAGTCGCTTGGCCTTGGCAATCTGGTTGATAGCCGGCATATCGGCACATTGACCGAAAAGATGGACTGGAATAATCGCTTTAGTGCGAGATGTCACCGCACGTTCGAGTTGCGTCGGATCAAGATTGAACGTATCCGGCTGAATATCGATAAAGACGGGCTTTGCACCCAATCGAGACACGGCACCGGCTGTGGCGAAGAATGTAAACGGGACCGTGATCACTTCGTCGCCTTGCCCCACTCCCATCGCCATCAGCGAGAGGAGCAATGCATCGCTGCCCGACGCACAGCCGATCGCGTAACGGGCCCCGACATACTTAGCCAGAGACTCCTCAAAGGCCACCACCCGCGGACCGAGGATAAACCCCTGCTCGTCACAGACCGTTTGGACCGCCGTCATGATCTCGGCCCGAAGAGGTTGAAACTGAGCTTTTAGGTCGAGGAGAGGAATATTCATGTATTCAAATCGTCCCGAAATCCCTGGCGTTGGTCATCAATGCACAGGCTACGTTTACCCCATCAATACCTTGGACGCGATCTCTTTGCAAGTGGAGAATGAAACCGGCGAGACACGAGCTAGCGAAAATCGCGACGCTGGAAGATGATGCTTGCAGACATCAGCAAGAATGAGACATAGGTCAAGCCGTACACAACAATGAGCAAGAGGTCCGTTCCGGACACCTCGATATGGTGAATGACATTCCCCTTGAGATTGAACCGCTCTAGATTCGGCAGGATGTAATAGAGGCCGGTGACCGCGGCACGCATCCCTTCATCCATCTTCTCCCCGAAGGTCTTGAGATCCGCCGTGAGATGGCCGATCACGTAGGTGGCCAGCGTGAAAATGGCGCTGAGCGTCGCGCTCGTGAAGGTCGAACACAACAAGGCCACCGCGGTGATGACCATGAATTCCATAAAGATCAACCCCAGCGCCTTGAACAACATGCTCTCAATCGGCACACTTTGCGCAAAAAGCACCAGCAACAGTCCCCCGGCCATAACCAGTGTATTCACCAAGAGCGTCAGGGTCAGACCTAGGTATTTCCCAACCAGAAACTGGTAGCGCGCGACGGGTTTCGACACGATGGTATAGATCGTTTTCTTCTCGATCTCTTTGTTGACGAGTCCGATTCCGACGAAGATCGCGATCAGCACCCCAAATATATTGATGCTCCCAAGCCCCACATCCAGCAATAAGCGATGAAACTCCCCCAGCGTCAGCCGCATCAGCAACAACGAGCTCCCAATCATCAGGAGCGCAAACACCAGGAGGTTGTAGAGCAACTTGTCCCGCAGGTTTTCCCTGAACGTATTGAGCGCGATCGATAGAACCTTCATACGCGCGCCTCCACAGGTGGCTGCACGCCTTTGGCTTCACGAATGAACAGATCCTCCAGCGACGCCTTATGAGGAGTCAACGAGACCAGCTTGGCATGGGCCGCCCGAATAACTTCAAGAGCCTCATCCACCTGACGCTGGCTACTCAGCACGGCTATGACTCGTTCCCCGCTCACCATCACCTTCGTTGCCAAGACACGCAGATGTTCCAGACCTTCCGGCGAGAGCCGATCGACGACCATCTCCACTTCATGCGTGGTTCCTTGTTGGATCAACTCAGATACCTGTCCACAAGCCACCAATCGGCCTTTCATAATCATGGCGACTCGATCGCAGAGTAACTCGGCATCGTGCAAAATGTGCGAGCTGAACATGACGGTCTTGCCGGATTCCTTGAGACGGAAGATCAGGTCGCGCACTTCCTTCCGTCCGATCGGGTCAAGCCCGGACATCGGCTCATCCAGCACGACCAGTTCCGGGTCATTGATTAATGCTTGCGCGATTCCAACCCGCTGTAACATCCCTTTTGAGAATTTTCTGAGTTGGAGGTCTTTCGCGTGAGACATGCCCACCAACTCAAGCAACTCATCCACACGCCTATCGAGACTTCCCCCCCACAACCCGAAGAGATGGCCATAGAAATTGAGGAACTCACGGCTGGTCAGATAGTCGTAGAAATAGGGAGACTCGGGAAGGAACCCGAGCTTGGCTTTCGCAGCCGGATCGCCCACAGCATGGCCGAAGATTCTGGCCTGACCGCTGGTGGGATAGATGAGCCCCATCAGCATCTTGATGGTCGTCGTCTTTCCTGCTCCGTTAGGACCAAGAAATCCGAACACTTCACCCCGCCGAACCTCCAACGACAATTGATCCACTGCCGTGACGCGCCGGCCCCAGAATCCGACACGAAACACTTTACGGATGTTTTCAATCTGGACAACGTGGTCCGTGACAGGACGCATGTGGAACCTTACCCCTTATCCAACCTGAACACTTTAAGCCGCCCGGGATGGGTGCTGCTTGTGACCGCTCCCGTCTGAGCATCTAGGTTATACGTTCCGCCGAAGGGCTCTTCAGGCAGTGCAGGCAGTATGCCGGACGAAACCAAGTCAGACAATGCTTTTGGATATTTTCGTTCCGCCTGACGATAGTGCCGGATCGAGTCCTCTAGGCGCCTGAGATCCCGCTCGATGATGATTTCTTTGACCCGCACCTCCAGTTTCTCTCGCACGGCAATGTCCGGATTCTCCTTCCACATCGCCTCAAGAAACTGCAGCGCCACATCGGGATTCCCCGATTCTGCATACATCCGAGTCGCCAAGCCTGGGAGAAATCCAGGGCCGCCAGGAATCTTTGCCGCGCGACTAATATATTCGGCACCCTTGGCCGGCTGGCCTAGAACAAAGTAGTGGTTGTACCCAAGCAGAAACGGCAAAGTCCATTCGTTGGGATTCGCAGCGTGGCCTTTCTCCAAGAGCTGGTTGCTCAAATCAACCCGCCCTGCCATTTCAGTCAGAACCACGCCTCCCACATAATAGATATAGGCATAGAGAGGATCGAGTGTGGTAATCACGTCCATCGCATGATACAGCCACACATGCTCATCAATAGAATTTTTCTTATTCCCCAGCACCTGGAGCGTTCTCAGCCAGAGAATATCCGCCCCAAGATGGTGGTGGCCCAACAAGGCCGGCCGCAGAACCTCACCGCGCGGGAGTTGCGCTAATTCTTCAATTTTCCCTGCCACCCGGTCAGAACGACGATCCAGATCTTGTTGGAGGTATGTCATAAGTCCGATGAGGACAGCCATCACAACAAAGAGCGCAGAGCAAGTGAGCTTTCTAGAAATAGAAGATGACGATTGGGCAGGAGAGAGAGAAGAAGAAGAGCCGAAATACATGGGAAACTACCACCTCTTTAATAAACAAGGTCCCGCCGGCTGCTTCCAGCCGGCGGGACACTTGGTTTAGGCAGAGCCTAGGCCGACGTTAGAATACGCCGGTCGTGCAATCCTGAGCTCCGGTCCCGTCAGCTGATGCCCACACCGAGAGGGTAGGATCGCCGTCGAGGTTGGACGAAGCCGTCGCCCGAAAACCACCAGCAGTCGTACCCGCGTCAAGAGCCCCAGTTTCGTGGATGATGTTAGCAGCAGCGGCCGTCACCGGACCAAGACACGAAGTATGCGCAAGGGGATACGAACCCGTCGCATACTGATACAGCACGTTGCCGGTCGGCTGGAACCCAAGATCGGCGAACGTGCCCGTCGTTACACCGGGACCGGCAGCACCCACGCACCAACCCTGAGCACCGGCAAGCGTCACCGCAGGAGCAGCGGGGTTGAACCAGTTGATGGGAGCGCTCTTCGTACCGGCAACGGGAAGCGACGCCACCGGCCAACGTTGCACAGTGAGATAGCAGCCCCGCTCACCCTGCCACGACACTTCTGAGGTCTTGATGGCCCCCAGGTTTGTCTTGGCTTCCGACTGCCGCGACTTCATCTGATACTGCAGGAAGTTCGGGATGGCGATGGCCGCCAAGATGCCGATGATCGCCACGACGATCATCAACTCGATGAGGGTAAAACCCTCTTGTTTACGCAATGCCTTAAACATCGTACTGCCTCCTGGTTGATGGTTCACTGACCGCCCACTCTCACACTCTGCTTCTTCTTGCTACCCGAGGCGCTCGTGTTGGCGCCTACCAGGGCTATAGCAGGTTTGATGCCGGTCAGCGTTAAAGACGAACGTATCACCATCTCTCTGGAAATCAACAAGTTAGAAGAAATCATCCGACTGGCCGGTTATGCTCGGCAGCAACCAGCCCTTCCGCAATCTGCTCAAAGATGCCGAGAATTGGCATCTCACGCGTTTATCTTGAACAGAAAACGGACGAGGTCCTTCTGCTTGATCGATCAATATCGGAAGCCTGGGCTCTCTGGAGAATGAATGCGTGAGGCGGTTCCATGGAGAATGATCTCCTTGAAACTATTCATGAACTTTAGCGGATGATCACAGGAGAATCGTTGACTGCCCGGTTTGACCGATCGCCCCCTTTATGGATAAGAGGAGAAGTCGTCCCCTTCGTCTCGTACGAACCGATCGGAATGGATACGGCTATGGGGCAGATTGTCTAGACTGTATCTTCTCTGATACGCGGCGTTTGGCTTGCTGGATACGATCCTCGCTGGCAGGATCACCAAGGCCTTGCTCGCGGAACCGTTGAGCCAGCTTTTCGTTCGAAGGATCAAGCTCCAGTGAATGAAGCCAGGCTTCTTTCGCCTCGGATAGCTTCAGTTGCTTCACATAAATTTCTCCAAGATGCTCATAGATCACTGGATCGTCACCCACCAACGCGACCGCGCGCTTAATCTCGGCCAGCGCTTCATTGAATTGCCCGGCCTTATAGAATGCCCACCCCAGACTGTCGACATAGTATCCGTTGTCGGGCTTGAGCGCGACCGCCTGCCTGGTCAATGACAAGGCTTGTTCCACCTTGACGCCCCGTTCTGCGTAGCTGTACCCGAGATAATTCAAGGCATCGGCGTGGTGCGGGTCCAGACTCAGGGCCGACTCCATCGACTTCACCACATCGTCAAAGCGATTGAGCTTATCGTAGGCAGTCCCCAGGTTGAAATGTAGATCCGCATTCTTCGGGTGATGGCGAAGGCCTTCTTCGAAGGCGCTCAAGGATTTCTCGAATTGCTCGGCCTGGAGGTGCGCGAGCCCTAGCACAATAAAGGGTTCTGGCTGCTTGGGATTGATCCGCGTGGCCTCGGTCAAGTGGGTGATCGCAGCGGGATAGGCCTTGAGCCGATACTGCAACACTCCTAGATGCATATGACTGTCAGCATACGACGGATCGAGCTGAGTATTGAACTGGTACGCTTCCAGCGCTTTCGAGAACTCCTTCGACTCCTCATAGAGATAGCCGAGATAGTCTCGCACTTTGAGTTCGGCAGGTCGCGCCTTCAGCACCGCCTGGAGCAGCTCAATGGCCTTGGGAAATTCCCTTTTCTCTCCGTAGATCAGTGCCATCCGCAACTGCGCGTCGAGGTCGCCAGGCTCTTCGGCCAACATCTTGTCGAGTTCCGCGAGGCCTCCGGCGTAGTCCTTGGTATTGACGTAGAGCTGGATCAGGTGCTGGCGGATATCCTTATTATTGGGATTCACCCGTTCAAGGTACCGCTTGAGCACCGCAATCGCTTTTTCTCGCTCCTGCCGGGTTTCGTACAGCGAAGCCTGGGCAAGATACGCTGGTTCAAACGCCGCATTGACCGCGATCGCCCGTTCGAAACTTGCCAACGCCTCGTCCTGTTTGCCTGATTCAAGGAAGATTCTGCCGAGGTAGTAGTGGCCTATCGGCGACTCCGGCGAGACTTTCAATCCCTGCTTCGCGGTCTGCTCTGCCTCCGCCAATCGCTTCTGATTCACGAGGATAATCGCTTTGGGGAAATAGGCGTCGCCCTGGGCCGGGTCACGTTCAATCGCCAGATCCAACAACCGCAGCGCGCGATCCGGTTTGCCGGCGCTGGCGAGAATGCCGGCCATTTGCGTCAGTTGTTGAGCATCCTGACCGGTCCCTTCACCGACTTCCTCCGCATAGCGAGCCGCATTGGCCAGGTCACCTAAGCCGAAATAGATCCCGGCCAGTCGCGCTTTGACCGAGCGCGAGTTCGGATCGGTTTTGAGCACCGCCCGATATTCCTGGATCGCTTTATCATTGTCTTGGGCTAGCTCGGCTTGGTATCCCAGCATGAAATGATACGACGCTGAGGCGTCCGCAGCCGGAGCCATGGCCGGCTTTTTCGGTGGGGGGCCGGCTGACGCACCTTCCTGCGGATGGGGTGCCGCCGCACAAGCCACTGCTACAAGAGGAATGAGGATGCCCAAGAGTCCACGCCCCGCGCACAGCGGCATATGACCAGGGAATAACAATGAGAATGAGGAAGCGACCGAAGACCAGCGTCGTGTATTCACAATAGCCTTTGGGGAAAAGGACTCGGAGTGCATCGTCAGCTGGAAGGAATTATACCGACAGGAGAAAAGACCCGTCAAACGACTTCATGATTCGCGAACGTCAAGGCTTTCAAACTTGGCGAAGCGATCCTGAAAGAACAGATCTCGCTTTCCGATCGGACCGTTCCGATGCTTGCTGATAATAATCTCAGCTATGCCCTTCCGCTCAGAGTTCTGATCATAGACATCTTCGCGATAGATAAACATCACCACGTCGGCGTCCTGCTCGATTGCGCCGGACTCACGCAAGTCGGCCAACATGGGGATCGGTGGTTTTCTGGCCTCTACGGCTCGACTGAGCTGTGACAGCGCCACCACCGGCACATTCAGTTCTTTCGCCAACGCCTTGAGCGACCGGGAGATATCAGAGATTTCTTGTTGCCGAGACTCGGAATCACTCCGCCCCTGCATGAGCTGCAGGTAATCGACGATCAGGAGATCTAGCCCCTTTTCAGCTTTGAGACGGCGGGCTTTCCCGCGCATCTGCTGTACGGTAATTCCACCCGTATCATCAATATAGATCGGCGCTTGCTCCAGCCTCCCCGCCGCTTCTGCCAGCCGCCACCAGTCTTCTTTTTGCAACTTGCCCGTCCGGAGTCCGTGGGAATCGACACGTGCCTCTGAGCTCAACATGCGCAACACGATTTGCGGCTTGGACATTTCGAGGCTGAAAATACCGACCACCGCTTTGGCGTGGATTGCGGCATGCGTCGCAAACCCCAAGGCCAGACTGGTCTTGCCCATACTGGGACGGGCCGCCACAATCACAAGGTCGGACGGCTGAAGCCCTGCAGTCAGATCGTCGAGATCGTAGTACCCCGTCGGGACTCCCGTAACATGCTCTTTCCGCTTCGACAGCTTATCGACAAGATCAAGACTCTCTTTGATGATGTCGTTGATCGGCGTAAACGACCGCTCCAATTTGCCTTGGGCAATGCTGAACACCGAGCGCTCGGCAAAGTCGAGCAGATCATCTATCGAAGTCGTTCCCTCATATCCTTTTGTCAGCACTTCCGTCGAGGTGTGAATGAGTTCCCGCGCCACCGCTTTGTCGCGCACAATCTTGCAGTGATACCGGATGTTCGCGGAGCTGGATACCGACTGGACCAACTCAGCAAGAAAGGCCGCGCCGCCGATCGATTCCAGCTCCCCCTTCGCCTTCAACCGTTCAGTCAGCGTGATCTGGTCGATGACTTCCCCGACATCGGATAAGTCGAGCATCGCCCGATACACTTTGCGATGGGCCGTGCGATAGAAATTCTCTTCGACAAGCAGCTCCATCGCTTTCGGCATGGCCTGGTTGTCCAGCAGAATAGCGCCCAACACAGACTGCTCCGCCTCAAGGTTCTGCGGCGGCAACTTTGGCTGAGAAAGATCGACGGTCGCGAAGGGCTTCATGCCGTCCTCTTCGATCCCTTCCGGATCCGTTTGGACGCCCCAGCCCTCACCACGTTTGCGGAAGACTGCGCTTGCAACCCACGAAACAGACGGTCGACATTTAGCGCAAAACCTGTGGAGGGAATATTGCGTCCGAACCGGCCGATGAGATGGTCATAGCGCCCGCCACCTCCCAACTCGACCCCGACGCCTTCGGCAAAGACGTCAAACACCACACCATCGTAGTAATCAAACCCGCGGAACTCACCCAAATCAAGAATCAAGAGGTCCTGATGCCCAGCTTGGCACAATAGCTGATAGACCGTCGCCAATCGAATAAGCGCCTGAGTGGCAAACTTGTCACTTTTCGCAAGCACTCGACCTCTATCCAACACCTCGGCCTGCCCGCATAGCTCGGGGGCCTCTAAAATGGAGGTGGCATACCGCGCTGCCACCTGTTCACTGGCAAGAATTTCTTGCAGACGAGGAAGATCTTTGCGAGCCGCAGCCTGCTCGGCTCGTTTCTGTCCGCTTGGAGACAGCCCTGCCCTGACCAGCAATCCCTTAAAAAACCCGACATGCCCGAGCGAGATTTTAAAGGATCCCAGGCCGACCCGCTTCAAGCACTCAATCATCAGGATAAGCATCTCACTGTCAGCAGCCGCATCATCCGCTCCGATATACTCTGCGCCGACTTGAAAAATTTCCCGGTCGCGCCCGGCATGCTCCGGTTCATAGCGAAACACGGACGTGCGATAGGACACCCGCAGCGGCAACTGAGTGCCCATCATGCCCATCGCCACGGTTCGTGCAATCTGAGCGGTCGCGTCCGGTCGCAAGAGCAGAATACGGCCGGTGGTGCGATCGGCAAACTTGTAGCATTTCTCAATCAGCTCAGGCTCTAACCCCGGAGTCAGCACGTCGAGGTACTCAAATGTCGGCAGGATGATTTCGTCGTAACCCCGACGCGTCAAACGTCCCAGCAGTTTGGACTCGAGCGCTCGAACTTGCTTTGCCGCAGCAGGCAGGATAGTCGCCATCCCGGACGGGACCAGCGACCGATCGCGCAAGGGATGGGTCTGACCAAGGTCAACGCGCGTCTTCAAAGGAGCAGGAGGCATAGCAACCGATGCGCGTCTACGACCGTTAGGAGAGATTTGCTACTTTGACCGACAGAATATTGGAACTGGATTTGATCTTGTCCAGCGCGCTCGCCGGGAACACGGTATCCGAAGCAATGATCAACAACGCGTTTCCGCCGCGCTTTTCGAGCGCGCACTGCATGCGGACGATATTGATATTGTTCTCGCCGAGCACATGTCCCACCATCCCGATCACCCCGGGCCGATCGACATTGTGAATGAACAGCATGTGTCCCTCAGGAACCACTTCGACCTTAAAGCTGTCGATCTCGACGACCCGGGCGTCCTTCTTATGGTAAAGCGTGCCCGCAACCTGGTGCGTGGCCTTTCCTGCCTCAACCTTGACGCGGATCAGGCTGGTAAAGTCGCCGGCGTCTGTGCTCTTGATTTCTTTCACTTCAATGCCACGCTCTTTTGCCACGACCGGAGCGTTGACGTAATTCACCGGGTTTTCCATGATCGGCGTCAGCAAACCTTTCAACACGCCGATCGTCAGCGGCGCGATCGAGAGCGTCGCCACCTCCCCGCTATATTCCACCGTGACCCGTTCAATTCCGCCATGGCACAATTGCGACAGCAGTGATCCCATTTTTTCCACGAGCGTGAGATAGGGCTGCAACCGCGGCAACAGCTCCGGTGCAATGGACGGAATGTTCACCGCCCCCCTGGCCACACCCTTCGTAAAGTAGTCGACCACCTGCTCGGCGATCCCGACCGCGACGTTTTCCTGCGCTTCCGTCGTCTGGGCGCCGATGTGCGGCGTGCAGATAAAATTATCTAAGGCTAAAAGAGGATTGTCGGCCTTGACCGGCTCCTCTTCAAACACGTCAAACGCCGCAGCCGCCACCTTCTTGCTCTTCAAGGCCTCGACAAGGTCGACTTCGTTGATGATGCCACCGCGGGCGCAGTTCACGATCATTACACCGGGCTTCATGGTGGCAATCGCCTGCGCGTTGATGATGCCCTTCGTCTCAGGCGTGAGCGGCGTATGGACCGAGATAATATCGGCGCTCTTGAACAAATCAGGCAACGCCATCATCGTCACGCCCATTTTCTCCGCTCGATCCGCAGCCAAATAGGGATCGTATGCGATCACTCGCATACCGATTCCCTGTGCCATTTTCGTCAAGTGGCTGCCGATTTGTCCGACGCCGACGATGCCGAGCACCTTATTGTAGAGCTCGACTCCCATGAACTTGTCTTTTTCCCACTTACCGGCCTTCACGGACGCGGTGGCTTGTGGAATCCTCCGGCTCATTGCGCAGATCATGGACATCGTGTGCTCAGCCGTCGTGACGGTATTGCCGCCCGGCGTATTCATGACAACGATGCCGCGCTTCGTGGCCGCCGGCGTATCGACGTTGTCGAGGCCGGATCCCGCACGCCCCACAATCTTCAACTTCGGCGCCGCCGCGATCAGCTCATCGGTGACCTTGGTGCCGGAGCGCACGATCAACCCATCCGCGTCCTGAATCTCTTTGAACAATTCCTCTTTCGGCATTTTTGATTTCACCACCACGGTGAAACCAGCCTTTTCAAGGAGTTCGACGCCCTGCTTCGATAAACTGTCGCTGATCAGGATTTTCATGAAGACCTGCCTATTTCGCCATCAAAATTTCTTGCGCTTTACCCACTCCGCTGCCCAACTTCACAGAATGGCCAAGCCCCTTCAAGACCATCTCTGTCGCAGCCACGGCCGTTATCACGTCAAATCGATCGGCATAGCCCATATGAGAGAGACGAAACACTTTACCCTTCAACTGGTCCTGTCCGCCGGCTGCAGTAATGCCGTATTGAACACGGAGATTCTTATAGATGGCCTGTCCGTCCACTCCCTCCGGCGCGCACACCGTCGTCAACGCGTCGCTAGGTGAGTTCTTTGGGAATATCGCCAAGCCTGCAGCCTTCATCCCTTCACGCATGGCGTGGGCCAACTGCCCCTGCCGGGCAAACATCTTTTCAAGCCCCTCGGCCTTCATGATTCTGAAGACTTCCTGAAGACCGATGATCAATGACACTGTCGGAGTAAACAATGTCTGGTTCTTGGCCTGATTCTCACGCTCTTTCTTGAAGTTGAAATAGAACGAGGCATTCTTGGCCTTTTCCGCAAATGCCCAGGCCTTGTCGCTGACACTCACAAACGCCATTCCCGGGGGAAGCATAAGAGCCTTCTGCGAACCGGTAATGACCACATCCAATCCCCATGCGTCCGTCTTGATGTCGAATACGCCCAACGCGGTAATCGCATCGACGACCAATATCGTATTCTCGTACCCTTTGACAATCTCGCCCAACGCCTTCACGTCGTGCGACACTCCGGTCGACGTTTCACTGGCCTGGACATAGACCGCCTTAATCGAGGGATCGGCTTTCAATGCATCGGCGACCACTTTCGGGTCGACCGCATCGCCCCACTCGACCTTGATTTCCGTGACTTGCACTCCAAATGCTTTGCAGATCTTTCCCCACCGCTCGCCAAACTTCCCGCCATTGATACACAGTGCCTTATCGCCGGGAGACAGAAAATTGGAAATCGACCCTTCCATCCCCCCTGTACCGGAGGAAGCCAACATCAGGACGTCATTTCGAGTCTGAAACAGCCACTTGAGCCCCTCACGAACTTCCGCAAAGATCGGATCGAACTCAGGAGCCCGATGATGAATCATCGGACGGGCCATCGCCAACAACACTTCTGGGGGTACAGGCGTAGGGCCCGGAGCCAACAAATACCGCTTCAACATTGACCGATCCTCCTTCAATATCACCCGGTGGGGATGCGACTAGAAAAGAGGCGGTACGCTACCACTAGCGCCACAAGACTGTCAAGAAATGGAGGCCACAAGAGCTCAAAATCGCTGGATGTTTTGCCTCATATCTCATCACATCCCAACAATACAGAAATACAGACTCGTGCCGCCAACGACGCTATGGACAAAGAGTCCGCCTCAAAAGAAGGGCGCTCTAACCCATTCAATTTCTTGACAACACACAGACTGATCGATAGTCTAATCAAAGAAAAGAGTATTTCACCAGAACTTGAGGTCCATTTTGAATCTGCGACATGTCTTTATGCCATTTTTCGCACTCTGCATCCTTACCATCGGAACCTTCTTGGTCCCCGTCGAGGACAGTTTTGCCGAAGCTCCATCACCGGACGTGACCGCCGATGTGAATACCCCGGAAGAAGACGACGAACCGGATGCCAACCTGGTTCCTCTCGAACCTGAATTGACCACTCTCCCTCCAGAGCTGACGGAACCCGTGCAGGATTCAGGCACGGCCATCGGAGCTGCATCGCAAGATCCGTCAAACTCGATGGTGCCATTCCCAAGCCCCATCCAATCCGCCAATGGCGGGACCGTCTACAATATTCCCATCGTGATCGACCCTACCGTGCAGAGCCATATTCGCTTCTTCAACACGTCGATCCGATCTCGCTTTGAACAATGGCTCATACGACTCAGCCGCTATCAACCGCTGGTTGAAAAGATTTTCTCAGAATTCAATATTCCCAGCGATCTGGTCTACCTGTCCCTAGTCGAAAGCGGCTTCAATCCCTACGCTTTCTCGCGCGCGAAAGCGACCGGGCCGTGGCAATTCATGAAAGGCACCGGAAAAGTCTACGGCCTCCGCATCGACAATTACGTGGATGAACGCCGCGACCCGATCAAGTCAACCGTCGCAGCTGCTCGCTACCTCCGCGACCTCTACGACCTCTTCGGAGCCTGGCCTCTCGCCATGGCGGCCTACAATGCCGGTGAAGGCAAGGTCATGCGGGCGCTCCATAAGGTTCAAGGGGAAACCTTCTCTGACATCTCGAAAACTAAATTGATCCGCACCGAAACGAAGCAATACGTACCCCGCATCATGGCCGCCACCGTTATCGCGAGGAATCCCGATCAATACGGATTCCCACAGAATCCTGTTGCGCCCCATCAGTTTGAAGAAGTGGTGGTGAATCGGCCGCTCCATTTCCATGCGATCGCTAATACGACTGGGATTCCCTATGAAGAACTCCGCCTTCTGAACCCGGAACTTCGACGCGACGCCACGCCGCCTGGGGAATCGGCTTACCACCTCAAAGTCCCGGTGGGAACGAGCGCGAAAGTGGTCCAGCTTCTGGATCGTGTTCCCTCATATAAATTTCCTCCGCTCCCGGCAGTCAAAGTACAACGCGTCAAAACCGATAGCGGGCGATGGTATCGCGTACGCGGAGGGGACACACTCGAGAAAGTCTCCAAGCGTTTCCGCGTCCCCATGAAAACGCTGAAGGCGAAAAACAACCTGACCAGCCCCGTCATCAAGGCCGGGGAGTTCTTGATCATCGCACGCTAATGCCATACCCCCGCTTCAGGCATAGCCTGAAGCAGCAATACCGCAAAAGCGGGCGAGTTATGGTTTCTTAGGTGCGGCCGGTGCTGTAGCAGCCGGCGCAGGAGAAGCAGGGGCGGGGTCTGGCGACTTCTTCACTTCAAGCACCTTGAGCCGCACAGCGGCTTCGTTGGCCAACGGGGAATTCGGGTAGTTCTTCATCAAGTCCTGATAATGTGCCAGGGCACCCTCAGGCCGCGATAGACTCTCTTCGAGCCGGGCCAGCTCAAACAGTGCATGATCCCGATTCAACGCACCGGGAATATCCAGCACCGCCGAATAGGCCTTGGCTGCCTGATCACGATCCCCCTTCAAGAGATACGCATAGCCCAAACGCTGCTGAACCAAACCAAGCAGCGACGCGTTCGATCCGTACATCAGAACAAATCGCTTATACGCTTCAATAGCTGCATCCAACTCATTGGCCTGAACCAACGCATTCCCGAGATGGAACGCCGCAAGCGGAGCCGTTGATGTCCGGGGATACTCCTCCACAATTCTCTTATAGAGCGCCACCGCTTCCTTGAGATTCGTATCCGCCTTTTTGGGGTCGTCTGCAGGCCGTGTGAAATAGTGAAGCGTGGCTTCCCGTTCAAGATCTTGTGCTTTATTGGCGGTCTGACTGTCGTACCACAGCACACCACCGACGATGCCAGCAGCAAGCAGTAGAATCGCGGCACCCACGAGCAACGGGCCGCGATAGACGCGCACGCCCTCCAGCCAATGCTCGAGATTGCTGACCAGATGCGCCTCGTCGACCGGCAAAGTCCGCGGTGGAACTTTAATACGATAGGTCATAAGATATCCTGGCAACTGCGATTTTATTTCGAATGAACCTGGGCCTTATACTAGGGATTGATTTACCTTGTCAACGTAACTCATCCTGGTACGGCCCGCAGGCCCCAAGCGCCACCTGATCAGAGAGCATCCCCCATGTTTCAGAGCCGCCTCCAACAGCTGGATCACCAAGCACTGACCCGGCACCTCCATACACTCGGCTCTGCGACGGGGCCAACCATTCAGCTCGCGGGGCGCACAGTCATCCTGCTGGCTTCCAACGACTACCTGGGTCTCGCCACCCATCCTGACGTCATTCACGCCGCCATCCAGGCAACTACACAGTATGGAGCAGGTGCCGGAGCAGCCCGATTAGTCTGCGGCACACTCCCTCCTCATACAGAGCTGGAACAGGCTCTTGCCACCTTTAAACAGACCCCCTCGGCACTAGTCTATGGATCGGGGTACCTTGCGAATTTGGGCATCATCCCATCACTCATCACACGAGGCGGGCAGATCTTCGCTGATCGACTCTGTCACGCCAGCCTCATCGATGGCGCGCGCCTAAGTCGCGCTGACCTGCGGGTCTATAGGCACCGAGATCTGAATCACCTTGAGTCCCTCCTCAAACGGCCCCCCCCTGGGCGCCCAGTGCTCATCGTGACGGACGGACTATTCAGCATGGACGGCGATCTGGCCCCGCTTCCTGAACTGGCAACTCTGGCCGAACGATTCGGTGCGACGCTCTACGTGGATGATGCCCACGGCACCGGGGTGATGGGCCAATCGGGCCGGGGCACACTCGAGCATTTCGGAGTCGAGGGCCGGATTCCGTTTCACATGGGCACCCTTGGCAAAGCACTTGGCAGCAGCGGCGCCTATCTCGCCGGCCCTACGGACATGATCCAATACCTGGTGAACACCAGCCGCCCCTTCATGTTTACAACCGCCCCGCCGCCTGCTTCGGCGGCAGCGGCTTGCGCCGCGCTGACCGTCCTCCAGCAAGATCCGTCACGCCGCGCTCGGCTGTGGCGCAATCGCGACCATCTGTTCGCTGGCCTGACTCGTCTCGGATTTCACCTCACCGAATCCGCCAGCCCCATCCTCCCCGTCCTGATCGGCCGCGCCGAGAAAGCGCTCACCTTTGCCGAACAACTGCTGGCTCAAGGGGTCTACGCGCCCGCGATCCGCCCACCGACCGTCCCCGATGGATCCAGCCGTATTCGCGTGACCATCACTGCTGAACATTCTCCCGAACAGATTGAGTTCGCGCTTTCCGCCTTTAAACGCGCCGGACAATCCACACAGCTGATCTAGCCGATCAACCGGCTCCGCATCATCCCGCGAATTTCTTGCTTTCCCGTCTTCCTATGGCATGATGCTCACAAGTCATTCATCAGGGAAACCGCTACGCTGATCGCAGTGGCGAGGCACGACCGACGACCAGTCTTACTACGGAGTCATACCCATGGATATTTCCAAACTCCTGACTTTTTCAGTTAAAGAAGGCGCGTCTGATTGTCATATCAGCTCAGGCGAGCCTCCGATGATTCGTATTCATGGCGACCTCAAGAAATTGGATCATCCGGCCCTGACACCGGATGAGACGCATGCACTGATCTACGACATGATGACGGATACCCAACGGAAGAATTTTGAAGAACACCGGGAATGCGACTTCTCATTCGAGCTTGGCGATATCGCTCGGTTCCGCGTGAACGTCTTTGTGCAGCAGCGCGGACTCGGGGCGGTCTTCCGAAACATCCCCACAGAAATTCTTCCGCTTGAAAAGCTCGGCATGCCGCCGACCTTGCGTCAACTGTGCGACAAGGAAAAAGGGCTCATTCTCGTGACCGGGCCTACCGGGTCCGGTAAGTCAACGACGCTCGCCGCCATGGTCGATTATTTGAACAATACCTTCGAAGGCCACATCATCACGATCGAGGACCCAATCGAGTTCGTCCACAAGTCGAAAAAATGTCTTGTGAACCAACGGGAGCTGGGCGTGCACACGCTGTCCTTTGCCAACGCCCTCAAGTCCGCGCTTCGCGAAGACCCTGATATCGTGCTCGTGGGAGAAATGCGCGACCTGGATACGATTCAGCTTGCATTGACTGCGGCAGAAACCGGACACCTGGTCTTCGGCACCCTCCACACATCAAGTGCGCCCAAAACCATCGATCGTATCATCGACGCCTTCCCCCCCGCACAGCAGGCGCAGATCCGAACGCAGTTATCAGAAGCACTGGAAGCTGTCATCACCCAGACGCTGCTCAAGAAAAAGTCGGGAGGACGTGTGGCTGCGTTGGAGATCATGGTTGCAACCACCGCTGTCCGCAATCTGATCCGTGAAGCCAAGCTCCATCAAATCCCCGGCATCATGCAGGCCAGCCAGAAAGACGGCATGCAGACGATGGACATGGCGTTGCTCGAACTGGCAACGCGTGGCGTCGTCACGAAAGCCGAAGCGCAATCACGCAGCATGAATCCGAACCTCTTCGGATCAGCCGCTTCACTCAGCGGAGCCGCATAACCACAGCAGGACCACGGAGACAGGCATGGATATCCGCAGCCTCTTAAAAGTGATGGTCGACCAGGAAGCGTCCGACCTCTACCTCACAGTCGACGCGCCCCCGATCTATCGCATCCACGGATCCACGCAACAAACGGACGCTCCCCCGTTCAGCAACGAGCAGCTCGAAGCCCTCGCTCTCGCGCTCATGCGCGGGCAGCAGCGGGGAGAATTCGAAGAAAAAATGGAGATGAACCTGGCGCTCTACTACAAAGAGCTCGGCCGGTTCCGCGTGAACATCTTCCGACAGAGGGGCAATGTCGGCCTCGTCTTCCGTCTGATTAAAGCGGAGATTCAATCCGTCGATCAGCTGCAACTCCCGCCGATCATCAAAGACATCGCCATGACAAAGCGCGGGCTTGTGCTCGTCGTCGGCGCCACCGGCTCCGGTAAATCAACCTCGCTCGCAGCCATGATCGACCATCGGAACTCCATTCACCAAGGGCACATCATCACGGTCGAAGATCCGATCGAATTCGTCCACAGCCACAAGAAGTCGCTGATCACGCAGCGAGAGATCGGCTTTGACACCTTGAGTTTTCAGAACGCCCTGAAGAATACTCTCCGGCAAGCCCCTGATGTGATTCTCATCGGCGAAGTCCGGGATACCGAAACGATGGAAGCCGCCATCACGTTCGCAGAAACCGGACACCTCTGCATCGCCACGCTCCACTCGAATAATGCGAATCAGGCGATCGAGCGCATCATGAACTTTTTCCCGGTCGAACGGCATCCGCAAATCTATCTGCAGCTCTCACTGAACCTACGGGCGATTATTTCACAACGCCTCATTCCCTCCCTTGATGGGCGACGTGTGCCGGCGCTGGAAATCATGCTGGATACACCGCGCGTGAAAGACCTCGTCAAAAAAGCGGAAATCGACACGCTCAAAGAAGCGATGGAGCAGGGAGTCGATGAAGGCTGCCAAACGTTTGACCACGTCCTCTTCCAGCTCTACAAAGCCAACAAGATCAGCCTTGAACAGGCCTTGATCAATGCGGACAGCGCCAATAATCTCCGCCTCAAGATCAAGCTGGAAGGGCTCAAAGGCGATGACGCGGTGAATGCCCTACTGGATAAGCACCCCTCGCACCAGCAGAGCGATGCCTTTAAGATTCAGGGGAGCGGGAACGTAGTGCCTCTCAAAAAGCGCTGAGACGCGCGCGGGGAGCCAATGACGTTCGGTCGCTTACTTTTCCAGGACATTCCCCGTCTGATGTTCCAGATACTCCGCAATCTTCTGCAATGCCAGCGCGCTCAACTTTGCGCCATACCACACCGGCATCGTCCGCTCCGGATACCCCGGAACAACAAACACTGACGGATCCACCACCGACTCCACCACATACTCATGCACAGTGCTGGCCTTCCCTTGATAAGAGGAGTCGGACAGCCGTTGAGCCCCTGTCACGCCAAGAGTGAGGGGCGGGCCAACCTGCCCAACCGCGCCTGGAATTCCAGGAATCGCGTGACACACAGGGCAACCAGCTTTGGTGAAAATCTCAACAATCGGTTCGTCCCCAGACACGAGCGGGATCATCTCTGCCGTCAGCGAAGTCGGCCCAACATTTTTTGAAGCCACGGATCCGGCCGATGGAGCCTGCGGGGAGCGCAACGTCCACAACGCATAGAGCAGGACCACCGCCATGACAATCATGATCGCCCACCGCTCCGGTGGTTGAGGCGTGTGAGGGGCAGAAACGGATGGTTCTAGGGGATCAACCTGCATGCAGATTCAAAGACGATGTTGGGACCAATACTCTCCATCAGAAAGGGACGGGCGATCAGGACTACTTCGCAGCATCCAGGGCACATCGAAACCCGACCGTCCGATCTTCAAACTCCGGCTCCGCTGAAAATCGAGCTGTCACGCGCAATGCCGTTGGAAGATCCGCCCAGGACCCACCACGAATGACCCGTTTCTCCCCGCTTTTCGGACCCAAAGGATCAACGTCAGGGCTCTTCTGATAATACTCACGATCGTACCAATCGTTCACCCATTCAGCGGCATTTCCAGCCATGTGCGCAAGGCCGTACGGGCTCTTGCCCCCTTCCTTCAATCCATGGCGAACACTCATTCCCTCTAGTCCGCTGCCGACCGGCACCAAGGTAATGGCCTCACTCACCCAGAGACCGCGATTGTAGTTCGCAATATCGACAAAGGGCTGCATCGCCCCCCAAGGATATCGCCGGCCATCCGTCCCCCTGGCCGCTTTTTCCCATTCGGCTTCGGTAGGTAACCGTTTGCCCGCCCATAGGCAATAGGCGGCGGCTTCCTTCCAGGTTACGCCAACCACTGGACGATCTTCCAAGGAACGTCCCGCATCATCATCCGCTGGGGAGGGAATCTCGCGTTTACCCGCTTCGAGAAACTTCTGGTAACGCCCCGCCGTCACCTCATACTGATCGATATAGAATGCCTTGAGCGTCACGCTATGCTCAGGCCGTTCATTCGGCAAACCGTCATTGCTGCCCATGAGAAAAAGGCCGGCAGGGATGAGCATCATCGGTGCCCCATCCTTGCCTTTGACCGATTCCACAGGCACGGTCATTGTGCCAGAAGGCGCGGCAGCGAAAGCGGACATGACACTGGTAAGCAGCAGAAGCCACAGGCACATCCCAATTCTTCGTCGCATGGTTCTTACCTCACCTCACTCACTTCAGGCCACCCCGACAAAAGAGGCGTCTCACCCAAATATAATGGGGAAAGTGTACCTGCCACAATCGACGAACACAACGGCTGGATGTAGTGATTTGCGGGATAGAGCGAAGGAGAAGGTGGTGTCCCCAACGGGATTTGAACCCGTGTTACTGCCTTGAAAGGGCAATGTCCTAGGCCAGGCTAGACGATGGGGACTTCCGGCGACCACAATCGCGCCCAAACGACTGGATACTTATCACACTCTCCATCGCCATGTCACTAGAGTGCACAGAGTCCGACTGCTGAACGAATCTGTCCAAAACTCATCTGTTTGGCTGGTTATTACTCACTGGCGGCGGGACGAGCCGACGCTGCGAACGGAGCAGAATGCCCCGCCCATCGCAGGAGGCACGCACGCAGGGAATCGAGACGGGCAGGCTTCGCCAGATGCTCATCCATGCCCGCAGCCAAACAAGCCGCGCGATCATCCGACATGGCATTCGCCGTCAGGGCGATGATCGGAAGCCGGAATGGAGTAGCTGTTTTCCCTTCAGCGACAGCTGCACTGGCAAGCCCTGCCTCTGCTTCGATCATCCTGATGGCCCTGGTCGCTTCAAATCCGTCCATCTCAGGCATCTGGCAATCCATAAAGACCAGATCATATGCCGTCCGAGTCGTAGCTGAGACGGCTTCCCGCCCGTTGTTGACGACATCCACTCGGCAGCCGAGATTCTCCAGCAACCGGACGATGACTAATTGGTTGACCGGATTGTCATCCGCCACAAGCAACCTGGGTCTCCGCCGGCCCTCCTCTTCGGCAAGGCTGTGTTGTGTAATGATCGCCTTGTGGACCGACCCGGCACCTGGCTCCCGCCGGTCCCTGCCGATCACTTCGAGCAAACATTGATACAGTCTGGCCCGTCGCACGGGCTTGGTCAGATACGCCGCCACACCGATTTGCTCGGAAGCCTTGGCGTCCCCGCGCTGCCCCAGGGCTGTGAGAATGACGACGGGAAGAGAGGCAAGTCTCGGATCGGCCTTAATCAACCTGGCCAATTCCAGCCCATCCACGTCCAAGAGACTGCGGTCGATGATCGCCAGTTGAAACGGCCGACCTTGCGCCGCCGCTCGCCCGAGGATTTCGATCGCTTCCGCTCCATTCTGAACGTGAGAACATTGCATCCCCCAGCTCGTTGCATAGTCGTGAATCACCATCCGGCTAGTTGCATTGTCATCAATGATGCAAACGCGGATGCCATTCAAATCGTCAGCAACGATCGTCGAAAGTGGCAACGGCGGGGAGGGGTTGAGGCGAACTGTGAACCAGAAGCGACTGCCGCGGCCGGCTTCGCTGTCCACACCGATGTCCCCATCCATTAACGCGACCAGCTGCTTGCAGATCGCCAACCCAAGACCGGTTCCACCGTATTGCCGGGTCGTTGAGGAGTCCGCTTGGGAAAAGGATTGGAAGAGACGCGCACGAGCCTCGGCACTGATTCCGATTCCGGTGTCGGACACTTCAATCCGCAGCACCACATCAGAAATAGAATGCCGAATCGTTGAGACCTGGACAAGTACTTCCCCCTGCTGCGTAAATTTCACGGCATTCCCGACCAGATTGACCAAAATCTGCCGAAACCGACAGGCGTCGCCCGAGACCCTCTCAGGAACCTCCGCCGATATCAGCCCAGCCAGCTCGATCTGCTTGTCGTGAGCGGGCCCTGACAGCAACTCCAGCACCTCTTCGACCGTCGTACGCAAGTCAAAGGGGATCGCCTCCAACACCACTTTTCCGGCCTCCATCTTTGAGAAATCCAGGATGTCGTTGATCATCACAAGCAGGTGCTCTCCGGAACGCTGCGCGGTAACGGCAAAATCCCGCTGATCGGGAGTAAGTGGGGTATCGAGAAGTAATTCTGTCACACCGATAATACCATTCATCGGCGTCCTGATCTCGTGGCTCATCACGGCCAGGAACTCGGACTTCGCCCGAGCCGCATCCAAAGCCAAATCTCTCGCATGCGCCAACTCGACGTTCCTTGCTTCTAGCTCTCTCGCCGCCTGTGCCAGCTCAACGTTTCTGGCTTCCAATTCCTCCGACGTCTGCTTTAGAGACTCTTCCGCCCTGACCTGTTCGGTGATGTCCTGAAATACTGCAACACTGCCCGTGACGACCTCTCCGTCGATCATCGGTGACACCGTCAACTCGATCCGCACCAGTTCTCCGTCTTTCCTGCGCAGGAAGGTCTTCAGGCTACTGCATGATCCTGCCTGTAGAGTAATATACGCGCAGGTGGATTCCGGCATCACAAAGAGCTGACCGAACCGCTGACCGCGAAGCGCCTCCGTCGCATAGCCGAGCAAACCACTTCCTGCGCGATTGGCAAAGATGCACACCCCCTCACGGTCAAAGCCGCAGATCCCCTCACTGGTCGACTCCAACAGCAACCGATACTGATTCTCGGCCATCGCGAGATTTTGCATGAGCAGATTATTGTGAATGACGGCTCCGGTTTGCGCCGCGAGAGCAGAGATTACCTGTTCGTCCACATCGGAAAAGCTCCGCGAAACGCCAGCCGGATCTTGCTTATCAGTCAGATAGAGCCTCCCAAACAGACGCCCCTGCACACGGATGGAAATTCCCAGGAAGGACGTCATCGGAGGATGGCCGGGAGGAAATCCGACGGACGCAGGATGACGCGGAACATCATTGACGCGGAGCGGCAGCTCGCTCTTGGAGAGATAGCCCAACAACCCTCCTCCGGTCGGCAGAGCGCCGATGGCCGCCTTATCACCGGCCCCCATACCGTGTATAAGAAACCTCGTCAGCCGGTCGCCGGATTCGTCGAAGATACCCATCGCACCATAGCGTGCTCCGGTCAATCGCACCCCGATCTCGATCAAGCTCTGCAGGAGAGTGTCTGTCTTATCCTCGCTCGTCAGATACCGAGCGGCCTCCACCAGCCCCATCAATGCCTTGTTTCGCTGAACGCTCAACAGCCATTCGTCCGTCAGACGGTGCGTGCTCCATAACAATAATCCCACAAGCGGAAGCAGCACCAACCCTCCTCCGATGACGAGATACAGGAGCACCTGGCGAATTGGCTCAAGGGCTTCGCTCCGGTCGACGCGCATGAGTACGGCCCATTCCAGTCCGCCGGCCTCCCGCCCCACCCGGGACTGCGCATACCCGGTAATCACCTCCCTCTGCCGCCGAGGATGATATTCCTGTACATACCCGGAGGGGATAGACTCGACCAGGCGGGCCGACAACACTCCGAGCTGAAGGAGATTGACCCGCCCCTCCTCGCGAAGAATTGAATCGCTGACGACATCACCGCCCCGCTTCACAATCTGCCATTCGACGCGATACCCGCTCCCTAACTGCGCCTGCAGTCCGACGGCGACTTGAGCCACGGCATCTTCCAAGGCCCACACCGCAACCTGAGCAACAAGCACTCCGTCGAACATTCCGTCATCGGTCCAGGCCGGCTCACTCAAAATCACGGCCAACGCGCCGTCTATCTGCGGTGACGGCGCAGCATCCTGAACGGTGAAAGTCCGGTGATCACGAGCCGACCGATACCATGCCGAATCGACGACATCGCTTCCCACATAACGCCCGTCCGACGAACCTATGATTCTGCCAGTCCGGTCAACCTTGCCCACCCAGGCATAGACCGGATACGCCTCCTGCACCTGTCGGAAATACCGGTTCAAGATATGCGGATCGATACTCCGGCTGGCGGCATTGCCTGGCATCAACCGTAAATCGCCATACCGCTCTCCAACCAGCACATCAAGCTTCTGCACCGCACTGACCGCGCCAAGCGCCAACAGCTCGCTGGTTCCGTCGAGCAGCCGCTCGCTCAAATAGCGGAGCGTGAGCCATCCCGCCATCAGCGCACTCACGACAAGTAGCATGATCAAGGCCAGTACAGGCCGGTACGGACGATCAAACCGAGACAGGCGGCCGGACGTAAGTGGGGAAGCTTGCATGACAGCCGTTAGAAAAGGGTCACATTATTATCGGAGAGAGCGTTCGACGCCCGCAGTACCGCTCCACCGTGCTGTGCGCTTACGCCGTCGGTCACGCACCGTTCGCTCGCCATCGTATACGTAGCCTCAAGATCCGACAGACTCGGCAGGCCCCGGCAGGCGACGCTCCAGTCCCCATCCACTCTCAGCCGGACCAGCCCCTGCTCGATCTGCTGTAGCGGCTCAGCCACATGTTCCAGTTTCTGCCGGACAATGTCCTGGAACTGCAACGACATCACGACCTGGGAAAGATCCTGAGCCAGATCTTTTGTCCGACCCACCGCCACCTGAACCCCGGCATCCAACTCAGCATTGGATCGACAGATCGCGGCCGTAAAATCATTGACCTTGGACTGGACGACACACGTCGTTGTGGCATAGGACGCCGAGAGGCCCGCGACCTCGGTCATCGAAGTCTGAGCGTGCCGCATGCCGGTATGGATTGCGGTCACCAGGGTCCGGATGGAACTCGATACTCCCGCTGACCGCTTAGCCAGCTTACCGACCTCGTCGGCGACTACGGCAAACCCTCTGCCTTGCTCTCCGGCATGGGCGGCCTCGATCGCCGCGTTCAGTGCCAGCATCGAGGACTGGTCCGCCATGAATTCGAGATCGCCCAGCATCGCGACAACCGATTTTGTCAGCACATTTACCTCGCCGACCGACCGAACGGCACGGGAAGACATCTCGGCCAGAATACCGACATCTTTCACGAACCTCGTGAGCATGATGTCCATCTCGCTCAGGATCAGTTGCACGGAACATCCGCCGTCTGCGGCAGACCCGCCGCCAGACACATCCAACGGTCCCTTCGTCAAATCGGTCGCTTTCCTGGCGATCTGCTGAAACCGTTCGCTGAGCTGCATAGTTGCCGATTCCGTGTCGGCAATGACGGAACCAATCTGCCTCACGAGGATTGGAAACAGTGGTAGGGCCTTGTCGGCAAATTGCTCCCAACCGGTAATCCGCACCCGGACGTCTGCGGTATCCGCCTCCCGCCGCGCGCCCCGATCGGTCAACCTCCGCACACCGACACGCCAGGTTAGGAGTGATGCCAGCGCGCCTGAGACGAGGGAGGCAATTACCGGAATCCACAGATCGGTCATGACTTCTCCCCTGCTCTCTTCGAATGCACCTCGTCTGCGACGGATTCCTGCACTCCGGCAAGTGCCGCACTGGCGCGTTCCGCGCGAGAAGCCAGAAGACGTGCCTGTTCCGCCAGGTGCACCCAGGAATCCCCCCGCACAGCGCCTTCCCTCGCCGCCGTCGCGGCAAGGATAGCCAGCAGCCGTTGCGTTTCCGCTAACGTATCAAGCTCGCCTTGAATGATTCGCAGCGCTGGCTTCACCGAATCCGCTCTGCCGCCCGAACTCGGGCCGTCGAAACGCACACGCCGGGGAGAACCTGATACATCGACCGCAAACACCGCCGCCGCACAGCCCACCGGAGCTCTCACACAGAGAACTCCGCCCGGAAATACCCGGCTCTTCACCAATCCGTTCCAATGCTCAGCTGCCGCGGTCAACCACGCTCTCAACATCACAGCGGTCCCTCCACAATGCCGTTTCTACCGCTCGGCCGACCGTCGGTCCCGGTCAGACATCCAAGGCAAAAAAAAAGGCACAACCCCGTCTCTTTCATCGAGACGTCGGTTGCACCTTCAACTTGCAGGGCGTACCCCCTGCCCGCTCAGGCGAGCCGGCCCATTGGCCCGGCTCTCATGTCGATGCCTGCTTTATCGGTGACGGGTCAGCAAACTTGAGCAGGACTCTTCGCACCAGGCCTGAACTGCGGACGAGCAGATCCGGAGGGCACCGTCCGACAGAATTTCGCAGTGGCTTCCGCCCGATTGGCCACTCCGAGCTTTTCGTAGACGTGGCTCAAATAGCTCTTGACGGTCTTGTCGCTCAACTCCATCGTCACGGCAATTTCCTTGTTGGTCTTTCCTTCCGCCACGAGCGCCATCACGCCGCGCTCCTGCGAGGACAGCGACTCCTTCGTGGACAAACCGGAACGCAAGCGAGCGCGCAAAATCTCCAACACAGAATGGCATGTTTCCGACCCCAAATAAGGCTTTCCTGAGACGACGACTTTGATTGCGTGAAAGAGTTCCTCGACACTCGTCGTCTTGTAGAGATACCCGTCCGCGCCGCCCATTACCGCGGATAACAAACTCTCTTCATCGAGGACTGCCGTCAGCAACAATACTTTTGTGCCTGGGGCGCAGGTCCGAATCTCCCGGCTCAATTCGATTCCGCTTCGATCCGGAAGGTTCAGATCAACGACCGCCACGTCCGGCTGCGCGACCGCAATCGCCGCAAGCGCCTCGTTGGCAGTCCCCGCTTCATCCACAAGACCAATATCACCGTTGCGTTCGAGCAACACACGAAATGCGGCCCGTACAACCTCATGATCCTCCACCAGCAAAATTCTGATGGGTGAGCGACCGTCTGCTCCCATGCCCGTCCGTCGGTCTTTCATCGTTCCTCCTTGGATTCACAGTGAATCGATCCTCCGGCCAGGCGTCCCAAGAACCGCCTCAAGGCGGAGGCGCAGGGCCGCCAGCTCCTTCGACTTGAACGCCTGCTTCGTACGTTCAATCACCTCCAGCGCGTCACGAATCGCCTCTTCATACGCACTGCCCCGAGAGCACCGGATAAGGCGGCAGGCATCAAGCCGGTCTTGTGCGGCGCTGTCGGAGGAGCCCGATCGCACGGCATTCAGCAATTGTCCGGCCAATGTCGACAAGTATCCGATTCCAGCCAACGCGGTTCCGAGGCCCTGCTCCGCCGTACACGTCGACCCCGTCATGCTGCCGTCGGCTCGCCCCGCCGCCACCGCCGCCTCAATCGCCTGAAAGGTCTCCGCGAGGGCGCTGGACTGAGCGGCGGCGGCCTGCAGCGACCGGCGAATCCGCCCCTTGGCAACCGCGCACGCAACAGTCCTTTTCAGATGGTCAAAATCCACCGGCTTGATCAGGTAGTCGACCGTTGCCAAGCGGATGGCCTCGACTGCGGTCGGGAGCGATGGATACCCCGTCACGATGACGACAGGAAGGTCGGGCATACGGACATGGACCGTGCGAAGAAAATCTAATTCGGAATTGCCGGGCATGCGAATGTCCGCCAGCAGCAGATCATACTGATCCGGCAGCAACCGCAAGGCCTGATCGGAATCGCTGGCACAGTCGCAGCGATACCCCTCTCGCTGAAGTAACGCCGCCGTGGAAAGCCGGAATGTCTCTTCATCATCCGCAATAAGAATGTGACCCATCGCGCCTGTCATGTACAACCTCCATTGGCTATCGTGTCGTATTCTCCTGCCGGAAGCGGCAGGAATACGGTGAAAGTCGTCCCCAGCCCCACTTCCGTCCTCACCTCGATCCACCCCCCCATCGCCTGTACCAGGCTATGGCAGACGGACAATCCAAGGCCCATTCCGGGCAATCCGTCACTTTTCTTCTGACTATAGAATGGCTCAAAAATGTGGGGAAGAACTTCGGGGGCTATTCCCGGCCCCTGGTCCGCGACCTTGACACAGACCATCCCGTTCTCCCGAGTCACCTCCAGGCTGATCGATCCATGCTCAGGCGAAACATCGATCGCATTCTGGATCAGATTCAACAGCACCTGCAAAAGATCCCGTGGAACCAGATGGGGTTTCTGCGTTGCCGCCAATGCGTCCCCGTTCAGCAACAGGCGCCGTTGTCCCAACTGCGCCTCCACCACATCGGATAAGTCTTCCAACAGCATATGCAATGCAATCCGGTCCTGCGGTCCCGACTCTGTTCGATAGAGCTCATACATCTGCCTGACAATCCTCACCACCCGCTCGATTTCCCGCTCAACCATGCCGACGAATCGGTAGTGGGGAAAGTCCTGGGGAATTCCATCCTTTAATATAAGAAACGCGTTCTTGATCCCGGCAATCGGATTATTGATCTCATGCGCCACACCGGCCGCCAGCTGCCCGATTGCAGCCAGCTTCTCGATCTGGGCCCGCTGACTTTCCAGCTCTTTCACTCGCGTCGTCCGCTGTTCCACCAACGCTTCGAGGTCTTCTGTGTGACGCCTGATCTGCTCTTCCATCTGCCGACGCTGAATGCCCGCGCCGAATGTGCTGGCGGCGATTTGAAGCGCGTCGACTTCGACAGCCGGCCAGTCCCGCTCCGCTCCGAGGAGCCCGAGGACAATAAATCCCCACCATTCCTCACCGACAAAGATCGGCACTAACGCGGCCGCCCGTTGCCCCCGGATGCCCATGATGACCTGCTCAGCCTCCGGCCACTCATGAACTATTCCAGAGATCGAGGCTCCGGAAGAAAGCACCGTGATCCACCGCTGCAGTCCTTGCCCTCGATACGAGAGACCCTGCAACCGCCCGTCGTCCCGCCGGGATGGAATCCCCGGCGCAACCCACTCAGCCACTAAACTCGTGCTGAGATCTCCACGCGAATCGCTTCCGTTCTGAAACACGCAGACATGATCGACCGACGCGGCGTCGCCAAGCCGATGGAGAACTTCGATGAGCCGCTCGGACGACCAGGAACTTAAGAGGAACCGCTTGGCGGCGAAACTGACGGCTTCCAAAATACGGTCCCGCCGAAGCAACGTGTGCTGAGCGCTAATCCGCTCTTCTATCTCCACCAGTAGTTGCCTGTTGACCGTCAACAATTCGTCCGTACGGCGTTTCACCCGCGCTTCCAGATCCGCCTGCAGTCGAAGCAGAGCCTCTTCAGCCTGCTTGCGTTCAGTAATATCCTGCACAGTGCCGATCGTCCGGACCGGCTGCCCGTCATGATCGTAGAAGGTCTCCCCCCGTTCATGCACAAATTTCACCCGCCCGTCCGCCATCAACAAACGATGCACGATCTCATAGGGGTACCGCACCCGGACAGATTCTCGGTAATGATCATCGACCACGGCCCGGTCGTCAGGATGCACCAGCGCAAGGAACGCGTCGTATGAAGCCGGAAACTGTGCCGGATCGATCTCAAAGATGCGGTAGATTTCCGGGCTCCAGTCCAGCTCATTGGTCAGCAGATCCAGCTCCCAGCTGCCGATGTGCGCAATGCGTTGCGCCTCCGCCAAGCCGGCCTTGCTCTTCCGCAACGCAACTTCTATCCAGGCCCGTCGAGCCATCTCTGCATGCAGACTATCATTCGCCTCCCGCAGTTCCAGCGTCCTGACTTCGACCCGCTGCTCGAGTTCCTCCATGAGACTCTGCAATGCCGCTTCCGCCCGTTTTCGCTCGGTAATGTCGATGAAGGAAGAGACCACTCCATAAGGCTCCTTCTCCCCTTCACGAAAGAGCGGCTTCGTGTTGACCGCAATCCAAATGATGACGCCGTTGCCTCGCGGGAGTCCCATGACGACATGTTCACAAGGATTCCCCGATCGCAGCGTCTCCATCGGGGGATGGCACGGCCCAGGAAATTCGGTCCCGTCCTCGCGCAGAGCCTTCCATCGGGGATCGAGGGAGTTTCGTCCGATCAACTGTTCTGCAGGAAAGTTGAGAATCCGCTCTGCGCTCGGATTGCAGGCTAAAATCGTCCCGTCTTCGTCCTGAACCACCACTCCCTCGGCCAAGACTGCGACGACGGACCGGAACTGCTCCTCGCTCCGTTTGAGCGCGGCTTCCGCCTTCCGGCGGGCTGAAATGTCCTGAATAAGCGCGTAAAAACCCAGGACGCTTCCGTCCGTTGCACGATGAGGCAGATAGGACGCCTGCACGGTCCGGAGCCCGCCGGAGGCATAGGGGATCTCCGCCTCAAACTCAACAGGCTCGCCGATGAGCGCCTGCTCAATGCGATCTTTCAGATGGTCATACGCTGCGTCTCCGATCACCTCCCAGACGTACCGCCCGGAGACTGCCTCGAGTTCAAGCCCAAACCAGCGCCGGTAGCCTTCGTTGACCGACTGGTACCGTTGTTCATGATCGACATAGCTGACCAGAACGGGTAATGCGTCCAGCATCAGACGAGTCTGTCGGGCACTCTCCTGATACCGGAGCTGGCTCTTCCGAAGAACGTCTTGCGCATGCCTGCCCGAGAGGTACAGATGGCACTGTTCAGCCAACGTCCGCAGGAGGGTGCGTTCCTCCTCCAGAAAATGTATCTCCGTGCGATCGTCCGGCAGACCATGATAGACGACCGTGATCTCCCCCCGCTTTCCATCACCCTGTCCGATATCAGCGGTCAGGCTCCAGGAACTCTCGGCGAAATGCTCGGAGACATACCCCACACCGTCGACGGTGATTCGGGCCGCGCACAAATCCGGATACTCCCACGCAGACGGGATCAGAAACGCAATGTCTCGCATCACGTCTTCAACGGGGCGGCCCAGATCCTGCACCAACCGAGCGACCTGATGGAGAAGCGTGAGCTCTTTCACTCGTTCACCAAGATCGTGAATCAGCCGTTCCCGGTCCAGCTTGGTCTTCACACGATCGATCAATGTTGCAATCTGAGCAGCTAGATTACCCATCCACTGAACAACATCCGACGAAACCTCCCTCCGGTTCGGACTGGCGAGGCTGAGCACACCCAAAGTCGATCCCGCTGCAATCAACGGTATGCAGAGGAATGTCTCGACCCCGAGCCGGCGCAATTCGGTATGTCTATATTCATCCCGGTCGAAGGCACGTGTCTCCAACAAGGGCGTGCCGGTCCTAGCGACCAATCCCGACAGTGTGTCGTCAGCCGACACCTCGAAAGAGTCCTCGCCACCCAAGGACGGCATACCGACTGCCCCTGCGAAAATCATCCGCTGGCGCTCCGCATCGTAGAGTTCGATGGCAGCGATCTCAAACCCGGTCGCCCGACTCACCGAGTCAGCAATCATCCGGCATGCCGTTTCAAATGTAGGGGCCTTCTGCGCAATGTCCGACACTTCATACACAGTGGCCAGCATCGCATTGCGCTCGCTTAAGGCAGCCTCGATCCGCTTCCGTTCCGTGACGTCGAGAATAATCCCGTTCAGCAATCCGGGGGTGGCGCCGGCTTCGATCGCTTGCCCTTGTTCATGCACCCACCGTACGGTGCCGTCGGCATGACAGAGGCGATACTCGATCTTGAACGGCTCATGCCGGGCGATACTTTCCTGTACGGCCAGATTTACCGTCGCCCGGTCATCAGGATGAATGATGCTGGCGTAGCTTCTGACTCTGTTCTCCACAAAATCGGACGGAGGATAGCCGGTGATGGACGAAATCTCGTCACTAACGAACTCCGCCGTCCATTCGGCATCACACCGGCAGCGATAGATGGCTCCGGGAATATTTTGCACGAGCGACTGAAGCTGTGCTTCCCCTAGGGCGAATTCCTGCTCCACCGTCTGGCGGTGGTCAATTTCCTGCAGCAGCAGCTCATTGGCTTCCCTGAGCCAGGCTCCCCGCTGCTCGGCACACTGCTCAAGCTTCTGCTGCTCTTCGCGCTGCGCCTGCTCAGCCCGCCTGCGGTCAGTGATATCCTGCGTATGGACCATCACCAGATCGGGTGGGACAAAGACGTAACTCACGTCCAGTTCCTTCTCCTCTCCCGTCGACACCATTGTGTGAGTCATGTCCCGTCTGATCGTGGCACGGTCAGTCACGCAGCGGATCAGGTCAGCATGCAAATCGGGATGGTTGACGAAGACCTGGTCGAACGTCCGCCCGACCCACTCCCTGATCCGTCCCCTCGTGAACAGATCGGAAGCACGATTGTGATCGATTAACCTGAACGTACAACCATCGTACCTCCAGGTATACGTCGGAACCGGTATCCCCTGATATTGCGCACGGAATCGTGCTTCAGCCGCCTGCACCAGAACTTCCGCTTTCATCCGTTTTACGCTCAGGAGGGCCGTCATCCATAACATGGCCACTGCAAGAAACCGGTTCAGAATGGAGGAGAGGACCTCCCCGGGGGGGGAGAGAAACTGACCGAGGACAATCAACACGGTACAGGCAGCGGCAGCGATCAGTCCGGCCCGGTGATGCGGCACGAAGAACACTGCCAATAACGCTATAAGGAGATAAAGGAATCCGTCCGCCAGCCCCAGCGGCGTGCTGAGATCCGCCAGAAACAGGATTCCGGCGAGTAGGACGCACAACAGGAGCGCCGGAACAAACCCAAGCTGTCTGAACATAGAAGGCGATCACGAATGGATCAGAGAAACTTCCGGCCTGCTATCCCGCACACAGTGCAACAAGCGTGCATGAAAGTCTATTCGGTGCCCTACTAACTCCATTCGGCCCTGATCGCTGCACGCGGATAAATGCCCCGGCTCAGTATCGAGACTTCCGAGACGCTGTGATAGACTGAAGGCGCAGCTACGCCCTCTCTGACGAAAGGACCCTTCCATGCGGCAGCCTTACGCATCGATGACGATTCTTGTATCGAGTTTCGCCATGATTCTGTCTGCCTCCTGCAGCCACGATACGTATCAACAGCGGGCCGACATCGTGAAAGACCATGTCGAAGCATTCTACTCACACCTAAAGACCAACCATGTCGAGGCTGCCGTGCGCGAGAACGAACAGATAGAAGCCATGTCGGGTCAGATGGGGGAGACTGTTCGGAAGCGGGCACAGCTGCAAGGCACCACGCAAGTGGAACGGGAGTTTGCCTTGATGAAAACGGCCAATGAAGCGGCGGCGCAGAACTGGCTCGCACTGGGCCAATATTTCTCGATAAAGAAGCAACACGCGCAAGCACGCGCCACCTATCAGAGAATCGTCGATACCTATACCAACCCTACCGACCGTTCATACCGCGAGCAGGCTCAGCGGGCGCTGAAAGACCTCGAAATCTTGTCTCCGTCCACGACGCCGGCGCTCCCCTAGCCTTGCCGGCCCGATATCGCGACTATGAGCTGGATCTATAGATTTCCCCCTCGCACTCGGTTCTTGCTAGACGGATGGATGGGCACCTTGCTGCTCATCCTCACTACCCTGCCGGGATGCGTACATCGGATCGAAGTCCATCCGGTCCCGAGCCATCCAGCAAGCAACTCTATTCCCCGCTCACTGCAAGTGGGGATCAGCAGCTTGACGATTCAGGGCGCCGATCACATGCCGGGCATCACGCTGCTGGAATGGCGCACTCCGGATCTCTCCCGCGCCACAATGGAATACATCCGCAACCGAGGCACCTTCGCGTCAGTGTCCGAAGGACCTGCAGATCTGGTCATGAAAGTGACCGCCAGACTCTCAATGATCGCACGGGGCCCCTACGTCTACCACGTCCGCCTCCAGGCAGATATGGGAACAGCGACAGAGCCGATCAAGTCCTATGATGTGCAACGATCCGCGACCGGATCCTCTGCGCGGTGGATCACGGCATCCGATCGCGATCCCATTGAGGCGGCCCTCCAGTTAGCACTGGAAGACCTCCTCACGAATATCGAATCGGATCGTTCGTTGTATCTGGTCAAAGAACCGGTCAGAAGCAGTACGCCCTAGCTGTGTCGCCGTCACGGCGACACAGCTTCTCTCGAGCCTACCACTACGCAGATTTTGCTTGGATAAACTTTTCCCAGGCCTGCTTCGCTACCAAGGGCGCAGCCTCGACGTAATCCGAACAATCCAGGCGCAATGATTGATCCGCCAGCGGGGCATCAATGAACTGGCAATGGTGAGAAGCTGCGCTATTTGGATGAGTGTTGGGGCTAAAATGCTCACACGACACGCACATCCGCGCCACAGGAATCTCTCCCTGTAACTGTAACGCTCGAATCATCTTGACGAGAATGGCAAGGAGATTGGCCTGCTCCTGCCCCGACAACTGCTGCGTCGCAGCGGCTAACGCTTCCGGCCATCCGGTTCCCACCTGACTGGCCTTCATTCCCTTCGCCGTCAAATGCACCGTCACCACCCGATTATCCTCATCTGAGCGTCGGCGACGGACCAACTGTTTCAACTCCAGCGTACGAATGACCTCCGATGCCGTGGGAAGCTTGACGGAGAGCTCTCTCGCAATGACCGAAACCATGGCGCAACGATTGGGCTGCGTTCGCAAGAAGGACAAGACCTGTACTTGTAGTGGCCCAACCCCCTGCCGTCCCTGCCGACGCCATGGCCGGCTCTTCATCGCCAGACCAATCTTCGAAAGACCCGTCACCAATCGCCCTGGTAGCTCGTCTCGATCAATCTTAATCAATGGCATGTTACATCCCTCGCTCAATGTGTGGGAAACCTACGTATGGTGGCCAGTGTATTGGTTGCATTATTGAGACGTCAAGCCACCCCCTCTTTTTTCCTGACGAAGGGGCCATAGTAGTCTCATTAGGGTGTGTTCGTGCGCACTGGCGCAGAATCGACGTGAGAACCATCCAACATGACGGATGCTATTCACAACGTGGTGAGCCGGCTGGGACTCGAACCCAGGGCCCTCGCCTTAAAAGGGCAGGCGAATAATGCACCCTTTCTCCTTATTTCACAAGACGTTCGGCGCCTTTTTCGACGGTCGAACGAATTGCCAAGAACGACCAAGAATTCCCAGGAAATAATACTATTTGAGCTTTCGATGGCCGCCAGCGTCCATGCGTATATTCACCGAGTATCATTACCTCGAACTCCTCTTCCCCTACTTGCTCCGTCGTCTCTGCGAGTCTCCGCCAGTTTCGTAGCATGGACCGCACCCATAATATATAGGTTCTTTATCACGCTTCGATCAAGACGGCCCGCCGTACTCGTGGCACGCCAGCCTTGCGGGCCTGCCACAGATCATAGGCAGCCTGCTGGGCCACCCACACATCGGCACGGCCTCCGTTGTTCACACCAAGCCATCCCTCTAATCGCAAGGCCATTTCCGGAGAGATCGCTGCGCGGCCATTCAAGACACGCGATAATGCGGCACGAGTCACCCCCAACTGCGTCGCAGCTTGCGTTACGTTCAAGCCCAAGGCAGGCAGAATATCCTCTCGCAACGTTTCGCCTGGGTGCGGCGGATTATGCATGCGGCTCATGTGGTCTTCCTCCTTAATGATAATCTTGGTAATCAATGAGGACGGCATCCGCGCCATCGAAACCAAAGGTCAGTCGCCAATTCCCGCTCACTGACACTGCATACCGGCCCGCAAGATTGCCAGCCAAGGCATGCAACCCCCATCCCGGCACGTTCATATCCGCCGCCGTTTTGGCCAGGTCAAGCCGGGCAAGTTGCCGTCCAAGCCGAGCCGCATGGTGCGGCTGGATGCCTGCCTTGCTGCCAGTTTCAAAGAAGGCTTGCAGCCCCTTGTGCCGGAATGCCTTAATCATACTCCTAGAGTGTATAGCGTAGCGTTTCGCGTGTCAACATAGAGATGACCTGCCCCTATGGTTGTACCAACAGCAATGTGAGTCAGGCGCAGCATGACACGACGGCGTCCGGAGCCGGCGGTCGATAACCCAAGGCATTGTGGGGCCGAATCCAGCTGCAGGTCTGCCGCCAGCGTTCGACCAGCACCTTCACCTCTCAGAGTGTATCAAACAGCTCTCGATCCACCAGTTCATCCCGTAGTTTTCCGTTAAAGCTCTCGATATACCCGTTCTCCCAGGGACGACCCGGCATGATAAACAACGTCTGAACGTCGACTCGGGCCAGCTAATGCTGCACGGCCTTGGTCGTAACCGGTTTCTCTACACCGTGAGGCTCGTCACTCTCATCGCACGAGGCCCTCATCGCGACGATCCAATTCAACAGCGTCAAAACGATCGTCGCGACGCTCTCCGGTCTCAGCCTTGTGAGATTCATCGACGGATCAAATGAAAGGTGCCGCGTTATCTTCCTACTCTTGCGGACAACGGTCGGTACCGGTGAGTCGGGGCGAAGCCCCGATGGACACAGACCACCCACGCCACAAGGCATAGAGGACGGGGATCACCAGCAGCGTGAGGATCGTGGAACTCACCATGCCACCGATCATCGGCGCGGCAATTCGTTTCATGACGTCGGCGCCCGTACCGGTGGTCCACATAATGGGGAACAACCCGCCCATGATTGCGGCGACCGTCATCATCTTGGGTCGTACCCGCTGGACGGCGCCTTCCATAATGGCCTCACGCAGATCGTGAGCCGTCGTCATGCGGCCTTCACGCACTCGTCGTTCATACGCTTCGTCGAGATAGACGAGCATCACCACCCCCGTCTCTGCCGCCACACCGGCCAGGGCGATGATGCCCACCCACACCGCCACGCTCAAGTTGTAGCCCAGATAGTCGAGATACCAGATCGCCCCAATCGCGGCGAAAGGAACGGACAGGAGCACGATGAGTGATTTCGCCAACGAGCCGAAGTTGAGATAGAGCAGCAAGAGAATGATGCCAATGGTGACAGGGACGACCAGCGTTAACCGCTCTTCTGCCCGCACCAGATGTTCGTACTGACCGGTCCAGATCAGCCGGTACCCAGGGGGTACTGTCACTCGGTCTCGGACCGCGCGTTGGGCATCTTGGACATAGCCGCGCAGGTCGCGTCCACTGACCGAGACCGACACCAGCCCGGCCAGCGTCCCGGCCTCATCCGCGATCGACGTCGGCCCCTGCGTGATCACCATCTCCGCGATCTGTCCGAGGGGAATCTGCGCGCCGCTCGGCGTGGGAATCAGCACCCTCTTGAGCCGGTCCGGGTCATCGCGCAGCTCGCGCTTGTAGCGCACATTGACCGGGTACCGCTCCCGCCCCTCGACCGTGGTCGTCACGGGGTCTCCCCCAATGGCTGTGGTGATCACCGCTTGCACGTCTCCTACCGTCAGGCCGTAGCGGGCGGCTTCGCGTCGGTTCACAATCAGATCCAGGTAGTACCCCTCGTTGAGCCGTTCTGCGAATGCGCTCTTGGTGCCTGGCATGCTCGCCAGAACCTGCTCGATGTCTATTCCGATTTTCTCAATCATCTTCAGATCCGGTCCCAGGACTTTAATCCCGACGGGACTCCGGACGCCGGTCGTGATCATTTCAGTGCGGGTCTGGATCGGCATCCACCAGATGTTCGGAAAGCCAGGAATGCGCAGCTTGGCATCCATCTCATCCAGCAAACGGTCCCAGGTCATGCCGGCTCGCCATTGCGCTTCCGGTTTAAGGGTGACCGTGATCTCGGCCATTCCCACGAAGGCCGGATCGGTTGCTGTCGGGGCCTTCCCCATCTTGCCGAACACCCGTTCCACTTCCGGGAAGGTCACGAGCAATTGATCCTGGACCTGCAACACCTTGGCTGCTTCGGGGATCGAGAGACCAGGGACGGTGGTCGGCATGTAGAGGATTGTGCCTTCATTCAGCGGCGGCATGAACTCCGCCCCCAGGCGCATGAACACCGGCACCGAAAGCCCGACTGCCGCCACTGCCAGCGCCAATGTCAGCCATCGAACGCGCAGCGCGTCCGAGAGGATGGGCCGGTACAGCGCGATCAGCAGCCGGTTCAACGAATTCTTGGTTTCCGCCAGGATGCGCCCCCGGATGAGGAGGACCATCAGCACAGGAGCTAACGTCACCGACAGCGCGGTGGCAAAGAGCATCGCAAACGTCTTGGTATACGCCAACGGCGTAAACAATCGACCCTCCTGCGCTTCCAGTGCGAAGATCGGCAGGAACGACACGGCGATCACCAGCAGCGAGAAGAACAAGGGACGGCCGACTTCTTTGGCTGCCGCGATGATCGTGTCAATCCGATCCGCAGTCGGCGCTTGCTCTAGGCGCTTGTGCGCGTTCTCCACCATCACAATGGCGGCATCCACCATCGCACCGATGGCAATGGCGATCCCACCGAGCGACATGATGTTGGACGTGATCTTCAAGTAGGCCATCGGGATAAAGGCGAGCAGCACGGCCACGGGCAAAATGATGATGGCCACGCATGCACTGCGGAGATGAAACAGAAAGACCAACGCAACCAAACTGACGATGACACTTTCTTCCACGAGCTTCTCGCGGAGCACGGCGATGGCCCGATGAATGAGGTCTGACCGATCATAGGTGGGAATCATGCGCACACCGTTGGGCAGAGCTGGTGCGATCTCGCCCAGTCGCGTTTTGATCCGTTCGATCACGGCGAGCGCGTTCTCGCCGGCCCGCATAATGACGATGCCGCCCACCGTCTGGCCCTTGCCGTCCAACTCGGCGATGCCCCGACGCTGATCCGGTCCGATGTGGACATGGGCAATATCCCGAATCACGATAGGCGTGCCGCGTCCATCAGTCCCGACGGGGATCAGCTCAATATCCTCAACCGAACGCAGGTAGCCGCGCCCTCGAATCACGTATTCCGTGCCGGCCATTTCCAAGACACGGCCGCTCACCTCCGCATTACTGTTCCGGACCGCCTCGATGATCGTCTTGATCGGCAATCGATAGGCAGCCAACGTGTTCGGATCCACCTCGATTTGATATTGTTTAACGAACCCGCCGATCGCAGACACTTCTGCCACGCCGGGCACACTTTCCAGTTGGTAGCGCAGGTACCAATCTTGAAGGCTGCGGAGTTGCGCCAAGTCATGCGTCCCAGACTCGTCCACTAAGGCGTACTGATAGACCCACCCGACACCGGTCGCATCGGGGCCCAACGTTGGCGTGACGCCGGACGGAAGCTTGCCGGTGAGTTTCTGTAGATATTCCAGGACGCGACTCCGCGCCCAATACAAGTCTGTCCGGTCTTCGAAGATCACGTACACGTACGAGACCCCATATTCCGAGACCCCTCGCACCCGTTTCACGTTCGGCCCAGCGAGCAAGGAGGCGACGATCGGGTAGGTGATCTGATCTTCAATCAACGTAGGACTGCGCCCCGACCATTCGGTGTAGACGATCACCTGGACATCGGATAGATCCGGGATCGCATCCAGCGGCACCTGCAAGACCGCCCAGACTCCCCAGGCTCCGAGCATCAACACGCATAAGATGACCAGGACGGGATTGCGGGCGCTTCCTTCAATGAGTCGTGCAATCATGAATGCCTACATCCCTCCCCCGACAACCGAGAACTGAAACATTGCGGCAATCGATGGTCGTCCCGGAATCGTCACGTTGACGGTCACCACCCAGGTACCGCCCATGCCGAACCGTACCGTGCCTTCGTAGAGCCCGTCTTTGGTATGACGCGCCAGCATCTTGGAATCGGTCATGCCCGGCATCGGCATCGTATAGACAAACACGACCTGCGCATTCGTCACCGGCTTGCCAGCCTGATCCGTCACGTTGAGCCGGAGCAGCACGTCACCGGCCTTGGGTTTTCCTGGCACTGATGCGAGAGAGAGCGTGAGTCCATCCATCTGGCGGGTCTCGACCACAGTCATCCCCTTCTGACTCCCCATCTCCATGCCCGGCATATCTTCCATCTTGGATTCATACGCACCACGCATCTGCCAATCGGCCATGCCGATCCGGCCCATCATGGCCTGCATGCTCGACGTCGATGCCAACTTGCTCTCCGCGTCCAACAAGAAATTCGCCGACGTCACGATCCGATCTCCTGCAGTGAGTCCTTCCAGCACTTCCACGTCATCCTGGCTCCGACGCCCCAGTTTGACCGACGCCGGTTCATACCGGCCTTGCCCTCGATCCAAGTAGACGAGTTGACGAAGCCCCGTCTCCAGGACTGCCTCCTTCGGCACGACTAAGGTGTGAACCACATCCGTCTGTACGATGACGTTCCCGTACATGCCGGGCTTTAGCTTCAGCTCAGGATTCGGCAATTCCACCCGCACCCGTATCGTCCGAGCTTCCGTATTCAACGAGGGGTAGACATAGGCCACCGTGCCGCGAAAGGTTGTTCCTGGGTAGGCAGCGAACGTGACTGACGTGGGCTGATTGAGTTTCACGGCCGCGACTTCGGACTCATAGATATCGGCAGAGATCCAGACCCTGGACAGATCCGCCACCTCATAGAGTGTCGTGCCTGGTTCCACATATTTCCCTGGCAAGGCTTCTCGTTTCAGGACGATCCCGGATGACGGCGCATAGACAGTGAGCACCGGCTCCGCGGTCCCTCGACGCGCCAGCGCCGCGATTTGCGCATCGGTCACGTCCCACAATCGAAGGCGTTCTCGCGCGCTCGCCACGAGGGACGCCGCGTTGGTTGTGACTACAGCAAGTGGACTGGCCGCCAGTTGGTCCTGCGTTTTCACGGCCAGGAGATATTCGTCTTGCGTGGCCAAGAGGTCCGGCGAGTAGAGGGTGAAGAGGGGGTCGCCTTTGCGTACCGGACGACCGATCGAATCGGCAAAGACCTCTCGCACCCACCCGGAGGTTTTCACGGTGACCTGAGTCAAGCCACGCTCATCGTAGCCGACTATGCCGACCGCGCGAATCTCTTGCCCTAGGGACGCGGAAATGACCGGGGCACTCCGGACTCCGATCAACTGCCTCATCACAGCCGGAACCACCACCCCCGATGGCGCTCCGGACATGCCTGGCATGGGTGCCATGTCTTGCATGGACATCCTGCCCTCCATCGGCATCCCTTTCATGCCCCCCTGCTTCAGGTCCCCCGTCATCATTCGGTGAGCGGTGAAGAAACCAACAGCGACTCCAGCCGTCACCCCAATTAGCATGGCGCCAATGACGAAATTGTTTATGGATGTCTGTCGATTCATGAGGGATTCTCCTTTGGGTCTGACTTAGTGCTGACGATCGAGGTCGACCCCAACGATCTGCTCGAGTTCAGCCAGTCGATGCTGTCGGTCCACGAGGGCCTTGAAATACTCCAGCTGAAATCCTCGCCACGCCCGCTGGGTTTCGATCAGATCCAGAAACCCAGCTTTGCCTGTCCGATACCCGACGCGTGCGGCTTCCAGGCCTTGCTCGGCCTGAGGTAAGATGGTGGTGCGGTACAACGTGGCCGTCTGGTCGGTCGCCCGAAGCCTGGCCAGGAGGTCGTTGACCTGAAACCGGGTTAGGTTTTCTACGGTACGGTGCTGCGCCCGCGCGGCCGAAACCGCGGCCGCAGCTTCCTGCACGCTGGCGTCATACCTCGGTTTGGTCCAGAACGCGAAGGGGATGCTCATCGCCACGTAGGCACCGAACCCGTCGCTGGTCTGAAAATTCTGGAAGCGCTGAAACGCCACATTAAAGTCTGGATAGTACTGCCGCTGGGCCAGCGTGAGGGACTGCTCGTTCCGTTGCACCGCCAGCTCGGCGACCTTGAGCTCCGGCCGGTCAGTGAGCGCAAGACGGGGGAGGGCCTCGATAATTTTGTCGAGCGGGATCTGAGACGGCTCTTGAGGAATGTCCAAGGATGAGGTGGGATCCCGATCCAGCAGTGTATTCAGCATCGCTTCGGCAGTCTCGCGGCGCTGTTCCAGGACGGGCAGTTGCTGAAACAGCAGAGACAACTCGACCTGGGCTTTGAGGACATCGGCTTGGCTTCCCTTCCCCGTCCGGAACTTCGCGGTTGTGATTTCAACGAATTGTCCGAGCAGTTCGACTTGTTCATGATGAATCTGGATCGCCTTGTGCGCGAGGAACAGATCGTAGTAGGCCTGCTTCAGGCGGGCGACGAGCTCCCGTTCCTTTCCACGGACCGCCTGCTCGGTCATCTCGGCCGACCGAGTTGCCACGTCGCCTTTGAGCGCGAGTTTGCCGGGGAATGGAAGATTCTGCGAAAGACCGAAGATACTGTTCTGGGCCTGCGTGATGTTGAAGGTCTGCGGGATATTCCACAATTGGACGGACAAGGTGGGGTCATCCAGCGACCGCGCCTGCGCAATCCGAGTCGTGGCCGCTTCCCATTGCTTGCGCGCCGCCACCAGTTCGGGATTCTTGGCCAGGACCTCCTGGATCAATTCCGGTAACATTAAGCGAGTGCGCGGTATAGAGTCGAGGCTATGGGCCCTCGACAGTCCGCTACTGAACAACAGCATCAGTACTGACGCAACAGCCATATACTGACGTCGTCTATTCTGTCTCATAGCAAGACCTCCCGGAGTTTCCCCACATTCGATGCCCAGTCTCTGCTCTCGGTCGTACGCGCCCAAAAGAATGAGACAGTCGGCCGGACGCCGAAACCAAGCATCGAGCAGCACAGGTTATTGCAATGGAGCGATTACGAGATGAGGGCTGGAAAGATCAGATGCGAAGCACGGAAATCTTGAGCAGGAGATCCCGAGGAGGACCGTCCGGAGGATGATCATACACACGGCTATTGTGTGAGAGGACGGCGACACGAAGAGCTAATGAGGCGGTATCTTCCGGACAGAGCGCTTGAGAGCCACTGTCGATATGGAGCTTATCGGCAGACTGCACACCGAGCGTCTTAAACGCATCGCAGAACTGAGAGACCGGTGGTTCCTCTGGAGTCGAACAGCCTTTGCCCATGGCAGCTTCCGTGATGCCATTCACAGGCAAGAGGCAGGCATAGGCATTGAAGCTCAACGCGAAAAAGAGCACGACGAGTGAAACAGCGAGAAAAGACCGGAAGGGATGTGAAGACGCGTCCATAAATACAATGCTATCCCTCTTGACCTCGCCCGTCAATAACGCTTCTTTCTCCGATGAAATCTGCCGGGGAGGGATCCGACGATCCAAAAACAATCACCCCGCTGGATTATTCCAGCTGCTTAGACCCGACCAAAGTGCGCCGTCTGAAATGTGGGAATGATGCCATAGAGAATGAAAATAGCTGCTCTGGCAATCCCATAACTAAGTGGCCGTCCCTCGCGGAACCAGAGCCACACAAGATACCCGCTTCCAATCTCGCAAAGACCGGTGAGTACGAATAATCCAAGAGAAAAAGGAGTTTGCAATCTTCCTCGGTACGACAGCCTGGAGAAAGGTTCGCGCCGCCGGTCTGCTGCTCGTATAACAGGCTGGGGAAAAATGTTGGCACACTGAGCTTCAATGGTAAATTACCAATCCCTACCTAAGCCCTTCGAACTTGATTCTTGTAATGCATATGAGACACTATCGTCTACAAGAATGGGAACGTGCCTATGCTCCTGATCCAAACCGCTGAGCTCTTCATTCTCACAGCCATTGCCGAAATCGTCGGCTGCTTTCTGCCATACCTCTGGCTTCGCAAGGATGGATCAATCTGGCTCTTGGTTCCGGCAGCGATCAGCCTGGCTGCCTTTTCTTGGCTCCTCACGCTCCACCCCGCCGCCAGCGGTCGGGTCTATGCGGCCTATGGCGGTGTCTATGTGGCAACGGCCCTGGTCTGGCTGAAAGTCGTGGACGGCGAGGAGCTCTCCGTTTTCGACTGGACTGGAGCCTGAATTGCCTTGATCGGTATGGGGGTCATCGTCTTTGGCTGGACTACGAAGGAGTAAAACGAATGACTCAATACCCCCATCGGTCAAGATATTTATCCACCTCTCGTGCATCGCCTAGTCCCTATTAACACCGGCGCTTCTATCCCACCTGAACCCGGTCCGATCGTTCTTCTACAATTTGCAGCGTGACATGATCGATTCCAAAGCGATCTCGGAGAAGCTGTTGGAGGCGTTCCAATACTTCGTCGCGATCTTCTCCAATGGGGACCACCACGTGGGCACTGAGGGCATCGAGACCGGAGGTAATGGTCCAAATGTGGAGATCGTGAATTCCTTTCACCCCAGCCATGCTGGCCATCGCTTGTCCGACCTCTCGGGCGTCCAGGTGAGTGGGCACTCCTTCCATGAGCACATGCACGGCCTGAGTGAGCAGTGCCCACGTGCGCCAGACGATAAAGACACTGATGCCGGCGCTCAGGAAAGGATCGATGAGAAACCACCCGGTGAGCCAGATGGTGACCCCGCCAAGAATGACTCCGACCGAACTGATCGCATCACTGAGTACTTCTAAATACGCACTGCGAACATTCAGACTCGACGCGGATTCGTGAGCGAGGAGCTTGATGCTTGCGACATTCACGGCAAGGCCGACGAATCCGATGAGCAACATCGGAACGCCAAGCACGTGGGGCGGCTCGAAGACACGCCGGTACGCCTCGTAGAGAATCCAGATGGCCAGCAACAACAGCACCACGGCATTGATAACGGCGGTGAGGATTTCGGCGCGGTGATACCCGTAGCTTTTCTCCGGCGTCGACGGCCTTGCAGCCATCCACATGGCAAAGGCACTGAGTCCAATCGCGGCCATATCCGTCAACATATGGCCTGCATCAGCGAGCAGCGCTAAACTTCCCGTGAGCAGACCACCGATCACCTCGATGACCATAAACATCCCAGTGATCAGCAAGACGCGTAGCAGATTCTTTTGCTGCGTGGATCTGCTCTCCGATTTGTTATGCAAGAGAACCCCTTCTTTCTAAGCTACCGATTGTCTTCCAAGCAATGCACCCCTTGCAGAGTCTCGCGAGAGAGCGCCAGGCTTGGCGAACGCTAGTGGCCATGGCCGTGCCCGTCGGACTCCCCTGGAACTTCTTTCTCCGGAACCGTCACGTGCTTGAGCGCTGGTGAATCCCAAATCACTTTGTTCCCCGGCGCCAAGTTCGCTGCCTCGATAAAATGTCGATCGCCTTCTTTGAGAGCTCCAAGCTTGTAGAGCGCCTTGCCGAGGTTGTAATGCGCCTCCGCCAGGCTTGGCGCTGCTGTGATCGCGGCTTCAAAGTGTTGCTTCGCTTGCGCCCACTGGTTCTGCCTGTAGGCCAGGATACCCTCTTCATTATGCTGTGCCGCCGTTGCGATCACACCTGTCGGCGCAGACAACAACTTAGGCGGGGATACCGACTGACATCCACTTCCCAAGGTCAACACAATCGCAAAAACCGCCACCGTCTTGTTCAGCATCGATTCCTCCTTCGATCAGCTATTCCGAGGTTGAGCCGCGGGCTGCTTGCCAGCCAACCCTGAGCCCATTCGCCACGGCCAGAAGTTCACTCACCTCATGGACAAGGACCGCAAAGGCGACGCTGAGGAAGCCGCTGACCGCCAAGGGAATCAGGACCGCGAGCAGTAAGAGGGAGAAGGCAATGTTCTGCGTGCTGATCCGCCTCGCGGTGGCTCCCAGCCGCAGCGCTTCACCCACCTTCGAAAGATCATCGGCCATCAGGGCCACATCGGCCGCTTCGATGGCGGCATCGGTCCCCGCAGCCCCCATCGCCACCCCGCAGGTGGCGGCTGCCAGGGCCGGCGCGTCGTTGATCCCGTCCCCAACCATCAGCACAGCGCCATAGCGGGCTTCCAGGTCGTGCACCGCTCGGACTTTGTCTTCTGGCTTGAGATCCGCCAGGTAGGAGTCGATTCCCAAAGCCTGGGCGACGCTCCGCGCCGTTCGCGCATTGTCCCCGGTCAGCATGACGACACGGACGCCCATCGTGTGGAGCCCAGCGATGACCTCACGCATGCCCTCGCGGATCCGATCCTGCAGCGCAAGCAAGCCCCGCAGGCTGTGTCGATTGCCCACGAGTACCACGGTCTTCCCGTCACCCTGAAGCGCTCGCACATGGTCCTCGATCGTCGTCAGATCCATGCCAAGCTGTTGGAACAGATCGGGACTCCCTACGTACCAGCTCTGCTCTCCGACGACCGCGGTCGCTCCTGCACCCATGCGGGCTTGAAATTCTCGTATTTCGACCGGGACGATCTTCATAGCACGTGCTTGGTCCACAATTGCCCGAGCCAGCGGATGTTCGGAACCGTATTCCACGCCAGCGGCCAGGGCAAGGAGGTCCTCTGCCGAACCGGTAAACGGAATGACATCAGTCACCACTGGCCTCCCGTAGGTGAGAGTCCCGGTTTTGTCGAACGCGACCGCGCGAATCTTGCCGAGATGCTCCAGGTGGACGCCCCCTTTAATGAGAATGCCGCGCGTGCCTGCCGTACCGATCGCGGCGGCAGTCGCGACCGGCGTGGACATCACCAGCGCACAGGGGGCGGCTGCGACGAGCAGGACCACGGCTCGCATCCCCCAGTCGGCAAGCGGCAATCCCGCGAGATAGGGGACCACAAGGAATCCGATGGCGACCAACAAGACCGCCGGGCTGTACCGGCGTCCAAACCGCTCGATCCATTGCTGGGCCGCGCCTTTTCGTTCCTGCGCTTCTTCAACCAGATGAATGATCTTCGCCAGGGTATTGTCCTGAAACGAGGCGGTCGCTTCCACCTCTAAGAGGCCGTGCCGGTTGAGCGATCCGGCAAAGACCTTCATCCCAGGGCCTTTGTCCACCGGAATGGATTCTCCTGTAATCGGGGATTCATCAAGGCTCGAGCTGCCTGACCGGATGATCCCGTCGGTGGGGAGCGTTTCGCCAGGGCGAATCAGGAAGCGATCGCCCACTTGGAGCTGTTCAGCCGGGATGGTCCGCTCCTCTCCGTTCCGCAAGACATGGGCTTCCTTCGGTGCGAGATCGAGCAAAGCCCGGATCGCCGACCGCGTTCGGGCATACGTGTACTCCTCCAAGCCTTCGGCTGATCCATAGAGAAAGACGAGAAAGGCCGCTTCATCCCAGAGGCCCAGGATGCCGGATCCCACTGTTGCTGCGAGCATCAAGAGGTCAATCCCCACGACCCGGTCGCGAACTAGTGCTTCCACCGCCTCGCGAGCCCAGTGATACCCACCTATGGGAATCGCCAGGACGTAGAACAGGCTCTCGGCGTGTGACGAGATCAGCCCTAGATGGGCGAGCACGAATCCCGCACCAGCCAGTGCGCCGGCCATGAGCGCGTTGCGGAGCACGGGGTAGCGCCACCAGGGCCCGTCAAAGCCGTCTCGGTGCGCACATTCTTCCCGCTTCCCTGGGCTCCTCCTGCTTTCACACATGGTGCTCCTCTCTTCATCGCTGAGATCCGTGATGCTCAGCGGGCTTGTTCTTTCGTCAGCCGAGAGAATCCGTCAGCATTGGAGCTTGGCAGAGTTCAAATCAGCGCGATCCGGAGTCTTTACAGGAGATCCTTCCGCTTTTCTTCGAACTCCTGCTTATTGATCTCCCCACGGGCATAGCGCTGTTTCAGAATTTCCAACGCTGATTCCGGTTCTCGTAACGCTGAGCCAAGCCGTCCTTGTTCTAACCATGACTTTACCCACAGTGCGACTGCGACTATCCCCACTGCCAAGAACGCGACCATGAACACATAACCAACCAAATCCCACATTCCCATCATCGGTTCATGCATGCTGGTCTCCTTTAGCTTTCGATCTCTTTCGATGAATTCCTCATTGCCGCGCCAGTTCGGATTCCGGTTCTGGCCCACACGGCTTCAGTCTGAGCGACTGGCCTGCTGCCTCCGCAATGTCTCTGATGGCGCGTTCCAGGTTGACCCCGAGTTGGACTTCTTTCCGCCGTCGCTCGTCAGGAGGAAACACGGCGAGCGTCTTCCCGGGAATCAGGACCATGACCGTCTGCGTACTCCACAGCGGTCCGCCACAGGGCACTATCTGCTCAGCCTCGACTTCGACCCGCACAGGCCGCAGTGCCCAGCCAAAGGCATAGGCCCCGCCCCACCAAAACGGGAGATCCGTGGACAGATCGAGCGCCATGAAGCCGCTTACAATGGCTGGGTTCCAGCCTGAAGCGAATCCAACGGTCAGGAGATGAGCGGTCGCTGTCATCGCCCAACCTCCCACCCAGTACTGCCAGCGCACGGCACCATAATCCGGAATGCGTCCTGTGACAATGAGGTCGGCCCCGCTCTCGTCGGCCAGGGCGCGGAGTTGCGCGTCGCTGAGCCGTTCAGGCCGAATGCCGAGATTACCGACCAGACGCCTGGCTTCACTGAACGGCACGACGCGGAATCCCGGTTGCACGGCCAACTGTTCCGTCAACAGCCGTTGCGCTCTGAGCTCGACCTCCTCGATGAGCTGCGCTCGGATGACCGGTTCGATTTCTTCCGGCGGCGTCTCCTCGAACGTCTGCATTTGTGTGCTCTTCGTGATCGGGGCTTCCAGCATCACCTGCGCCACCATGATCGTCATCGGGTGATCTGGCGGGGGGAGCGTGCTGGACCACCAGCTGGCACATCCACCGGTCAGGCTGAGCAGGACCAGGGTGAGCGCAGCAAGCAGGCGGGACGTTCCGCGTGCGCTATAGTGCTTCCAGAGGCCACGCCCCTCATCGCTCGCTACGGCTGTCATCGCCCCCTCTCCTTGCACCACCCATCCTCGTGAAGAAACCATGAGGTCTACGGCCCACAGCGCTGAAAGATCTCTTCGCAATGCGCATGCGAGTCGGCTGACGCTGGTGTCATCCGGAGCCGTATCTCGGTGACGCGGTCATCCTGCAGCGTCACGATGGCGGTACACCCGTGCCGCGCCCCTTCGGGGCGGCTGCCCTTGGAACCGGGAAATGACCCTTCCAAGGGTCCGCTTTCCCTGTGATACGTCAGGATTCTCACCCCGTCATGTGATGACGCGGTCCGGGACGGCCCAGCGCAGGCCAGCACTTCTGATTCGGAATGGCCAATCAGGTACTGTTGCGCACTGACGGGATGCGATGCAGGTGTCTCGACGCAGGCGCTGATCGCGGTCGGAGCAAGACACACAAGCATCATGATGAGAAACCACCGAGGACCACCACGACAACTGAACCTCATGTGGCCACCTCTCTGTCAGAAGCCGGTGTGAGGAGGGCAGTCTCCACAGCGCGCCGCTGTGTGATTCGCTGTTCCATCCAGTGATACAACACAGGCATCACCACCAGGATCAAGGCGGTTGAGGAAAATAACCCTCCGATCACGACCAGGGCCAGTGGCCGCTGTATTTCAGAACCGGGGCCGGTGGCCAGCAGCAGGGGAATGAGCGCCATCATCGCGACGCCCGCGGTCATCAGCACCGGACGCAACCGCAGGACCATGCCGGTCAGCACCGCCTCCTCCAACGGCAACCCCTGCTCCCGCAGCTGGTTGATATACGCGATTTTCACCACTCCGTTGAGCACCGCGACCCCGAACAAGGCAATAAAGCCGACGGAGGCCGGCACCGACAGATACAGCCCGCCGAGCAGCAGTCCTAGCAGCCCGCCGACCATTGCAAACGGAATCGCGAGCAGGATCAGCGCCGCTTGCCTGAGGTTCCCGAACGTAAAAAAGAGGAGCAGAAAGATCAGCGCAATGACCAGAGGCACGACAATGGCCAGACGTGCCATGGCTTGCTGTTGGTTTTCAAATTGGCCGCCCCAGGTGACATAATAGCCCGGCGGAAGTTTCACTAGTCGACTCACCGCGGCTTGAGCCTCTTCGACGGCGCCGACCAGGTCACGCCCGACCACATTAGCTTCGATCACAATCCGACGGCTCGCATGCTCCCGGCTGATCTGTGCCGGCCCTTCCACAATGCGAATGTCGGCCAGCTCGCGCAGGGGAATGCGGGAGCCGTCCGGCGCGGTCACCCACAGCGCGGCAATCGTCGCCACATCAGCGCGCTGCGCATCCGGAAATCGCACCCGGATCGGAAAGCGCCATTGCCCTTCGAACACCTCCCCGGCGGCGATCCCAGCCCCGACGGCTTCGATCACCTCGGTGATCTCCGCGACATTGATGCCGTATCGCGCGATCTTGGTCCGGTCGATGTCGAGCTTCAAATAGTAGAGGCCCGACACCTGCTCGACCCGGAGATCCGTCATGCCGTGCACCTGCCGCACCTCCCGAGCGATCTCGTCTGCTTTCACCCGCAACGTCTCCAGGTCATCGCCGAACAATTTGATGGCGACCTGGGACCGGACCCCCGACACCAGTTCATCGACCCGCATGGCAATCGGCTGAGACAACCCAAAGGCGATGCCAGGCACTTGCGCCAGCCGCTGGCGAACCTGCTCTTCGATCTCAGCTTTGTACTGCGCCTGCCACTCGGATTCCGATTTGAGCAAGACATACATGTCGCTGAGTTCCATGCCCATCGGATCCGTCCCGAGTTCGTTGGCGCCCGTGCGCGAGACCACGGAGCGCACGTCCGGGATCTCCAGCAACACCCGCTCGACGTCCCCCGCGATCTTCAGTGATTCGGTGAGGCTGATGCTGGGGAGCCGCATCATATTCACCACGATCGACCCTTCGTCCATGATCGGCACGAATTCGCGGCCAATGAACGGAATCAGCGCCGCCCCTCCGACGAGCACGCCGACCGTCGCCAGCACGATCAGACGGGTTCTGCGGATCGCCCCCTCCAACATCTGCCGATACCGCCGCCGGACACGGTCCAACAGACGCCCGCCCTCGGTGGCCGCACGCGGCTTCATCAGGATCGCCGCGAGCACGGGGATCACCGTCACGGAGAGCAGGAGGGAACTCAGCAGCGCGATCACCACTGTCAAGGCCAGCGGAATAAACATCTTGCCTTCCATCCCTTGGAGTGTCAGGAGCGGGACGAAGGTCAAGGCGATGATCAACTCTCCGAAGAGGCTCGGCTTCCGCACTTCCAGCACGGCGCGTAAGACCACCGGCAACCGCTCGGCGATCACGAGGGTTCGACCTTGGGTCTGCTCGCTCAGATGGCGCTCCACGTTTTCCACCTGCACGATCGCCGCATCGACAATCATCCCCAGCGAGATGGCCAAGCCGCCCAACGACATCAGATTCGCCGAGAGGCCGACTTGCTGCATGATCAGGAAGGTGGCCAGGATGGCCAGCGGCAACGTCAGGGCGACGACAATGGCACCGCGGAGATTCCGGAGAAACAGATACAGCACGAGGATCACGACCGCGACGCCCTCCAGCAATGCCTTCTCGACTGTATCAAGCGCCCGCGCCACTAATTCGATGCGGTCATAGAAGGGGACCATCTTCACACCGGCCGGCAACACCCCGTTGATCAGCTCGACCTTGTCTTTTACCGCTGAGACCACCGCCCGGCTCTTGCCGCCGCGAAGCATGACGGCAATGCCTTCGAGCACCTCGCCCTTCCCATCTCGCGTCACACCCCCCAAGCGGATCGCGGTCCCTTGGCGAACCTGGGCGACGTCCCGGAGATAGATGGGCGTGCCTTTGTGCGCCGCCACCACAATCTGTTCCAAATCCGTCACCGAGCGAGCCAGTCCCACGCCGTGGATCACCAACTTATCTCCGCCCTGCTCGATGTACCCGCCCCCGGCATTTTGGTTGTTCCCTACGACGGCCACGTGGACTTGGCGCAACGTGAGCCCAAAGCTCGTCAAGCGATTGGGATCGACGAGCACTTCATACTGCTTCGCCATGCCGCCCAACGTGTCGACATCCGCAAGACCTGGGACGGCGCGCAGCATCGGACGGATGACCCAGTCTTGGAGAGTCCGTAACTCCCGCAGGGTCTGTGTCGAGCCCTCGACGAGATACATGAACACTTCGCTTAATCCCGTACTGACCGGGCCGAGCTCAGGCTCAGCATTTTGTGGGAGCCGGGATTGGGCCAGGAGCATCCGTTCCAAGACGAGTTGCCGGGCGAAATAGATATCCATCTTGTCTTCAAAGACCACCGTAATCACCGAGAGCCCAAACTTCGACACGGACCGCAGTTCCGTTTTGCCTGGCAGATTGGTGAACTCGATCTCCAGAGGAAAGGTCACGAGACGTTCGATTTCTGCAGGAGCCAGTGAGGGGGCCTTGGTAATCACTTGGATCTGGACGGGCGTCACGTCGGGAAAGGCATCGATCGGCAGATGGCGGAACGCCGCCACGCCACTGACGATAAGCCCCAGCACGACGAGCAGCACGATGAGTCGCTGCTCCAGTGCAGTACGGATCACTCGTTCAATCATGGCGTGCCCTCCGACGGCATCTGCTCGCGGAGCAACTCCGACTTCAAGGCATAACTGCCTTCCGTCACCACATCGTCCCCAGCCACCAGGCCCGTGACCACCTGAATATACTCGTGTGAGGCTTGACCGAGCGTCACCTCACGGGACTCGAACCGACGCGGTCCCCGCACCACGAACGCGACCGTCCGGCTGCCAACCTGCAGCACCGCCGCGCGCGGCACGCTTAAGACGGCTTGCTCGTCCGTGATCAAGGTGACCTCGGCAAACATCTCCGGCCGCAATCGGCCGTCAGAGTTGGCCACATCCGCACGCGCCGTCACAGTCCGCGTCGTGGGATCGATCACGGCCCCGACATAGGTAATCGCGCCTCGAAAGATGGTGTCCGGATACGCCGACACCCGCACTTCGACGGGAAGCCCCGTCTTCAGCCGACCGGCCTGTTGCTCCGGGAAATCGGCGCGCACCCAGACGGTCGAGAGATCCGCCACGGTGAAGAGCGTCGTATTGGGATCGACGACTTCGCCGATCGTGGCGTTCCGCGCGATCACCTCCCCGGTAAAGGGGGCTCGGAGGGAGACTCGCGCGACCTCCGCATGGGGTAAGGTCCTGGCGGCCAACCGCTCGATCTCCCGCTCCGTCATGCCGAGTAAATGCAGCTTTTCCTCCGCTTCGTGCAGGTCGGCGCGAGCATTCTCGTAGTCAGCCTCGCGCCGCTGCTGTTCACCCGCGCCGATCGCGCCGCGATCCAGCAGTGCTGTGGCCCGTTCGAGCGCCTTCTCCGCCACGCTCAGCGTGGTCCTTGCTTTGCGGTATCCCAGCTGAGCGGCTGCAAAGGCCGGGCTATCGAGCAGGAGCAGTCGGTCGCCTTCCTTCACCCGATCACCAAGGTTGGCATAGACCGCCACAATATGGCCGGGGACTCGCGCACTGAGCTGGGCTAAGCGATTCTCGTTGGGCAGGATCTTTCCCGCCTGCGCCTTGAGGGCCGTCCGAATCGGACGGAGCGCCACGCGATCGGTTTGGAGCCGCGTGAGGGTCGGGCTCCCGTCCGGCAATTCGAGAATGCCGGGCTCAGCGGCCGCCGTGGCCGTCGGCTTCGGCGCGTCCTCTTGCTTCGACTGGCAAGCTGTGAGACCGATGGCTAGCAACAGGAGCAGCGTCACGACGCGAGGAGTCATGGCAACCCTCCCACCGCTCGCTCCAATCGGGCGAGCGCGATGGAATGATCGGCTCGTGCTTGGGCATACTCAAGGAGGGTCTGGCGGTACACACGCTGGGTATCGATGACCTCGAGCAGACTCGCCACCCCCTGGCGAAAACTAAACTGCGCGATGTCGAGCGCTTCTTTGGCCTGATAGAGAAGCCCTTGCTCAAAGACCCGTATTTGTTCTTGCGCGGTTCGCGCCTCCTGAAAATGCTGGGTGATCGTCTGTTCCAATTCCTGCTGTACCCGCTCCCGTTCGGCCTGCGCCCGTCGCTGGGCTCCCATCGCGGCACTGATTTCTCCCTGCCGGCGATACCAGATGGGCAGCGGCACACTCAATCCGGCTGTGACGGATTCATCCCCGGTTTCCCGATGATACACGCCGAACACCGCCACGTTCGGTACACGTGATGCCCGTTCCTGTTCGATCGTGAATTCGGCCTGCTCCACTGCTTTCTGTTGACGGCGCAGGGCGGGATGGCCCTTCAGGGCCTGCTCCGTCAGCTGGCGAAGATCCAGTCCTGACCTGACCGCTTCGAATTCTCCCTGGATCTGATAGTTCTCTCCCAGAGCCTTCCCCGTAACCGTATTGAGCTTGGTGCGGGCTACGAGCAGCGCATTGTCCGCCCTGGCCAGATCCTTCCGGGATTTTTGGAGTTCGACGGTCGCCTTGACGAGCTCGAATTTCGGCGCTTCCTTCGTGCTGACCCGTGCACTGATCAACTTCACGAGGTCTTCAACCGTCTTCACATTCTCCTTGGCCAGTTGGGCATCTTGCTGGGCGAAGAGCAGCTGAAAGAACGCGGCCTTCACCTCGGCCATGAGAATCACCCGTGATTCTTCCACCCCGGCGAGGGCGCCGGCCACTCCCGCGTCGGCCGCCCGTAGTCGGGCTGCGCGTTTGCCCAGCCACTCCAGCGGTTGCTCCACGGTGATCGTGCGTTCGGTGACGCGAGCGCCGGTACTAGGGTCTCGAATCGCGCCTGGCCCAGCGGATCCGGTGATTGATGGGTTGAGATATGCTCCCGCAACGACCCGCTGCCCCTGGCTCTGCTCCACTACTCCCTCCGCTGCGGCCAGAATCGGATTGCGGTTGAGTGCCAATTCGACTACGTCATCGAGCTTGAAGATACGAGCATCTGTGTTGGCGGACACTGATTCCCCGCACGAGATGCTTCCTACAAGCGAGGTAATGCCAATAAGACACAAGGTTGTGTATTGCATGAAAGACCTTCCCCATTGCCTGCATGGCAAGGCTTCTATTGCTGCTACATTGTGAAAACAGCTAGTTGACGATGAGTCAGAGACTCAGGGGAGGGTGGTAGAGGAATTTGACGAAGGTCGGCAAGTACAATGTAAAGGTCAGGATGACATCTTCTGCAAACGGAGAGATGCTTTCAGAAGCAGGAGGGGACACTGACTGGAACAGAACATGGCAAGGACACCCATCATCTGTCACGGTCCGATCGGGAGACAGAGAAAGATCCAAGGCTTCGACGAGACTTGGAGTCGATCCGATTTGCCACTCACCAAAACAGGTGAAGCCAGTCAATTGGACTCCGAGGAGGAGGACCAGCCCGACCACTAGCATATTTGCGTTTCGCCCTTTCAACACGAGCTATGCCTCCGTTTACAAATTAATATAGCATAGCCCTTCTCGCTCAGCTGGAAATTCTTCGTAATGTATTAGCCAATACTTGACCATCCAGGCAGTGAAAGAGTAAGTCCAAGCATCTCGGGTCCTGCCACTCCATAATGGTTTCTGATCGTATTGAAGGAGAGTACAGCTCATCATGCTGCTGACTAAATCAGTTTTGCTGTATATCTTGGCTGGGATATTTGAAATAGGTGGAGGACATGCATGCATCTTCTGAGGCTTTCATGTTGGTGCGAACGGCCTTATTGGGATATGTTGACTAGCATGCATCATAGGATGGATGAGCAGGGCAGGAAATTTCAGAAGTAGGTACCGTAAAGAGTACCGCTGTACCTTCTATCTTTCAGTTTACGTACCGTTTACGTCCAAACTCGTAAGCGGTTTACGTGTGCCGATCAAATGAAACGGCGTAAACAACTTTACATATGCCGCAATGCAAATCTTGTTAATCTTCCAATAAATCAATTGGTTCGAGAAGTACTACTTGAAGGAATCTAGTCCCCCCAACTCCTTAGTACAGCCGTTTCCCCACCTTACCCTTGCGCCTCTTCGGCATCCTCCTAGAATACGTCTTCCTGCGAGGCCCCTATGCCCTTCTCGATTTGTCCCTACCGTCGCTTCTTTGTGCCTTCGGCCGTCATGCCAACCAAGTTCCTCACGGGAGCGTCACTCTGCTTGGCACTCAGCCTCCTATGGACGCCCTATGATGCATTGGCCCGAGGAGCAGGGAGCAGCCACAGCAGCAGGAGTCATTCATCAGACCATCACTCCTCAAAAAGCCACGCACATTCCAACGCTGCATCAGGCGTCCAGCGTGATAGCCACGGACGCATTACGCGAAGTGCGGAAGCGACGCAGCATTTCAAGAAGAGTAATCCGTGCCCGTCCACAGGGAAAAGCCGCGGAGCCTGTCCGGGCTATGTCATCGATCACGTGGTGCCGCTGAAACGGGGGGGGGGGAGATGCCCCTGAGAATATGCAATGGCAAACGAAAGAAGCGGCCAAAGCCAAGGACAAGGTGGAGTAACGTCAACAAGGAGGAATCCCGATGCGCCGTCTATTCGCAACCGCATTGATTGTATTTGCCCTCGCTGGTTTGCCCTTCCCTGCCATAGCCGCCGAACAGTCCGATCTCCTCGACATTAACACCGCCACCGTTGAACAACTGAAAACTCTGCCTGGGATCGGTGACGCCTACTCTGAGAAGATCATCAAGGGCCGTCCGTATCAGCGGAAGGATGAGCTGGTGCAGAAGAAGATTCTCCCACGTGCGACTTATGAGGGAATCAAGTACAAGATTGTGGCGAAGCAGAAGTAGCGCTTCCTGCCGTAGAGGTATCCGCATGCCTAAACAATTTTTAGCCATCACCGGATTGCTCGTTGTCAGGTTTTTCTGATTGCCGAATTCCCGGTGTCTGAGGCTCAGACTCGCGGCGGAGGGCACGGATATCGAGATGGGGGGCATAGCAGTGGTGGGCATGTGGGGGTACGCCCACATACATGAAAAGACGGAACCTTTGTCCAGCCTCACCAGAGGACAGCGCCCAATTCGACCCAGCGGGACAATTTTAGTAGTACGCCCAATTCGAATCCGTACACCGGTAAACCAGGGACATGGGAACCAGAACGGTAAACTTGAAGCTCTCTCTTCTTTTTGCTGGCTTGGACTTCCCAGGTTTTAACGGACACCGTAGGGTGATCGTTACAACAGGGGGAGGACCCATGGGTAATCGATGGAAAGCGCAGAATGTCCGCTTGAAGTACACCTTCATTAAAGCCCATCCCCGAGAGTTCGATACGGCGGTCATGTGCCGTCTCCTCGGCGTGTCGCGCAGCGGGTTCTATGCCTGGCTGCAGAACCCCCTCTCAGATCGAGCCGTGGAGGATCAGCGATTGCTTGGCCTCATCCGCGCGGCGTATACGGCGAGCCACGGGGTCTACGGCGCCCCGCGGATCTTTCTTGATTTGCGGGAAGCAGGTGAGACCTGAAGCAAGCATCGTGTGGCTCGGATTATGCGGACCAATAACATGAAGGCCCGGCACGGCTACCGAACGCCCCGGTATATTAAAGGCCACACCACCTCACTCCTCACGCCCAATATACTGCAACAAGGGTTTACCGTCCCACGGCCGAACACCGTCTGGGTCACGGACATTACGTATATACGCACGTGGGAAGGCTGGCTCTATCTGGCCGTCGTGATGGATCTCTACTCCCGCCGTATTGTTGGTTGGTCCACCAAGCCCACACTGGCTCAAGACCTGGTGCTGGACGCGCTCATCATGGCCGTCCGCCGACGCAAGCCCAAGCACACCCTGATTCATTCCGATCAAGGATCGCAATTTGGCAGCGATGCATGGCGGCGCTTCTGCCGCGCGCATCACCTGGAGCCCAGCATGAGCCGACGTGGCAATTGCTGGGATAACGCCGTCGCCGAATCATTTTTTAGCAGCTTGAAGAAAGAGCGGATCAAGAAGCGGATCTACACAACCCGGACACTCGCCACGGCTGAGATCGACGACTACATCGAGACCTTCTATAATCGCACCCGTCGACACAGTCATCTGAACGGGGTCAGTCCGGAGACGTTTGAAGCAATGTCGAGTTGGGCTTCCTGATCTGTCCGTAAAAGGCTGGGAAGTCCACTCCGCCAGTTTCGTAGCACGGACCCCATCCATTTACTTTATATAGTTCTTTATCACGCTTCGATCAAGACGGCTCGCCGTACTCTTGGCACGCCAGCCTTGCGGGCCTGCCACAGGTCATAGGCAGCCTGCTGAGCCACCCACACATCGGCCAGTCCTCCATTTTTCACACCAAGCCATCCCTCTGATCGCAGGGCCATTTCCGGAGAGATCGCTGCGCGGCCATTCAAGACACGCGATAATGCAGCACGAGTCACCCCCAGTTGCGCCGCAGCTTGCGTCACGTTCAAGCCCAGGGCAGGCAGAATATCCTCTCGCAACGTTTCGCCTGGGTGCGGCGGATTATGCATTCGGCTCATGTGGTCTTCCTCCTAATGGTAATCTTGGTAATCGATGAGGACGGCATCCGTATCCCCTTACTCCCGTACGGTAGGCCAAATGATTTCTACTGGTCGGAGTGTACCCCAACAGTATGCAGCAATCTATCCATGCTCATGGCGGTGATGCAGTTCGGACACGTGCGGGTGATCATGCGCCAGTGGCAGATGCCGGTGCGCGTGTGCATGCGATTCCTCTGTGACGATCTGCTCCTCATGCTCGTGCTGGTGGTGCTCGCCATGCATGTGCACATGATCGTGCTCCACCTCTTCATGGACATGCAGATGGCGATGATGGGCGCTCAGCATGAGCATCACACCCATCGCCATAGCCACGCTGGAAGCCAACTCGGTCAATCCCCATTGCTCACCGACAATCGGCACAGCAGCCACGGCGCCGATGAAGGGCGCGGTCGCAAAGTATCCTGCTTCGCGGGCGGCTCCTACCAAGCGAAGAGCCTGCATGTCCAGCACGAGACTCAGGCCATAACTGAACAGCCCTAGCACAAGCGCAGCCATAATCATCGAGGGCCGAGGCAAGTTCTGACCGGTGAGCATGGCCAGGCTTAACGTACAGGCGCCCGCTCCCAAGGTCTTGATTCGCGTCACCACAATAGGATCACGGAGCGAGAGACGCTGGCTCAGATTGTTATCAAGAGCCCAGCAGAGGCAGGCGCCCACTATCGCGACGAATCCCAGGACATCGACCTGCGCGTTTCCTGGACGGTAATTCAGAACAGCCGCCGCTGCCACAATCAGCATGGCTCCTGTGGCGCCACGTCGATCCAAATGTTCCCGAAAGAAGACGATGGCTAACAGAATCGTGAAGAGCGCTTCCAAGTTGAGCAGCAATGACGCGACGACTCCGGATAGATGTTGAAGGCCCCAGAGCATCAACACAGGCCCCAACATGCCGCCCGTGGTGACGATGCCGGTCAAGAGCCATAGATCCGAGGAACGCACCGGTGCTTCACGTCGAGCGGTTCGAGAGCCGCGATAGAACAACAGCTCGAAGGCAAGAAGTCCCAGCCCTGCTCCGAGATAGAGCAAGCCGGCAATGAGAAGAGGACCGCCTTCCGGAAGAAGGAGTTTGGCCAGAGGAAGACTGACACCGAACAACACCGCTGCGGCCAGACCATAGGCACTGCCTCGAGATGATGAAGAAATGAATCGTATCTCCATTCAAATCCTACCTGCCAGATTACAAGCCTCAGTCAGGTTTCCGCCCCCTATACAAATACAGGGTGCCGCAGAGCGTCATGACACGGACCATCTCTTCAACCTGAACAAACCCGGCCTCTCGGAAGAACGAGGGCAATAGGGCATTGAGATGATCGGCCACTTGCTCAAAGTGTCTAATCAACAGCGACGCGGCAGACATCAAGGCGTTGTGCGGTTTTCCAAAGTCTGCGACATGCAACTCGCCACCTGGTTTGAGCACACGCATGACCTCCCTCAAGGCGCGGAGTTTGTTTTCTCTGGTCAGATGGTGAATGGCCAGGCTGCAGAGAACCCGATCAAAGGAATGGTCCTGGTAGGGCTAATCATAAGCCATGCCTCGATCTAAGGCGATGGCCAATCCCGCCTTCGCAATTCTCGCTCGTGCGATGTCCAGAATTCGCTGCCCCCCGTCGAGTCCAACAACCTCCGCATCCGGATGAGCCTGCTTGACGAGGATCGTGAGCGTCGCCGTGCCGCAGCCTAGATCCAGCACATGGTGACCAGACTCAATCCTAGCCTGCTCGACCAAGCGACGCTTGAAGGCGGCCTCCCGCATCATCCATCCCACGATGGGATCGTAGAGTGGAGTCAACCAGTCAAAACTCAAGGCTGGGATATAATGGGCGTACGTATTACCCATGTCCGATGATCCTCCCTTCCGCGCCGCTGCCTCGGCCCGCTACAAACTCTCCCCTTCTTTTCCTTCTTTCTACCACTACCAGATCACATAGATAGGGGGAATGACGAACAGCATGAGAATCATCGCCGAGAAGCCTCCCCCCGACCTGCGGTGCCGCAATCCGCTTCATGACCTCCGCGCCGGCTATTTCAGAAGCAGACGGTGCATTCCACTGCATAGAAGCCTGATTCATATTGAGTTAGGCGGCATCATCCCAGGTACCCTTTCAGGACGAATATGCAATACAACAGAACCAGAAGACCGCCGGCCCAGCGGGGGACACGCTTCGTCATCATCATCAAGGACACGATGACGATTGTGCCCATGCAGAATGGAAGATAGAACCGCAGCACCTCTGTCTCCACATCGACCGGGCGGACTAGTGCGATGATTCCACCGTTGAACAGGAAAAAGGCCAGAATCGATCCTACTACGTTCCCGAAACTGATCTCCGGCTTGCCCTGAAGCGCGGCAGGCAACTCTCTCGCCAGTTCTTCAATGCTGATCAGAAAAGCAAGAATGGTCATGCCGAACACCGTTCCGGACAATCCAAATGCGGCAATGAGAGCCGTCGCCCCGGTGACTAGCATTTCGCTGCCGATGACAAGGCCAGCAAGCGACAGCAACAACAGGCCAACAGCGTGCCATCGACTGCGCCGATCGGTCTTCTCCAGCGCTTCGGCAACCTCTCCCATCGGCTTGATATCGAGCCCCCTCTTGCTCAACCACATCAAGAAGATGACGGCACAGACGAACCCAAGGAGCAAGATCGCTCCGTCCATCCGAGACAGCCGACCGTCAGATGCGAGCAGGCCCAGCAACAACACGGACAACACCGGCACCAACAGAATCCGCTTGGGAACCGCCGCAAACGACATAGGCGCGACCAACGCGGTGATCCCAAAGGCGAGCGCAATGGCGACCATCGCCGAACCGATGATCGAACCCAGAGCAACCCCTGCCTGCCCCTCAAGCGAACCGACGGCCCCGACCACAAGATTTTCCGGGTCGAAGCCGATGAAGACGACGCTGATCAGAAAGGGAGACAGGCCGAACCCTAACGACGTTCCGACGACTCCTCTAACGAGGCGCTCGGCACAATACAGGATCAGACCCAGCCCTATTGCAAAGAGGATGATCGCAACGATGACGGACAAGTTAGAGACTCCTCAGAGAACCGCCACACACGCAGTCCATTTCCGGCTACGCCGATGTTCCTACCAGACTCTGCCATCAACCCCCAGGACCTCCACCCGCTGTACCGTTCCACGACAGCATGAATCGCTGCCACAGCAAGCCGGGTGCGCACATTGGAACCGGAACTCGATCTGGCGGGTTGCGGGAGTAAACGGCCCCAGCGTCACACCGAAGCGATGGATCACGGCCATCACTCCGCCAGCCGGAATCATGTCGATCGTTCGCCATGATTCGCCTGGATCGGTTCTCCAGATCACCCGGCCCGGACAATTGGTCCGGATGGTCAGCCGGTTTTCCGCCCGGACCGAGGCGATTGGTCGCGCGAAGGTCCAGATCAGCGTATGGGGCACGATTGATTGATCGAGTGCACCAGGTGGTTTCCGGCCAACGGCACGGCAGGCCGTCTTCAGATGATCGCGAAACAGGTCATCGAACTCCGCATCGGAGTCCGAGGCCTGGTCCTCGCCGAACCACCAGAACCAGTCGCTACCCTCAGCCGCGTAGAGAGCGTCAAAGGCCTTGCGATGACGCTCTGGGGTGGCCTTCACGCGGTCCAGGAGAGCACGGGTTTCCCGCAACAAGTCCCAAGCCAGATTTTCCTCGGGCTCACCGATCCAAGTACCAAGATCGTTCCCTGGCCGCGAGCCGTTCTCGTCGATCCAGCTCGCCTGGAACAAGTCGTACACCCGAGGCAACACCGACAGCGGATGCGCGGACACACCCCGTGTTGAATTGCCCTCCAAGTACTCGCGAAACGTGACTGTGCGGATTTCTGGATCAGCAACAAGCACCGTATAAAGGGCATGCAGGAAGGGTCTCGCCTGCTGCGGATAAGCTCCCCAGGCATTTTCACCGTCGAGGATGATGGACACGATCCGATTCGGCGGATCGTTGACCTTCCACGCGAACCGTTCCTTCACTTCTCGGATGAAGGCCGTTGCCGCCTGCCCAGGGTCCGGATAGCGCTGATAGTGAAAGCCGATTTTGTCCGACAAAACCGTATCGCGAAAAAAGACGGCCACACCCCGCCCAGCCTCATCCTCCGCGCGATAAGCCTGACACAACACATTCGGGTCCTGGACGTTGTACCCGTACTGTCCAGACCGCTCCAGCACGCCACGATCCGTGGCAATCCAGTGCATGCCGGCCTCGGCAAACAGCAAGACCACCGACTGCCCGACCGCGCCTTCGGCGGGCCACATCCCCGCCGGCGGATGGCCGAACCGTTCCTGGTAGAAGGTCACGGCTTGATGCACCTGCGCCATCGCATCTTCAGGCCGGTGAAAGCGTGCGGGATGCGTGGCGCCTTCTCGGTCGATCATGGCCTGATTAGTGTCTGCGAGCAGGGGAAGGATCGGGTGGTAAAAGGGTGTGGTGGAGATCTCGATTTGGCCGCGATCCTGAAGCCGGCGATGCATCGCGACCACGTTGCGCATGATCGTGAGCTGCGCATCGACCATCTGGGCGATCTGGTCTGAGCTGTAGCCACTGCCTTGCGCGATAAAGCTCCGCGCGGAGGCCACTTCCCCGTTGGGAAGTTTCACCGGCCCCTCTTGGAACTCCTGGCCGAACCAGGCCAAATTGAACCACATCTGAAGATCAGCAAGATCCTGAACCGTGAACGAGCGACTGTTCTGGCGCTGCTCGAACAAGGTGCGATACCGGGGCCAGGGGAAGATCTGGGTATGCCAGTCGGCTTCGTAGAACGTGGCGAGGAGTTCCTCTCGCTGGGCGGCGGACAGACGGGCCGCCGGGGTCAGGGTGAATTCCAGGGCGCGGTCTGTCGCGCCGCGTTCAGTATAGTCCTCGAGCTGTTGGAGGAGGACAGGCGTGAGATTGATAGTGAGATGCACCTCGGGATGCTGTTCCAGCAGCGCGGCCATGGCGTAGTAATCGCGAACGGCGTGCAGGCGCACCCAGGGGAACCGGTATGCCCCCTGTGGTTGGTTGGCTTGCAAATCTTTGTAGAGCGGCTGGTGCTGGTGCCACAGAATCGCAAGGTGAAGCTTCGGGCTCACGACAAACGAGAAGGTCCCCCCGTCGCTGGAGCCGGCCGGAGAGCTTCCCCTCAGCCGGTACTCCACGTGATCCCCGTCCGCAAACGGGCCGACGTTGAGAAACCAGTAGCTGTTGGCCTCCCGGTTGAAATTCCAGGCGCCCTCCACCTGTCCTGTATGCACCCGTGCCGTCCTGGTGCAGGACCTGATAATCGATCCAGGTTCGTTGGCCTCCCTCGATGGGCCAGGTACCGAACTGAAGATTAACGTTCTGCCCCGCACTCACGAAGAACGGGAAGCGCGGGGTGTCAGGAGTGAGATGCCAGATAACCATCGTGTTACACGCTCTCAATCCCGGTGAGATCAGTGTCAGTCCGGCTCTATCTGTCAGCGTTCTTTCTTGCTACTTTCCAGGTTTCCATGGCGATGAGCGGCAGCATTCCAATGCCAATGGCCAGAAACCAATGTTCAGGATCGAAGGGCGCGACCTGGAAGATGCTTTGAACCGATGGGTCGGACACAATGCCGACCTGCAGCAGCGCGGACAGCCCCACCGTGGCCAGCAACGGCCTGTTCGTCCAGAGACCGAGCGCAAAGATGGATCGGTCCTCGCTCCGGTTATTCAGGGCATGGAAGAGCTGCGCCAGAACCATCACCGTAAACGTGAGGGTGCGGGCCCGATCCAGATTGAGGTCCATGCCGTAGAGGCAATACAAAAACGCCAGGAGCGTGATGACGGCGATGAAGGTTCCCTGGACAAAGAGTCTCAGCAAGCGTGCCCGTGTGAGGAACTGCTCCTGTGGCGGACGAGGGGGCCGTTGCATCAAATCCGTGTCCGCCGGGTCTACCGCTAAGGCCAGGGCGGGGAAGCCGTCTGTGACCAAGTTGATCCACAAAATTTGTACCGGAAGCAGAGGGAGCGGGAGCCCGAACAGCGTCGCCAGCAACATCAATAGGATTTCGCTGATGTTGCAGGAGAGCAGGTAGTGAACACTCTTCCGAATGTTGTCATAAATCGCGCGGCCTTCCTCGACGGCCGCCGCAATGGAGGCGAAGTTATCATCCATCACGACCATGTCTGAGGCCTCTTTGGTGACGTCCGTCCCGCTAATGCCCATCGCCACCCCGATGTCCGCAGCCTTCAGAGCTGGCGCATCGTTCACCCCGTCGCCGGTCATGGCCACAACCGCCCCCTGCCGCTTCCATGCGCGGACGACTCGAAGTTTGTGTTCTGCTGTTACGCGCGCATAGACCGCCGCTGCCTGCACTCGATCGCGCAACTCCTCATCCGAGAGTTGGTTCAGCTCCGCCCCTGAGATGGCTTGCGCGCCCGGCTCCATGATCCCCAGCTCATTCGCAATGGCCACCGCCGTGTCCTTGTGATCACCCGTGATCATCACTGTCCGAATCCCGGCGGCGCGACAGGCTTCCACGGCCACCTTCGCCTCCGGCCTGATCGGATCTTTCATCCCAACCAATCCCAAGAACACGAGATCGCGCTCCAGACTCTTGGCCTCATAGGCGTCCGGAATCTGGTCCAGCGGACGTATGGCCACTCCGAGGACCCTGAGCGCTTGAGACGCAAAGCGCTGATTGGTGGCCGTAATCTCCTGGCGGATCGCATCCGTGAGCGGCTGGATGTCGCCGCCTCGCGTGAGCCAGGCTTGGCAGTCGCGCAGCAGGACATCCGGGGCGCCTTTGACAAAGGCCGCAGGCCCGGACTGCGTCCGGCGCACCACGGTCATTTTCTTTCGCTCTGAGTCAAAAGGCACTTCGCCCAGCCAGGGGTTTTCCTGTTCAAGGTGATGCTTTGTCAGTCCGGCCTTGGCCGCCGCGACCAGCAATGCGCCCTCCGTCGGGTCACCCACGATGTGCCAGAGAAAGGCCTCCAGCCGAAGGTCTGAACCATTGCACAGTACCGAGGCGCGCAAAAGCGCCATGAGTCCTGGTTTCAGAGCCAGGGTCATCGGCTCACCGTCCGATCGGATCTCCCCGTCCGGTGCGTAGCCTTCGCCGGTCACCGTGAACATTTCTCCTCCTTGATAGAGAGTGGTCACCGTCATCTCGTTCTTCGTGAGCGTCCCCGTCTTGTCGGAGCAAATCACGGTGGTCGAACCCAAGGTTTCGACGGCGGGAAGGCGGCGGATTAAGGCATGCCGTGTCACCATCCTTGTGACGCCAAGAGCGAGCGTGATGGTGACCACGGCGGGCAGGCCTTCGGGGATCGCCGCCACGGCCAGGCTCACGGCGGTCAGGAACATGCTGACCAGGGGCACTCCACGGAGAACCCCGAGTAGGAACACCACAACGACGATACCCAGGGAGAGCCACAGCAACGTATGGCCGAGGTGCTCCAGCCGACGCTGAAGCGGCGTCTCCTCTTGCTCGGCCTGGGCTTCTCGGTGAATCAGCGCGGCAATCTTTCCGAGTTCCGTCTGGGCTCCGGTGGCCGTCACCAGCGCGCGCCCTTTTCCGGAGACGACAATGGTCCCCATGAAGAGCATGTTATGGCGGTCACCCAAGGGCACCTCTGCTTGGGGAATCGGCTCGGCTGATTTGGCGACTGGTGTCGATTCGCCGGTCAGCGAGGCTTCCTGTGTCTGGAACCCCGTCGCATAGACAACGCGACTGTCTGCGGGAACACGGTCGCCCGCTTCGATCTGAATGAGATCGCCCGGCACGACTTGACCGGCGGGGATTGCTAGTACGGTGTCATCGCGGATGACCCGTGCGGTCGCCACCCAGAGCTGTTTCAGCGCCGCGAGCGACCGTTCGGCCCGGAATTCCTGTACGAAACCGAGGAGCGCATTGAGTACGACGATCGCGAGAATGGCTCCGGCATCAATCCATTCCTGCAACAGACCGGACACGGCGGCGGCGGCGATGAGCACCCAGACAATGAGACTCGTGAATTGACGCAGAAACATCTTGAACGGTGAGGGCGGAGCGGCTTCGAGCAGTTCGTTCGGTCCAATTGTCGCCAAACGATGCTGTGCCTCGGAGGCGGTAAGCCCTCTATCCATATCTGACTGGAGCTCTTGTTCAATGGCTTCGGTGGTGAGGGTATGCCAAAGGGAGGTCATCGTCCGCTTACCACCTTTTCCAGATCCTAGACATAGGCGTTCGTCGCATACTGCTGCACCATGCGATGGGTGTTGAAGAAGGAGGCATTGAACGCGATCGTGTGCCGCATCACATCGATCCAATGCTCGCGCGACTGATAATACATAGGGATGATCGTCAAGCGCAGTTTCTGATAGAGTTCGCGTGCTTCCTCGGCCGGATTGGGCTCTTGTCCCATCATCCGTGACCCAATCGACCATCCGGTCACACCTTCGATGTGGCCTTCCAGCCACCAGCCATCCAGGACGCTGAGACTCGGCACCCCGTTATGCGCCGCCTTCATGCCTGAGGTCCCCGACGCTTCGAGGGGACGTTGCGGTGTGTTGAGCCAGAGGTCCACCCCGGCGGTGAGGAGTTGGGCGAGCTCCATGTCATAGTCTTCAATGTAGACGATCGTCACCTCCCGCTCGAGCTGCTTGGCGACTTGCACCACGCGCCGGATCATCTCTTTCCCGGGTTCATCCTTGGGATGGGCCTTCCCGGCAAAGATCATCTGCAACGGTCCGACCCTGCGGACAATGTCGCTCAGCTCGCTGGGAGCCGACAAGACCAAATCGGCCCGCTTATACAGCGTCGCTCGTCGCGCGAAACCAATCGTGAACGCCTCGCCGCTCAACACCTGCCGCGTGCGCTGCTTCACGGCTTCAAGCAACCGTGCCTTGGCTTGCGCATGGGCGTCCCAGATATCCTGATTGGAAAGGCTGATGGCATGGCGCAGGGCAAAGGAATCAGTCCGCCAGCCGGGGATATGCCGGTCATAGAGGCGCTGGAAACTGGGAGATGTCCAGGTGACCGAATGAATCCCGTTTGTGATGGAGTCTATGGGATACCCCGGGAACATGTCCTGCGAGACCTGTCCGTGGCGTTTGGCAACCCCGTTGATGTAGGTGCTCATGTTCAAGGCTAGGAGCGTCATGTTCAGTCTATCTTTGCCACCCAGCATCTGCAGGACTTCCAGCGGCGTGGTGTCGCCGAGCATCTGCTTCACCAGCTCATACGAGAACTGATCATGGCCGGCCGGAACCGGCGTGTGGGTGGTGAAGAGGCAGTCCCGTCTCACGCCATCGAAGTCCCAGGTCGCCTGCTCTCTCTGTTTGCGCTCTCCGAGCAGCTCAAGGACAAGCAAGGCCGCATGGCCTTCGTTCATGTGGAACCGTTCAATGTGGGTGTAGCCCAGGGCTCGGAGCATTCTGACCCCGCCGAGACCCAAGACGACTTCCTGAGCCAGACGGTATCGTTCATCGCCACCATAGAGATAACCGGTCAGCTCCCGATCGCCGGTCGCGTTCTCTTCGACGTTGGTATCTAAGAGCAGCAAGGGCACCACATAACCCGTGAGGCCGGTGAGGTCATACTGCCATGCCCGAACCACGACGGGGCGGCCTTCAATGGACACGCGAACTGTCAGAGAAAGCAGCCGGGCGAACTGTGAGGGATCCCACTGCACGGGCCGTTCATACTGCATCCCCCATTCATCCAGGTGCTGCTCGAAATAGCCGCGTCCATAGAGAAGACTGACGGCGACGAGAGGAATTTTGAGATCGGCACAGGAGCGTAACGTGTCACCCGCCAGGACCCCTAAGCCTCCACTATAGGTCGGCATGCCTCCGTCCGCCGCGACTTCCATCGACAAATAGGCGATGCGCCTGGCCACGCCCAGAGCGCCGGGGGCCAATCCTGTCGATCCAGTCGCGTAGCGTTCCGGTGTAGCCAGGAAGGTTTCTTTGCAGAGATCAGAACAGAACCGGAACTCTTGTCCCTGATAGACGACGGAGAGCGTGTTATCAACCGGAATCATCATGCCGCAGACTGGATCTTTCACGGTGTTCATCGGTGAGGCACCTTCTTTCTTCGCCCGTACAGAGACCCAACGACGGTGAACCTGTCGACTAGGAGGACATTCGCGCCTACCCTCGGAGTACCGTAAGAATCTCTCGCTCCGCGTCGACCCAGTCCTCCACGTCGCACCCTTCCCGGCACCCTCGCTCGAGATAGAGCGCATAGGCCCGCTTCGCGATGCGCTTCTGTAGCTCATCGGATAAGGCCCCCTCTTGGGGGTGATCCTTCTGTGTGGTGACGGCCTTTTCGTCGCGCTTCCCCTTCACCAGTTGCTGCTTCATGTCGCCCTCCCTTGCTACTGATATCCAATCGAATGGTACGTCCTCTTTCCACCGCGCACGGGCCGGCCCTCATCGTTAACTCTTGGCTACCGACACCCAACCGTTGACGTCAATGATCGTATTGTCCCATTTGAACTCGTGGCTCACCGCCTTTCACAGAGCGAACAGGATCGAAACGGTCACCAAGCTGAATCTCTTCGCGATATTGGCCTTCATGACACTCTGTGCTCATTGTCCACAGGCTGTGGCGCGCATCCCATTGACATACCGAGAGACGACGGTGACACCCCGAAAGATCAGCGGCGGAAGCACCAGCATCTGGGTCATAGGGACAAGGCCGATGTTGACGATGGGCACGAGCGGCATCTGTTCACCGTACGTCCACCAGCGCAGCACATGAACGGTGGTCCACTCAATGCCGACGCTGATCGCGCCACCGGACGTTAGCATCACAAGGTAGCCTTGGACTCCCGGCTGCTCAAACCATGTTCGGCGACCCAGGGTCATCCAGCCAATGCCAAAGATCACCACAAGGAACAGGCCGTCTGCCAGACTCGCAGCCAGACAGAGCCACCACGGAATACTGGCTCCGCCGGAATGACTGTAGAGCGGCGACTGCAGGCGCTCCCAGGGATAATTGACCAGGACCGCCACGACAAAAATCATCGTGAGCTGCCGGACTAGATCGCCGCACCAGTGTTCGGACGATGACGCGCTCACGTCTTCTTCGCTCTTCGCCAAGAGAAGTTCCTGACTCAATGTGGTTCCTGCTGCCCACGCAACCTCTCGAGCATCCAATCCTGGAACGCTCGGGGCGCCGCCAGTTCCTGAAAGACCGTTCGCTCGAGCGTCGGATGGTGGTGGAGATGTTCAGCCAGGAGCCGCGCGAGCTTTCGATCCCCGTCAGGTCCTTGTCCGAGTTGATGGAGCACCTCGTGCACAAAGTGCTCATCCTGCGTGCCTCGTGCCACCAGTTGCTCCCGCAAGGCTTGATCTCCCAGGACCCGATCCACCACCGGCGCATCCGCTGGCATCGTATGGGCACAGGCCGAAAGTCCTAGTACGACTCCAAGCCCCAGCCATCTCGTCAGGTACTGCATGCTGTCCTCCTTGGGCCATACCCCATGAAACGGCTTTGCGACGCCACTTACTGAATCATGCCGTGCGGATGCATCGCGCGGTGTTCTTGGGCCAGCGCATCGGCTTCGTCCGCCGCTTTCAGGGTGTTTTGAGCGATCGCGCGACAATGCGCGGCATGCTGCTTGGGCTCCGTCTTGCCATGCGGCTCAGAATGTTTGTCGTAGTACTCCGCCGTGGTCTCCCACCGTTTCGCTTTCTCTCTCAGCTCCTGTGCCTGCTGGGTATAGTACTGAGCCAGGCCGTTATGATCGTTCGCGTTAATCATCCGTTGCGTTGAAGTCTCTGCACAGCCTTGCAGCACCAGCACGAGCCCGACCGCCAATACCATGGACACCAATCTAGTGCTCAACATTCCAGCCCTCCTTCGTTGGCAGTGAACCCATGTCACTACGCCCTGAATCATTTTTCACGAATGACTCTTTATGTCTCGATGAGCGGATGCGATTACCTCAGCCTCATCAGCCGCCTTGGTATAGATGGCCGCGAGGGTTTGGCAGTGCTGGACCATATCGATCTTGTTGGATACAACCCCGAGCGTACTCGGTCCGGGATTCTTCTGATACTCCTCCGCCATCACCAGCATGTCCTTCGCCCGTTGTCGGAGATGGGCCGACTCCTTCACATACCAGGCTTCCAGTCCTGCGTGGTCGTTCTTGGCAACAAGGTTGCGGGGTGGATCGGCGATTATCGCGCAGGCCGCGACTGCCAACACGATCAGAGTCCCTACAACATTTGTCAGTATGCTCCACCTCTGTGTCATGATTCCCTCCTCTCCATTTAATAGCACTCATAGCGCCTTGAGTAGCTGTGCTGCTGACGATTGCGCACCGGGTCAAATTCTTAAAGCCTCCTTCGGGACAGCCGGCTCTCTCCAGTAAAGTGTCACGAGTCTTACTCGGTCACCACAATCAGCCCTCCTTTGTTGGCAATGGGCCAGTTCACTGTGTTCTTAAAAGGTGGTGCCACTCTCCTCGCCTCCTGCCTGGCGAATGAGTCACCTTCCGGCCTAGTGGCTGTGCATGTGTCCATCCGACGACATTCCCGAAACTTCCCTGTCCGGAACCTTGACGCCTTTGAGAGGCGGCGCATCCCAAATGACCTTGTTCCCAGGCGCCAGATCCGCCGCCTGGATGAAATGCGCGTCACCCTCTTGCATCGCTTTGAGTCGATACAAGGTCATACCTAAGTTGTAGTGCGCTTCGGCCAACTCCGGAGACGCGGCGATCGCCGCCTTGAAATGTTGTTTCGCACTCTCCCACTGTTGCTGTTGATAGGCCTGGAACCCTTCGTCATTGTGACGCGCCGCCGCGGCATTCGTGCCGGCGGGCGCGGGCAAGATCATCCGCTTCGGCGCGGATTGGCATCCACTTCCTATGAGCATCCCTGCCAGTACTACGATCAGCAGCATGTCTGTGCGCCTCATCCCGTTCCTCCATTTAGCTTATAGCCACCTGCACATCCTGTTCCTTCGCTTCCGCGGATAGCCGCATCTGGGTCTCTCGTTCTTCCTTCCACCACCGCCACATGACATAGACGGGCGGAATGACAAACAGCGTGAGGATCATGGCGGAGAAGACCCCACCGACCTGTGGCGCAGCGATGCGTTTCATCACATCAGCGCCGGTACCGGTGGCCCACATCACGGGGAATAATCCAATGACATCGACCAGCCCGATCATGGCCATGGGTCGGATGCGTTCCACCGCCCCACGATGGACGGTCTCGACGAGGTCTTGAAGTGTTCGCAGTCCCCCGGCCTCTTTGCGCCGCTTACAGGCCTCGTCGAGATAGGCCAACATCACGGCGCTGGTCTCCGCGGCCGTGCCCACGACCGTGATGAGTCCCACCCACACCGCAATGCTCATGTTGTAGCCTAAGATGGACAGGTACCAAACGGCGCCCACCAGCGAGAGCGGGACCCCCACCATCACCATGCAGGTTTCTGCGACCGATTGGAACGTGAAATAGAAAATGACGAAAATGATGATGAGCGTCAACGGCACGACGAACTTCAGCCGCGCTTTCGCCCGCTCCATGAACTCATATTGACCGGACCAGGCAATCGTATAGCCCGGCGGCAATGCGACGTTGGCTGCCACCACCCGTTTAAGATCCTCCACGTATCCGCCGACATCACGTCCCGTCATGTCGAGAAAAACGTAGCCAGCCAACATGCCGTTTTCGTCCCGGATCATGGGTGGACCATTGACGAATCGGAGCGTTGCCAGTTGCGCGAGCGGCACTTGCGCCCCGGTCGGCGTATCCACGAGCACGCGCTTCAACTTTTCAGGATCATCCCGCAACTCACGGAGATAACGGACGTTGATCGGATAGCGCTCACGGCCCTCGATCGTGGTGGCAATATTTTCACCCCCGATGGCCGTTTCGATGACCTTGCCGACATCCATCAGCTTGAGGCCGTAGCGGGCGATCTCGTCACGGTTGATGTCGAAGTCCAGGAAGTAGCCGCCGGACACCCGCTCTGCATAGACGCTCCGTGTCCCTGGCACGTCTTTGAGCACCATTTCCAGATGTTCACCGATCTGTTCGATCTGTTTGAGGTCGGGACCGAAGATCTTGATCCCTACTGGCGTGCGGACGCCGGTGGTCAACATGTCGATCCGCGCCTTGATTGGCATGGTCCAGGCGTTCGTCACACCAGGAATCTTGAGCGCACGGTCCATCTCATCCACGAGTCCTTCATAGCTCAGACCTGGCCGCCACTGGTCTTTCGACTTCAGCGACACCACCACTTCCATCATGCTGAACGGCGCCGGGTCCGTGGAGGTCTCCGCCCGTCCCGCTTTGCCGAAGACATGCTCCACCTCGGGGAATGATCGAAGCTTCCGGTCCATCATCTGGAGCAATCGACTGGCCTCCGTGACCGAGAGCCCTGGCAGGGTCGTGGGCATATAGAGGATCGTGCCCTCATACAGAGGCGGCATGAACTCCGACCCCATGCGCTGATAGACGGGGACCATGCTGATCAGGAGTCCGATGGCGAGGGCCACCACGGTTCCGCGATGCCGTAACGTCCATTTCAACAACGGCGCATAGAGGCGTTGGAGGCTCCGACTCACGGGGTGCCGTTGTTCCGGAAAGATCTTTCCGCGAATGAAGGTCGGCAAGCAGGCGGGCACCAGGGTAATGGCCAACACCGCGCATATGGCGATCGCGAGATTGTTCGTCCAGGCCAGCGGCTTGAACATGCGCCCTTCCTGAGATTCGAGGGCAAAGATTGGGATGAACGAAATGGCAATGACGAGGACGGAGGCAAAAATCGGCGGACCGACTTCCTTGGCGGAATCGATCAGGACTTGAAGCCGTTCGCCGACCTTCCCATCCCGCTCCCACTCCTCCAAACGCTTGTGGGCGTTGTCCACCATCACGATGGCGGCATCCACCATGTCGCCGATCGCGACGATGATGCCGCCCAGCGACATGATGTTGATGCCAATCTGCATGAGATACATGGGAATGAACGCGATCAGCACTGCCAACGGAAGGGTCAGGATCGGCACGATCGCGGAGCGGACATGCAGCAAGAAGGCGATAATGAACACGCCCGTCACCATCAGTTCTTCCAGCAGGCTTTCCTTGGCCGTGGCGATCGATGCGTGGATCAAGTCGCTCCGGTCATAGACCGGGACAACCTTCACGCCTTTTGGCATGGAGGGTTCGAGTTCTTTGAGCTTGGCTTTGATCCGTTCAATCACGGTCAACGCATTCTCGCCGAACCGCATGACCACGATGCCGCCGGCAACTTCGCCTTGACCGTTGAGCTCCGCCAGCCCGCGTCGCATGTCCGGCCCGAGCCGGACTGTCGCCACGTCGCGCAATAGAATGGGCGTGCCGTTCTCGTTGACCCCCACGGCGATCTTTTCGATGTCCTCGACTTTCTTGATATAGCCTCGCCCACGGACCACGTATTCGATCCCGGAAAACTCCACGACGCGGCCACCCACGTCGTTGTTGCTCTGGCGAATCGTTTCGACAATCGACGGAAGGGAGAGCCGATAGGCCTGGACCTTGGTCGGATCCAGATTGACCTGGTACTGCCGGACGAACCCCCCGATACTGGCCACCTCGGCCACGCCTTCCACGGCCCGCAGCCAGTACTGGAGATACCAATCCTGGAAACTACGCAAGGCGGCGAGATCGTGTTGTCCCGATTCATCCACGAGAGCATATTGGAACACCCAGCCGACTCCAGTGGCGTCGGGACCTAGCTGGGGCATCACTCCTTCCGGCATGCGGCCTGAGAGTTGACTCAACCGTTCGAGGATGCGCGACCTGGCCCAATAAATGTCTGTACCATCCTTAAAGAGAATGTAGACGTAAGAATAGCCGAAGTCCGAGAATCCTCGAACGACGGTGACCTGGGGCGTGGAGAGCAGTGCCGTGACGATTGGGTACGTGATCTGATCTTCAACGAGATCAGGCGAGCGTCCCGGCCAGGTGGTATAGACGATGACTTGCGTGTCGGAGATATCCGGCAGGGCATCGATTGGAGTCTGCCACATCGCCCAGAGTCCGACCGCTGAGAAGGCAAAGACCAGCAGAAAGACAATGAAGCGGTTTCTCGCACTAAACTCGATGATCCGTTCGACCATGGACGGTTAATCCTTCATCTTCATGCCCGGCATGCCACCCATGCCTTCGACCACGGACTTGAGCCGGCTTTCGCTGTCGATCAGAAAATTGGCCGAGGTCACCACATGCTCACCTTCTTTCAGTCCCTCCAACACTTCCGTCCATTCGCCGGTCTTCACCCCGGTCTTGATCAGGCGCGGCTCCAACTTGCCTCCGCCGTGATGCAGAAACACGACTTGCTTCTGCCCGGATTCGATGATGGCTTCTTGCGGGATCGCGAGTCGTGTGCCCAGGCTGACCCGCAGTTCCACGTTGGCATACATGTCCGGCTTGAGCATTTCACCACGGTTGTTGAGTTCGAACCGCACCTTTGCCGTGCGGGTCTTCGGGTCTAAGGTGGGATAGATGAAGCTCACGTGTCCGGTCAGGACCGTGCTCGGATCATAGGACAGGGTGACGGCCGCCTGCTGCCCCGCTTTGACGAATGACAGCTCGTATTCGTAAATGTCTGCCAGGATCCAGATATGCGAAAGATCCGCAATCGTGTAGAGTTCCTGGCCGGGATCCACATGCGCCCCGGCAAGAGCCTCCTTCTTGATGACCGTGCCAGTGATAGGCGAATGGATCGGCAAGGCCTTGAGCACCTTCCCGGTCTTTTCGAGTTCGCGAACGTGATCGGCCGTGATATCCCAGAGCTGAAAGCGGCGCTTGGTCGCTTCCAGCAGGTCCTGTGAACCCCGCGCCACTTCCGGAAACTCACTCCCCCCCATTTGCTTGCGGCCTTGCAATGCCAGGAGATACTCCTCCTGAGTGGCGACCAGATCGGGGCTGTAGATCGTGAAGAGCTGCTGCGCTTTCTTGACATGATCTCCTGTCGCACTGACGAACAGCCGCTCGATCCACCCGTGAAACTTGATCGTGACTTTGGCCAGCTTACGCTCATCCACGGCAACGCGCCCGACGGTCCGGATGATCTTTTCCAGAGGACGACGCGCCACCGGCTCATACTTCACGCCGATCGTTTGAAGGCGTTCCGGTGCAATGGTCACGATGCCTGGCACACCTTCAGACTCGAGGGGAGTCTCTGGTCCAACCGCTTCTTCCACCGGGGCCGGCTTCCGCTGTTGCTCCTTTCCCATCCCCGGCATATCCATCCCGGCCATCTCGTCCTGTCGGGAATCCGCCGGTGGCAGCACCACCGGCCTCGCCATTAGCCAGACGAATGCGACAGCAGCTATGACCAGGACCGCTGCCATACCGATGACACGCTGACAAGTCATGATCCCGGCTTCCTTTCTGACAGCGGGCCAGCGAGAGGTCCACCGGTCACGGCTTCGAGTCGGGCAAGCGCTTTCTCGTGGTTGACCATCTCGCCGTGCAGCTCTAGCTGGCTGTCCTGCAGGATTAAGAGACTATTGAGCAATGTCAGAAAGTCCACTTTCCCCACCGCATACCCGGCCTGCGCGGCCTGCAGGCCAAGCGTCGCCTGGGGAATGATGGCATCACGCAGGATGGTGATCAGCCGCTCGGCGCGCTGCGCTTGTACGAAATTATCCTTCACTTGGAACAAGACATCCTGCCGGGCCGCCAAGAAGTCTTCACGCGCGCCCTCCAGACCGGCCAGGGCTTCCCGCACGCCTTGCTTCTGCTTGGTCTCATAAAACAGCGGGATCTTGATCCCCACCATCACCTGGTACCCGTTGTCGTTGATCCGATCGTTGCGAAGTCCCAAGGCCGTGACATCGAAATCAGGGTAATACTGCCGCTTGGCGAGCGAGACGGATCGTTCGGAACGATCGATACTTTTAGCCGTGGCGAGCAGCGCGGGGGAGAATTCATCGGCGCGCTGGCTGAGTTCCTGAAGAGGGATCGTTAAAATCGTGGTTTGAATTTCCTCCGGTGTCCCCATTGGTCCAGCCGGCGGTCGATTCACGAGACGATTGATCGCGGCGTGAAGACTCTCTTTTTGTTGGTCCAAGACCGCCAGTCGGTCGAGAACTCGTGAAATCTCAACCTGGGCACGGAACACGTCCTGTTGAGCGGCTTGCCCGACACTGTATCGCGCTTTGGCAGTTTTCTCGAACTGCATCAGGAGAACTTTGTTCTTTTCGACGATCTCGATGCTCTTGTGCAAATAGTGGAGGTTGAAATACGCTTCCTTCAACGTCGCGATGAGCCTCAGCCGCGTGGCATTGAATTCCTGCTCCAGCCGGTCGACGTCACTTTGCGCCACCTCGCCCTTCAATCTGAGCTTCCCTGGGAACGGAATCTCCTGGCCAAATCCATACATCGCACCCTGGAGCGGATCGGTCATCGGCATGCGCTGATACCCTAATTGGAGCCTCGGATCAGGGAGCGTCTGGACTTGCGGCACAACGGCCTTGGCCGCATCCCATCGTTCGCGAGCCGCCTTGATTTCCGGGCTCCGGGCGACCAGTTCCTCGATGAGACTCTGGACATTGATCCGATCATCACCAGATACCGTATGGACTGCGGCATCCGAGCGCGTGCCACCACCAGTCTCTTGCGCACCGCTAGCACTCAATGGAATGAGCCCTATAAGACAAAGCGTAAAGACAGGGCCAACCCTCACCGGGATCTGAATAAGTGATCGTGTCATAACAGCACCTCCAGGTTGCATTGAAGAAACAAAGGGAGCATCGCCCCCTCAGCCCAAACGGTCGAGCGGCGGCGTGCAAAAGAACTGGAGGTGCGGAATCAGATTCGGAGGACCGAAGAAGAACCGATGGAGATGGGGACACTACCCAACACGCTGCTCCAAGACCACCACGTCGAGACCGAGGGAGCTGTGAGGCTGGTAGCTGAGCTGACCGAGATGGGCGCATGATCACCATTCGTGACCATGCTGTCCTTCATGTGACGCTCGGAAGATGAGATGAGTGACGGTGGACACATAGTGGCCCCATCCATCGGACAGGCCAGATGCTCTTCCAGCAAAATTGAGGCTTCTCCTGCCAACGACAGATCGGGCAAGACACATGTCGCTCCGATCACCTGACAGAAGGCGAAAAACAGCACCAGTGCAACGTACCGTATGTGGATTCGTAAAATCATGGGATCGACGACACTCCTCACCGCCCAGCATCGCTGATTTCTATATCAGTAGTCTCTACCAATCGTAGCAATCACGTCAAGCTACCTCCGCTCACTTTCATAAAACGCATAAGCGATGCCAGAACAATAGGAACTGAACTGCATAGAGATACCTGCGATTTCAAAAGATTATGCACTTCTGCCAACAAGGTCACGACTCTGTCCCTTGGTTTCAGGTGAGGCATTTCGGGTCATCTTCCCCTCTGCTCTCCGTCGCAAATCGCGTCAGACATTCTCCGTTCATCTCTCTACACGCCTCACGTTATCCGTACACGGCGGAGCCGTAGGCTGTTCATTACGACGCTGATGGAGCTGAAGGCCATGGCCGCACTCGCCAGGACCGGGCTCAGCATCAGCCCCGTAAAGGGATACAAGGCTCCAGCCGCGATGGGAATGCCGATCACGTTATAAATGAACGCCCAGAACAGATTCTGCTTCATGACCAGCATCGTCTTCCGGGCAAGTCTGATTGCCGAAACGACGCCCTGCAGGTCGCCACGCATCAGGGTGACATCACTCGCCTCGATGGCAATGTCCGTTCCGGTCCCGATGGCCATCCCTACGTCGGCCTGAGCCAGTGCAGGAGCATCGTTGATACCGTCTCCGACCATGGCGACGACCTGACCCGCCTCCCGCAAACGCCGGATCTCCGCCACCTTTCCGTCCGGCAACACCCCGGCCACGACCCGATCGACACCGACCTCGCGGGCCACCGCCTGCGCCGTGCGCTCATGATCGCCGCTCAGCATGACGACCGTGAGCCCCAATTGCTTGAGCTGACGGATGGCTTCGCGCGACGTCGCCTTCACAGGATCGGCCACCGCAATGAGCCCCGCCGGCGTGCCGTTGATGGCCACGTACACAGGCGTATTCCCTGCTTCGGCCAGTTGCTGCGCTCGTGCACGGAAGGCAGTCGACGGCACTGCATAGTCCGCCATCAAGCCTTCATTCCCAACAAGGATCGCCACGCCGTCCACCACGCCCGCAGCCCCTCGCCCCGGAAAGGACTGAAAGGATTCCACCTCCGCTAGAGGCAGCATCTGCTCTCCAGCCGAACGCACGATCGCCTCCGCTACCGGATGTTCCGAAGAGGCCTCCAGCGAGGCCACGAGCCGGAGGAATTCACGATCGGACCATCCCCCACCTTCAATCCGGATCACCTCGGTCACCGCCGGTTTCCCTTCCGTGATGGTACCGGTCTTGTCGAGCACGACCGTCGTAATCGCACAGGCCCGCTGCAGCGCGTCTCCGCCTTTGATCAGGATACCCTGTTCGGCCCCCCTGCCGGTCGCCACCATCATCGCCGTCGGCACCGCGAGTCCCATCGCGCAAGGGCAGGCAATAATCAGGACTGCAATGGCCGCGGCGAAGGCTTGCACCGCCGAGGCCTGATCCACCGCGAGATACCAGACCACGGACGTTGCGAGCGCCAGTACCATCACAATCGGCACAAAGACCGCGCTGACTTGGTCGGCCAGTTTTTGGATCGGAGCCCGTGAACCCTGGGCCTCTCGCATCAACTTGACGATATGGGCCAACACACTGTCCGCACCCACCGTGGTCGCCCGATAGCGGAACGCGCCGGACTTATTGATCGTGCCGCCGATGACTCGGTCTCCCGCCTGCTTCCCAACCGGCATCGCTTCCCCGGTCATCATGGATTCATCGACGGTGCTTGTGCCGGAGAGAATATCGCCATCCACCGCAATGCGCTCGCCCGGTTGGACCACGACCATGTCTCCGCTCTTGACCGCTTCGACCGGCACATCGATCTCGACTGCCTCCCGCACCACTCGGGCCGTCTTCGGTTGCAGCGCCACCAATCGTCTCAGTGCAAGCGAGGTTTGCCGCTTGGCGCGAGCTTCCAGCGTATGACCCGTCAGGATCAGGGCGATGATCATGACCACGGCCTCGTAATACACATCCGGCCGAACCCCATGACGCAGAAAGAAGTCAGGAACGACGGTGGCCAAAGCCGAATAGACAAAGGCTGCGCCGGTTCCCATTGCGACCAACGTATTCATATCGGCTGCGCGATGCCGGAGCGCGGACCACGCCCGCACATAAAAATGCCGCCCGGTCGATCCCATCACTATGACCGTGAGCGCCATCAGAGCGTAGGACCAGCCGGCCGGAGGCGCGAACGCCAGCCAGGATGCCCCCTGCATCATCCAAGACCTGAAGAACCCCGCTTCAGGACCACCAGACTCATTCGCCTCCATTAGCGGCATAGAAAACGCCATGGCCACCAAGCCGGCGGCTCCGCTCCACAGGGCCTTACGCCGCACCGCAAGGTATTCTTCTTCCTGCGCCCGATCCTGCGCCGCCTGTTCTTCGAACGAAGTTTGGTCCTGAGCCGCAGGCTTGGCTTCATATCCCGTCCGGTTGATCGCCTCGATCAACGAGGCCTCCGAGGTGGCGCCGGAGTCATAGGTGATGACGGCCTGCTTCAACATGAGGTGGACGGTCGCATCGACGACCCCGGTTTCCGCCTGCAACACCCGCTGAACGCGGCTCTGGCAAGCGGCGCAGGTCATGCCCTGTACCGGGATTGTGACCTTCCGAAGAACCCGCGACTCGGACGCCTCAGCAGCAACGGATGCAGCATAATGCGGGTGGTCAATGGTGCTGTTGTGGTTCGGTGGCTTTAACGAACGAACTATCGGTCTGTTCGACAACCCCGCCTCGTTCATGCTGCCCTCCCGGCCGGCTGGGCCTCATACCCCAACTCGTTCACCGCTCTGGCGATGTCCACTGAGGTAATCTCTCGCTGATCGTAATCGACGCGCGCTTCGCCGACCTTAACGGTTTTGACCTGCACGCCATCGAGTTGTGTCAGTGCTTTCGTGACTTGTCCGACGCAGTGCCCGCAGGTCATCCCGGTAATCTTCAGGGTCAATTCGTCCATGGCACACCTCCTCTGTGAGTGGGTTACGCGTGCCTCTCTTGAAAGCAACACGCGCTCTTCACCCTTTCAGACGAAGGAGCACGTCAATTATTACAGTGCCTGTGAAAATGACTGAATTGGGGTGGGTATCGGACTAGGACTCATGGTTGGGAGCACGCGGGCAGACTGGTTTATTCGCACGTGCAATTCAGACAGCCGTGTTTGCTGCAGATCCCACAGGACTGTTCCAGGCTGGCGCGCAAGGCCTGGCGGGCTCGATGCAAACGAACCGTGAGATTACTTTGAGAGATCTTCAACTCCTCCGCCACACGCTTCGGAGATTCCTCATCGAGATCGATTCGCTGGATGAGTTCAGCATAGTTCGAATGAAGCGCCGGCAGAAGCCGGTAGAGGCAGGTGCAGGCAGTGGATTTCACCTCATCGATCAGGGGCTCCTTATCGTCTCCGGACGCACTCAATTCTTGAAGAAAGGCTTCATTGCGACGAGCCTCCGCCCCTTTCGACCGATAATAGTCGACGAGTGTGTGGCGAAGGATTTGATAGAACCACGCCACTACACTTTCTTCATTTCGAACGGTATGGTGGCTTTGAACGGCGCGGATGATACTTTGTTGTAATAAGTCCTCAGCCAGAGACTCATCACTAACACGACGACGGAGAAACACTTGGAACGCAGACTCATGCTCTAGAAGCCGTTGGATGAGGTCATTCAGGTGAGGCTCCGTAGCGGCGTTCCGTGCGGGGAAGGAACCCTTGCTGGGTGGCTCTGCTTGGCTTCGTTTATTCATGGAGTGACTCATTGTACTTAGCCTACCGTCTCTCCACACAGTCACGCAATAGATCCTAGACGTTCAAATACTGATCGTTGATCCTTCGACCCCACAAAGAGAACCATTGAGTTTTCTGCAGGTGTCACTAGTGGGGCCTACCCCGATAACTCATTGATTTCCCATGGCATAAAATGTCACTTTTCGCATCGCATATTTCTCTTACCTATTTTATCTTGCTCGCTTTCTTCTTGCGCATGAAAAGGCTGGTGTCGACAGTTCGATTCTGTCCCTCGGCACCACATCTGCCTCACAGACCAAACACAACTCAGCGTTCTCCCTTGCCTCCCCTAGCAAGCTGCAGGCGCCAGACAGGTAATTTGCTCGATCTTACCGTGATACCAATCGTGCCAGGGGAATGCTTTCTCACGATCCAAGCCCTGCTGAACCAGCCCTAAACATCACACCGACGTGATTCGCCAGATGAGGCGCATCACGTACCCGGAACAGCCAATCACGTTTTACGCTTCCAGTCCTCCACCGTCTTCATGACAAGCCTCTCCCCTCTCGGGGTTGCACATCGGACCGAGAAGCGTACGCGCCACCTCTCAGCTCGAGCCAACAGAGTCGGATTGCCTGAATGGTCGGGAGGAGTCAGGTACCGCCAATGCTTGAACCCGACCGCCATACAGCCAACTAACCAAGGAGTGCCGCATGTCATCCACATCACAACCCCCATTCCGTCACTTACGAAGCAAGATCCAAGAGTGGAAAGCTGGTGATCTTCTCCAAACCGGAGAGCAGAGCTGGCAACAGTTCCGACAAGTCGCCCCCTTACAACTCACTCCCATTGTGGCCGCACTCCAGGACGCGCTCCAGGCGGAGGGGCTTCGGGCGACGACCCACAACCTGTCCGACGAACGACGCCATCTGAGCCTCCTGATCGAGCCGTTTGACATCGCGATCACGTTCGGCCCTGACAAGAACCCTCACCTCTTTCAGATGTCCGCCTATCGACGAGCCAACCCAGGAGATGAGTGTACGGCACTCATTGCCTATCGTGATCTGGAACTCGACCTCGGGCAGGTCATTGAAATCGTCGAAGATGTCGCCCTTCGGATCCTGGGGCCCAGACGGGCCAACCAAGAGCCGGAAATGGAGTGAGCCAACAGGCTTCGGCCTGTATTCGTTCAGTGGTGCGTTCGCACGTACATCGCTCATGCGTGCTCACAATTCAAAGAGAGGAAACACATGGAACTGTTAGACGCTTACACGAAACTGCAGGGGAAGCTGCAACGCTACGAAGAACAGGGATGGATAACCCCATGTTCCGATTCCGAACATTCACGCTTCCTGGCTTTCGCAGAGATCGACCTGATCCCGCTGACCCGGCGCCTGACGACGGTCCTGCAGCAAGCAGGGATCCCAGCACAAACGATCGTCAAATTGGACGACAACACGATGTGGTTCGGATTGTTCATGGATGAAACCTGGACCGTTGGGGTGTTCCTTCAGCCACTCGATGCCAGCTCCATGCGGTTGACCGTCCGGTTCGGATGGGATCCCTCCATAGAAGAGAGCCATGTGCTCCTCTATCGACGATGCACGCGCGCAACGTTCGCGTCAGCGCTCGAACGCTGCATTGATCGCCTGCTGATCAAGCCCCCGCTGTAAGTTGAACAGATAAATTCTCACCACTCAGCCCTCTTTACGAATACCCTCTTCGGATTAAGTAGAAGGAGATCAATCATGCAGACAATCAAACAGGACTCATACGCCCATTTAAAGGAACAGCTTGAATCGTGGAAGGAGATCCAGCCCACTCGCCCCGTGCATACCTTACCCGATCAGGACTTTTTGATTACGGCTCGCGAAACGCTGCTCCCTGAGCTAGAGAAGCTGGCGAGCATCCTTGAGGACGCAGGACTTGAATGTGGCGTCTTTCGCAGCGATGAAGGTGATCCTGCTGTTGGCATTCATGTCGACACTTTTCATGCCGTCCTTCGCTTATCGCCCGCAGACAATCCAGCTTGCGTTCGGGCGGTGATCGCAGGAGGCAGCCGACCCAATGACGATTTGGAATGGTTTATTCCCTATCATCATATCCACAATGGCGGACTTGACCGAGAACTTCAGGCGGTCATGCTTCGTCTGCTGAAACGGTCACATGGACTCTGATTTCTAATTGTGAAAGGACGCGGATCATGCACAACAGCCAACACACAGCAATAAACTCACAGCCTGCCAAGAATGCCCAATATGACTGGCATCGCGACCTGCAGGAGCTCAAAACCGGCCTGCATAATATTGCCACACAACTGGACCTCCTGCTCCGCCAAACACAATCTTCCGACCCGAAGCAATTAGTCACGGTTCCGGAAGCGGCGCAGCTTCTAGGGGTCAGTGAACGAGCGATTCGTGGCCGCTTGGCGAGAAAGGACTGGCCAGTGTACCGATGTGGACGAGCCGTGCGCGTGGATGCGCACGAGCTTAAAGGGTTGATGAAATCTTCATCCCGGACCGTCAAGGTATGAGGTGCTGCAAGCCTAGGTGACTCGATTCCACAGAAATAGAGCCACTTCCCGCTGTAACACTGCCCTAGTAAAGTTTGGACTCCTTCCTGCCGATTGATAGGGAAGGTTTGGTCACACGGGATATGCACTTATACCAAGAGGGGTTCTGATGGCTTTATCTGGACCAGGTATGGGAAATGCGCCACTTCCGCTTGTGTCTTTCCAGGACATTATCAAAGACGCGCTTCCGCCAGTTGACTGGCTGATCGAGCCCATCATCGCCAACGGGGATCGTGTCGTGGTGTATGGGCAATTCGGGTCGTTAAAGTCTTGGTTACTTCTGCATCTCGGCTTATCCATAGCTGCCGGGCAACCCTGGCTGTCGACGTTTCACATTCCCACACCGCAGTCGGTGTTATACGTTGATGAGGAAATGAGCGTGCGCACACTGCGTCGGCGTATTAAACGGTTGGCCATGGGAAACAGCCTGGAATCGGAGCCGCTGTCCTTTCACGTCCTCTCACAACCTGGCATCACCTTCGATGCACAAGGCGCGGCGACGTTACTAACGGGACTGGCTCAGCAGGCATTTCATCCGGACGTCATTCTGATCGAAACATTACGCCGCGTGCTTCACGGAAGCGAAAATGACGCTGAAGCCGTAAGCGCCTTCTGGAAAAACATTGAGCCTCTACGTGCGTCGGGAAAGACGGTCATTATCTCCCACCACATGCGCAAGCCCTATAAAGAAGGTGAGCAGAACAGTCGCTATCGTGCCAGTGGGTCGACGGACATCTTGGCTGGAGCCGACTCGGCGTTTGCCATTGAGTTGGAAGAGGACGGTCTGCTCCGCATGACGTGCGTCAAAGCCCGGAATGCTGAAGAACCGAAACCGTTTTATGTCTCTCTCCGGGATAGTGATATCAACGGTCCTATTGGGATGCACTTCGAGGGCTTTCACCAAGACGCACCTCCGAAGATGCAAGAACATAAGCGGGTCTTACCGCTCATTCGGGAAATTCTTGCGACAACGCCTGGTGGAACGATCAAGACACGGGATTTAATCAGACAATTGGAAGAAAGAGGCATCGCAGAACGGACTGCCCAGCGAGCCCTGACCACGGCGCGAAAGCGCGGGGAGGTCACACCCGTCCGGCATGGCCTATGGCGGTGGATTCCGCCAGCGGTTGCCGCCTAAGCGCCAGCATCCTGCGCGAATCCCGCCAAACGTTACTATCATATAGGATTGGCGGTGGCGGCGTAAGACGCCACCACCACTGATCGTATTCCTCTTCCTTCTCCGTTCTTACTGGTTTGATCTAGCTCCTATCGATAGCACCCGCTTCTTTCGTTTCGCTTCACGAGAAGCCCTCCAGTTTGCCCCTCCGAAGGGGCCTCTTCCCCTATCCCATTCCATTTCCTTCCCACGGCAGAAGAAGACGATTCGGAAGGGCAAACTTCGATGTGGTTCGTGTGAGAACGCAACGAAGAGCTGCCGCCCTCGTGCATGAGCCGCCCTGAGGAAAGAGAAACTCGGAAGGGCAAACTGGAACTGCGTGTATGAAGAACGCGCACACAAAGACACGATCTACCTGCGTTGCAAGCCCCTGCAGCCGCTGATCCTCTCTCCTAATCCATTTACCTACGTCTTGAACGTAACAAGAGGCAGGCCCCTTCGGAGGGGCAAACTGGGGTAAGGGCTTGTGACCTGCTCGGCAGACTACGCGTCGAGCCTCGGTCTGACGCGCTCTTCTCTCATACAGGCTTGGGCCATGGCGCTCGCAGCCAGCGAGCCAGCTCAGCCACGGCCACCGAATAGAGCCCCAAGGGCTCCTCTAGTCTCCCACCATCACTTGCTGCCAGAAGGAGGTTCCATGACATTCTCAGATCTTGCCACCACATGGCTCGAAGCGCTCGCTGCTAGTCCAGAAACAAAACGCAAGTATCGACGTCAATTCGAACGCCACATCCTTCCGATGTTCGGGCCAATTGAAGTCGAAACCATCACCGATACGCTGATCTCTGACTGGCTCAAAGATCAGGTACACCAGCATGGTCGCTCTCAACTGACAGCCCTCGCGACTCGAATGCGTGACGTATTGGACTCGGCCGTCCGCAAACGACACCTCAAGAAGCATCTGTTTCAAAAGAAGCCGCTGACGCAGGTGCTTCGGCTTCATGGCTACGATGGCCCCGCGTCCTCCCGGAGAACGAGCGCATATATCACGCCTCACTTGGTTGTCCCGAATGGAGGGGCGCAGCTGTTCGAGCAGTTCGCCACTGACTGGATGCACCACCACAGCAATAACCGCCTCGTTCGGGAGGAGCGCATTCAGTTCATGGACACGATCTGGATTCCGGCTCTCACAGGCCGCCAGCTGGATAGCTTGGATCGTCTAGATATCCTCGCGGTCATTGTCCCGCTTCAGAAGACGACCCCGCTCGCAGCGTGCAAACGGGCCATCTCGATCCTGGATGCCTGTCTTCAGGAAGCCGTGATCACCGGTTGCATCACCTACAACCCCGCGCAGAGTTGGAGCCACTGCCTAAATGTGCCCGAAGCAGCTCCAGGAATGAACCGTAAGAAAGCGGCCTTCCCTCAAGAGCGGCTGGCTGCCAACAACCACCATAGAAAGGACAAGTAACCATGCCAAAGAATGAGACACTCTCTCCCCAACAACTTGATGCCGCGATCAAAGCTCTGCTCCCAACAGAGGAACTGTGGATAGAACCCGGCATTTATGTGCGACGCAATAAAGACCGTTCGCTCAGCTATTTCGTTCGCATCCACTACAGAGGTAAAAAGTGTGAGGTCTGGGAGGGTATTAAGGATCAGCTCACGGCCAAGGCTGAGCGTATCAAGTTACAGATGGAGATCGCCGGATGCAACGAACGCAATGAAAAATGGATACCACCCAGTCAGAGGAACACTGTCTCGGCGACTGTCCCCCCCGGTGGATTCACTCTTCAGCAGTGGGCGGAAGTATGGTACCAGGACATCGTATGCAAAGATAATGCAAAGGGGACTCAACGAAAGTACCGCGGGTATTTGAGCAAGCATGTCTATCCTGTGTTAGGCCACCTTCCGCTCGTTTCCATCACCCAAACGGACCTACACGCGCTTGTTCGCGCGATCCGCGCGAAACCGGTTCCGCGGGGAACGGGCAAGCTCACCCGGAAAACAGCCCATGTCATCTTGCGCATGCTCGCCGGATGCTTCCACTGGGCAAAAGAACGCGGTTTGATTGGGGCTGTGCCATTCCCGGACCGACTCACGAAATTGCTCGGCCCGAAGGAGATAACCCACGTGCGAAAGACGTGGACCAAAGGGCAGGTCGAAGAGTTTCTAGCTGCCGCCTTGCGGTATGATCCTGAGTGGCACCCCATCTTCATGACGTTCTTCCGAACAGGATGCCGGTTGGGGGAAATCCTCGCTCTGAGACCGAGGCATCTGGATTTCACCAAACGACGAATTTTGATCGAAGAAACTTACAGTGAGGGGGATTTCGGCCCCCCCAAGAACAGGCGTGCCAGTGAAATCGATATGAGTGAAGAACTCGCCGTCGTGTTACACGCACATTTGACTCGGCGGAAGAGAGAAGAGGAGATACGTGGCTACGAGTTGGCCTTTCTCTTCGGCTGGCACGCGAACAGCCCTATCGCGCCCACAACACTCCGTGACAGGTTCAAAAAACTCACCAGTTTTCTTGGCCTACCGCGGATCAGAATCCATGACACTCGTCATACAGCCGCGGAGCTTATGCTGGTAGAAGGGGTGCCGACGATCTACGTCCGAGACCAGCTTCGCCATTCTAACGAATCGACGACCAATGGGATCTATGGGGAGACGATCAACCACCTCAAGCAACACGTCAACCAACTGGATAAGCGGCCCTCGTCCGGCCCTGCGGATAAAGCCTACCCATCCCAGGAATCAGCTGAGAACGAGATAGTTAAGCCTGGTGTCGAGTGGCCAACCCGCCCACTGGATCCGTCACGAGACGGCATTGATTTCCGCCAAGCCGTCCACCAGTACGAAGGACAATTGATCGACACGGCCCTCAGGATGGCCAAGGGCAGCCGCACGACTGCGGCTGCCCTCCTCGGGCTTCCCAGGGCCACCTTCCTAACCAAACTCAGCCACCTAGGTCGCTCCACCCGAGCGCAAACCCAGAAACCCACGGGAGAAGATACCCAACCCCTCTTCAATCCCACCAACTCGTCGGATGAGACCGCCGCATGAGAACCTGCTCCTTCTAACACCGCGACTTTAATGAGGGATTACTTGCCTCGTTGGGAAGCTCACGTTCCCGATAGTCAGTGTCGTCCTCACCCGTCCCGCTGGTCACTCGGGACCTCTCCGTGCCATTTGATGCAGTAAAAATCAGCACTTAAGCCCGTCAGAATCTCGACATCGTGGCCAAGACGTGAGGGAGCATTCTGCACTCTGATGCACGCTCCGGCACCGGTTTTCCGCCCCGACCCTCGGATGTCCGAGGGTCGGTTTGCAGACGTTTTTTGTCACCTCGGTCTCTGACTTCACCCATCTGGTCGCTGTTAGGCGGCTGGCCTAAGAACGGGCCAACCCAGCTTCGATCTCATTGGAGCGTTTGAGTCGCTCCGTTCTTCACTTCATTCACCCAAGGAGTTTCCATGATCAACCCTCGTCATCCTTCATTCCGCTCGACATTTACGCTCAAGGATCTGATGGCGGTGTACTGCAATCCAGGACAACGTCCCAGTACCCTCCGCCGCACAGAGATTGTCTTTGGGAATCTCCTGCGACACTTTGGCCTCACGCCGATTCAGGACCTCACAGCAAGTGCGATTCGACAGTATCTTCACGGGAGCACACGGTCGGACGCCACCAAAGCCTTGGAAATGCGAGTCCTCCGTGCCGCACTGAACAGAGCAGTGGCGTTGGATCTGCTTTTTGCCTCGAGAGTGCAGTCTCTTGTACCTCGCGTTCGAGTGATCCGACCGCCCCAACACAACCGCCCACTGACCCCTCAAGAAGTTCTCCAGTTCCTGCAAACTAGCCCGACTTGGCTCCAGGTTCCCATCCTGTTTGCGCTCCACACTGGGCTAAGATTCGATGAACTCGCCAATGTGAAATGGGACCACATCAACTGGCATACCAGCCAGGTAACCGTCCCTGGTACCTCCTTTCGTCGGCAACGACACGTACCCTTGCTGCCGACAGTCCGGGTAATCATCGCCCGTCTGCGTGATTCCGAGCGAGGCTCCGGCCTCCTCTTCAAGACGCCAAATGGGTGCCCTCTTGGCAGAACGACGAAGCGGCTTATGCGTCGGTCGTCACAAAAAGCCGGACTGTCCACGATCCGTCCACAGGATCTCCGAAGAACCTTTATTGCTTGGTGTGCATATACCGGGATGTCCTCCCTGCCGATCGCGAACATCACCGGGTACACCTCCATATGCCGATTGTCAGTCACTTCATGGCTGGACACCCCTCGGCCTGAATCAGTGGTGGAATGGCTAACCCGAGAGCCTAACAACTTTACGGAGTTGGCAACGTTGCTGAAGCAGGCCAAAGCCGGCCTGAACCCCATCATCGTGCCCTAACTGCTCAAAGAACACGGAGGGCTCTCCTCGGTCCTCCGTGTTCTTCACCAAACCTCCGGTTCTCGAGCCTTCGGTAAGACCACCGTTCCCCAGACGTTCCGCTTCCACAATATGCAGCAATTTGGGGGTCCTCAGGATGGAGCCATCCAGGGGATAGCGGGCTGCCATGCACCGTTTGGAAGGGGGTACCGCTAATTAACTGGCGGTGCCCTTCGGAAAAACGCAACTTCACCATAAGGAGGTTTTATGTTCAAACTAACCATGCCTGGAATTCGCCAATGTCATCATAAGGACGGTCGAATCGAGTGGACGGCGACCGTCTACCGTGGCGGCAAACGATGGGTGGCGACAGGCTTTCGGACGAAAGAGGAGGCGCTCGCCGGTCAGCGCCGCTTAGCCCAGCGCGTCGACTCCAATCAGTTGTCCTGGGTGACCCCTCGCCTGCTCTCCGTGCAAGAAGCCGCCACGCTGCTCTCACAGGCCCAGGTCTGGCTCGTCGGTCCGATCCTGATGAGCTTGTTTGCAGGGCTCCGCGCCTCCGAGATTGTCGCCCTGCGGTGCGACGACATGGACTTTGACCGAGAACAGCTCCGCGTAGCAGAGCAGCGGTCCGGACAGACTCGGGAGTTTCCCCTCCCGAAGCCTCTGGCGATGCTCTGCTGGATTTGCCAGCACACGACGCCGGCCTCCCGTTCCCTGTTCGTGGATGGACTCGGAAAGCCCCTCAGTCAAGCCGTCCTGCACCACGCCTTCCGTGAGATCTGCCACAAGGCCGGTCTGGCTGACCTGCGGTTCCAGGACCTCCGACACACTTTCGCGGCCTGGGCCATGCAGGCCCGGCTCCCGGTGACGCTCATCGCCGCCATGCTGGGAGTCCGGCGCATGACCGCCCCCTGGTTGGCCCAATACCTCGTCGCCCTCGAACAACGAAGCGGTCTCACGACAACTTTGCCCGCCAACCAATTTGCCGAACTCATCCGACTGATCGTTGAACACCCGGACGCCTACCCCCCGTTCCTGGTTTCACTCTTCATCTCCCCGGAGCCTCCCCTCCGCAAGAAGCGCGCAGCCTGACCTCAGGCTCTCTGAGCAGAGCTGCCAGCACCTCACCCGTGCTGGCAGCCGCTCAGCCTACATCACTGCCCTGCTCCCCCTATCTTCCTTTCCTATGGAGGACATTATGGACACACCACGCTATCTCACGCTGCCGGAGGCCGCCCGGCTGATGCGTTGCTCGAAGAGCAAACTGCGGCAGATGAAAGACGGGCCACCACGGTTTCGCGCTCCCAAGTCTCGAGTCTGGCTCTATCCCTACGACGAGCTCATCGCCTGGATAGAAAGCGGACGGTCGGTCGAGCCACCTCAACCGAAGCCGGTTGGGCGAGCCACCTCTCGGACCAAGCATCGCAATCCGCTCTATGAACTGGAGAAGTAAGGCACTGTGAAGATCCCCACGTACGATCGGAAGAACGCCTCCGGTCTCGCAACCTATCTGGATTTCCGCTGGAAGGGAGGCCGCCATCGCCCCCTACTCGGCTATGACCTTTCGAAGGAAGAAAAGGACAGGCTGGCGATTGCGATGGTGGAACGGATTCAGAATCCACCCCTCATCACCACGGCGACCACGGCCGCAGGAGAAACGCTGGCGGCGTTTGCGGAACGGATCTATTACCGGACCCTTCGCACCAAAAAGCGGATCGACCTCACCCGGCCCAAAGGCATCGTGAAGAAGCACCTCGCGCCGCACTTCACCATGCCCATGGCGGAGATCTCCGCGGAAACGTGTCTCGCGTATGTCGAGAAACGTCAGAAGGAGGGGGCCAACGACTGGACGATTCGCCGAGAGTACGGCGTCTTGAATCGGATCCTCAACTTGGCCGCCGCCCACGGTGTCATCAAAGGCAATCCGTCAAAAGCCGTCCAGCTGCCGGAGGGCAACAAGCGCGATCGAATCGCCACCCTGCAGGAACTCAAGGCCCTTCACGACGCTGCTGATCCGGACATGTGGCGAGCCATCATCGCCGCCGTCATGACCGGTCTCCGGCAAAGCAAGCTACTCATGATTCAGCCGGAATGGATCGTGCGGCGATCAGACGGCAACTGGCTGGTTCTGCCTCCGGCACTCTCAAGACTCAAGGGAACGCCAAAAGAGATTCCACTGAACGCGCTGGCCATGTGGGCCCTCACGCCGACTGCGCCACAGCTCCGTACCCGACTCTTCGCCCGGTGGAAGAACCGGTCCTTTAAGAAAGCGTGGACTCGCCTGTGCAAACGCGCGCACGTCACGGACCTCCGCTTCCATGACCTGCGCCATACCTTTTCCACGGCGCTGCAGAACTACGGGGTGGTCTATGAAGTCCGCCAATGGCTGATGGGCCACAAGATGCCCGGGAAAACCGGGGACTATAGCCATGGGGGCCAGAGATGGAACCGCACGCTTCGACAGGCCGTCACGGCCTTAGAGAAGTTTCTGCCAGCGTGGCATCAGGTGGACACGCCCCGCTCGGCCGCACTTTCTCGTCAGAAGAGACCACGCAGCTAGGGCTGAGGTCCCTCTTTGTTTCCCCAAATGGTCGTACTGCTTGATATGGACTCTCACAATGTGTGCGATACAAAGCCTTGATCGCCCAGAGCGGAGTGGGCCACATCGATCAGATGTCGGTGGTGTGTAAAGATCATCACTTGTCCATTTTCAGCGAATTGTGCGAGTGCCCGGAGAATGTTGGCTGCACGTTCGTCGTCGGACGTGATGAGGGCATCATCGAGCACGAGAGGCATCTGGGGATGCGAGGACCGTCTTAATTCCAGCGCCGCAAGCCGCAAGGCTAGATAGAGCTGATCAGCGGTGCCTTCACTCATTTCCTCGATCCTAATTCGAGTTCCTCCTGTCCGTTGCGCACAGAGCACTGGCCTGTCTTCCGACTCGTCCGTCACTAGACGTTCATACGCTCCGCCCGTCATGAGTGAAAAGAATGAAGATGCAGCAGAGACCATTGGCGCTTGCGCCTGTTCTCGAAACCGATTCAGCGCCTCCTGAAGGAGCGTATGGGCAAATCTCAGTCGCGCCCACGGTCGTATCGCTGAGCGGTATCGCGCGGCAGCTGACTCCATGGCCTCGCGTGCGATGGCTGCGCGGTCAGATGTATCGACTGCAAATAAATCCCGTCGGGCTTGCTCCTCAGCCTGTCTAGCTGAAGCCTGTTCGTGTTCACGGCGCTCAATCTCCGCACGACATCGATCACGTTCACTCTCGAGAGTAAAGGCATCACGACTAGCGAGCCGTGTACGAAGCTCTTCCTCCGAACGAGACGATGCCCTTGCAAGTTGGTCTTGCAGGAGTGAGAGATTCCTCTGTGCCTCGCGCTTGCGCGCTGCTGCCTCTTCCAACTCAGGAAGCTGATCGATCGTGGGAACGCCTGCAACTGCACATAATTGCATACAGATCGCCTCCTGGGCGCTCTGCGCCAACTCAGCCAGCCGCTTCTTCTCCTGCGCCCGGGTTTGGTCACGGATCAAGACCGCTCGCGCCTGGGCACTTTCTCGTGCCACCAGCAGGCGTTTACGCAAAGCATCTACAAAGTGGTCTAAGTCTTCCGGAGCCGACTCAGACAGTAGAGCAGCCACTCGGTCACCCTGCTTTCTAAGATCATCGAGTATTGCTTGAAGATGAGCTTTCCGTTGTTGCGCCTCACTCGATGTCGAATGATGACGAACCAGTTCGTCGAGTTCAGTGAGACGTGCCTTCACGGCCTCTGGAGTAGTGTTAGCAGGAAGATATAAGCGTGCTTGCCATTCCTGTAGCGCGGACAGGTGGCGCTCCAGTTCCGCCTTGGTCTCAGTGAGGAGGCGATTCAGCTTGTCTCGCTCGACCTGCTGCTGCTTAGTTGCCCTGGCACGCGCGCTGTGCTCAGCTTCAGCTTGAACAGTGTGTTTCTCCCATTTGAGACCCTGCTCAATCAGCGAGGACAGGCCCTGGAGATCCCTCACTCTCTTCTCATCGACCGACTGACCAAGGGTCCTGAGCACTTCCGCAATGCTTGATGCACTTTCTGCCACCTGTGTAAGAAGTCGGTGACGATCTGTACGCAAGGCCTCCATTCGTTCAGCTAGTTGCAAGGCATCCTGTCGCCGCCCTTGCCATTCATGAAGTGTCTCCGGAGCGAGATCGGGAAGCCCTGCCTGACCTATTTGCCGTCCCCAGCGTGCGAGTACTTCTCCGTATTGTGCTGCAAGAGCGTCCATCTGGCGTTCAAGCTCGCTCCGGCGCGCTTCCATCTGTTCGATCCGCATCGAGCATTCCTCGAACCCGGCTGCACGCTTTGCATCGGCACGCAACAGGTCAGCCTGCCGGTCTGCCTCACGTTCGGCTGCTTCGAAGGCATCCGGCAATGTCCGATCGGCGTCGAAGCGGTGACCAGATTGCTCCGTATCCTGTGAACGTTCAATGTAGGCCTGCCGGATCAACGCCCAAGCGTCATCGCGTCGTACACGGGCGAGGCGGAGGGTGTCGGCGGTAACGACTTCGCCCTCGGCAGCAAGCTGGCGGTGCCGAAGTCGCTGCTCATCAAGATCCCGTCCCACCAATTGGTATTCATCACGTGCTGCTCTCTGTCGATCTTCAACCCCTGACAGTTCTTGCTTGGTGAAGGCAATCTGAGCGTCCAGGATCGGATGGGCTGAACGGAGGGCCTGTTCGGAGTCCGTTGATAGATCCGACAGCGCTAGCGCGAACTGGCCCTCAAGTTCTCGAATCTGCCGATCAAGGTCTGCCCGTTGCCTGATCACATCACCGAGCGATTGGGCGTGGCGGATCGTGGTTGCCAACGCTTGCCGAACAGTTTGGTCGGCCAAGACAGGCTCGGCTTCAACTTCGAGCTTCATCGCTTCATCGAGTGTGTCTGCACGCTGCTGATATTCCTGGAGACGATCCCCAAGCCGACTGACTTGAGCCAGGTGAGTATCCAACAGTCCTCGATCAGCATCCGAAGGGACGGCTCGCAAGATCTCGTCAACTTCTCGCCCAAGGACGATTCGCCCAACGCGCATCTCAAGCGTACTGGTCATCCGATCAATAACCACCGTCTGCTGTTGTATCTCGACTCGGTGATGCGCCGCTGCCGAGGCTTCTGACACCAATCGCTCGATCGCGTCGGCATGCTGGAGGAGCAATGGTTCAAGAACCAGCACCGCAAGCGCAGTGGCGCACTGTTCAAGTTCATGCTCAGCTTCTTTACGGTCTTGCTCTGCGCGCGCCAATGCTTGTTCTGCCTTCAGTCGCTCTTCACGCGCATTCTCGGCCAGGTCTGGGATCCCGGCGAGTGACCGGAGTTCAGCCACTAGACGGTCATGCTCTCTCAACAACGGCTCTACCGTTCTGAGTTCAGTCAGCTCGTTCTCGCCCCGACGTAAGGTCTCAAGCGCCTGTGTCACCTCGTCGAGAGCAGTCCTTGCGGATTCATGCGCTCGATTCAGAGCTTGCCAGTCTGCTGGCTTCGTCTGCGCCTGTCGCCAAGCCTGCCGCTGTTCCTCAAGCTGCCGGCGCGCCTCATTCATCACCGCGTTCTGCGCTCGACCGTGGGGGCTGTAGAGCTTTTTGGCATCGACATCCAAGGCCGCCAAGAGCGCCAGAATGCCACGGGTACCAGCGCTGGCTTCGAACAGGGCTGAACCCAGATCTCCTTCGCCTGCAAGAAGCAATTTCCCGCCCTCGCGCAGCCGGGCATGATTCAGCCCAAACATGGCTTCAAACTCGCTGCGCTCTAATCCTCCCGTCAATTCCCGTTCGAGCGCACCCTCTACAGCAAGTGAAGTGTCTGGCTGTTCTGTCTCAACGTTGAGCCGGGCAAGAGTCACACCCTTGCCCTTGCGTCGGACCAAGCCAATCCGCTGGCCCGATTGGTTGAGAAACACGCCTCCGATGCTTAGGTCACTGGCTGCGTGGACAAAAACATCTGAACTACGCACGGGAATTCCGAAGCGTAGATCCGTCATGGCCCGTAAGGCGGACGACTTGCCCGCTTCATTTGGTCCATAGATCAGATGCAGGTTGGTTGAGCCGGTTGAAAAGTCCACGACCTTATTGGTGAAGGGCCCAAAGGCCTGCAGCAAGAGACGGACGAGCTTCATGCGCCCTCACCGGATGCAGCAAGGCGAGCGAGTACCGTCGCTTCTGCGTCCATGAGCAGCCGTTTCAATTCTTCGACATTGTCGAGTTTGGGCACATCGTCTGTAGCCACTTCTGGTGGCATGGCACCAAGCGGGTCACCGAGATCGGCCTGAGCCCTTCGCATCAGTTCCGCAGGATCTGCTGCAATTGAATCAACGAGGCGCACCAGTTCGCCCACGGCATCCTGACGTAACGCGGCCTGAGCACGATCGAGTGGTGTGGACAGCTCAAGGCGCACCTGTTCGATCCAGATCTCTGCTTCGCTCACATCTTGAGCGGCAGCGTGCAGAGCAGCGGCCAGGGTGCCAGGCTGGGTGGCCTCTATGCGGTGTAAGGCCGTCGATCCCATCAGCGTGACACGGACAGCATGTAGCCGATCGGTTGTTCCGATGAGGAGAGGCTCCATCGTGTTACGAAACACGCCACTCAGGGCCACAAGCTGATCCACACCAGTGAGTGAGAGGGACACTTGATTCCAACGCACGACATCTAACGCGACGAATTCCGCGTCGATCCGTCCGGCTTCTACCGTGACTAACTCACAACCCTTCGCTCCTGTCTCGTTCGCATGTCGCCCCTGAAGATTGCCGGGAAAGACGATCCTAGGCTCCTCGCAAAGTACCTCTCGTGCGTGGACATGTCCCAGCGCCCAATAATCGTAGCCTTTGGCGACCAGGGTCGGGAGATCGGTCGGAGCGTAGGTATCATGTCCAGCGCGACCAGTCAGGCTCGTGTGCAGCATCCCGATATTGAAGAAGCCAGGTACAGGAGGAGGGTAGGAGGGGACAAGGTCTTCATCAACCGCGCGCTCCGGAAAACTGCGCCCATGGATTGCCACCGACAGCTCATCGATCTTGAAGGTCTGGGCGCTACGGCTGGAGAACACAGTGACGTTCGACGGCAGAGCCAATTGCCTAGAAATCACACCCTGCGCATCATGATTGCCCTGGACAATAAACACACGGATGTTCGCTCGTCCCAGTCGAACCATTTGTTCGCGAAAGAATAGGCCCGTATGAAAGTCTTGCCAATCACGGTCGTAGATGTCTCCTGCAAGAAGAACAAAGTCGACGCGCTCGCTGATAGCTTTGTCGACCAGCCGTTCAAGCGCGTTCCGAGTGGCAGTCCTCAACCGGTCGACAGGCGCACCTTCATAGCGGTCGAGGCCGCGCAGGGGGCTGTCGATATGAAGATCTGAGGAGTGAATAAAGCGCATTTTGCCGGTCTTCACTTGCCTGACTTACGTGATTGAACCGTAGCAGCGCTTCGTTTCTCGACTCGCCCCCGCCATTCCTCTAGCTCATTTATGTCACCCAACAATTCATCTGGACTCGGGATTGTAGTTCCTCCTAACAAAGCTTGGTCATGGGTATAGTTTGAGCACTTTGTCATAGCAGTCTCTACGGTCGTATAGTCCGAATCATCCACGATCACTCCCGCCAAAAGCTGAGTTGAAACGCCTTTCTTAAACCTAGTTACAACACCTCGAAAAAGAACCTCCTCAACGGCGCGTTCCCACGCATTCCTGAGCAGACGGTAGGCATCAAATGTCTGTTTCTTATGCTCCGGCTCGTCACCGGCTTTGTACAACGTGGCTATTTTTTGTTGCAGCGCCCTTAAAACTCCAACACGTGCCTTAGTTCCTTGGGAGTCAAAGGGAAGGTCAGGCTCCGCGACACCATACCCTTCCGGCCTTCGTGTCAGACTTTGTGCAATATAAGGAACTCCATTCTTGCTGGCTTCATCAATTAGCAGGCTAAGAAAATAGATGTCATGAGTAAATATGATGACTTGTCGTTTGCTGGCTTCTATCACGAGGCGAGTAGCCACCTTCTCTCGACGTTTATGGTCCAGAGACGATACAGGATCATCAAAGACAATTCCTCCAGTACCCCCGCCTATATTGACCTCGGCCAGAAAGGATCCAATTGCGACGGCGCGCTGTTCACCTTCACTTAGGATATCGCCAGGATTCTTCGCCTGGGCTAGTTCGAGCTTAAGTTTGTGAAGCGGCTTACCCTTTTCTGATCGACTTTGGAGAGAAACGCTCAAATTCTCTGCACCCAATACCTTAAATTCTTTGTTCAAGGCATCTGCTAGTTCCTTCGACACAGCCTTATCTGTGAGCTCGTTCGCTTTTAAGGATATGCCCGTGGTTTTTACCGCACCTAGACATTTGGTGAGCTTCGCCTGAAGGTTGTATTTTTCAATGGCACCCAGTACTGCAGTTTTTACTTTAGAAAGCTTCAAACGGGCATCGAGCTCGTTGAACTCAGTTTGTATTGATGTCCTTGTATCTTCCGTCGCTGCTTTCTCAAGAACCTTTGCTTGCTGATCGATTGCGTCCGTGAGAATTTGAATGCGAGGAGCGATTAAGGTTGGTTCAACAGGAATTCCATCCCACTTGTTAGCGTCACAAGCCAGTTTAATAGCCATATGACGCTCCCTAAGGGTCTTTTCAAATGTCCTAATGTCACCGGCGAGAGCTTTGTCTAGGGCCTCAACCTCCGTGAACAGTTCGTCATCAAAGCCGAGAGAAATGCTTTTGTTATTAAAACTTGTCCGCGCTTCATCTAAAGCTTTCTTGCTAGCCTTCGCACGTTGTTCCGATTCATCCTGGATAAACTTTTCAAATCGGACCAGTCGATCGGCTCCAGCGTTTAAGGGCTGTTGACAAAGTGGACACTGCGCTTCTGATCCTAGAGCCGGGAACTGTTTTCCAGGATGCGCCTCAATACAGAATGCTCTGGCAGCATCAAATAGGTTTTTCCATGCTTCTCCGCCAGTGCCTGGCAGAAGGGAAGAATCCAACTTAAATTGCTGAGCCGCTAGCTCAGAAGCGGCCTTAGCCGAGCTATAGCTTTCGGAAAGGACACGAAGTCTATTGACGACATCAAGGTTCACGAGGGCCAGATTTTCTGTGGCAGCTTTCGAAAGTTTGGCGATCCTTGCTGAGGCTAAACGAAGTTGCTTCGCCTTTTCTGCTGGATTCTCTGCCCTAAGGGCTTTGTCCAACTCATCTCTACGTTTTATCTGCTCGGCAGTAAGAGCTGCCAGCTCCTCTACGTCCGCTGCTTTTGTCTTGAAGGAAAGCTTGCTTATTAAAATTCCAATAGCTGTCTTATCATTGCCCATCTCCGCGAATGTGCTTGTATCAGGGGCGGCCTGCGATTCTTCCTTCTTTATCAAAGATTCTAATTGTTTGCAGACTGCGCCTAATCCTTCAAAAATATCTAAACCGTACGGAACGTAAGAAAAATCGTCTTCTTCGTCTAAATAGGCCCTAGCGCAGCGGGAGTCAAAAATCGCTAATGATGAAAGCTCTTCTGGGGCGGACTTACCATCGACCCACATTACATCTCTAGCATCATCTTTACCTGAAATCTCAAATGCTGCCTCTGCAGCTTCTCCCTCTTTTACAGGTAAGGCTGCATTAGGGTGGATCCGTTCGGCTTGGTCACGTGCTCTGCAGGCGCGTTTAAGGACTCGAGAATATCCCGACTTTCCTGATCCGTTATCACCGTAGATGATAGTGAGCCCTTTAGCGCTGAAAGAAAGGCGTTGCTTCTCTGCTATAGCGTTTACATGACGCAAATTCTTCATCGCTAATAGCGTCACATGTCCACCACTTGAGACTACGGCCGGGATTTGATCGGCACTTAGCCGTATAGCAGATCTGCTCTGAACGTCCGGAATGCCATGTTCAGCTTTCAGAAGTGCATACAAGTCTTCAATGTCCTTTTGCGATAATGTCTGGCTCTTAAAAAGACGCCTGATAGCATCACTTTGCCAAGCTGGTAAACCTTCTGCCCACTTCAGGATCGCCTGTAGGATCGCCATAGTTCTCTCCTGGTAAATGCCGATGCCGACAAGCCGAAGGGTAAACCTCGTAAATCAGCCGTCGGAACTAATGCGTTATAGAGTATGGCTTCCAATAGGCGGCGGCCTTCGGTTTGGTTGCTGGTGAGCTGTGGTTCCAGCCGGTCGCACAGGGTCATCAACTCATCAACTCTTTCGACGATGCGGTGTTGTTCTGGGAGTCCATCGAGAAGGGTTAGCCGTATCGGCCGAATTGATTCCTGGTCGAGTTCGAGTCGGACGGATTGGCGCTCAGGTTTTCGTAATTTTTCAGTACTGCTCATAGAGCCTTGCTGCCTGCCTCGCGATGGGAGGAATGAGCTGCCAGCTGTTTATTGATAGCCGTTTCCAGCTTCTCGGTTTCCCGGCCTGGATCGCTCCACCAGTCAGTTGACCAGACCCGGTGCATCGTCCAGCCCAGGCCTTCCAGAACAAATTGACGCAGTCGATCCCGGTCACGCGCAGTGGGAATTGAGTGGTATGTCGCCCCGTCGCATTCGATGCCGAGAAGATAGCGCCCCTGCTCGTGCGGATGGACGACTGCCATGTCGATCCGGTAGCCGGAACAGCCGACCTGCGGATGTACGATCCAGCCTTTGCCACGCAATGCGCGAAGAATCTCGATTTCCAGCGGACTTTCTGGCTCCAAACCGGACGGCAGTGCCTGCTCTACAATGGCACGCGCACCTCTGACGGCGAATTCGAGGTAATTTTTCAGGTCGGCGACGCCTGCCGACCGTGTTTTGGATAAATCGATATCTTCAGGGAGGATAGAACTGAATATCGTCACGCCGGTTCGTGCCCTGGTTATCGCCACGTTCAGACGACGCTGTCCTCCTTCCTGGTTTATCGGGCCGAAATTCATGGCCATTCTCCCTGCAGCGTCTTTGCCATACGTAATCGAGAACAGGATGAGATCGCGCTCATCACCTTGCACGTTTTCAAGATTCTTAATGAAAAGCCGTTCGGATCCATGACTCCCGATGCGCTGTTCAATCTCGGGATGCTTGCGTAATTCCTCGTCTAGCAGCGTTTCGATGAGTCGCTGCTGTGTCTGATTGAACGTCACCACGCCCATCGTAAGTTTGCATCGCGACTCATCTGAAAAGTGCGCCACGATCTCCGTGACAATGGCATCGGCTTCGGCTCGGTTTGTACGGGTAGCACCGCGATCGTAGATACCGCCCACCGGCTTCAGTGTCACCGCGAGGTCGTTCGTCACGGGAGACGGGAAGGTGATCAATCTGGAATCGTAGTACCGGTGGTTCGAAAAAGTGATGAGGCTTTCGTGGCGGCTACGATAGTGCCATTCCAACCGTATGGTCGGGAGCCCGGCTCCCAGGCATTCGTCTAATATGCTTTCCAGGTCCTGGACCGGTGCATCTTCTTCATTACCCAGGACTGTATCCTCGGCATCGTCTGCCCGATTGAAAAAATTCGTGGGCGGCAGCTGCTTGGGGTCTCCCACCACGATCAACTGCTTGCCACGCGCGATGGCGCCGACCGCGTCCCAGACCGGAATCTGAGACGCTTCGTCGAACACCACGACATCGAAGTTCGAATACGCGGGATCCAGGTATTGCGCGACCGAAAGCGGCGACATAAGCAAGCAGGGTTTGAGCCGAGGTAATAAGTTGGTTATACGATGCACCAACTGGCGTACCGGCAGGTGTGCCCGCTGCTTCGCGAACTCTCGCAGGACAAGCGCCATTTCAGAGTCGGGTCTCTGTCCTGCCTGCTGCCGAGGCACCTTTTCTGCCAGCACGGCCACGATATATTGCTCGGTGAGCTTCTGGAAATGTTCGTCGGCCTGCCGAAACTCAAGGATTTTGCGGTCATGATCGACGCTCGCGAAATTGCGCAGGGCTGGTTCGCGGTCAGTTACAGCCTTTAACCACCAGTTCTGGTAGGAGTACTCGGCATAGGCATTGAGATCCAAGGCAGATATCCTGCCCTCCTCCAATGCGCGAATGACGGTCTCCAGTTCCGCAGCCAGTGCCTCCCTCCGCAACTGTCGCCAACGACACCACAACCTAAGCGAGCGCCGTGCCGAGGTCCATCCGCCCACGATCGCCTTCACCCGGCTAGGCAGTCCGGCCACGGCAGGTTCTCCGGCCAAGGCTTGCCCGGCACCTGACAGTTCGGTGACCACCGCAAGCTGACTCCGCAGCCCATACCAAGCATCGCGAAATGCAGTCAACCCACCACTGACCGCACCAGTGGGAAGAAGAAGGCTGCGCTGCTCGCTCACTAGCTTGCGCAACTGCTCGGTCATGGAGGCCCTGGCGGACTCGTCGGCGCCGCTCGCAAACCGCCCGATGGCTTCCTCAAAACACTTTCCCCATTGCTCGTAGCGCTGGACCGCCGCCCAGTCTGTGTCGGGCCCCTTGTATTCGGACTCCAGAATTTCGAGGCAATGACTCTCGAAGGACTTCATCTCTCGATCTTCCATGTTCAAGCCACGTAGGGCATCCAGCAAGGACGGAATTTCCTCCGCGCTGGGTTTCTTCTGATCGACGGCATACTGAACTAATCGGCCCGCTACGGCACGCTGTTCGAACCAGCGCCTCGGCCACCAGGTAGCGGAGGCGGCGCTCCAGTCCTTCGTCAACTGCTCGCCATTGACCGATGAGATATCTGGATTGAATTTTTTAGCCAGCCGGCGCCAATGAGCCTGGCGATTTTCTCCATGACCACGAATGATCTGCATTCGGGCACGAACCGCCGCGTTCCCACCGTGGGCAGCAAATCCTTTGGGCACTTGCGGTGCCAGCAGGAGAACGTCGATCAGCCCGACGACAGCGTCCAGTAGAGCAGCCGAAGGAGCATCCAGCTTGACACCCAATGCCGGAGCGATGGCAACGGCGGCTTCCTGAAGCCGGGACGCGGCAGTCTCCAAAATGGATGCCTCTTTGAGTAAGCGCTCTTCCCAAGCATTCGTCCAATCCGTGTGCTGCACGAGGGCCAACGGGTGACTCTTAAGTTCGCCTAGTTCCCCCACGACCGACTGAATGGTGCGAATCGTCTCCCGCAGCCGATCCAGCGCTTCCTCGTCATGGGTGTCGGGATCCAGCCACGGCATGCGGGCGGGCGTCCACTCTCGATACCGAATTACCGTGTCGGTTGCCCCTCGCACGGTCAATCCATTGCCGTGCCGCTTGTGCAGCGCCCGCACGAAATCGTTCAGATCGGCCCGCAGTCTGCCGACGCGTTCCGATTCTCGCCTCCAGCCAACGGCCGTCTGGCCTTGCGCAGCCTCCATTGCCGCCCGCAACTGGGCAAGGACCTCGGTCTTGCGCGCCTTGGCTGAATGCAGTTCGAGACAGAATGGTCCCAGACCGATGTTCTTTAGACGGCGCTCCACAACATCAAGGGCCGCCATCTTCTCCGATACGAAGAGCACTGTCTTACCATGCCCTAGAAAATGCGCGATCAGATTGGTGATGGTCTGCGACTTCCCCGTGCCAGGCGGTCCCTCCAGCGCGAAGTCGTGCCCCGCACCGGCACGGCTAAGCGCATTCAACTGCGAGGAATCGGCAAGCAACGGCGCAAGCAGGTCACCTGGTGCGTGCCGTTCATCCAGATCTTCGCGCAAAGATAGATCCTCGCGGACACCGATGGGCTCACGAGGACGCTCAATCAGGTGATCCACCACTCGGTTTTGCTTGAGCTGCTGTGTGCGGTCCTGTAAGTCCTTCCACATCAGATACTTCGTGAACGAGAAGATGCCGAGATAGACGTCCTCAGTCACCTCCCAGCGCGGAATCTCCTTCACCGCGAGGCGAAAAATTTGCCAGATCTTCTTCACATCTACGCCGTTTCCATCGGTGGGCAGAGGATCGAGACCTTTTAGCGAGAGCCGAAAGTTCTCACGCAGCAACTGGACCAGGGTCGGATTGACTATGGTTTCGTCGTCGTGTCGCTTAACAGCGTAGCCGGTCCGCACGGACTGACGGGTGAGTGTGACAGGCACCAGTAGTATCGGGGCAGAGTGGGTCTTCTCTGCCCGTTCATCCTCCGCCCAACGCAGAAAACCGAGCGCAAGGTAAAGCGTATTGGCACCACCTTCCTCCAGTCCGAGACGCGCGGCACTGTAGATTTCGTAAAGCCTCGAATCGAGAGATTTTGGCTCGACGGTGGCGAGCAGTTCCTTCTGTTGCATCGCTTGTATGGCAGCCGCCTCGACGGGATCCTGGCCGGTACGGTTTGCGGCGACGGCAGCAACGCGAGGGTCCGCACCCTGCATGATCTGCGGCAACGGACGAAATTTCCACTCCTGCCCGTCAGCCAGTGCATCCTCCAGGTGAGCCGGATCCGGCACGCGCAAAGGAAGCATGATCTTCGTCGGTTTGAAATTGATCAGGCGATTACGCAGCGTGAGATCGAGCAGCTTCGATTTCCAGCGGGCGAGCCGCCCTTCAGGTGTTTCCGGGCGCACGTTCTCGTCGAGCAGAAACGCCTCGCCATCTAGAGGAGGCAGCGCCGGAGGCGGTTCGACACCCGGATTGGCGACGCGTCCGGATAGCTGGTCTCCCGCAGCGGTCGCCGCCTCGGTCCTGCTCGGCAATGGCCTCACTTGTTCTATGCGTGCGCGCTTGACGTCGATCGCAAACAGGAATTCATCTTCCCGCTGCAGATGCTCCAGTCCACTCTCACAGGCCACGCGTAGCGAAGGCCTTGGCCGGTGGGTCAGCGCCGTGGTTTCGAACACAATCAATTCGCCGCTGACAACCCGCTTGCGCACCGCCTGACCGTCGTCGAACGTCGGCGTCGGGAACGTCGTATTGATCAGCCAGGAGCCGACCCACGCATGCCCTTTCTTGATCAACACGACCGGGTTAAGGCCAGCCTGTTCGAGGCAGGAAGCAAACAGCATGGCGAGGTCCATACAGGTCGCGATGCCACCCGAAAACACCCGGTCCGGCGTGCGGATCTTCTGGCCGTCATTGGTGAACGAGGCTGGCGGTTCGCAGTAATGCAGACCGGAGGCTCCGATTGCGCTATAGAGCGCTGAGATCTGTGCCCATACGTCCTCCCGGTTCTTCGACTGGTAGCCGTTCATCGAACGGCCATTGCCAACCGTGGTTAGTAACTCACCGGCCTGGAAGATCAGGCGGTCGACAGCAGGATTGTTTGGGAGGGAAAACGCTGCCAGTAACTCGGGCAATGCTCGGGTACCAGGCCATTGATCGTAGGCCAACACATCCACTCGGTGATCGGTACAGGCAATTTCCACTCCCGCTGAGCTGACGCGGACAACCACACGGCCGCGCTCCGCCTCATTCAACTCCGCGAGATACTGATGCCGGAACTTCATGTCCAGTGCGTCGATACGCCGCGTTTCCCTCGGATCAAGCCGCTCGAATTGTAGGCGCACAGCGTCCGCAAATTCAGGCTCGCAACGAACTGAAACTTCGACATCGCGCAGCACTTCATCGGTGACGTTGGTGATACTCAGGCCGCGGAGGAGGGGAACGTTGTTCTGGTAGGAGGCGTAGCTGACCGTCGGGTCGGCCATGATCTGGACGACAGCCGAAGGCTGCGTGGATTCACCACTGTCGGATGTCCCGTTGCTCATACAACTCCTCACTGATTAGAGCTATCCAAGTCCTTTTACGTCACCTGGCACCACATCAACCTATATGCAAGCGACCTAGCAGATTGTTCAGAATTAGGATTTCCTCAACTATCACGAGTTCGCACCCGTCAATCCTCCCCCCAGTCATAGGAGTTGTTCTGTCAATCCGGCCTGAATGGATTCCCCGCCCCAAACCGGGTGTTCCGGGAGTCGTTCGAGAAGGGCGATGCCAGATCACGAACGAGATTGGAACGAATTTCTCTCATGAAGGAAGTCACGCATGGATCGGTTTGCCAATACCGGAATGACACATTGGTGCCCTCGAATAACCTGTCCACACTCAGATAGTCAGTGACGTATCTATACCGGTAAGGAAATCGACTTCATTTGATCTGAATTTGCCATAGAAGAATACGCGCTTCCCCGTAAAAACCTTAACTAGGGAGGTACCTAGGGTTGGGGCGAGACGCTGTTTCACCAGAAACTTCTCCTCCTATGCATCGGGAAGATTGCCTGGGAATACCCCTACCTGGATAAAAAAAGCGTCAAGGCGTTTTTCCATACATCCGTCGCAGATCGTCGACCGCTCTGCCTATTCCATCGATGGCAGCAGAATAAGAACCAGATCTCCACTCAGCTATTGCCATCGCAGCATACCCGCGCTCTAACGAGAAATCATCCCCTCTTTAGGGAAACGAGAACGGGCTGAGTGCTGAGCACGGCCTGGATGGAGAACAGTCAGGAGATTGGGAATGGAGCGGCTGGCGAAGGGATACTACCCTGCGATGGAAATGACGGTGAACTCGATGGCTGCGAGTATTTTGGCGGGGAGTTCATAATCGAACTCAAGTCCGTAGAACAGAAAGAAGAGACCTTTCCGAATGGCCTCAACCGTAGCCTGTGGATCGTGCTCCCGGATAGACGCCTCGACGAAGGCGCGGTCGGTGTCCCACATGGCACATCCCATAATATGCCGCGCTTCACCCGTCCGCTGCAGCAACATGGCTGCGGTAACACTCGCCTATGTCCTGTGAAGTATCGCTCACATGTACGCAGTTAGGAACATCGGCCCCTGCTAAGTAGTGGCCACGGCACTGAGTACATCTAACTCGTCGCTCACAGACTGATCGCACTCCTATTTGAACCGTGCTTACCGTCTGATCCTCCCCCTTTACCATCGGGAAATCACTCCAACTTGCAAATGAGGAGGAAACCTAAAACGGTCTTATTCCGTCCCACTTTTCATGGGAACCTAGTGAGCTTGTGAGGCGATAAAATTGGAAATTTGGCCGCCAGCTGGCCGCTGGCGGCTATGCACGGGGGGAGAGGTGTTCGTAACCTCTTGATTTATGGTGAGCCGGCTGGGACTCGAGCCCAAGACCCTCGCATTATCCGTACAACACACGGCGCAGACGTTCAAGTGCCTGCGCATGCTTCTCGGGCTTCATAAGTCGAACATTCTGCAACTTCCACTTGACCGCCGGCAACTCAGCGACACCCGCCAGACTCACGAGCGCCCAATCCGGCTCACCGCGTTTGAAGCTCAACAGAAACTGACGCTGGCGCTCAGTCAGCTGTGTCCGAATGAGTGAAATCATGATTTCGCGTGTCTCTTCCAACTCATTCACCGTCACCGGCTTCACCGCCATCCCACGAAATTGTTCCTCAAAGACATCAGCAATCGGCTGTCGGTTAGGGGCCAGCATCTCAGCCAGAGGTCGGTCGCCGCTGAGCAGGTAGACGACAAATACTTCCAGCAGCCCATCGGTGAGGCCCTCGTGTTTCAGCAACAGTTGCACATCAAACAGATCGCGCGGATGTTGTCGATCGAGCGCCGCACAGAGCTTGCCCGCATACAGATCATCCAGATGGACGACCGGCACTTCGATATAGCCGAACTGTGCCTCCACTGCCGGGCTGACGCCTCGCATGGCCGGTTCACGCACACATCCACGCAGCACCGGAGAGACCTCAATCTTCACTCGCGCGCGGCCACGCCATGCGACAAGTTTCATCATCTGTCCCTCGGCACTCGTGCGTTCTACGCGAACACCTTTCGAGCGTGCTTCGATGGAAGAGGCAATCCGCTCTAGCGCCGCGCCGACTTCGGCTAGGCTGGTCGCCCGATCCTGGATCGGCACATAGGTGAGATCGATGTCCACCGACAAGCGCGGCAGATCACGCACGAACAGATTGATTGCCGTCCCGCCCTTAAGAGCGAAGCAGCGCTCTGTTGCCACGAGCGGCAACACATCCAGCAAGAGCACGACTTGTGGGCGATACGGATTATCTTCGCGTAACACCGAACTGCTCCGGGACCGTGATCAAGAAGCGCACATCCAGCCGTCCGCCGCGCGTCACCAACCGCTTCCCGTGCCCAAGCGTGATACGGTCGATCCTCAGCTTGCGGCTCCACGGAAGATTTTGGCGCGTGGCCAGAAAAAGAAACAGCCGTTTCACTTTGATGCTGCGGCACCCTTCAAGCAGCGACTGCACCAGCGCAGGCCTGAGCGCGGGCAAGCCCTCGAATAACTCCGCCGCATGCGTGAAACTGGCCGGATTTTCATCCACCAGGCTCAGCACTTCCAGGATCGCACGCTCTGGTGCGGTCACTGTCAGCTTCCAATCACGCACACGCGTCGGCAGTTGCGCCAGTCCCTCGCTTGCGAGGGCCGGCACGAACACCTGTTGACGATGAAAGACAAACTGTTGCGACAGTGAAATAGCCGAAACCCACGCTGGGAGACGCGCCAGCCCTCTCCCATGGCTCCAGAGATGGATACGCGACTCTCCTGCCAGCGGCAGGTAGTGGGCCAGGCCATGAAGGTTCAGCGCCGAGAGCCCACCCACATGGATGGGCTGTTGCGCCAATCGCTGGAGAGCCAACACCACTCCCTGCCAGTCGACTGGCACAGCAGCATGGCGCGCATAGGCACCATGGGCCAACGCCGTGAGCCAGCCGCTCGCCACATACTTGCGTACCAGTTGCGGAGATATTCCCCGCTCAGAGAGCCACGCGCTCGGGACAATCACCCCTTCCGGCAGATCCTCGAGCAGATGCTTCAACAGCCGGTTTGGCACCGCTTTCTTTTGTATACCCATGGTGTATCTATTCCCAAAACCGTAAACCAACTCACTGTTCAAAACCCATGCAGTTTACGATTTAGAAGAATAATAAACCTGCGGTTTATAAATGTCTACATTTGCAAACCAGTAGTTTAATAACTGGTCGCCATGCAGGGCCTGCGTCTGCAAAGAAACCATTCTATAAACCAGGGTGAAGCTAGGGACTGGCAGGCTTGCGCCCACTTTCACGCGCGCGCGGCTGGTGAGGAGGTCTTGCCTGAAACTGGAGAGCTGGCTGAAGGTGAGTTTCATCATTTCCTAGCAGACGCAATCGAGGACAATTAGCGGAGCAGAATACGTTTTTTTCGACGGGAACTCATCTCACCTTGGAGACGAGGATACGGCCTAAAGGCTGCTATACCATCCATTTTTTCATGGTGTCAGAAAGAGTGTGGGACGATAAAAATGGGAAATTTGGCCGCCAGTTGGCCGCTGGCGGCCATACGTATTTGCACTGATTATAATCGAGTGCCCTGGCCCCATCTCTGATGAAGGGAGGTGGTCCTGAAGTCCGCGCTGTGATTCCGCTTCGTTCTCTTCATCGCCGTGCTCCTCTGGTTCGCCACCATCCGGTTGTTTCGATGAAGCAAGGCTACCATTTAGCACACTGTCAGAATTTCCAAGGCCACTCTAGGATCGACCTTCGAGCAGGGAAGCTGGAATAGCTTCTCGATGTCTTCACCTGGAACGCCTTCTTGCGGTTGTTAGGGATCACTGACGGGATTTTCACAGCATCGTTTCGTAAGAGCAGTCGTGCGAAGATTCTGAATTTCTCCGGCTCAGGGGAACCAAGACAACGGGTGGGGATCTCGTGTCCCTCCCTAGTACGCGGTTATGCAGCAGTTCGCTTGCGCCGTGCAGCAGCTCCCCTGCGACGCTCTGGTCCTCGACGTGAGCGCTTGGCCAGTAAGGCTCTCGCACCAGCGGCATCGCGCAGGACACGGAGCGCCCGATTCACGGAAGCCGCGTCAGGAAATACCTTCGCTAACTCAGGCTCGACCAGCACAAGATTCGTCCCTGCCTGTGCCTGTTGATAATACTTACCTCTGACGCCCCCCTTGAGTTTCGTTAAATCATACTCAGGCCGAAGATCGTCTTTCATCGATTTAGCTGAGGTCTTCCGCATGTGTTTCCTTTCTTTCGGTGTCGCCCTTCTGGCACTAATGATCCGAATCCCGTCCCCACGCTCGCAGTGTGAGAGGAACAATACACGGCCCCTTGTCGATATGCCGATAGTAATTTCGCGTGGCTCTGCATCCGAATGGTCGGGATCGCCAAACGTGAGAGCCATCGAATCGAGGAACACCGAGGCTGCTTCCTCAAATGAAACACCGTGCTTCCGTCGGTTGGCTTGCGCTTTCTTCGGATCCCACTCATATATCACACCACTACGATAGCATGGCTCGCCCCCCTAAGGCCAACCGGCGATACATCCACTGACCTACGCTATCCCAAGTGGCGGGTGGTCAACTTTTCCAGTCTTGAGTCAATGGCGAAGGCTACATGATTGAACGCCGAAACCATCCATAACTGATACGCTCCTGTTCAAGCCGTATCCGTTCTCCCATGCGGTTAAGCTTCAGGTCTTCGAACAAGGCTTGCTCTGGGGCAGTCAATCGCTCAAGTTCGCCGATGAATCGGGCGTCGGCCATCTCCTGTCCCCAAAGGGTCCTATGGGCCATGAGAGTCTCATGATCCATTAGGAAAGATTGGACATGTGGCAGACTTGCTCGCAAACGGTCCAGAATCGCAAAACCATGGGTATCGATGTCACCCCAATACCAGACCGGCGTTTCACGCAACCATCCGATCTCCGACAACCGTTCCAACCCATATCCCAAACCGAATAAGACGATTGCACCCGGCACGTCGGGAAAGGCCAGCCCGTTCACCTTATTCTCAGTAATGAAAACCCGCCGCACGGGCCACATTAAGCGGGCAAACTGGTCTGGCGGCACCGATAAATCAGCTAGCCCCTGGATGTACAAATCCTGGTCGAGGATACGAAAGCTGATCTGGGGCACCTCTGTCCTCAACCCATACCGCTGCTCGAAATTCCGCACGCCGGAAGTCTCCCAATTAACCGCAGTCTTGGGTAACACTACGTCGAGCAACTCCGCGAGCAGCCCTTTACGCCCTTCTATGAATTTTGTGTCCACATCAGGAATATCGAGTTGCCGCAGATAAAGACCTGGGCGTGGACGAATGAAGAAATAATCCAGCACCTTCAGTATCCGAGTCCAATCCCCGGCATACTCCAAAGCAACAAGGGGTCTGCGGGAAAACCATTCGCGCAGGGTGGGAAAACGGACCAGAGCAGCTTCGGCAATCTCGGCAAACCGCGCTGCCTCACCTACCCTGCTGATAAGCCGAAGGGCATCGGCTTCGCTTGGAACAGTCACAGCCTGAGGCAAGGCATTACGCCCGTGGATACGGTGGCGGGTTTCCTGCCACTCAATGGCGTAACCGAACCCGCGTTGCTCCCGACTTTCATCTGCCAGCGCCAGCACCCAGCGGCGCACGTCATCGAAATGCTTTGCAATGTCCTGCGCACCCGGCTTGGCGAGCTTGAGCCGCAAGGGGAACAACGTCTCGCCGCGGATACGTGCAGCGAGAACATCGCCATGATCCCAGCGTCGTTGTATCTGTTCCTTCAACTGCGCTGGCGTGGTCCATTTCACCGAAGCACACTCCGCGCCATCTTTTTTTCCGCCTGGTACTCCTCGATGGTGAGATTGCGCAGCAGAGATTGGCGGCCATCCGGGTTATGTACAAAACCTACGCTTGCCACGAACGGCTCGATGATGTGGATCTTCTGCAAAGGTGTCACAATTAACAATTGCAAACCAAGCTGACGGAACAACTCCAGGCCGTAGTGTGCCGATTCGTCCGAGGCGCGGCCAAAGGCCTCATCAATGACAACAAAACGGAAAGTGCGTGGGCGCTGCTCGCCCCACGCCAGACCAAACTGATAGGCGAGGCTCGCCGCCAGCACCGTGTAGGCAAGCTTTTCCTTTTGCCCTCCCGACTTACCGCCAGAATCAGGATAGTGCTCATGCTCGGCATCGCCCTCCCGCCAACGTTCGGAAGCAGAAAATACAAACCAATGGCGCACGTCGGACACGCGGCGTGTCCAGTTCCGGTCTAGTTCTGTGCTGCCTTCTCGTCCTTTGAACCGCTCGATGATCGTCTTCACCTCAAGGAACTTCGTCTCGGTATATTGCTCGTCCTCCGAACCGGTCAGTGCCCCTTCGGTGCAGGCACGCAACGCCTGCTGAAAGCCGCGAATGTCGTTATCTGGCGTAGGCTCCGCAAGGAGTGCGATGTAGCGGCCGGGGTTATAGTCAATCCCGCGCAGCGAGCAGTTTATGGTATCGATGCGCTCCCGAATTGCCTCGCGTTCGCGATAGAGCTGGGCCTGGAAGTTCGCCACCTCGCGGATGGTGTTCTCGTTGAGCAGTTGCTTGAACCGCGCCTCGAAGCGCGGCAGATCATCGACCTGAAACTGCGTGAGCATCTGTCGGTAGGCGTCGGCGGATTCGATGGCGACATCCACATCAAGGGTCTCGAGCGGATAGTCGCTCTTGTAGCCACGCATCGCGTCGATAATCCGGTCACGAAAGCGCGCGACTTTTTCATCCACCGCGTCGATCTTTTTCTTCTGGAGCCATTCGCGCATATCTGTCTGGCGATTGTCGCAAGACTCCACAGTGAGCCGTTGCTCCCCCAAGGCTTCGGTTCTCATCGCGTCGAGTTTCGGGAAGATACGGGCCGCCTCCTCAGGAGATAGTGCCGCAAGAATTGTAGCAGCCTCGTTCAACAGTCGAATTGTTTCCACATGCTTGTCCCGAGTTACCGCATCGTCCCGTTCGGTCTCCTTCAGTTCGCTTTCTGATTCAGTGAGTATTTTCTCAACCTCCTCAAGCTGGTGTTCGAGAGTGCGCAGGATGTCGGATTCGCGTTCAAGCCGCTCTCTGTCCTGTTCCATACGCTCAATTTCGAGCGCCAGTGGCCGCCAGTCCAGTTCACGAAAGTCCACAAACATTTCGAGCTGGCTTGCCTGCCGCAGGCGGTCGTCGAGACGGTTGCGACGCGCTTGAAGTTGGCCAATGCCGGTAGCCATTGCCTGCATGCGAGCCACCAGATCAGCTGATTTCTTTTCCAGGGCCGCAATCTTTGCCGTGTTGGTCCACCCCAGGATATAGCGGGTACGGTCGTCAAGGCGATGGCGGTCATCCTTTTCGTGGCGTTCGCCGCCACCCTTGATCTGGCCAGCACGGGTGACAGCCTGTCTCTCGCGCCGAAACTGCTCGAGACTGTCACAGCAGACGTAGTCGAAACGGCGCGCCAGCTCTATTTCCAACCAGCGATAAAAGGATGAGTCTGGCTTGATAGCGAGCTTGCGAACCAGCGAGTGCGGGCTCAGTGGGGAAGGAGTGCCAGCCTGCGGCTTATGCACTCGATAATAGACCAGTCTTCCACGAAGCTGCGTCCGATCCACCCAGCCTGCTACTGCCGCATACTGCTCATCCGGTACGAGCAGCGAGAGGCCGAAACTGCGAAGCAGCCGCTCGCATGCCCCTTCCCAATCCTGCTCACCTTCGCGCACTTGCAATAGCTCGCCCGCGAAAGAGAGATCTTCAGTATCGAGAGTCAGCTCTGTACATAAACGCTCGCGGATGGCAACTACTGCCGAGTCAAGATTGGAGCCCCGCTGACGCAGGGAAGCGATCTCTTCCATCACGTTGTCGTGGTCGCGCTTGATCTGGCGAAATTCGACTTCCTTCTCAGTATGCTCGTTGTCCACCTGCGCCTTATCGGCCTGCATCGCATCACACTCGGCTTGTAGCTGGTAGCGATTGGCGAGGAACGTTTCTACACCCTGCAGATCTGGCAGAGCCAGGGCGCGGGCCAGCTCCCCGTATTTTGCGGCGCGTTCTATGCGCCGCTTTTTGTCTTCCTGCTTATCTGCAATCTCGGTTTTTAGCCGCTCAATACGATCGCCGCCGTTCTCAATGATGGCCTGCTTGATCTCGTCGCGCCGTACCTGCGCTTCGCGCCGGCGTTCCGTGAGGGCAGCGATTCGCACGGCAAACCGATCCATCTCTATCGTTAAGTTCTCGCGTCGCTTATCCAGTAGTTCACCCTTAAGTTTGGCGAACCAGGGTTTGAGCGCATCTCTACAAACACGCAATTCACCGGCTTGCCCGGACAGCTCGGCGTGCCGGTCGCAATCAGCCACGAGCGGCGCAAGCCGTTCAATCTGGGCCTTGGCCTTGAGGATCGCCTCATGCGCCCGATTGAGATCGTCGAAGTGATCGACAAGTGCCGCGATGCGCGCCTCGACCGCAAATGGCTCCAGCATATGGCTCCGCACGAAATCGGTGAGGTTTTCGACTTTCTTCATCGAAACCGTCTGACTGAACAGCTCCATTGCCTGCTCGTTGTCGATGCCGAACCGGCGTCGGAAAGCCGCACCATAGGGCGGGAAGTTATCGTACACCTCAGTCGAGTTCAGGCGCCGCAACCGTTTCTTAAGGTCGTTCGTATCAGAACCAAAACCGGAAAAGTGCTCAGCGATGGAAAGCGGCACGTCCGCAATTGTGAAGAAGCGGGCTGGCTGGCCATCTCCATCCTTGATCCAAAACACTTGGGCAAGCGTGACATATTGATCGAGCGCCGAATTATAAAAGGAGCCGAGAATGACCGAGTAGCTATTGTGATCACGCAGTCCGACTGGTCGAGCTACCAAACTGGTCTCGGAACGCTCCGTCTTGTAATGACCGAGCACATATGACTTGAGGGTGCGCTCTTTGGTCTCCGCACCAGCCGCCTTGTTATAGATGATCCTATTCGCGGGGACGAGCAGAGTGGTAATGGCATCGACCAAGGTAGATTTGCCGGAACCAATGTCGCCGGTCACCAGGGTATTGTCCCCGTTGGGACGCAGGCTCCAAACCTTATTGTGGAATGTGCCCCAGTTGTAAAGCTCAAAGCGGTGCAGCCTAAAACCGGAACGCCCGGTAGGAGCAGCGAAATCGATGGGTGTAGTGTTTCCCACATCCATTACGACTCACCCTCGCTACGATGTTCACGGTAGTTCTTGAGGCGCTGATCGAAATCGACTAACCATTGGGCGTCGACAAAGGCCTTCAGGATGCGCAGGACCTCGAACTGCTGGTCTTGAGAACGCAACCGGCGGATAAAGCCGAGATCGATGAGCTTGTTGATGTGGCTATCGATACGATCAAGGAGTCTCGCCTCGTTTCCCGTATCAGGCAGGAAGACGCGCACCAGGTCGACGATCTGTTCGCGCGTGAGGATGAGGCGCGTCTCACCAGCGGCGGCATCGAATTCGGCAAGCTTCTTACGTAACAACACGAGCAGCAAGCTCACGGGGTAACTCAACGGACGGCGCTGCACCAGTCGCGGCAACGCCGGTTCATCCTCCGCGGCATGCCGCTGGCGCACATAGGCATACCCTTCCGCTTCGTCTAATATCAGCTCCAGTCCGAACATCGCGATCTGGTCACGCACTCGCGCCTGGAGGGCGAGAAAATCCTGCCAAAGCGCCAAGTTGTCGCCCTGGTACAGCACACCCTTAAACAGGGCAATAAGCACCGGGGAGATCTGTGGCTGCCTGGCTTCGTTACCGTTCATATGCACATATTCGTGCTCATCGACTAAAGATAACCGCGGGCAGGCTTGCACAAAGGTCACGACCGCTAGCATCCGTCCAGACGACGGTTTGTGTATGCGCGTCGTCGATGAGCGCCCTCTCCTCCTCGGCCGCAAGACTGAGATAAGCAACCAACTCTGCTAGGCCCTGCTCCAACGGGTATTCCTCGATCAACGTAGTCAGAGCAATCTGCTCGCGAGTCTGCAAGGCTCGGCGAATGCGTAACCGCAGCGCGGCCTTGTCCACGTAAACTTGTTCGAACAAGGCGTTTGATCCCGCAACCTCATCCTGTGCATCGGTTATGTTCTGTGCAAAGCTGGCTTTTAATGGCGGAGTAAACAGTGGGCGGTCCATCACGAGTTCAATCGACGGCGCCGTGTCGTCCAGATGCGCGAAATCTCCATCAGGGGCATGATTGCGCACGGCCAGAGCCTGTTGCTCGATATCGCGCAAGATGACCATGATTCGCCGGTTTTCGTGCCAGGCCTTGTCGTCGAGGTACTTGCGCAACTGCTCGGAGAGGCGCGCCACGGTACGCTGAGTCGCCTCGCCCGCCTCAAGCCAGTCATAGTGCACGCATAAGAGGCGACGATCGGGCTGTGTCTCAACAATGGGTTCTAGAGACATTATTCGCCGAAGTAGCGTAGACAACTCTTCCTGGCGGACTGGCGACATCAGGAAATCCCAGAAGGCACGAAAGCTCTTGCCCTGGTCGGAACCGGCAATCACATCGTGTTCGCCGAAGATGCTCTCCAGGAGCTCACCCTTGCTGCCCTCCCATAACGCAATGTGCTCGCGCACACTACGATCGAGGTTACGGAAGTTCTGCTCGACCTGACGAAAGTCGGCAAGCAACGCCCGAGCGGTCTGCTCCATCTGCTGGAAGCGCTCCTTGATCTCGGTGGAGTCCATGAGATCCAACGATCCTTCGCGGATACGCACAATCTCAGCATTGAGTTCGGCGCGGCGCTTTTCTAATTCCGAAATCCGAACCGCTGGATCGGTTTCTGTTCCACGAGCCATTTGCCGCAGCAACTCCAAAACGGTCTTAATCCGCGACTCGGTTCCAATGAATTGTTTCTGCTCCAGCCCGTGAACCCACGCGATGGCCATTTCGGTCGATGCGGTAACATCGAAATGTGGTTCGTCACCACCTTCCGGGTAGAACTTACGCAGCCAGCCTTTGCTATCGTCAGCCCAATCGTTGAGATACTCACCAGCAGACCTGGGAAATATCGAATCACCAAGCCGTGCGCGGAGATCGTAAAGATAATCCTCCAATTGCATGGCCAACTGCGACTGCACCAGCGTGCGGATGTTGGGTTTGGTGAACGCATGATGCAGGAACGCAATGACGAATGGCGCATTCTCGGCAGTAAGCAATCGCCATGCAGGGTGACGATGACGCAGACTGGCCAGCCCATAATAATCCAAGACGCACCCACGGCTATGAACGCAACCAGAAACTACCTACGCATACCAGAGAGAGCACTGATTCATCTGCTCCAGAACGCAATAGATAGATGCAGCAGGATACCCCTTTCCCCGCGAGAAATCACCCCAACTTGCGAGTGAGAAGGAAACCTAAAATGATCTTATTCCGTCCCACTTTTCATGGGAACCTAGGGGGAACTTGTGAGGCGATAAAATGGGAAATTTGGCCGCCAGCTGGCCGCTGGCGGCTACGCACGGGGGGAGGGGTTTTCGTAACCCCTTGATTTATGGTGAGCCGGCTGGGACTCGAACCCAGGGCCCTCGCCTTAAAAGGGCGATGCTCTACCAACTGAGCTACCGGCTCACGGTGCGAAATGCTGTCATCCAGCCAGGCGATTGTCAACCCCCGAGAAATCAGGAGCCGCCACGCCGGCCGACTAGGAACGCGGTCGACGGCGGGAACACTTCAGCGGATTACGCAGTATGATGGTTTCGGTGCGCTTGGATCCGGTCGAGATCATATCGATACGGCAATCTGCCAGTTCTTCGATGCGTGCCAGATAACGCTTGGCTTCAGCCGGAAGCTGCTTGTACGCGGTCGCCCCGGTCGTCGAAGCCGTCCAGCCTTTCATGCGCTGATAAACCGGCTCGCACTGCATAAGCGCATCCAAATCCGACGGCATCTCCTTGTAGAGGACGCCTCCGTGCCGATACCCCACGCAGATTTTCAATTCTTTGCAACCGTCCAGCACATCCAGCTTCGTGACGGCGAGCGAGGTCAGGCCGTTTACCTGGGCGGCATGACGCACCACGACCGCGTCGTACCAACCGCATCGGCGCGCGCGGCCAGTGGTGGAGCCGAATTCACGCCCACGCTCCTGCAGCCCCTGTCCCACTTCGTCGGTCAACTCCGTCGGAAACGGTCCGCTTCCGACCCGAGTCGTATAGGCCTTGGCGATCCCCATCACCGCATCGATCATCGTCGGCCCTACCCCGGTCCCGGTGCAGGCCCCGCCGGCAGCAGAACTGGAGGACGTGACAAAGGGATAGGTTCCAAAGTCGACATCCAAATGGGTGCCTTGCGCCCCTTCAAACAAGACCGTCTTATCCTTGTTGATCGCCCTATTCAACAGCGTCGTCGTATCGACGATATAGCTCTTCAGGCGTTCCGCATAGCCCATGTATTGATCGAAGACCTTGTCGACCTGAAACGTCTCGACTTTATAGAGCCGCTCCAAAAACCAATTCATTTCGACGAGATTTTCTTCCAGCTTTTTTCTGAACAACGCCGGATTCAACAAATCGCCCATGCGAATCCCGACGCGGGCCATTTTATCAGCATAGGAAGGCCCGATCCCGCGACCGGTAGTGCCGATCTTGCGCGAGCCCTTTGACTGCTCGGATGCCCGATCGATGGCCTTATGGTAAGGCAGAATCATATGCGCCCGTTGGCTGACGGCAAAATTCTTCCCAAAGGCAATACCCAATGGTTGGAGCCGATCCATCTCTTCAATCAACGCACCTGGATCGACGACCACGCCGTTTCCAATGACACACGTCGTCCCGCGATAGAGAATCCCCGATGGAATCAGATGGAAAATATAGGTCCCGCGCTCGTTGATGACCGTGTGCCCTGCATTCGAGCCGCCCTGATAGCGCACGACAACATTGGCATCTTTCGCCAAAATATCGACGATCTTGCCCTTACCTTCATCGCCCCATTGGGCGCCAATTATGACGAGATTTCCCATACCACCACTTCCTCTCAGCCCGTTCAATCACGAAAAAATGGCTCTGACCCGATGGGGAGATCAGAGCCGCGGGGGCCCATCGTAGGTACCGCCCATCCGTTTGTCAAGCCGATCCCCGCCTAAAACACCCAGAAAAACACCCTGCCCCCACTCAGGCACTTCTGCATCAACACCGCTCTCTACCCCGGTGGCCGTCGGTTCCAGCCCTCTCCCATGTTTCGCTTTCTTGACTGGGTGGGACCTGCGTGTTAGCATGCCGGAACTTCTCGCGGAGTACGTATCTCTAGACCAACGGTGTGGGGCTGTAGCGCAGTTGGGAGCGCGCGTGAATGGCATTCACGAGGTCGCCGGTTCAATCCCGGCCAGCTCCACCAAACCAACCTTCGGTTGAACCGCGCCCTCTAGATCGTTGAATGCAGTTGCGCGCGGGTCACTACTTCTCATTCATCTCTCTATCTGATTGAACAATCGCCATGCTACAAATCGAATCAGTCCATAAACAATACTCCACGAGAATTCTGCTTGAGGGCGCATCAGCCCATCTTCGCCCGGGTTCCCGAGTGGGATTAGTCGGACCGAATGGGGCCGGCAAAACCACGCTCTTTCGAATGATCCTCGGGGAAGAATCTCCGGACAAAGGCACCATCCGCAAGCGTCCGCGGCTCCGCATCGGGTACCTGCCGCAGGAACTCGAAACAATCATCGGCAAGAATGTGCTGGATGCGACCCACCGCGATCTCTACCCCGAACACGAGGCAGAGCGGATCCTCATGGGGCTTGGATTTTCCGAGATCGACTTCAGCCGCCAGGTGGAAAAGCTTTCCGGGGGTTATCGCATGCGAGTCGCCTTAGCCCATCTGCTGCTCACCAACCCCGACGTCCTCATGCTCGATGAGCCGACGAACCACTTGGATAAACCGACCCAACGCTGGTTCGAGCAATTCCTCCTGGAGTCGGAAATGACGCTGCTGCTCATCAGCCATGACACGGCGTTCCTCGATCGTGTTGTCACTCATATCTGGGATCTGCGGCACCATAAGATCGAAGAATATCGCGGCAACTACACAGCCTTCCAACGTCTCAAGGCTGAGCGGGACGCGCAGCGCGAGGCCGCCGCGGGGCGTCAGGCGAAAGAAGTTGCACGGGTTCAAACCTTCGTGGATCGTTTCCGCTACCAGGCCAACAAAGCCAGCCAGGTTCAGTCGCGCATCAAGCAGCTTGAGAAGGTCAAGATGATCGAGATCAAGCGCGATCCGAAGCGGGTGAAATTTAAGTTCCCCCTTCCCGCGGCCAGCGGCCGGCAGGTCCTCGAGCTGGAGGGCGCGGCCAAGCGCTATGGCGAAAAAGTAGTCTATGAGCGAGTCGATTGTTCGATCGAACGAGGCCAGCGCGTCGCACTGGTCGGAGAAAACGGGGCCGGGAAGAGCACGTTGCTCAAGATGCTGGCTGGCGCACTGGAACCGGATAAAGGCAAGAGATCGGTCGGCCATGGCGTCACGCTGCATTACTTCGCCCAGCACCAGGCCGAGACCTTAAACCCAGAACATTCGATTCTCCAATCCCTCTCGGAAGTGTCCCATCAAGCGGAGATGAACTTCCTCCGCGGAATTGCCGGCGCCTTTCTCTTTACCGGTGACGATCAAAAGAAACCGATCAAGGCGCTGAGCGGAGGGGAACGCAACCGCGTTGCGCTCGCACGCATGCTGGTCGAGCCGGCCAACACGTTGTTACTCGATGAGCCGACCAACCATCTCGACCCGGCGTCGGTCGACATGCTCACCGATGCCCTCTCGGACTTCCCCGGCACGATCATCTTTATTTCGCATGACCCTACGTTTCTGACGAGAGTCTGCACACGCGTCATTGAGATCGAAGAGGGCAAGGCCCGCAGCTTTACCGGCGACTACGAGTATTACTTGTGGAAGAAAGCGCAGGAAATCGAATCCATCAAGGAATCGAGCGACGACTTGAAGGGGGCGGATCGCGGGAAAAACGCCGAACCAACCAGGGCCATGGCGTCGCAGGCTCCTGCCAAGTCCTCAGCCGGAGACCGTCGGGATTTGAACAAAACCCAAGCCAGACTGGAAAAACAGGTGACACGCGCCGAAGCCGAGATCGCCGAGTGCGAGTCGAAGATTAAAGCGCGAGACCTTGAGCTGGCCGATCCCTCGCTCTACAAAGAGAAGTCTACAGCCTGGAGCGACTTACAGATCGAGTATGAAGGGTGGAAGAAGGACCTTGTGCGACTCACTGCCCGATGGGAGACCTTGTCAGCTGAACTCGAAGACGTGAAGCAGAAGCTCACGGCCTTCGCCTAGCAGAATCCAGGAAACATCACGTACAGCGTTGAACGATGGGAAGCTAAACCGGAAGGCCCTGCATCTTCAGTTACACGGAAGATCTGATCGTTTCTTCGAGATAGTAGAAAAGCCAGCGGTTCTTATCTTTGGTCACCAGATCATCCCACACCACTCCCGTCAAAAATCCTTTTTCCCAATCTTTCACCCAGGCGACTGTCCCCTCCAGCTTTTCCTGCTGATCGGCGCCGTCTGAATCTAAGAATGCGAGAGACACGGTCACTCGCTCATTGATTGGGAACCGATCCTTGGTGTGCAAGCCGGCGCCGATCTTATTCACATTGTCGAGCACAGCCGTACTGGCGCGGCCCCCGCTTTTAGGTGCGATGAGAGCAGAACCCACCAAGGTCGCACGGACGAACTTGCGTCGCTCGCTGGCAACCGCGGCTGCAACTGATTGCTTCGACTCTCCGCGCTTCATAAGTCCTAAGTATAACCGATTAGAAAACTTTGTAAACCACCTAAAACACCTTATGGGCGAGGCTTCGGCCGATAGTACTGCCGTTCTTTCAAGACGTCCGGGAGATGCGCCTGATCGACCTTGGCCTGGGGATCATCATGGACGTATCGATACCCTTTCCCATATCCAATCCCCTTCATGAGCGAAGTCACGGCATTCCGCAAATGCAGCGGGACCCCAAGATTTCCATGGGTTTGAGCATCCTCCTTGGCCTCCAATAAGCCGATATAGGACGCATTGTCCTTCGGTGCAGACGCCAGGTAGGTCGTCCCATGCGCGAGATTTATTTGGGCCTCGGGAAGCCCGATAAATTGCACAGCCTGAGCCACAGCATTGGCCACCAAGAGCCCCATGGGATCGGCGTTGCCGACATCCTCTGAAGCAAAAATGACCATGCGGCGTGCGATGAATTTCGGATCCTCTCCAGCCTCCAACATCCGCGCAAGCCAATAGAGCGCCCCGTTCGGATCGGAGTCGCGCAGGCTTTTAATGTAGGCGGAAATAACATTGTAATGTTCTTCTCCGGCCTTGTCATACCGGAGCGCCTGTTTATTCAGCGCGACGGTCAGCAACGCCTCGTCAATGAGTCTCATTCCGTCCGCGCCGATCGGCGCCTGCGTCACCACAAACTCGGTCGCGGTCAACAACGCACGCGCATCGCCGTTGCCGAATGCGATCAGGCGCTGCCTCGCCCCTGGCGACAGACGAGCCTTCAACTGCCCCAGGCCAATCTCTGAGTCGGCGAGTGCCCGGTCAAGAATCTGGCCCAACGCTTCGTCGGACAGCGGCTTGAGCACAACCAGAATCGAGCGCGACATCAGCGGGCTGATCACTTCAAATGAGGGATTCTCCGTCGTCGCCCCAACCAAAATCACCGTACCCCGTTCGACGTGGGGAAGAAAGGCATCCTGTTGGGCTTTGTTGAAGCGATGGATTTCGTCGACGAAGAGCACTGTCTTCTGCTGCTGCAAGGCGAGCCGGTGTTCGGCCGCCTTGATGATCTCGCGCAGTTCAGGAATGCCGCCCGTCACTGCCGAGAATGCCACGAAATGCGCTTTCGTGTGGCGGGCGACGAGATGAGCCAGCGTGGTCTTTCCGGATCCCGGCGGACCCCAGAAGATCACCGATGACAGACGATCGGACTCGATGGCCTTCCGCAGCGGCCGATCCTGTCCGACGATCTCATCCTGCCCGGCAAAGTCGGCAAACTCCCGCGGACGCATCCGTTCCGCCAGCGGGGCTTCCGCCTTCCTGCCAGACTGGGGAGCAGCGAACAAATCAGGCTCTGGATCACGCGGGATCGGCATCGATGGCTCCTGAAAATGAACGGATTGTATACGCCATATGCCTTGATCGCAAACGGCCCCTTGACCAGCAACACCGCCGATGCTACGAAGAGCCTAACTTCGGAGAGACTTGTGCATACAGCAGTGAATGGCATCACCTTGGCTTATAGCGACTCAGGCGCCGGCCTTCCAATTGTCCTACTGCATGCCTTTCCGCTGAACCGCACCATGTGGGCTGAGCAGGAAACCGCTCTGTCTTCGCAGTTTCGTGTGATCACAGTCGATCTGCGTGGACACGGCGAATCCGATGCGCCGCTGTGGCACTACACTCTCGATCAGGCCGCCGACGATGTGCGCGCCCTGTTGGACCATCTAGCCATCACGCAAGCCCTGTTTGTGGGACTGTCGATGGGCGGCTATGTCCTCTTGGCGTTCTACCGAAAGTATGCGGACCGGGTAAAAGGAATGGTACTGGCTGACACGAAGGCACAAGCCGATACGCCCGAAGGTAAAGCGGGGCGCTTCCAGATGGCACAGATCGCTTATACGCAGGGACCGTCCGCCATTGCGGACATCATGATCCGGAAGCTCTTGAGTCCCGTGACGATTCAGTCGAAACCTGAGATTGTTCAGCGAATCAGAACGATGATCGAAGGGAACCAGATCAGCGGAATTGCGGGAGATTTGATGGCGATGGCCGAGCGACCGGACTCACTGCCGTTTTTGAAGCAGATCACCTGCCCCACCCAGATCATCGTTGGCGAGCTGGATCAGGCAACCCCGCCGGCTGATGCGAAACTCATGGCCGAGCAAATTCCCCAAGCCAGGCTGGCCATTATCCCAGAAGCCGCGCACCTGGCAAATATCGATCAGCCGGGAACGTTTACCCGTCTTATTGAAAAATTTGGCTCAGAACTGAAGACGTAGCTGACGGTTACTCTCCCAAGATCTAGTCTGAGGCGCCGCTACCGCTGCGGCGGATGAGCTTCAGGAACTCCAGCCTGGTTTGCTGCTGGGTTCGGAACGCCCCGAGCATGGAGCTGCTGACCGCGACCGTATTCTGCTTTTCAACACCCCGCATCATCATGCAGAGATGCCGGGCTTCCACGACGACACCCACGCCATGCGCGTTGAGCTTGGTCTTGAGCGTCTCCGCGATCTGCACGGTAAGCCGTTCCTGCACTTGAAGCCGGCGCGCGAAGGTATCGACAATGCGGGGAATCTTGCTGAGGCCAACCACTTTCTTGTTGGGCAAATACCCCACGTGCACCTTGCCATAAAAGGGCAACAGGTGGTGTTCGCACATGCTGTAGAAATCGATGTCTTTCACGATGACCATTTCATCGTACTCAATCGGAAAGAGCGCCCCGTTCAAGAGGTGGTCGATGTCACGGTGATACCCCTGCGTCATGAACGCGAGCGCCTTGGCCACGCGCTCGGGAGTCTTGAGCAATCCGTTACGGCCCGGGTTCTCCCCAAGCGCCAACAAGGTCTCGGTGACGAGTGCCTGCAGCACACCTAGATCTGCCGGTCGTTCCGCTCCACCCTCATGCTCAACCGGCTTCCGCCGTTGGCTCGCTGCTCGCTTGGCCATAGTGTCTCCCTAGGATCTCGCCGCAACCGAGGCCGACCCCGTGTATTCGAAATAATTGTCCCTCGTCTCGATGACGGCGACTTTCTTCAGTTGCCCTTCTGGAATGTCCGCGACGAGCAAATCCCAGATCAGTAACACCAGGTTTTCCCCTGTCGTTGTCTGCGTAGCAAATCCGGGGTCCTGGTTCAGATCCCGATGATCGAACCGGCTCACAATCCGGTCGGCGACGATCCGATCAAGCCCATCGATGTCCATCGATCGCCCGCTCTGCGCGGCACCGGGACTCCCGATCGTCACAAGCACCACATAATTATGTCCGTGCCCGTTGGGATTGTTGCACTTGCCGAAGACTACCCGGTTTTCTTCAACCGATAAATGGTCGGTGTGCAACCGATGTGCGGCGCAGAATCGATACCGCCTGGTGATGCTGCCCTGTCCCATGCCATCCACACTGACATCGATAAAAAAACGAAGCCAGGATTCCCCTCACGGGCAACCCTGGCTTCGTACTATCTAAAAACTGTAGGCAGAGTGCGCGTCCTCTTCCTTCCGGTCAATCCGCTTAGGCGCTGAAGGAGCTGCCGCAGCCGCAGGTCGTCTTGGCTTGCGGATTCTTGATCGAGAATCCTGAGCCCTGAACGCTGTCAACATAATCGACTTCGGCGCCCTGCAAGAGTGGGGCACTCTGGGAATCCATGATGACCTTCACATCACCCTTTTCCACGACGGTGTCGTCTTCGCCCATCTTGGACTCAAACGCCATCCCATATTGATAGCCATGGCATCCGCCGCCTCGGACATAGACGCGAAGGCCGACCACATCCTTCTCTTCTGCCATGAGCTCTCGGATCTTCTGTTCTGCAACTGCTGAAATAGTAACCATTGTCTTCCTCCTGTATCTCCAGATCCGCAACCTGCGATCCGGGTTGGCTTAGTGTAACACCTCTCTACCGAATATCAACTCCCTGCGCCTCTGATTGTATAGCTGAAGGTTCCCCAAACTTAGGATCCGCAAACTTGGACTCCGGAACCCGCACGACGACATCGCCCAACACTCTCGCCTGACAGCCCAGTCGATGCCATGGTTCACTCAAGTTTTCCCGATCCAGCAAGTCCTGCTCGTCAAAGTCGATTTCGGACAGATTCTCGCTGCCGGACTGCACCTCGACCCGGCAGGTCGTGCAGGATGCATTGCCGCCGCAATCATGGTTCAGCGAGAAACCCAGTTCTTTGGCCGCATCCAGCAAGGTGAGATTTCTGGTCACCGTGCCGCTCTTCCCCTGGGGATGTATGAAGGTCACGCGCGGCATGATCGACCTCTAGACCCCCACCGCCGCCGGTTTGAACGGACAACGCTGCAATCGGAGGTGCTCTTCGTACTCTTTCTGGAACAGCTTCACGCTGCTTTGCACCAACACCGCGGCGCCGGTCACCAGCGTGCAGTAGCCGGTCCCCTTCACGAAACCGCACAGTTGCAACAGACTGTCCATGTCCTTTTGCGTGCCCTGGCCCTCTTCGATCTTTGCCATCAACGTGGCCAGATTGTTCGTCCCCATCCGGCAGGGCGGGCATTGCCCGCAGCTTTCGCCCTTGAAGAAATTCGAATATTTCAGCGTCGCCGCCACCATGCAGGTCGCATCGTCGATCACAATCGTTCCGGCACTGCCCAATCCCGTTCCGGCCTTCTTGAGCGAGTCGAAGTCCATCTGCAGATCCAGTTGATCGGCCGTCACCATCGAAAAAGCCGGACCGCCGGGAAAGACCGCCTTGATCTGCCGACCGCCCTTGACGCCGCCGCCGCACTTCTCGATCAGCTCACGAATCGTCACGCCCATGGGCATTTCATAGACCCCCGGACGGTTCACCGATCCGCTCAACGAAAACATCATCGTACCGGGACACTTCTCTGTTCCGACCTGCGTAAACCAGGCTGCGCCCTTGTACAAAATCCGCGGGATATTGCAGAGCGTCTCCACATTGTTCACTAATGTCGGCTTTCCGTAGAGACCAAAGTCCGTCGGATAAAACGGCGGCTTCTGACGGGGCATGGCCGGACGGCCCTGCATCGACTCCAACATCGCAGTTTCTTCACCGGCCACATAACTCCCGTGGCCTTCGAATACCTGCAGTTCGATGTCGTACCCCTTCCCCAGCACATTCCTCCCTACCAGCCCTCGCGCCTGGGCCTCAGCCAACGCCTTTTTCAGATTCTCCCGCTCTTCTTCGTATTCGTGGTTCACATAGATGAAGGCGGCTTTGGCTTGAACGGTATGGGCGGCAATCAGGCACCCCTCGATCAATTGATGGGGAAGCGTCTTGAGTAAGTATCGATCCTTGAACGTTCCCGGCTCATGCTCGCCGGCATTACAGACAAAATAGTGTTCCTTCACTCGATGATTGAGGACCTTGTCCCATTTGACCCCGGTCGGGAATCCGGCGCCGCCCCGGCCTCGCAGCCCGGCCTTCTTCAATTCGGCCACGACGTCGTCGGCCTTGAAGCCGTCGACACACCGCTTCCACGCCTCATAGCCTCCTACCTTGAGATATCCTTCGATCTCCCAAGGTGCGCCCTCAAGCTTCTGGACTAGACGGGGTTCAGTCGCAATGGACATAGACATTCCTTCGAAAAAATCCGCGAGTTTAGAAGCCGTACTATACGGCTGACTACGCGTCTCCGTCAAGGCAACTCATGGGGAATAGGCCTGAATCTCAAGCAGTTAGGGCAAGGGCCCTATGGTCTTGGTAGGCATGTAGGGCAATCGAGGGAGGGTACCGGCAGGAGAGATCCATTTCGCCGGCAGGGCTTTCCCGGACCGGCGAAATGGCGAAAACCAAACTACTTGAAGTGGCTGCCGGCCCCCATGAAAAACAGCATGGGAATCGACAACATGAAGTTCACCCGGGACGCGAGGAGGGCCGTCCTCCCCCATTGCGCCATTTCAGCCGGCGCCGGGGTCCCCTGCGCCGCAGCCGTCACGGCTGCGATAATTTTTTTCTGATTCGGCCAGATAATCGCATGAACATTGGCCATCATAATGAGACCCAGCAATCCGCCGATTCCCAGCGCAATGGCGCCGGTGCCGCCTTTGGCGTACATGTACCCGTACAGCCCGATGCCCGCCAGCACGGTGACCGATGCCCCGTGGCGGAACCAGTTGAGCGCTGCCGGCATGAGCTTCGGAATCACGATATTTTTCGTGGGGCCATCAAGGCTCTTAAGGAACCCGGCGTTGATCAGGTTAAAGAAATACAAGATCCCGATCCAGGTGATGCCCGCGAGGAAGTGCACCCAGCGCATAATCATCCCGATCCAATCGACTTCACCTGCGCCGACCCCGGACATACCGAGAAACACCCCTATCAAAATGACGGCCAGCGCGAATCCCGCACCGATCGTCTGCATCGGATCTTCTAGAAATTTCATAGTTCCCTCTCCTCACACGGTTTATTATTCGACTGCACGTGATGCTGCAGCCCCTTCACAGTTGTCACGCCACCGGCACAATACCGGCACACTGACACTACGCCATCAATCGATCCACATTCGCGCACAGCTCCCGCACCGCCGTCGCAGAAGCCTCCAATGCCGCCCGCTCATCCGCCGTCAACTCGTACTCAATGACCTGCTCAGCCCCGCCTCTGCCTAACTTCACAGGCACCCCGACAATGACATTTTTCAACCCGTATTCGCCTTCACATAGCACCGCCGACGGCAGCACCCGCTTCTGGTCCTGCATGATCGCGTCAACCATGTCGACCGCAGACGCAGAGGGTGCATAGAACGCGCTGCCGGTCTTCAACAGACCCACGATCTCGGCTCCGCCCTCACGCGTGCGTTTCACAATAGCGTCCAGCCGGTCTTTAGGGATCAGCTCCGACACCGGCCTGCCCTTGACCGTGGTGTACCGGGGAAGCGGCACCATCGTATCGCCGTGGCCACCCAGCACCATCGCTTCCACGTCAGGCCCAGGCACTTTCAATTCGTTCGCGATGAACGTGCGCATGCGCGCCGAATCGAGCACTCCCGCCATACCGATTACCCGTGACTTAGGAAACTTGCTGACCTTCAACGCCACATGCACCATTGCATCCAGCGGGTTGGTCACCAGCAACAAAATAACCTCGGGCGAACGGGCAATGAGCTCTTTCACCACCGACTGCACGATCTTGGCGTTGGTGGTCAGCAGTTCGTCCCGGCTCATGCCAGGCTTCCGCGCGATCCCCGATGTGATCACCGCCACCGAAGAGCCGGCCGTTTCCTCATAGCCGTTGGTCCCGGTCACGTGGGTGCTATAGCCGCACACCGGCCCGGCCTGTGCCATATCCAAAGCTTTCCCTTGCGGAACGCCTTCGACTATGTCGACAAGCACCACATCATAACGATCCCGTTCGGCCAACCGTTGCGCCGCCGTCCCACCCACATTGCCCGCACCCACCACCGTAATCTTCGGTCGCCCCATCTTCACACCTCAGCTCCTAAGTCTTGGCCCCTTCTCTCTCCACTCCCCACGCTTCTTGACGGGTTCAATGCATCCTGCACTGCGCGCATGCACCAAGCGCCGCCCGCAACAGCTCTTCCATCCATCAATCCCGCGCGCGGGGCGCGAGCGCGACAGATTCGCTGAACCCGTCAATGCCCTCCCTCGTGCTCTGTCCAACCCGCCACCTTGAAATTGATCGTGCACACAAAATTATCCCCGTCATAGAAATTGACCTTGATCTTCTTCTTGCCGTAGGTCGCCGACAGGAACGCTTCAGGATCGTCCACCAAGGCCTGATACCCGCCTGCCGGATACTCGCCCAAGTCGTGAAAGACCACGATCATCCCGACCTTGACCTCCTGAAGGATCTTGACCCAACAGCGCGGATAAACCTCCCAGAATTTGGCGTCGATCATGTCCTTGGTGGGCTCCTGACGATCCTCGCCAGGAACCACCGACTGGCCGAACTTCGCCAGCCGACGGACATAGGGATATTGATGCCCCGTAAACAATTTATAGAGCCACGGCGGAACCGCGGGTCGCGCAGATGTATCGGACATAGGCCTACGTCGTCAATCGTTGATAAATTCGTGGTAACCGGGCCGGCAAAGACTCCACCCGGTCGATCACGGCAAACCGCACATCGCCATACATACGCCGAACATACGCATCGGCCTCCCGGTCAATCGTGACACAGAAGGGATCGATCCCGGCCTGACGCGCCTCACGGAGGGCGGCCTTGGTATCCTCGAGCGAATAGTCGTCTTTGTAGTCCCCGTCCAGAGGACGGCCGTCACTGACCAGAACCAGTAATTTCGTCCTGGCCTCACAGGCCCGCAGCTTGGCTGTCGCATGGCGGATAGCCGCGCCGTCACGGTTCTGCTGCCTCGGGACCAGCCCGCCCAATCGGTGGGCCGTCGCCCGCCCCAAGGGCTCGTCGAATTCTTTCACCACCGAGAACTCGACCTGCGCCCGACCCTGTCCGGAATAGGCATACACCCCGTACTGGTCACCGACCGCCTCCAGCGCTTCGCACAGAAGTACCAGACTTTCCTTCTCGATGTCGATCACCCGCCGCCCGCTTTCCAGTTGCCGGCTGGTCGACCCGCTCACATCCACGAGAAACGCCACGGCCACATCCCGCTCTTTCTTCTCATGCCGGACGTAAATACGATCGCTGCCTTCCATTCCGGCCTGCTGCTCTGCGACCCGGCGGACCAGGGCATCGATATCCAAATCCTCGCCGTCGGCCTGCGCCGCCGTGCGCCGGAATGCCGGGGGACGGAGACTTTCGAAAAACCGGCGGAGCGATTTGACCGCGCTTCGATGCGTCGAGAGCGCCGCCTCGACGGCCTCATCCGACCCGGATTCGGCCGGCTGCTCCACCACCTGGCACCACTGGACACGATAGTCCTGGATCGTCACATCCCATTCCGGATACCGGATCCGTTTCGCCCCCGGACCACTTATTTCTGCCAACGGCCGTTCTTCCACCGGTAGCGCGAGCAGCTCATCGACGACTGCGGGCAGGGCACGCCCTCCCCCCATCACATCACTCATCGTCTCGTGCCGTTCACCGCCTGAACGCTGCTGACCGCCCTGCTCTTTGGACCCGCCGCCGCCGCTGGCCACACGTTCGCCCGGCGCCTGCCCCTCGGCATCTTCCTGTCCCTGCGCCTGATCCCGCGAAATAAACTCGGGATTCATCTCTCCCCGATATACCCAATTGGTCATCGGGCGATAGGGATCACCGGTTTCCTCGGACCCTGTCGGGCCCACGCCTATCTCTTCTGGCACATCCTGAACCGGATCGCCCTGAATCATCTCGGCCTTGGGCGCTAGCAGCTCCTCCATACGGACATAGACTGCATGAACGAGACGCAGGGTCTCCTCCGCGGACGCCCCCGGTGCCAAGACCGGAGCACACATCGACCACAGCAGCGCCACTTCCCCCTGCACCGCGCGAGGCACCGCCGATTCGGCTGACTCGCCGGTCGAGAGCCGCAGGAGACAATCGACGAGCAGTTCCTTCACCGTCAAGCCATGCGCCGGATCGCGCGGGGTCACCGCTTCGCCGGCCACCCGCTGAAGATCCCGCTGAAGGCCGGGATATTCCCGCTGTAAATGGGCTTCGACCCGCGCATCCTCCAGCACAATCCAGAGATCCTGGACCAAGCGCGGGTGCGGATAGAGCCGGAACAACGCCGCCAATGACGCCGGCTGTTGCGCACCGCGCCCATACCGGTCACAGACAGCCGTGACCACATCCTGAAGCGAGTCCAGCGTGAGCCGATAGGTCCCGAACTCGATATGGCCCGCCTCATGTGCCGCCATCACCAAATAAAGCCGCACGTTCTCATCGTAGGTCTGATATTTCCGGAGCAGTGCCGGAAGCGCGATCGTGCGTCCATCGGCACTGACCGTTGCACGAGCCGGACTATCCGTCACCGCATCCGGCAGGGCCTGAATCTGTACGTCCGACCCGCAGAGCCCTTGCACGAATAATTTGACGGTCCTGGCGACCTGTCGCAACGGGACACCGCTTAAGGCCTGCTCCACCGATGCCAGCGACCGCTGAGACTCCAACCCGAAATAGGCCCGGGCGCCATCGGCACTGTAGGCCAGCACTTCCATGCCGGCCTTGAACCAGTTTTCAAAACGCGTGACCGCATCGGCCGAGGCCCCGATCATGCTCACGATCTCCGGAGCGCGGCGTAGATACGCGAGTGTCGCCACCGCATCCCGTTCGGCAATCAGGGCTCCGTACTGCACCACCTTGAGCTGCCACTCGGCCGAAGACAACGTCCGCAGCAATACCGGCGACTCCGCCAGCCAGGCAATCGCCGACTCCGGTGACTGTTCCGCGATCAACGCGCCGAGCGACAAGACCTTCGGCCGAAGCACCGGCTGCTCCAGATCACCCAGGATCGCCGGGCTCGCCCGGAGAAACTCCAACGTACCGAGATAGTCCGGATTCCCGATCGCATTCGGTTGAATCAGCTTCATCCCGAATCCAACCCACGATCGAATCTCACTCAGCGGCAGAATGGGCGCGATGGCCGCAAGTTGCCGGATATACTCCAACCCCACCACCACATCGATCTGCGTCAGCTCCACCCCGATCTCCAGCCACGGCTGCAACTGCTCCCCAGGAATCACGTCAAGAAGGAGGGGCGCCGTCCGGAGATATTCCAAGGTCACGTTGGCATCCTGCTCAGCCAACTCAGCCCCGACCGAAAGGATCGCGATGCGCGCCTCCGGCTGCTCCACCACTCCCAGCATGCGCGGACTCTCTTTGAAGTATTTCAAGGCAGAGGCACCGGAGGATTCGACCAGGACAACCCCGAGATTGAGCCAGGGAACCACCGGGGCGAGACCGGCCCGGCGCGCTAACTCAGGCAGTGCCTCGACCGCCGCACGTCCGACCTTTTCGGACACCTCGGCCAATTCTTCCAACAGCGACAACACCGCCGACACCGGCTCCGGCTTGCCACCGAGTGCGCTCAATTGAGCGACCAGCTGCTCCGCCGACGCATTCCCCAGGTCGCCGCTCAACCGATTGATCAACTCTGTGGTCGCGTGAGAATCAGCCATAGCCCGTCTGTCCAAAGTGATGCCGAAATCCGAGGTACCGTTTTTAGGTGT
>FSSH01001988.1_pt1 | contig 160980 bp, 145 predicted proteins | sample 1166101 | NCBI WGS metagenome assembly FSSH01 (sample SAMEA32972668, study PRJEB13176) | freshwater metagenome | biome: Drinking water system; feature: Biomass in drinking water that filtered by 0.45 um membrane; material: drinking water | place: USA | collected 2012-12-20 | depth 0 m
CCTTGATGGCATCCATATCTGCATCGCAGTGCCCGCCGACGGCAAACGCGGGTGTTGTCAATGCGATAGCTGCTAGAGCTGCGACTAATGTAAGTTTCATAGACGTCCCCTTTGCAATTATCAGATGCGCTTGATTACTTAGTTATTCGGGCAGCTTAATGTCATGGCGCGGTCAAACGAGCCGCGCCATGACCTCGAATTTCTAGATGATAGGCTGAGAATTAGTAGCTACGACCGTGACCGCCGCCATAGCCCCGACCGTAACCGCTGCCATAGCCATTGCCGCGGTGGGTGCGCCGACCGTAGTTACCCCGCCAGCCGTTGTTGTTGGCCCAGCCGCCATGACGGCGACCGCCACCAAAGAACAAGCGGATGCCGCGGTTATGACCGCGATTGTAACCGCGGTGATGTGCAACTGTTTGAACCGTTGCAGTTGCGTCTACGGCTGCCAGATTTGCAGCCGAAGCCGGCAGAGCGTTGGCGGGAACCGCCATGACAGCAGCGGCCAGTGCGCCAAAGATCGCTGATGCAATTGCTTTACGAGACATTATGGCTCCTCCTCGAGCACTATCCAAGCTGCGGGGGTGCGGCTTGGAACTATAGCGCGGCTGCCGGGATCGATGCCCTGTCGAAAGCCGTGCGATGCTTCAGGAATAGCGCGTGCGCCGTGTATGCGCCTTGAACACTGTGTTCATTTGGGCTTCAGCACACAAACACATTTCGGACACTGCAAGTCGTTCGGCCGGAAGATGCTTTAACAGCCTGCGGGCGTGAGTGCATTAGTGTCTGAGCTTTATGCGATAGCCTCTTCGAGCAGAAACAGCAGCAGAAAACCTACGAAGAACATCGCTGTGATCCATGGCCGCTCGGGTACTTCGTAGGCCTCGACGAGGAGTTCCTCAGTTACGAGATACAGCAGAGCAATAAGTCCGAACGCGAAAAAACTCTTCACGACTGCAGGAGATAGCGTCGTAATGGGCGCCGCGAGAACTGCGCCGATGGGGAGCAATAGTCCGATAGCGGCAGTTATAGAAATGATGCGTGCAGCGGGCATCGCCTCTTCCATTAGTTCAGTTGAAAGCGCTAGTCCAAGGAAGAGAACCTATAGTGTGTTAGCGCGACGGTCAGCAATATCCCCGCTTTTTCGCCAGCGGGCGAAGCCCAAGCCCAACACCAGTCCATCGATCAAAACATCGACGGCTATCAGCGTGATGAGGCCCGTTTGTCCCTTCGTCCGCCGCCCTAGTTCTTCGATCGCTAACATAACGAGAAGTCCGTCACCGCCACCGATGACCACCGGCCAAACCGAACCGGCATGCTTCGACCGCAGCTGCTGCAAACACGACCCCAGCCGCGAAATGTTGGAGCGCTGGTCATCAACGCGTTGGGCCGCCGCCACGTCGCAATCGCAGCGCCAAGTACGGTCACAGCCGCGGGGACCAAAGTTATGAGGAGTATTTCAAACATGTTCCAATCCTGGGTACAGCGTCGGCTATTGCAGGGTTGGCTCATTCCCAACAAATACCGGTGCGAAGCCGCCGCCTTGTGTCCGAAAATTCGTTGTCTGCCCCTGATACAAGCGCGCCGCAATCAACTGCACCTTGCCGTCGTATGTGTAATTGCGGAGATCCGCTTTCAGACTGTGCAGCTTTCCATCGATGGCAATCTTTCTCGTGCTTGGCGCTACAATCATTTGGGCCACGTAGCTCGCATCTCGTATCTCGTCCCAGACCCGCCGTGTGATCTTATCACCGCGGTACGTCGCCCTGCCGCCATAACCGGCTACGGGCTTGAAGAACCATTTATTGCTCTGGTTCCATAGATCTTCGGCACTCTCTGGCGTCACTGCGATCGTGCGCGGTATGCCGCTTTGTACAACGCCAATAAGTTCTTCGGAAACACCCCACGTCCGCAATTGATTCGCATCGCTCAGGAGCACGAGATTGGATTTGTTGGCGTAGACTGCATGTGTCCAGGGGTTTGGTGTTACGACAACGTCGCCGGCCAAATAAGCACTGCGGAGTGCTGAGTTCTCAGGTTGCTCCAGAGTAAAGTCTGTCAGACGATTGTAGACGAGATCGATGCGGCGCTGTCCGTGCCACAAATGGCCGGCGCGATGCGTTAGATCGGTCGGAGAAGCAATACTGGCGCCGATACTGTGCTTTTCAAACAGTCGCTGGAACAGGGCGAACTCGGGATACAGGTATTGCTCGCGGGGCGCGTGATCAACGATGGCGATCGTCTCAATAGCCCCTGTCCGGCCCTGCCGCTTCCACTCGGCAGCGAAACGCGCGACGAAGTCCGAGCACAGCGCATCAAAATCAATCCGCATGGCTTTGGCGACACTCATGTCGCCGCAACACGACATCTGGGCCTGCAGCAAGTAGGCGTTAATAAGCGCGCCACCTGCGTTGGTGTTAATTTCAATCAGTTGAGGACCGTCAGCGCCCAAGTGAAAATCATACCCCATGAAGACGCCGATGGGCCCGGGCCGATAGCGCGCAATCTCCACAACATTTGCAAGCGCCGCCGATTGATATTCTGGCAGGCGCGCAATCGCTTCAATAGCAAGGATGATCTGCTGCATCCGCTCAGCATGCGCTTTTGTGAGGAACACCGGCTGCGCTGAAAGCAGATGAGGGTGGGTCACTCCCAATGCGCGGCAGAAATCTGGATCGCCTACAGCCTCTTCGATCGCCCGGCACAGGGCCTCGCGATCGAGCGTGACGCAGGTGCAATCAGCATTGAGGCGCTCGATATCGTTGTGCACTGCTTGCGCGTCTCTCATTGCGTGGATCTCTCGTGGTCAATCGAGGAGACGTATTACGATCGGTACTTAATCGCCCTGCATTTGCATTGGCGTGGTCATCGTATGTCGACACTCAGACTTTGCCGATCGCAAGTGCGGTCTCACCATCCGTCACGTCGCTGAAGTCCTTCGAAAGCCCGCCGCCAAGTCCTAACCAGTTTTGCAGGCGAATGAGCGCTTCTGGTAAGACGACCAAGTTGAGGAAGGTTGCCGTTGTAAGCCCTCCGAGCACTGCAATCGCCATGGGCGCTTCAATTTCGTGGCCTGGACGGCCAAGGCCGAGGGCCAAAGGAACGAGCCCGAGCGCCGCCATCAGCGCCGTCATGAACACCGGGGCGAAGCGCTCTGCCGCCGCAACACGGATGGTATGCGCCGACCATGGGTGGCCTTCCCGATCGACCAAATGTTCGACGTGGGCCAGCATCATCACCGAGTTGCGGGCGCCGATCCCGAAAACGGTGACAAGACCTACGAGACTGCCGAGTGTGAGGCCGATGCCGCTCGCGACGATCGCCGCCATGCCGCCGATGAGACAGAACGGCACGTTGATCAGGAGCACAGCAGCGAGCGCGCGGCGTTTGAAGGCAGCCGTCAGAACGATTACGACCAAGGCTATGCTAAGCACGGTCAACAGCGCCAACCTTATCTGACCAGCGCGCTCTTCCTCGGCTTGGCCAGCGTACGAGACGTAGACACCCGCCGGCAGCTTCAATGCGTCAATCCGCATTTTTACGTCGGCAACCGTGTCTCGAAGCGAGCGGTCGTCGGAACCGTTGAAGTTCACATTGACGCGCCGCTGCGCGCCCTCGTGCTGAATGTTCGAGCGGCCATCGGTCATCGTGATCGAAGCCACATTTCCAAGAAGGACGCGTGTTTTCGCATTACTGATGAGCAAGTTGGAAAGCTGCTCGACACGATTGCGCTTCTCGGGCGGAAGAATGACGACGACATCGACAGTCTGCGCACCGATATAGCTCTGGCCGATCGTGGTTCCTGCAAACGCTGTCTGTACGGTTTCCAAAGCATCTTGAGCGGTAAGGCCGTAGTTGGCCAATGCGGCGTGATCGAGTTTCAGGGCGATTGTCGGCACTTTGACCGCCCTTGGAACTCTCAGGTCGTCAACGCCCTTAACCGGCGCGATTGCCGCTTGGACGTCTTCCGCAGCGCTTTCGAGAGTTTCAAGATTTGTTCCACTCAAATTGATGACCATCTGCGCCGTCTCACCGCTTAGGCTTTCGCTGATCCGGTCGCCGAGAAATGTCATCGCTTCCGTACGAACCTCGGGAAATTTTTCAAGGATCTCCCTGATCTTCTCCTGAGCTTCGGTTTCTGTCTCTTCATGCTCGTCCGTAAGCTCGACGTGGAATTCGCTCTTGTCTGGACTCCACGTATCTTCGCCAGCCTCAGCCCGGCCGATTTGATGCCCAACGGCGCGAATGAAAGGCAGTTTCAGGAGTTCGTTTGAAACGCGGATGCCGGTTGCGACCACGTCTCCAACAGACGTGCCCTGCGCTGCCGTCGCCATTTGTATGACGAAGTGCCCTTCACGGAATTGCGGAATGAGTTCACTGCGAAGGAACGGAGCGACTGCGATGGAAGCCGCTGCCGCCGCTGCAAGCGCGGCAACCGTAAGCCCCCAGTGCGCGCGTACCACTTCCATGCACCAGCTCTGAACGTCCTTCATCCGATTTAGAATACGCGGCGTCTCTTTGGTCTCGTCTCCCTTGAGAAGCAGTGCACAGAGTGCCGGTGTGACGGTGAGCGCAACAACCATCGACGCGATAACGGCAATGATGAAAGTGAGTGCCATTGGACCGATAAACCGGCCCTGAACGCCGCCCGCAAATAGGATCGGCAAGAAGAAGAAGATAACCGCGAGCGTGCCATATAGCATCGATCCTCTGATCTCGATCGAGGCATCCTCTATTGTCTCAAGGTCGTTATGGCGCCCTTCCGCTTTGGCGAGACGCAACCGCCGCATGATATTCTCAATGTCTATGATTGCGTCATCAACGAGTACGCCAAGCGCCAGCGCAAAACCGCCGAGCGTCATCGTGTTGAGCGTCTGGCCGAACTCAGAGAGCACAACGATTGCCGCGAGCAACGACAAGGGAATGGCTAAGAACGAGATCAGTGCGGCCTTCCAGCTTCGCAGGAACGCGTAGAGCACCGCAAGGATCAGCGCCGAGCCGAGCGCTAGTGCATGCTCAAGGTTGCCAAGGGCGCGCTCAATGAATGACGCTGGACGATGAAGCAGAATGACGTCAATTCCGCGCTGCGCAAGCGCGGGCCTCAGACTAACGAGTGCACTTTCAACTGCTTCCGTCGCCTTGAGCGTGTTCGCGCCAAATTGACTAGAGACGGTGACCAGTACGCCGGGCTTCCCCATGATCGTTGCATCGCCGATCGGCACTGCCGGGCCGATGGTCACCTTCGCCACTTGCCCGATCGTAATCGGCATGTTGTCCTGCATGACCACGAGCGCCTGTGCGATCGCCTTGGGGTCAGGTGCCGGGGGCGGCGCGTCGAGCGTGATGCGCTGCGCGCTCGTGTCGATCGTACCGCCGCCACGCAATGCCAAAGCCGCGCGTCCAGCTTGCATCACGTCGTTGATCGTGAGGCCCAGGCCAGAGAGGCGGTCGAGATCGGGTTGAATCTGAAGTTGACGGATGGCGCCGCCATACACAGTCACCCGCGCGATGCCAGGCAATGCCAATAGCTGAGGGTTTATGGTCCAATCGGCGATGTCCCTCAGCGTATAGGCATCGACGACGTTCGATACGAGACCGAATTTCAGCACGTCCATGGTGCTTGATGTGAGAGGCGTGAGCTTGGGTTGCGCAACGCCGGCCGGCAATTCGCCTGCCAGCGTCGCCAAGCGCTCGGAAATACCTTGCCGGATCGTGACTGGATCGACGTCCTCCTCGAAGGTGATCAGCACGACCGAAAGTCCGTAGACCGACTCCGAGCGAATGGATGCGATGCCCGGCGCGCCGTTGACAGCTGACTCGATAGGTCGCGTCACGATCTGCTCGATGTGCTCTGGCGCAAAGCCCGGCGCTTCGGTCTGGATTGTGACCTGGGGCGGCACGAATTCCGGAAAGACGTCAAGCGGAGCCCTGAGTGCAAAGAAAACGCCAGCGACCAGCCATACGATAGACAGCGCCGCGACCGCTGTCCGGTATTTGATCGACCACCGGATCAGAGAATCCATATGCTTAGCACCTAGTTGGAGTCTGTGCTCGCCACAGGCTGGCTGACCGTTGGCTGATCGGACTTCTGTTCTTTCTCATCGGCCGGCTTTTTGGTGGACGGCGTGCTTTCGTCCACGACGTCGTCATCGTCGAGCACGCCGGGCCCGGCCTCGCGCGCCAGGAGTACGGATGCGCCATATACGGCGACCTTGGTACCAACGGCGAACTCGTTGGTGAGATAGCCCTCTCCGACCGGTATCGCGAGCGACAGTCGCTTGCGCTCGAATTGTCCGGGCTGCGTCTCGACAAAGCACCACGACTCGCCGGCAAACACGACGACAGCCGATGCCGGTACGATGACCCCTGAAGTTGGCGCGCTGCGCTCGGCCGTGACTTTAGCGCGGTCGCCTGGCCGAAGCCCCGGTCCGGTTGGCATTATTCCGAAGAAAGATGTACCCGGCATCGCAAGATTACCGGATGGTGCCGCCCAAACTGCCGTTAGCTGCATGACTTCGCCGCGCCCGAGTGGCGCGACGCGAACATTCGTGGGATCCCGCTCGACGGACTGAGGAAAATCGAGACGGATTAGCGTAGTCTTGCCGGACGAAAGCTCATCAACCAGCTGTTGGCGTTTTTCTGCATCCAAGAACGGCGCAAGATCGCCCCAAGCGTTGCGCAGCCGCAGTTCGAGTAGAGCCAACTGCGTCGCATCGACAGCGGCTTGACGTTCAGCATTGTCAACGCGCTGCTCGCCAAGCGTGCGCGTGTCTTTGAAGCGTCCAACCGTGCGCTGGCTGAAGGCCGAAGCAACTTCAGCCGCGCGAAGCTCTGCATTGAGCAGCGTTAGTGCGTCAGGAATGAGCAGGGTTGCTGTGCCGTCAATCCTCTGGGCCCCTTCAGCCAATTGCAGTTCAACCGCAACTGGTATGAAATTGTTCTCATGCTCGGCCGTATAGGCCTCCGATTGCGGCTTGTCGCAAGCGGCGAGCGCCAAAACTACGATGAGACCTAATCGATACATATTGAGACTGGCGACCTTGTGACGGGAAGTTTTCGGTTTATTCCCGGGAACAATGCCTGGGCAAAGCGTCAGCCGCCAGCACTAAAATCTGTATTCAATTTCAATGTGATGCAGCAGACAGATTTGGTCGCCACGCCGCCAGATTGGTAAATCGAAGTATTGCGGCCTAAGGGGCATTTGGCTGACCGCCGACATCATTGAGCTTGCCCGTCAATACGGCCGCTACGGTTATCGCAAGATTGCCGCTCTGCTGCGCAATGCGGGCTGGCTGGTGAATGACAAGCGGGTTGAGCGGATCTGGCGGCGCGAGGGGGCTAAAGGTCCCTTACAAGCAGCCGAAACGCGGGTGTCTGTGGCTTGCGGATGGTTCGTGTATCCGGTTGCGGCCTGAGCGCTGCAATCACGTGTGGTCCTACGACTTCGTCGAGGACCGCACGCATGACGGACGGAAATTCCGGATGCTCAACGTGGTCGATGAGTTCACGCGTGAGAGCCTGGCGATCAGGGTCCGGCGCAAGTTGAAATCGATCGATGTCATCGATGTTCTAAGCGAGCTGTTCGTCCTGCGTCGCGTGCCTTGGCACATTCGTTCCGACAACGTCCTACGTTAGGAACATTTGCATTCGGAGCGGCAACAGATCTCCATTCACTGACCTGGGCCAGTGATCCTTCCTTCAAAGTCATCCAAGCGGCTTCCGCCGGAATAAGCTCTCATCCATAGCGAACACAGGGTCCGAAACGCGGAACATGTTGGCCCTCACCATCCTCAACACGAGATGCAATTCCAAGCGGAAGACCCGAGCATTATCTACAGGGTCGCTGACGCGCCCTCATGGCCCACACGGATAGAGGTTCTCCCGCTTGGCACCGGCCCTTCGATGAAAGGCCGGTAATCGGAACCGCTTTTGATGACGGCATGCGCAGTGCGCGCCATCTTGGCGGTAATTGCAGTTAGCGCCTTGCGCTTGAGATCGGCGTTGTCGCGATCCTTAGCGATATAGCGCTCATATTTAGCCCTGAAACTATTGTCGCGCTGACGGATTGCGACCTGGGCGGCAACCCAGAAGGTGCGACGGAGCCGGGCATTGCCAAACTTGGAGAGCTTCGTCTGACCCCGGAACTGACCCGACTGATAAGTAGCAAGATCGAGACCGCAGAACTTGAGGAACTGGCGATGGTGACGAAAACGGCGAAGATCGCCGGCCTCGGCGAGAATCGTCATGGCGTTGATCGGGCCGATGCCGGGAATCTGCCGCAATCGCTGATAGTCGGCATTCCTGGACAAGGCGGTATCGGCTCGCTCTTCGATCGCATCGCGCTGACGGATCAAGCTACGGCCCTCGGCAATGACCAAGCGGAACATCGAGATTGCTGAGCTATCAATCGGCACAGGCAAACCGATTGATGAGCATGCAGTCTCGTAAATATCGCCCAGAAGACGGGCTTTAGAGACCTTCTTGCCCACAACGTCCCAGGCCGCGTCGATGAAGACCTCCTTCGAGTGCGCGGTGATGCTGGCCGGCGTTGGAAAACGCTCGAGGAAGGCGAGGAACCAGTCGCTGCGAGAGTTGCCAGCAAAACGCGCGATCTCCGGAAAGTAGAGCGGCAAGTAGTGCGTCAGCAGCCTATGCCAGAGCTCGGTCTTGGCCTTCGAGATGATCTCGTGCGTCTTTGACAGCTCTTGGATGTCGTTGATGCCGGCAACGAGGGGATCAGCATAGATCTGCGTGGCACCGATCCTCAACATATGCAGGATCACCTGCGCGTCCTTTGGATCGTTCTTGTCCCACCCGTTGTGCAAGGCCTCACGCGTTCGTGCCAGCGCGACAGATGAAACCAGACGTAATGCGATGCCCGCGCCGAGCAGTCGGAAAGCCAAGGGTCTATGGTAGTTGCCCGTTGCTTCGAAGCCCGCAATTACGGGGCATCCCAGGCCGGTCAACAGTTCGACCAGGCGATCATGCTCGGCGCGCGAGTTTATCACTGTCAGCCGCCGCCGGCGCATCTTGCCGGGGATCTCGATCAGCACGTCATTCTTCAACTTCGACACATCGATGGCTACCAGTGCGGCATCAGGTGGCGTAGGTTCTCGATTGGTCATGGTCTGGCTCTCTCCAAAGCGTGGTCTAGACAGCTTCACTTTAGAGATCGGATGCCTGGCCCTGACTACCTGTGGAGCCGGAGGCGACGCAGGTGGTCAGGGCCAAACCGAATGAAGTTCCGGATGTGCTACGGGCCGGAGTTCATAGCCGAGGCCGTGCAGATGTGGATCGCGGCGGTCGGCTCGAAGACGGCGTACATCGCGCCGGGAAGTCCGTGGGAGAATGGTTACGTCGAGAGCTTCAATGCCCGGCTCAGAGACGAGCTGCTGAACGGTGAGATATTCTATTCGCTCCGCGAGGCTCAGGTCGTCATCGAGAGCTGGCGTCGGCATTACAATGCCGTCCGCCCACACGCGTCGCTCGGCTACACGCCACCAGCGCCCGAGGTCTTCGTTCCGGCGCTTGCTGCATGGCCTCTGTCGCGGGCTACGCCCGCTCCACCGTCCACGCAGCAACTAGCAGATGGAGGCGCCATGAACTAACATTCCAACCGGGCCAATCGATGGGGGCTGATCACAAGCTCGCTGCCGCGTAAGTTCGCGTCTGTAAGATCGGCTCCCTTGAGAGACGCAAACTCCATCACAGCGCGCGCCATATTGGCTCCTTTGAACGACGCGCCATCCAGGTTTGTGCTTTTGAATGCGCCGCGCATGAGACCCATGGACTGGTTTTTCTCATCGGCGGACGCCCCACGGAAATTGGTTTTATTGATGCGAGCGGACTGCAACTTCACTCGGCGAAAATCCATGCCAGAGAAGTTGAGACCGTTGAGGCTCTTGCCGCTTAAATCGAGGACTTGCCCGGCCGGGAGATTGGCGAGATCGGCTTCGATCGCCGCTCGACCCGTTTCAGATTTTGTAAACGCGTCCGAAGTGACATCAAGACCCATCCTGTCCTGCGCGACCGCAGGCAGCGCTGCAACGAGGAAGGCAGCAGTTGCAAGACCACTGACAAAATTGCGGTTGCTCATGAGGATCGACCTTATTTTTATGTTCTACGCATCCGGCACGTCACGCGTTACCCGCTGGGCTTCAAATTAGTGCAATCAGGCCGCGCACAATGATATAAGCGCCAGCCCAAAACTGCGAATGCAGTCGTCCAAGTCAATCGACATCACGAAGCCGGAACGATATGTACGAGACGCTCCTCATTACACTGGTTCCCGCTGCGGTAACCGTCCTCGGCGCTGCGATTGCGACGTGGCGGCGCCCGACCGCGCTCGTCACGAGCGCTGTGCAGCACTTTGCGGCCGGCTTTGTTTTCGCCGCGGCGGCAGTTGAAATTCTGCCGAATTTGAAGCACGCGGGCTCGCCATGGCCGGTGGTCATCGGCGGCGGACTTGGGCTACTTGTCATGCTTGTCATCGAAGAGTATGGCCGTCGACGAGAAGGCCAGTCAGCAATCATTGCGCTCATATCCGTCGATATTCTGATCGACGGCCTTGTCCTCGGTTTGGCCTTTGCAGCCGGCGAAAAAGCCGGCGTCCTGCTCACCGTCGCGTTGACGCTGGAAGTCTTATTCTTGGGGCTCGCATTGGCGATGAAGCTTGGCGACGCCGCCGTGCCGGCCCGGCGTATCATTTCCATCACCGCTGCGGCAGCCGTGTTGCTTCCCGCGGGCGCCCTCCTTGCCGTCCCGATCGCAACGCTGCCGTTGCCTGTCGTCAAGGGCTTCTTTGCCTTCAGCTTGATTGCCCTGCTTTATCTCGTCGTTGAAGAGTTGCTGATTGAAGCGCACGAAACTCCAGACCGACCGTGGGTCACGGCGCTGTTCTTTGTCGGCTTTTTGCTGTTGTTTCTGCTTGAAGAGGCGATTGGCTAGCGATTCACGAATGCTGTCTTGGTCGCCGCCATCGCGCGATGCGCCATCATTTACGCCCACTGGAGCTGCTACGTCATAGCGAACAAGTCTTCTTGGCATGAACGCACCATAAACGAGGCGTTCTGCGGCCGTTCAGAGCGGTAGCGCTAACCTGCATCATGGCTCGTTGATGGATTGGGAGCTCATCTCACCACCCGGGTCGCGTCTCAGCCAGCGATTGTGCAGCTGAGTATGCTCTTGGAGGAACCAACGATGTCTCGTTCACTGATCCTGTCGGTCGTTTTCGGCGCGCTTGCCGCCGTTTCGATGGCGGTCCCCGCCAATGCTCTCCCGGCTTCGCCGGGGAATCTGGCGGCAAATACGATCGCCAATTCATCGGAACAGATCCAGACCGTCACATACCGCGGCTACCGCCGCAGCTACGTCGGCGGTACTCGATTCTTCCTCGGTGGTCGCCGTCACGGCGGAGGATGGGGCAACAATCGCGGCTGGCGCGGCAACTATGGCCGTCGCGGTGGATACGGCGGCGGCGGCGGCGGCCGGCATGGTGGTCGTTACTAAGTCGCAAATCCATTCATGGCGCGGCTCCTTTGGCCGCGCCATGAAACCGCCTGAAATCACCGCGAAGTCCTCAACCGCCGTTAACTCTATGGGGTAACAAAATGAAGGTCTCGATACTCGCCGCTGCCGCGCTCACAGCACTTGCCACGCCAGCCTTTGCGGCTGGTGGCCACTGTGACGCGGATATGGCTGCAATCAAAGCTGCGATGGCGAACGCGAAACTGAGCGAAGCCGACATGAAGACTGTCAACGATGCGCTCGCGAGCGCAGAAGCGATGGACAAAGCCGGCAAGGAAGAAGACTGCGAAAAGTCGTTGGCTGGCGCACAAAAGCTCGTCGGCGTTAAGGAACAGCACAAGAACTAGCGATCGTTGGAGGCGGCAGAGGCGCCGTGGTCCGACCGCTGACAGTACGTATTCCCTGTCAAAAGCCAGAAGGCGGCATCGTTTTTATTGCGATGCCGCCTTTTCGTTTGAAGTCTTTTCCGTGCGGACGGCTCATGCTGGCCTGCGGTTGACATTGCGCAACGGTCGCGGACAGGTAATTCATGTGGCGCACTGTGCGAATTGGCGTAGGCTGAACTTATAGAAATCTGTTCGAAGAGGCATCGCCATGAATATTCTTCGCGCGTCCGCTTTCGCAGCGGTTTTCGGTTCGCTTTTGGGCATTAGTCCGGCCGACGCTACGCCCTTGAGCGCAGGCATAGTGCCGCTTAAGGTGATTGCGCACGGTCAATCGCAATCGGTCCAGCCGGCGCACGCAACGCGCCGGAGGCATTGTCACGGACGGCGGCGCTGCCATGGCGGCAATGCCCGTCGCTTCCATTATTTCTCTAAACCTTCGCCGTACGCTTATGTGCCGCAATACTATGCGCCTTACGGTTATGGCGGCTATGGTTACGGCTATCGCGCCTACGGCTATGGCAGCACCTGGGGCTACTATGGCGGCTATGGCGGCCATCACTATGGGCATCACGATGACCATCATTATAGCGGACATCATGGTGGTCACGGTGGCGGGCACCACTAGGGCGGTGGCCGGCATGCCGACTAGGTAGCGGCTCCGGATCGACCCAAATACGCGTGAACATCGGATGTCAGGCAACGCGGGCCTGAGCTATCGCCGCGCGCTGCAGTCTGAAGGCACGCCGGCGGTGGCCTCTGATCAGGACTGGCAATTCTGAGATGAGTGACTCGCGTCCGTGCAGAGGCTTGAAGGCTAACTTCCAAGCGTGACAGCGTTATTTCGTCGCCGTGTGGCGAGGGGTCGAGGGCTGTCCTCCCGGTTCAAGCGTGCGCGTTAAATTTGACCTCACAGTCGTGAGCGCCCTTGATCCAATTTATGCGATGGACAATACAATCAGCCGTCGTTCAACGTTCAAAATGCACCGGTCTCGCCAACCGCATCGACGCTCCTCGACAGGTTTGAATTCAAAATACCCACAGTTGAGAAAATTTCGATGTCCCTAACGCAAGCTAGCCGCAAGCCCAAATCACCTTTTGAGCGATGGCGGACCACGCTAACGGCGCTCGTGTTCTTGCCGCTTTGGGCAGCAATTCTGCTTGCCACACGTGCGGAAGGCTTTGAGACGAAAGCCTATAAGGTCCTTGAATATTCTGGGTTTCTTCTGATCTGCATCGCAGTCATGGGTAGGCTATGGTGTTCGTTCTATATCAGCGGCCGCAAAGATCTTGAGTTGTGCGTGGTTGGCCCATATTCCCTCAGCCGCAATCCGCTTTATTTCTTTTCATTTGTCGGCGCTGTTGGCATTTGCGCTGCTGCTCAAAACATCACGTTGGCCGTTCTGACCGGCAGTCTCTTTTTAATGTACTATCACTTCATCATAGGCAAAGAAGAAGCGCGGCTGCGCGAGATGTTCGGGATAGACTTCGAACGTTATGTCGGCAGCGTGCCACGTTTCTTTCCTCGATTGGATTTTCCTATCGCCGACGACACGATCAGCGTCTCTGTTAAGCCATTCACTCGCTCTCTCACCGAAGTCATCTGGTTCCTGATTGCCGTTGTCGCCATCGAAATCATCGAAGACCTGCGGCGCGGAGGGTTTCTCGGGAATTGGGTGTTGCGCTATTGAGCGCGTGCGCGCTTTATTACTTACGCGTGCAGATCTCCGCCGTAAACACACAGCGCGGTCACGGCGCGGTAACTTGCGAAAAAATTTCGACCCTCCCCTTGAACCTCTAGTGGCTAGAGACCCTATATCCGGAATGGAGCCGCTAACAAAATTGGTTTGCACGCGCCTCAACACAAGGAGATAAAAATGGCGGACATCGCAAATGCAAGCCCCGATACCAAAGGGCATGGTCTTCTTTGTCCGGCTTGCAAAATCGATCTTCTGATGAGCGAACGACAGGGGATTGAGATCGATTACTGCCCTAAGTGCCGGGGCGTCTGGCTGGATCGCGGTGAACTCGACAAGATCATCGAGCGCAGCGCGGCCGAAGATGCACAAGCCCCCGAAAGCCAACGCTCCATGCCGCAGCCGGGGCCAGCCTATCAAGACCAAGGACGCTACGATAACGATTATGACTCGGGGCATAGCGGCGGGCACGGCGGACGCCGCAGGCACGGATCGTTTCTCGGCCGGCTATTCGACTGACAATCGCTTTGGAAGTTGGATGGGCTGATAAGTCGTCCCGCGCTTTCTTTACGATGGGGATTTTAAGTATGGGCGCAGGACACTCACACGCGGCGGCGGCGACTTCTGGAACCGCCGCAGGGCGGCACAAGAGCCGGCTCGTGTGGGCGCTGGCTCTGACCTCGACGTTCATGGCGGTCGAGGTGGTCGGCGGGTTGTGGACGGGGAGCCTCGCGCTGCTCGCGGACGCGGCTCATATGCTGACCGACGCGGGCGGCCTGGCGCTGGCGTTGCTGGCCATTCGTTTCTCCGAACGCCCGGCGACCCCTCAGAACACGTACGGTTTTGTGCGCGCCGAAGTGCTTTCGGCGTTGACCAACGCCGTGGTCCTGCTGCTGCTGTCGATTTACATTTTCTATGAGGCCTACAAGCGCTTCCTCGCGCCGCCGGAAGTGCTCGGCGCTCCGATGCTGGCGGTGGCGGTGGTTGGCCTTGCGGTCAATCTGATCAGCATGAAGCTCCTTGCCGCTGGATCGTCGGAGAGCCTCAACGTCAAAGGCGCCTACTTCGAGGTGCTTAGCGACATGCTCGGCTCGCTCGGCGTCATCTTAGCCGCAGCCATCATCATGTTGACCGGGTGGACTTTGGCCGATCCGATCATCGGCGCGGGCATTGGGCTGTTCATCATTCCGAGGACGTGGATCCTGCTGAAACAAGCCGTCCACATCCTCATGGAGGGCACGCCGCCCGAGGTCGATGTTGCGCTGCTTGAAAAAAAGCTGCTCGCAATTCCTGGCGTGATCGCCGTGTACGATCTGCACGTTTGGACGATTACCTCCGGTATCGATGCCATGAGTTGCCATCTCGTCGTCGGCGACATGGCCCAGGCGCGGCCGGTGCTCGTCAACGCTCATGAGGCGATGAAGACTGAGTTTGGCTTGACTCACACGACGATCCAGATCGAGGATCAGGCGCTGCGCGAGGCCGAGGGCGAGAAAAAGATTTAGAGATTTAGCGGCGAAGTTGAGCAACTCTGGTCGGCATTTGCATCGCTTTGATTCACCGTCTTGCCTCGCAAGACTCACAACGAAACGACCAATTTCCCGGCCGGGGGCCAGACGGTGCAACGGCCGATGATCCGTCGCGACGCATGTTTCGGCCGATCTCTTGGATCGTCGTTCTTGCCGGGCTCGCGGTATGGTCGCTGCTCGCCTGGATTGGTTATGCCTTAGTCGATCCCGTCCTCGCCTGGGTTGCGGCCAATGCCGGTCTCCTGGTGGACAGCGGGAAGGGCCTCGCCACTGCCACCGGAGTCGGCAAGGAGGTCGGCAGCGTCGTTGGCAATCTCAACATCAGCGGGTTTTTGGGTCAGGCCATAGCCTTTCTGCGCGTAGTTTTGAAACCGGCGATTATTGTTGTCTGGGCAATTGGCGCGCTCGCCATTTTCGCCATTCCACTGATTTTGTCCAAGCGCGGCCGGTGGTTCAGCATGCGCCATCACTGATGACTGGTTGTAGCGTCCCTAAGATCGTTCGCTTGCGGAATATCGAACGCTATCACATTGTGGAGTAGTATCAGTTCGCTTCATCCGCCTCCTCTGCAGTCTGGCCGGTCGGCCAAGAGGCGCGATGAGCGCGCGACGAATTTGTGGCGGTTTCTGTCACTATCAAAAGGGCGAGCCGATGATGCTTCTATGATATTCTCGATGAACGCCTGGGAGGCGCTGTCCCACCTCGGGAGTCTTTCGATCGCGTATGCGCTCGCCTTTCCGATTGGGTGGAATCGCGAAAGTGAGGAACGCAGCGCCGGGATTCGCACCTTCCCGCTCGTCGCAATGGCTGCGTGCGGCTTCGTGCTGGTCGCAGTTGGCGTGCTTGGCTCCGACACGTCGGCGCAGGCGCGCATCATTGAGGGGCTGATCACCGGCGTCGGCTTCATCGGAGGTGGTGCGATACTAAAGCAAGGAGCGCAAGCTTCAGGAACAGCGACGGCCGCGAGCCTGTGGGCGACGGGCGCGCTCGGCGCGGCGGTCGGCTACGGCCTATACGACATCGCAGTTATCCTGAGCGCCGTCACCTACGTGACCTTGCGCTATCTTTCTCCGGTCAAGGCAGCGGCGAGAGAAGCAGCTGCCGACGATCCACCGGCGTAGTTGCCAAACTACAGAATGGATCGTCCTATTTCATGGTGCTTTTGAAAATTGGGCTGCCGTTAAGTTGCAAATCTAGCTGTCGTCATGCGACCGCTCGCATATTTCGAGCCGAATTCAGTGTCGGCCGCCGCCATGACCGCCACCGTGACGCCCACGTCGAAACCCGCCGCGATGATGGCGTCCGCCTGAACCAATGAACGGTACGCCATAATAACCATATCCGGAAAAGCGCCGGCCGCTATGGTGACGGCGTTTGTACCGGCGATGGTGTCTAACTTCTTGGATAACATTTGAGTCCCTGAAGGACGAGCTGCTGATTGCGGAAGGCGCCAACGGTGCCGCGATCGCAGAAGAGCCAGCAGATAGTGCTAGTCCGCTCCCAAGAGCGGCGACGAGCCAGAATTTTTTCATTGTAAACTCCTGTAATGTCCGTCTGTAACGTCGGGCAAAGCAGTCTTGTTCCGTCCAATTGCAACGCTCTTGATCGTCGCGATCAGTGCGCCTGTTCCGCCATCGATGGGGAAGCTACCCCTTCAAGCCGCTGCATCTCTCGACCGCGCGCAGGGAACCAAGAGTATAGCACAGGAAGCACGATAAGCGTTAGTAACGTGGATGTGACAAGCCCGCCGACGACCACGGTCGCCAGCGGTCTTTGAACTTCCGATCCAATCCCGGATGCCAAGAGCAGTGGGATCAATCCGAGGCTGGCCACCGTTGCGGTCATCATGACGGGTCGAAGGCGCAACATGGAACCCTCGACCACCGCTTGGTCAACGGGCATGCCTTGCGCCACGAGCTGATTGAAATAGGAGACCATGACGACGCCGTTCAACACTGCGACGCCGAAAAGCGCGATAAATCCGACCGAGGATGGCACACTCAGAAATTGCCCCGAAAAATAGAGTGCGAAAACGCCGCCAATCAAGGCAAATGGCACGTTAAGGATGATCAAAGCCGCATTGCGGAGCGAGTCAAACATCAAATAGAGCAGCAAGAAAATCAACCCGAGACAAACGGGCACCACGACCATCAAAGTTTGTTGCGCTCGTTGCTGGTTTTCGAACTGCCCGCCCCACGTCACAAAATATCCTGCCGGAAGTTTCACTTTTTCGGCCACCAGCTTCTGCGCCTCGTCTACGAAGCTGCCCATGTCGCGGCCCCGTACGTTGCCCTGGATCACGATCCGGCGCTGTGCGTTTTCCCGGCTGACGGTCGGGGCGCCTTCCACAAGCGCAATCTCTGCAACGCGCGACATCGGAACGCGGACGCCCTCGCTGTTTGTGACCCATAGATTGCCGATGGCTTGCACATCGGAGCGATAACGCTCTGCCATGCGCAGGTAGATCGAATAGCGGCGCTGGCCGTCGAGCACGTCCGTTACGGCTTCGCCGCCAACAGCCGTCGAAACGACCTCCATGACGTCGCTGACGTTTAGCCCATACCTGGCGACTTCATTGCGATCGGCGCGAACCACGACCTGTGCCTCGCCGCTGATCTGCTCCATTTGAACATCGGCTGCTCCAGTGACGCCATTCAGAATGGCCTCGATCTCCCTGCCCTTCGCTTCAAGCACAGCGAGGTCATCGCCGAACAATTTGACAGCAAGTTGGGCCTTGACGCCCGACAATAGTTCATCGACGCGGGTGGCGATTGGTTGGGAAAAATTGAGCGCAACACCGGGGTGCTCCGAGAGATCCTTGGTCAGGATCTCGATCAGTTCGGAACGGCTTTGCGTAGTGGTCCACTCCGATTGCGGCTTCAAGCCAACCCACATCTCGTTATTGTTGACGGCTTCGGGATCACCTCCAAGTTCAGGCCGGCCAATCTGGCTGATGGCGTAAGTTACCTCTGGATATTTCCTAAGTTTGGTCTCCATCCGCGCGGCAATGCGCAGTGATTCCTCGATCGAGATGCTCGGGTTCATCGTCACCCGGATGGAAAGCGTCCCCTCGTCGAGCTCGGGAACGAACTCGGTGCCTAGACGCGGAACGACCGCGATCGTCGCGGCAAGGGCCAAGAGCGATATGCCGATAACGACGAACCGGCGGCGAAGTGCAAACTGCAGAACGGGCGCGTAAATTCGCTTCAAGCCCCGCACCAGGAAACTGTCTTCTTCGCTGAATTTCCCATAAAAGAAGATAGACGCCAACACTGGCACAATGGTCAGCGCCACAACGAGCGAACCAAGCATGGCGAAGGCGACCACGAAGGCCATCGGACTGAATAATTTTCCTTCAACTCCCTCGAGCGTGAACAACGGTAGAAAGACGACAATGATGATAAGGACCGCAAAGAAAATTGGTTGCGCGACTTCCTGAGCGGCATGCACGACCCTGTAGGGCAGCGAGCCCTTGTGATGCGGTTCCGAGAGATGCCGCATGATGTTTTCGACCATCACGAGCGAGCCGTCGACCATCATGCCGATGCCAATGGCGAGACCGCCCAGAGATTGCAGATTGGCCGACAACCCATACCAGCGCATCATGATAACGGCGACGAGCATCGACAATGGAATAGAGACGAGCACCACCAGCGCTGAACGCACGTTCCAGAGAAATAAGAACAGCACGACGATAATGAGGACGGCGGCCTCGCTCAATGCCTTAACGACGGTGCTCACCGCTTTCTCAATTAAGTCGGACTGATCGTAGATAGGCTCTATCTTAACGCCTTCCGGCAGCACTTTCTGGATCGCGGCGACTTTTGTGCGTAAGCCCGCAATAACGTCATTTGTATTGGCGCCCTTCAACTGCAAGACAACGCCCATGACGACCTCGCCATTGCCGTCTTTTGAGACCGCGCCTTGACGGATCTCGGCGCCATACTCGACTTCTGCAATGTCGCGCACGTATACGGGCACGCCATCGATCGACTTCAAGACGATTTTCTCGATGTCAGTGAGGCCATCGCGTCCGCCGCGAATAAGGCCTTCGCCACGTACGACGAGCTGCTCCTGGGCGCCCTCCAGAAACCAGCCGCCGGCGTTGGTGTTATTGTTCTTCAGCGCATTTCTAAGGTCGCCAAGAGTGAGATTGTAACTGACCAGCCGATTAGGATCGACGCGAACCTGATATTGGCGTACGTCCCCGCCAAAACTCAACACGTCCGTCACGCCTGGCACGGTGCGGAGCTGAAACTTGACAATCCAGTCGTTGATCGAGCGCAGCTCCATCGCATCAAGCGTTGCGCTCGTCAGGATATATTTGTAGATCTGCCCAAGACCGGTTGTGATGGGGCCGACCTCTGGCGAACCAAGCCCGTTTGGAATTCGTTCCTTTGCCGTTTGCAGGCGCTCCACAATCAATTGCCGAGCAAAATAGGTATCGACGTTGTCTTCGAAGACGACCGTGACGACAGACAAGCCAGTTTTTGAAATCGAACGCACCTCGGACAAGCCCGGCAGCCCGCTCATCACCGATTCAACGGGGAAGGTGATAAGCTTCTCCACTTCGACCGCAGCCAGTCCAGGCGCCTGGGTATTAATCTGAACCTGAATGTTGGTAACGTCGGGAAACGCGTCGAGGTTGAGTTTAAGTGCGGAGAAAGCACCAAGTACGAGAACGCCTAGGCCTCCCAACAAGACTAGGAGACGATGGGTGACGGCGCGCTCAATCAACGCGTTGATCATGATGAACTTCCACTATTTGCGGTCAAGGCGACGGGGCAGAATGCGTTTCACTCCGCGGCAAAGCTGGCCTTCTCGAGTTCGGATTTAAGAATGAAACTGCCGCTTGTGACGACGATTTCTCCCGCCTTCAGGCCGTCAAGGATCTCAACGGCATCGGTAGATTTCTCACCGATCCTGACCTCGCGGCGCTGAAAAACGCCGTCGTCAGCCCGGACGAAAACAATTGATTGCGACTTTTGACGTTGAATTGCCGCAAGCGGAACGCTGAGGCTCGTCGGGCTCGTAACGATCTTCAGGACCGCAGTCGCAAAACTGCCCGGCTTCAAGTGCCCGTCTTTGTTGTTGATCTCGATTCGCGCTTGCATCGTCCGGGTTTTTTCGTCGAGCACGGCTGCAACCCAAGTCACCGGACCTTCAAACACGCGATCTGGGTGAGCCCTGACGCTGACCATCGCAGTCTGTCCAACTTCGACGCGCTCCAGGTCTTTTTCGAACACGTTGGCGATCACCCACACCGTGTCGAGATCAGCGATTTTGAACAGTGGGCTTTGATCGTTGACCTGATCGCCGAGCGAGACGCGCTTCTCGATAATGGTGCCATCAAACGGAGCGTTGACAGGAACCCCGATCATCGCCCGGCCGGTATGATCTGGAGCATTCGTATGATTTGCTTCGAGCAGCTTCAGCTTTTGCTCGGCGGCCGCGACCTCCGCCTCAGCCTGATTGGCCGCAGCTTTGGCCGAGAGGTAGTCCTGCTCGGCGGTGACCTTCTGCCTCCAGAGGCCCTCTTCGCGCACCATCTGGCTCTTGGCGAAATCAGCTTTCGATTTGGCCGTCGTGTACGCGGCTTCAGCTTCGGCAAGTTCCCGGCTTGCGATCAAAGCCATGGTTTCGTCGGCGCGCACCTTGTCGCCTAGAAGTTTCTTGATCGAGCTGATGACGCCGGACGTCTTTGCCAGGATTTGTATAGTCTTGTCCTGGTTCGCTGTTACCTCAGCATTCAAGACCAATTCGACTGCAATCTGATCTTCCTTGACTGGGGCCGTTTTTATCTCGACGAGCTTGATCTGCTCGGGCGTCAATTTGACGTCGCTGGACTGAGGAGCTTCGCCCGTGACTTCCGTTTGCGTCGCGACTTCCTCGGCGCGAGACGGAGGCGAATATGACAACGCCAACAGAGCAGTGGCAAGAGCGCCCACAAGTGCTGCGCCGGGGGATCGGTTGACTTCCGGTTTACTCCCGGCCCGCATGATTGCGAACCTCCGGCAGATGTCGCTGAGCATGTCCTACAGACCTTCCAATTTTCCGATGTTCTTGCTTCTGATTTCGACAAACCGATAAGCTTGGGAACCCGCCTACATCCGCCAAGTGCACTCCGCTTCCGTCATTTGCACCGTTTCTAGATTCTTACATGCTGAACCTTGGAGTGATGGCGTAGATCCTTTTCTGTGTTCAAGCCATAGTTGAAAACGCCTTCGGCCTCACATTCAATGTTGAACCAATTTCGCCATGCCAGTTCAACAATCGCAAAGCATTCATCGTGACCAAGACTGTAGCGCCGGTATCGGCGAGAATTGCAGGCCAAAGCCCTGTAAGGCCGACGATCGTCGTCACAAGGAACACGGCCTTGAGACCGAGTGCCACCGCGATGTTCTGATGGATGTTGCGCATAGTCAGTCGTGACAGTTGAACCATGCGCGCGACATCCGTGACACGGCCGTGTAGAATTGCGGCATCAGCGGTTTCAAGAGCTACGTCAGTGCCGCCTCCCATCGCAATGCCGACATCCGCCGCAGCCAGTGCTGGAGCATCGTTGATGCCATCACCAATCTTGGCCACGACCTTGCCCTGCTTTTGCAATTCGCGAACGATGCGTTGCTTTTCTTCGGGCAACAGTTCGGCGCGTGGCTCGATACCCAGCGTCCGGGCAATCGCCACCGCCGTTCGCTTGTTGTCGCCTGTGAGCATCACGGGCTCTACGCCCAAGCTCTTCAGCACCCGAATGCCTTCTCTTGCGTCAGCGCGTGGTTCGTCGCGCATTGCGATGAAGCCGGCCAAGACATCGTCGACAAGCAGAACGGAGACCGTTTTGCCCTCATCATTCAAATCCGCGATCTGCTTTGTGTATTCCAGGGCAAGCTTTGCCTTTTCCGCAGCCGCTTGAGGCGCTCCAAAAAAAAGTCGGCTGCCATCGACGTCGCCCGTTAGACCTTTACCGCTGATCGCCGTTGCGTTGGTTGCAGTCCGGACCAGCACGCCGTCTGTCTTCGCGCACTCCAGGATTGCAACGGCGAGGGGATGATTGGAACCTGCTTCAAGCGCTGCCGCTAGCATCAACACGTCTGCTTCGCTGCGCGCGATACCGACGACATTTGTGACTTTGGGTTTGCCCTCGGTCAGAGTGCCGGTCTTGTCGAAGGCTGCCGTCGTTATTTTGCCGATTTTCTCAATAACAACGCCACCCTTCATGAGGAGGCCGCGGCGGGCGCCCGCCGACAACCCGGCTGCAATAGCCGCCGGCGTCGAAATCACGAGTGCGCAAGGGCAGCCAATCAGCAGGATTGCAAGGCCCTTGTAGATCCAGCCATTCCATTCCGCACCGAAGAGCAAAGGTGGCACCGTGGCGACAAGTGTGGCAACAATCAAGACGGCCGGCGTGTAATAGCGCGAAAAGCTATCGATGAATCGTTCGGTCGGCGCTTTGGCTTCCTGCGCTTCCTGCACCAGTTTGACAACGCGCGCGATGGTGTTGTCAGCCGCCGCAGCGGTGACGCGGATCCGAAGCACGCCGTCTGTGTTAATCGTACCGGCAAACACGCTGTCACCAGCGTTTTTTCTTTTTGGCGTGCTCTCGCCCGTAACAGGTGCTTCATCGATTTCGCTGCTGCCGTCGACGATTGTTCCATCGGCCGCGATCCGGTCTCCCGGCCGCACCACGATTGTGGCCCCGATTGCGAGACCTTCGGCAGCGACCTCCTCCGTGCGTCCATCTCGCTCAAGGAGCGCGGTCGATGGGACAAGACTGGTGAGTGCTTGGATACTGGCTCGGGCGCGGCTCGCCGCCACGCCTTCGAGGAGTTCTCCAACGAGAAAAAGAAACACGACAGCGGAGGCTTCTTCCGTTGCTCCGATCACAACAGCGCCTGCAGCGGCAATAACCATCAGCATTTCGATCGAGAATGGGGAACCGTTCACCGCGGCGATAAACGCACGGCGGGCGATTGGAACGAGACCGATTGACATGGCCAGAAGAAATGCCGGCTGTTCGATGGAAGGAAACGCACGGGTTACAAGATAGGAAAGTCCTAACGCAGCGCCGCAGGCTATCGTCAGCAGAGCGCGCTTGGTTTGCCACCACGGCCCAGCCTCGGTGATGTGCTCATATCCATGGCCGTCTTCGTCAGAAGGCGGGCCTGCGTGCGTCGAAGTTGCGGCATCAATACCGCCACTGTTCGTCGCCACCGTCGCCTTATAACCGAGGCTCGCGACTTTGTGCTGGATCGCCGCTGCGAGCGCCGGATCATCGGCTTGCCGAACAAACATGGTCCCAGCCGACACCGAAACCGATACATCTTCGACGCCGGGAAGGCGGCGCACGGCCGTGTCGATCTTGGCTGCGCAGGATGCACAATCCATGCCGTCCACTCGGTAGCGCGTCTGATGTGCTTGCTCCACAATCTTGTTTCCTTGCATTCAACAACAGGAACACTACATCCTCTAGTGGCTAGAGGAGCAAGCCCCATGACAAAATCAATGCCGATCGGCCAACTTGCAAAAGAAACGGGCGTGAAAATACCGACAATCCGATACTACGAAGGTGTTGGACTTCTACCGCGGCCTGAACGAATTCAAAGCCAACGCCGTGTCTACGACCCGAGCGACGTCAAGCGGCTGAGATTCATCCGCCATGCTCGTGAACTCGGCTTCGAGGTCGACGACATTCGGCAACTGCTGATGTTATCGGATCAGCCAACACATTTATGCTGCGCGGTCGACGCGATCGCGCGAAGCCATCTCGCAGATATTCAAAGCCGAATTCGACGTCTGAACGCCCTGAAGGCCGAGGTTTCACGGATGATCAAACAGTGCGCGAAGGGCAGAATTGCGGACTGCCGCGTCATTGAGGTGCTCGCAAATCACGAACATTGCACCCATCATGATCAGACGGTGCTGACCGGAGCGGTGCGATCGACGCGCCCCGCGCGATAACAAAACTTTTGACCGTGTAGGACACTTGTGTGGCCCTGGCATCGCGGGGCACTACTTCAAAAAACCGCGTGACGGCTTGGAAGTGATTGGTGTGCGATGTCTCGGCCGTCCTGCACGCGCTTTACAATGAGTGGCGGCTGGCAATCGTCTGCAAGTCGACTACTGATCTTAAGCTCCATCGAGGCCGCTGGCTGCGCGACGGCGGACGCAGCCTTCGCAGATATCTTGGACTTCATTAAAAGCGCCAATTCGGAAACCATTCTGGTTAAAAGTTCTGCTTCAAGCCGACATGGAACAGCCTTGGCGCACCCGGCAGAATGCCGCGCGTACGATCGGCTATGTACTCGTCATCAAGCACGTTCTTGATTGAAAAGAATACGTCCGTATCCGTCGGCACATAGGTGTACGTCACGCCAAGATTGAAGATGGTGTAAGCGTCGATCTTGCCGAACCTGCCGTTGAGGGAATTGGCGATACCGCCTGTCTTGCCGGTCGCTTCTGCGACACTGTTGAAGTTCTGGAAGTCGGCAAACTGGTCGCCGACATAGACCATTTCGACGTGCGCATCGAAGTTCGACACCGCATAACCGATGCGCGCCGTCACGGCATGCTCCGGGGCATAAGGTTGCCGGTTACCAGCCGCACTGCCGGTCACGGCAAGGCCGGTCACAACATCGATGAAGGGCGACGACTGCTCCGCATTGAAAAGATAGGTCCACGCCAACTGACCGTAGACATTGAAGCTCGTGTTCGCGAACTTGTTGCTGTCCAGCCGCGCCGCAAGTTCGAAGCCCTCGAATAGGGCTTGGCCTTGGGCCACGTTGTTGAGACCGCCACCCGCGATCGAGCCGACTGCGATGAGATTGTCGAAGTCGTTGCGGAAATAAGTCCCGTCGAGCACGAGCCCGCGTAGCGGAGCGCTCTTGAAGCCAACCTCGAGATTAGTCGACTTTTCCGGATCGGCATCGACGCTGCCGCCGCTATTCGAAATGATATCGGCAACCCCGGGAGGCGCAAAACCTTCGTGCACGCCGGCAAAAAGCAGGAAATTCTTCGTTGGATCGAAACCGACGCTGATGCCTGGAATGACTTCGCTGAATTGGGCCGTGCCTCTGGCGCCCGTCAGGTTGTTCCGGCGCGAATAGTCGATGTCTTCATAGCGTACCGCCGGCGTGATGCTGAACGCGCCGAACGAAAGCTTGTTGTGTGCGAAGAGTGAGACTGCGCTCGCTTCCCGCTCGTTGTCCTCGACCGTTGGTCCGTCCTTGCCGGTCGCCGATGTCGCGTTGACTTGGTAGCGCTGCTGATCCTCGGAATGGTAGCGGAAGCCCGTACGCAAACGGTTCGAGATCAATTCCGTCACCGGGTATTCAAACGTCCAGCGCTGCTCGATGCCCCGGCTGTCGTAGTAGCGCAAACGCCCCTGACGCGAGTTGCAAGCATCGACGTCGACGGCGATGCCATCTGCCCGGTCCTGGGCAAATCCTGGAGAACTTGCCTGGCATTGCCCGTCCGTCGTGGTGCTCGATTGGCGCCACCACTCGCGATCGAATTTATTGAAGTAGAGCGTCGTTGCAACGCTGACGTTCGGGTTCAAGTCCCAATTGTTCGTCAGCGATCCTGCGACACGCTCGGTGTCAAATTCGTCGTTCTCGAACGGGTTGTAGCGAATGCCGAAGTTGCGGGCTTCTGCGTCGGTGATGCCGGAATATGTGACTTGCGAGTCTTCGTTGAAGTAGCTGAGCTTCGCGATGAACGCCGACTCTGGGCTCACCTGCGCGATACCCTTAACACCAACGTCCTGGATCTTATGATTCGTGTTGTCGCGCGCGCCAGCGCCTTCCTTGTAAACATAGTCGACGAGGCCCCCGAATGGGCCCGACCAACCTCCATAGTTGAATTGGCCATTGATGTAATCGCGATTGCCCCCGGTGAGTGCGGCAAAGCCAGCGGGCGTTTTTGGGGGGGTGGGCGTAATGTAGTTGACGGTTCCGGAGATGGTTTGCGGGCCATAAAGCAGCTGATCCACACCCTTGATGACCTCAATGCTTTCGAAGCGGTCACTGGAAGGATGGAAGTAGCTCGCGTTGTCACCGTAAGGCGCGTACGTGAGAAAGATGCCGTCCTCGAGCAGCAGCGTTTTTGTTGACCGCGTCGGATTCATGCCGCGGATGCCGATATTCGGGCGGATGCCGAACCCTTCTTCGTCGCGCACGACGACGCCCGGAACTTTGCGAAGCGCTTCGTTGGTCGTGAAGATGTGGCTTGTATAGAGTTCTTCGCCGGTCACAACGGCGCCCGAACCGGAGAGATCGAGCAACCCTTGGCGATCACGGATCAGAGGGCCGGATGTTGCGACTTGCGGGACATTATTACTCGCTGCAGGAATAGTTACTTCGGATGGCCCCTGTGATGCCGGTTGGACCGGTTTAGTCGGCGGGCCGGCAGACTGGGAGCTAACAGGCGCCTTTCGCTGCACTTTTGCTGATGGATACTTGCGCTGTTTGGGTTTGGCTTCCTGCGTAATCTCTACTTCCGGCAGGACCGCCCATCCTGCGCCTGTCGCTGCTGCAGCGTCGGGAGTTGGCGCGTCTTGCGCTGCAGCGGGCGCGATCATGGCCAAAGCGACCATCGCGATGGTCAATCGCAGTCGGCCGCGAAGTTCAATTAAGCCAAGTGCCGAGCCAAAATGTTTGACGACATTCGAGCGCCCCGTCATGCCAAATACTCCCCCGAGTGTGTTTAGTCCGCCCCTGGCGGAACTTGAAAATCACGTTACTGCTTGCAGCGCACAACAGACTCGCCTGCGCGCCGTTTTCGCATCATCATCGATGTTCTTGAATTTGACGGACCCGCTGACGCAACGCGGCAGAATTTTCGGGAGACTTCGGTACAGTGCCAGCCAATGCCCGGAACCACGTGCAGAATTCGCCTGCAACGCGCATGAATCGCCTTTCGCCCTCGACGTGGAGCAGTCTGTATTGATAAGTTCAGCTCGTATACCGGTCGGCATTCTGGCTCCGATCAGCCGTGTTCAAGGCCCCGCAATCAGCATCAAAGGCACAGTCACAATTCCAGAATAACTGATCGTTGGCGGGAATGTCGACTCCTAAGATCAAGATTAGAAACATGCTAAAGAGGGTGCGGTGCCGCGATCTACACCCGGAAGTCGACGGACGAAGGGCTTGAGAAGGAGTTAAACTCGCTCGACGCGCAGCGGGAGTCCTGCGAGGCCTTCATACTTTGTCAGAAGCACGCGGGCTGGGTCGCGGTACGCGACTGATCCACCCCCACTGAAGTGGTCCGACTCGAAGTACGGCTTTTTGCCCGAGGAGGACAGTGATGCCGAGGAAAAATCACAAGGCGGAAGATATCGTTTCGAAGCTGCGGCAGGTCGATGTTTTGGTCGCGCAGGGGACCAAGGTTCCCGAGGCCGTGCGGTCGATCGGCGTGACGCAGGTGACGTACTATCGCTGGCGGCGTGAGTACGGCGGCCTGCAGATGGATCAGGTCAAGCGGATGAAGGAGCTGGAGCTTGAGAACCAGCGTCTGCGCAAGGCGGTCTCCGACCTGACACTTAGACAAGCTGACCCTGGCGGAAGCCGCCAAGGGAAACCTCTAAGCCCCGCGCCGTCGCGTTTGTATCGAGCAAGTCCGACGTGAGCTTCACGTCTCCGAGCGTCGCGCCTGTTAGGATCGCTCGACGTAACGCAAGGCGCCGACGGGGCGAGATGACGAAGAGCGCCTGACCGCCGACATCATTGAGCTTGCCCGTCAATACGGTGGGTGCGACTGTTCGATTTTAATGCCCCACATTCGTCTGCACTGAATTGCAAAAACGCCCTTGCCTCCTCCAGCCACGGACTGCCCGAGGAGTTCGCAATTGGCACTTCGCCTGATGCGGTTGACGCCGTTAATTGGAGTGGAGCGGCCGTGACGCTGCAACGACCATGGCCGCTAGACTGGACAGGCCACGATGTCGGCAATCTCTGCATTGCGACTAACAGGCGTGCGAACAGTTAGGCTTCGATAACCAAAAAGAACAAGCGTCAGAAACCGACTGGACTTGCACCGCCAAGAGAGCGGTAGTGGTTGGCAACGACGATGTCTCCCCTTCGCCTCGGTCTGAAACCGGGGCTTCGGGCGGTACAAGCACCGGCATTACGCTGTTGCCCTCCAAAGGAGACGACTATGTCCCGCAAACCGAAGAAAATTGCCAATCAAGATCTCAAGGGCGAAGCAGCACCATATAGCAAAGCCAAAGCGCCACAGAATTCAAAAGCTGAGACCCTCATCGCACTGCTGCAACGCAGACAGGGCGTTTCTGTCGCCGAGATGATGTCCGCGACCGGCTGGCAATCGCACTCGGTCCGCGGCTTCATGGCTGGCGCATTGAAGAAGAAGCTTGGACAAGCAGTCACATCAACAAAGACCAAGTCTGGCGAGCGGCGTTACCACTTGGCGGCATAAGCCATGCCAATAGCCGATGAGAACTGCTCCTTGCCCGTTGCGGACCGCTGTGAGCTTGACGCCAAGGTCGTTGACCTCGCGAAATTGAGCATCGCGAACCTTCGGGCGGTGTGGCTTGAGTGTGTCGGGCAGTTGCCACCTAAGCGGATGAGTCGCGATTTGATGGTCCGAGGCCTTGCTTACAAGTTGCAAGAGCGCCGATGTGGAGGCCTTTCCAAATCGGCGCTTCGAACGATTGCACGATTGCAACAAACTCAAGAGTTCAGTGACAAGGCGCAGCCCGTGCGTTCGATATCCATGAAGCCCGGCTCTAAGCTAATCCGCGACTGGCGCGGAACCACGCACACCGTTCTCGTCTTAGACAACGGATATGAGTGGCAGGGTGAGCTCTACCGATCGCTCACGCACATCGCGAACGCGATCACGGGCGCGCACTGGTCGGGACCAAGATTTTTTGGATTGGCGAAAAGGGCCGCGATACACGTTCCACGCGGAGATATATTGAAAAATGCCCAAACGTGAAGCGCCAAAGCACTCTACGCGTCTGCGATGCGCGATCTACACGCGAAAATCATCCGAGGAAGGTTTGGAGCAGGACTTCAACTCGCTCGATGCCCAGCGCGAGGCGTGCGAGGCTTACATCAAAAGCCAGATCCATGCAGGCTGGCGGGCCATCGAGGACGAGTACGACGACGGAGGTATCTCTGGGGCCACCATGTCACGACCGGCTTTGCAGCGCCTTCTCTTAGATGTCAAAGCTCGCAAGATTGATATCGTCGTAGTCTACAAAGTCGATCGTCTCACGCGATCACTCGCCGACTTTGCAAAGATTGTTGAAATATTTGACGACCAAGACATCTCTTTCGTATCGGTCACTCAGTCTTTTAACACGACGACATCAATGGGTCGCTTGACGCTCAATGTCCTCCTATCCTTTGCCCAATTCGAACGTGAAGTCACGGGGGAACGCATACGCGACAAGATCGCTGCGTCAAAAAAGAAGGGTCTTTGGATGGGTGGCTATCCGCCGCTCGGCTACGACGTTCTGGAGCGCAAGCTGATCTTAAACGCCGCCGAAGCTGAGACTGTGCGGGAGATTTTTCACCGCTATCAACGCATCGCCAATATTCGCGAACTAAAATCTGACCTCGACCGCTCTGGCATCGTGACGAAGTCGAGAATTGACAGAAATGGACGACCGACCGGTGGCAAATCGTTCAGCCGCGGAGCACTCGCTCAGATGCTGCAGAACCGAATCTATCTCGGGCAGATCGTCCACAAGGGCGTCGGCTTTCCTGGCGAACATACGGCGATCATCGGTCTGGAACTTTGGAATGCCGTTGCGAATTCGCTTAAGGCGAATCGGAGCAACCGGGATCTGAACGTTGGAGTGAAAGAGCCGAGCCTTCTAAAAGGGCTCATGTTCGATGGCGATGGAGCCCGCATGATCCCATCGCACGCAGTCAAAGGCGACAAGCGCTATCGGTACTATATTTCCCAAACCCTGATCGATGGAAAGAGAGCATCCAGCAGAGGCGGGCGACGCATACCAGCTGGCGACATCGAGCGGCTCATCTCTGACCGGCTCAAAGAGTTCTTTGCGTCTCGCGTTGAAGTTCACGAAATGCTGCTCCCGTTTAAACTTGAGGCAGTGGATCAACAGCAAGTGCTGGCTCGCGCCAGTGCACTCACTCGGCACTGGCCGACGCAAGCGCCATCCGCCCGTTGTCAAACGCTTCGCAGCGTTATCCGCCACGTAGTTGTCGAACCATCGCAAATCAAAATCGAATTGGATCGTTCGCGAACATTGGGCGCATTGCAACCAGAGCACCCTTTGCCTGCCGGCTGTCTTGATGCAGATTCGGCAGCGGCTTCTTTTGCCCTCACGATTAAAGCCGTAACGAAACGCGCAGGGAAAGCAACGCGCCTCATCGTAGGCGATGCAGTCGTAGAAAAGACGGACGCCAATCTGATCAAGCTTCTGGTCAAGGCCTTCGACATTCGCGACCAATTGTTCAGCAGCCAGCCGGGAAGCATCGACAGCCTCGCGCGCGAGACCAGAGCGAGCGGCTCGTACATGACCTGCCTCGTCCGCCTGACCTACCTCGCGCCCGACATCATCGAGGCGATCCTCAAGGGTCGGCATCCTGTGACGCTAAGCGCTCGGCGACTGGTCACGACCACGAAAGACTTGCCGATGGATTGGGCCGCCCAGCGCAAGTGGCTCGATTTCCCAGCGGTATGAGGCACTGCGAGCATCAAGGTGGCTCAGCGCACCAGGCCGCAAGCCTGAGTTGCATGCGCTTCGGGTTTTGCTACCGGCCACAGTCTGCAATTGGAAGCTCAAAACTCGCTACACAAAAACGGCGCTGAGAGACGGTCCATCGAAATCGGCGGCACAAACGAACTCCTGACGTCTCTGCTCGAAACCGAGTCATCACAATGGCCGGACAATGAGCGCAAACGCGGGGACTATTTGCCATCGACCTAGGGCAAAGCCGCTACACTGGGGATCCCCAAAGGGTATTGGTGGAGAGGACTGGTTTCGAACCAGTGTAGGCTAAGCCAACGGATTTACAGTCCGTCCCCTTTAACCACTCGGGCACCTCTCCCATCCGTTTATCGATCCGCCAGTCGTGGTGCGAAGCTCAAAACGAAACGGCCCTGCCAAACCCGGCAGGGCCATGCCTCGCGTTATCTTCATGCGCCCCTTCCCTGTCAATCGGAAAAGCTGCAATGTCGCGCGCACTGCGCTATGCGTCGTGACGCATTCGCAGCAACGGTTGACGGCGATGAGCGCGCCGGCAGCCGACAGGATTTTCGAGGCCGACGTTGAGCAAAGAGCCCCGCAACGACATGGGCAAAAAACCTTGGCGCGCGCGGGTCAGCCAAAATCCCAAGCCGAGCGGCTCCAGCGGCGATGAGCGCAGCCCTCCGCGCCAGCAGCGCCCCGCAGACGGTAGCCAACGCCCTGATGCCGCGCGCGCAAGGCCAGGCCCGGAGCGCAATCCAGGCCGCCATAAACCGCATCGGCACGAACGCAAAGATCGGGCACGCGAGCGCGCGCGCGACGCCGATGACGGTCCACTGCGCTTATTTGGCATTCACCCGGTGGAAGCAGCCTTGCGCAATCCAGCGCGCCGCATCACGCGTCTTTTCGCCACCGAAAACGCGGCGCGGCGCCTGACCGAGGCGCTCGGCACTTTGCGTGTGCCTGTTGAGGACACAACGCCCCGCGACCTCGATCGCATCCTTGGCGCCGAGGCCGTCCATCAAGGCGTTATGATTGAAACCGAGCCACTGCCCGAGCCCGACTTGCAGTCGCTGGCCGAGAACGCGGCTGGCCGTCCGCTGCTTGTTCTTGATCAGGTCACTGATCCCCACAATGTCGGCGCGATTTTGCGCTCGGCGGCGGTGTTCGGCGCGGCGGGTCTGGTCATGACACGGCGGCACAGTCCTCCGCTCAATGGCGTCCTCGCGAAATCCGCGTCGGGAGCGCTTGAACTCGTGCCGATTGCGCTCGTCGGAAATCTCGCTGGTGCACTGGCGGAACTCAAAGACGTCGGCTTTACGCTGATCGGCTTGGAGGGATCGGCGGAAGCTCGACTGGAGCAAGCGGATTGGTCACGGCCGACGGCGCTTGTCATGGGAGCGGAAGGCAAAGGTCTGCGCGAACTCACGCAGAAACTTTGCGACGTCCTCGCACGCATCACGACCGATGGACCCATCGCCAGTTTGAACGTTTCGAATGCCGCCGCCATCGCGCTGCACACCGCCGCGCTGGCGCGGATCAGGGTTTAGCGTCGAAAACGAAAAGCCAGCGCGGCGAACCGCACTGGCACAGTCTCAATGATCGTGGCGCGACTTCAATTATTCGCAGATCAGCGGTCGTTCACAGACGTACCGGCCGCCCCGACATACGGTGTCGCCCCAATTGTTTTCATAGCAGCGTCGGCCCGCCCAGTGACATTCGCGTGGACCGCGATAGCAGGCATCGTCATCGTAGGATGAGTAATAGCGTGGGCCGTCATAGCGATCGGCGTGCGCTGCTGCACCGAGCACGCCAAGCCCGATAATGCCGGCAGCAATCCCAAGCCCGATGCCGCGACCGTTGCCAGCCTGCGCCGATGGCGCGGAAACTATGGAAACACTGAACACCATTGCTAGCGCCATCAGCGCGAGCACGAATTTTTTGATCATAGCCGTCTCCCATGCGTGCGTGGCCGCGCGCAGCAGCCAAAAGAAAAGCCGTCCGAAGGTCACAACATTCGTTGACGAAATTCGGAAAGCGATACTTTCAAACACAACACATGAATGCGGCATGAACACGGTTTCATGTGCTCAGCCAGTCGCTTACTAGCGATGTCGCGAGGACCTTAACGAGTTGCGATCACCAGTCGCCGCGACGATGGCCGCCGTAGTGGCGACGATGCCATTCGACATGGCGATAGTTGCGGACAGGTGCACCCCACGATCCATAATAGGGCGGCAATTGACCACGGAAACGCCTGACGCGGGGCGCCCCCCAATACTCCGAGTTGTAATAGGGATAATAGCCGCGTGGCTCATAACGGTAGGTATCGGGATCGGCGAAGCCGTGATCGGCGTAGGCGTGACGATCGCGTCGGTCATAGCCTGAATGACGCCCATCGCGTTCTGCGCCCCAGTTCGCGCGCTGGTCCGGGCGGTCCCATCCGAAGGCGGATACCGGTGCAGTTGCCGTAACGATGAGACCGATGGCCGTTGCAACCATCACCAGAACGCTTTTGATGCGCATGGGGGGAAAAATCCTCTTTTGCCGAGTCGCGGCCAATACATTTAAGCAGCGAAGGTAGCGGGATTCGACAGTCCAGCAAAATAGCTAAGGTCGTGTGAACCATTGTGACGACGTTCCCGCCCCAGCCTAGCTGTGATTGTGCACTGTTGCGGCCATGCTGCGCGAGCATAAAATAAGCGGCTGTCCCGGCTGAACGTTGTGGCCCGGCTGGTTAATCAACTGCTTACGAGATTAGCTCGCGCGTCTCGAAGTTGCGATTCGCGGCTTGTGTTCCGCCGGGCATCGTCGAGGCAGGCTCGACGGCGGTTATGTCGGCTCGCCGTTGCCCGCGCGTTGCCTCTCAGCAAAAAAACCTAGGACTCGTCTCGTGGCCCGGCGCAAGCATAGAGCGGAGGATGATCGTGACCGGATGGCGGCCGCGATCCGCCGCCTCGAGGCGTTGATCCTCGATCCAGGTCCTGGCAACGCTGCGGCTGAGACGTCCGACCCGTCGCTGACAATGATCGTGCGTGCGCCCGGCACTGATCGCGGCCCGCGTGCCAACGATGCGGCGCGAGATGGCGGCGACGCCTTGAAGCTCCACGTCGCGGCTGATGGTGACGTGACCAAAACCTCGACCGGCCAGTTGACCGACGACTGGGGCGTGGCACTCGCCAGATCCGTCAAAGCGCCGCCCGGCCGGCCAAAATCTGAGGCCCCCCTGTCGGCAGAGGAAGCCCCGCCAGCGCCGATCAATTCGCATCGCGCAGGAATGGCCGAACGCGATTTCGAACATCACCCGCGAGGATTTTTTGGCCAGCTGCTCAACGCCCTTCTCGGGGACGATCCCAGCGAAGCCAAGGATGCAATCGCCGCCAATTCCAGCGCGCTGAGAGCTGCGCTGATATTCAGCGCCGTTGCCAACATCCTGCAAATCGCCGGACCCTTTCTCATCGTGCTGATTTACGATGGCGTACTGATCAGCAAAAACGAAACGGCCCTGTTTGCCTTCGCTGGAATTGCCGTGGGCATTTTCGCGGTCGCCGGTTTGCTGGCAGCCATCCGATCTCGACTCATGATGCGTGTTGCGTTGGACGTCGACCTTCGGTTGAGCGGCCGCCTTTTCGACGCCGGCATTCGCCAGAGCGTAACAGGCTCGACGAACGCTTCGTCGCCCCTGTTCGATCTCGCCCGGCTGCGCGCATTCATTGCCGGACCTGCCCCGGTGATCGCTGTTGAACTGGCGACGGCACCGGCGGCACTGATCCTGATCGCGCTTGCTCATCCCATTCTGGGTGCCTTAGCGACCTTGATAACGGCGGTGGTTGCCCTCGTTGGCTGGTTGGCCGAGCGACGTCACCGGCGAGCTTGGCAGGCCGCTTGCGTTGTATCCACTGTGCGGCGCGAGTTTGGGGTCAATTTACAGCGCCATGCCAGCACGATGTCGGCGTTGGGAATGGTCAGCGCCTTTCGCGAACGCTTTGTCGCGACCGCGTCGATCAGCGATGACGCCGACCTCGACGCAACCGATCGCGTCGACGGCGTTGCCAGTTTGCTGACTTTTCTGCGGACTTTGAGCGGTGTCGCCATACTCACTGCCGCTGCGGCGCTGGCGCTGCGCGGCGATATCAGCGGCGGCACGGTTATTATTGCGGCACTGCTCATGGATCTCGTGATCGCACCCGTGTCACGCGCCGTCGGCGTTTGGCGGACCGTGGTTGCGGCAGCAGTAAGCTACGACGTGATTGAAGACGTTCTTGCAACCACACCGTCTGAAAAAATTCGCACCGTATTGCCGCGCCCGAGCGGGCAATTGCACGTGCAAAACCTGCGCATCAATCGCCCAGGCACGCGAAGTTTTCTCCTCAACGGGATTAGCTTCTCGGCGCAGCCCGGCCAAATCATCGGCGTGGTCGGCCCGAGCGCGTCCGGCAAATCTAGTTTGGCCGGCGCGCTCGTCGGACTGCTCTCCCCATTCGGCGGTTCGGTGCTGCTCGATCATGCGCGGCTCGACCAATGGCGCCCCGATGGGCTCGGCCGACACGTTGGATATTTTTCGCCCGACGGCGACGTGATCGCTGGGACTATTGCGCAGAACATTGCGCGCTTCCGATCCGACGCGAACGACGCAGCGATTGTAGACGCCGCAAAGCACGCGCTTGTCCACCAGGACATCCTCGCATTGCGCGACGGCTACCAAACTCTGATCGGGTTGAGGGGCACGCATTTGTCCAGCGGACAACGCCAGCGGATTGCGTTGGCGCGCGCACTTTTCGGTCAGCCACCTCTGGTGGTGCTCGACACGCCACCACTGTTGATTGATGCGTGTGGAACGTCCCATCTGCCGAGCGTTCTCGAAGGATTGCGCCGCCGGCGGCAGACCGTCATCGTCATGACCGACGATTGGGCGACGTTGCAGACGACCGACCTCGTCATGGTTCTGGATGCCGGCGAGCAGCGGGCATTTGGTCCGCGTGATGATATTTTGGCGATGTTAAACCGAGGGCCCGCAACGGCTCACTCGGCGTTGGTGGTCGCCACAGCCGGCCATGATGGCGCAGGATGAGCGCGGCAATCCAAAATCGCGTGGACGCATTGCCGTCGTCGCGCGATCGCGCATCAACGCTACGATATGTGCGAGTTGGATACGTCGCGATCGCGGCACTGCTTGTGACGTGCGTCGCGGCAGCCCTCGCGGTGATGGTCCCGGCATTATCTGGCGCGCCCGGCACCGTCATCGCCATCGACGCAGCCCTGGTTGTTCATGTGCCCCATGGCGGTACGGTCGAGGCGCTTTGGATTGCCGGTGGTGATCACGTCGAAGCAGGACAAGGCATCGCCGAAATCGCTGATCTTGAGGCAATTGCCAAGCTGGCGGCGGCGTCGCGAGAGCTCGTCCGGCTCAGCGTGACAGAAGCGCGCCTGATTGCCGAACGCGACGGCGCAGCGCAATTCTCTGCGCCATCGAGCATCGATCTCTCCGATCCGGCCAATCGTATGTTTTTCGACGCACAAGTCTCCGAGTTCACCGCACGCCTGCACGTTGCGTTGGATGAAAAAACGGCGCTGGCGCTTCGCGCCTCCAGCCTGCAACGCGATGTCGAAGCGGCGGCCGAATTGCTGCAAATCCGCATCAAGGACCGAGACCGAAACGAACGCGATCTCTCCAACGTGCGGTCGGATTTCGGCAGAAGCGATTTTCAGCACGCGCAGATGGGCGAACTCGAGCGCGAGTCCGTTCGCGTCAGCACGCTCGTCGCGACGACCAAAAGCCAAATCTCAAAACTCAAGACAGAGCTTTCAAAAATCACGGCACAGATGGCTGAATTGACCGACACGGATCGCCGCCGCGCGGCTGCCGAACTCGGCGACGTCCGAGGCCAACTTCGCGACGCCCGCGCGGCATTCGGTGCGTTGAGCGGCCTGCCGCAGAAAACGACAATGTTCGCGCCGGTCAGCGGCCGCATCATCGATCTTGGCCGGTTCAAGCGCGGCGAAACGGTTACGGCATCGACGATGTTGCTGCGGATCGTTCCCGACGACAGGACCATGATCGTTTCCGCGCCCTATGACCCATCGCTGATTGCCAAGGTCACGCACGGCGACCGTGCAATCGTGCGGTATTCACCGCATGCTACGCCATCCACCATTGAGGTCGAAGGGCGCGTTCGAGGCATTGATCCCGGCGATGCCTCGAGTAATGCGCCGGGCACCGGCGCGATCACCATCGATGTCGCCAATGACGCCCTGTTGCGGATTGATCCATCGTTGCACCCGGCGCCGGGCGCCACCGCTGAAGTGAGACTGCCGGCTGTTAAAACGATTCCGGCCCGCGAAGCACTAGGCCCGTTGGTGATGGTATTCGCACGCGCGCGCCAGACGCCGTGATCAAGCGAGACCGCCCCACGCGATGATCCCGTCGCGGCGCTGATTGTAAGGAGGATGCGACCAGACTACGACGCGCGCCGCGCCTAGACCCTTTCCGACTTAGCTTGAGCCAAGTCAGATAGCGCTGGTTGAGCCGGCCAGTTTTTGCGGCAGCGGACTTTTGGCCGCAGGAGTGGCGTCGAAGTCATCGGAGCCAATCCCCGGCCAGGCGACCTCAGGACTGGTGATCGCGAACCAATCGAGCTATAAGCGGCGCCATCGCGAGACGTTGGCAACGACATGAAAGCCGTCGGCTCCCCTGCGCGCGACACGCCGACTTAGCACAGTGGTAGTGCACCTGATTTGTAATCAGGGGGTCGCAGGTTCAAATCCTGCAGTCGGCACCATTTTTCTTATGGCCCGCTGCCGCCCCGCATCGCGCGGGTTCCGGTGCGAGATCGCTCCTGTCTCCTGCACCAATGCCTTGGCCGCCGAACATGCCATCATCGAGCGCCGCCCTATGCTTGCGCATTGCGCCTACGCAATCATGCCACAACAGTAATCGGCGAGCGAAAGGCAGGCCGTGAGACCCGGACTTTCAATACCGTACAGCGCGACCATTCGAGGAATGCCGTGCTCGCGAGGTCCATGAATTTCGAAATCGCGCGCCGGCGCCCCGGCTTTGGACGTCTTCGGGCGTATTCCGACATAGCCTTGCACCAGTGATGAGGCGGAAATACCGGGCCAATACGTTCGCACGGCGCGTTCAAATTCGGCTCGCCGCGCGCCTTCAACGTCGTCGAAGCTGTAATCGATGTTTTCAATCCAAGCCACGTCCGGGCCAAAGCGCGCTTGGCCTTGCAGATCGAGTGTCAAGTGGATGCCAAGCCCGCCGGCGACGGGAACGGGATAGACCAAATGCTGAAATGGCGTGCGGCGCTGATACGTAAAATAGTGACCTTTGGCGAATTGAATGTCGGGCGCCACATATCCTGGCGCATGTGGCAGCACTGATCGCAGTTCGGCCATTCCCAAACCGGCGGCGACAATCACGTTACGTGCCGACACCTTCGCCGGCGTGCCAGACGTCAGAACATCGAGTTCAAAGTGGCTGTCGCGGTGCCATTTGATGGCAGTGACTGACGTTTTGAAGATGACCGTTCCGGCACTGGTGCTCAGGTGTCCCTCCAGCGATTGCACCAGCGCGTGACTGTCGATGATGCCGGTCGAAGGTGAAAATAGCCCGCCGACGCATGCGACTTCAGGTTCGAGAGCGTGAACCTGAGCCGGCGAAAGGACTTGCAGATCATCGACGCCGTTGACTTTGGCTTTAGCGGCGATGTCTGCGAGCGCCGGCAGTTCCGAATGAGATGTTGCAACGATGAGTTTTCCGAGCCGCTTGACTGCGACGCCGTTCTCGTTCGCAAATTGATAAAGGCGAGACTTTCCGGCGACGCAGTGCAACGCCTTTAGCGAACCGGCGGGATAGTAAAGGCCGGCGTGAATGACTTCGCTCGATCGCGACGTGATTTCCTGGCCGCACCCGGAGTTGCGCTCGATCACGGCCGTGCTCTGGCCAGCCTTAGCGCAGGCCACCGCAATCGCCATCCCGATCACACCGCCGCCGATGACGATCGTTTCGATATCAGGCGCTCGTGAGGTCATCGGGAATTGCCAGGGTGAGGCGAATGCTGCTTCGTCGTGTCGCTCGCGAGGGTGAGTGCAACGACGCGCCCAATCAAGAACCACTGTATCATCGGAACCCGCATTCCTGAAAAGCGAGCACTGAGGATTCGATGTCAGCACCAAGCGATCGTCAGCGACGCCCAGCGTCCTCATGCGGCCAACCGGGCCGTCGCGGACGTTTGGCCGCAGCGCTGATTTATGCGGCGGCCCGACGATATTGGATCAAACAGCCAGACGAATTTTCAACCGGTCTGTGTGCATGCCGAACTCGGTCGTAAACACGCGGAAAGAGGCGCAGGGATGCCGGCTCGCGTGGCCAGACCGGTGCCCCCCGGAACGCTGTCCCGCGTTGCCAAATTTTTGGGCGATGATGTTTTGCGTTCTAAGTCAAGTATCCAAAGCGGTAGCTCGAGATTGCGCGCTGCACGATCACCAGAGGCATCACGACACGACGCCCGCCGCCAAGTTGCGAAATCTACATAAAACTGTTTAATTTCATAACATTATAGAAATTTTTGTCGCTGTTTTTTCAGCCGTTACGTGGGACGCCGCGCAGGCCTTGCAAAGGTGATCGCTGCTCACGGCCGCTTCATATTGCAGTGCATGAAAACGGGACGTAATTGGGCCGAAATCGAGCCGCCTCCCGCGTCAGCCGCAGCGTATAGCCGAGCATGAACGTTACCCGCTAAGTGCATAATGAGCGGCGTTTTTTTTAGCGTCTTGCGCTTTAGCGTCTGAACGGTGTTTTGGGGGGTTTCCGGCGATGATGCCACTCTTGCTGCAGAGCAACAACACGTCTCTGCGCGTTTTACATTTTCTGATACGAGCGATTGCGACCGTGTCCCATTTGTAGTAGTTAAGCCGGGTAATCAATCGTTCGAGGCATTCGCGCTAGCGTTTTGGTACACCACGCCTAATTGGCGTAGAAATTGGTTCGTCGATGAGTAACTCCGCCCCCAATTTACTCAACGAGAATGCCAGCGACTTAGCGAGCAGGGCTCAGGCGGCTCGCGGTAAACCAACCGCCTCACTGACGTTGGCGCCGCTCCCTGATGAGCGACCTTCAATACGCACCGCCCAGCAAGTGCGAACGGTCGTACTCATTCATCCATCCCGATTGGTGCGCGATTGCTTGAGTAAAGCACTCGTCGAAGGAATGAATTGCAGCGTAATCGCTATTGCGGACGTGGCTCAGGCGGTTGGCCGGTTTACACCGGAAGATGTGGCGCTATTCCTCATCTGCTTGCCCGACGGTTCGAAAACGTCCGACATGAAACACGTCGACGGGCTCATTTCCGAGATTGATCGACGGTCGCCCATCGTGGTCGTCGGCGACAGTGAAGATCCCGATTTTGTCGTTAGCATCCTCTCAAAAGGCGTACCTGGGTATCTGCCTACCAGCCTGGATCTGTCAGTCGCCGTCCAGGTATTCGCTCTGGTCGGCGCGGGCGGTACGTATGCGCCAGCCAGTTGCCTCTTGAATGTCAAACGAACGGCAAGTTTTGACACTGAACCGGCGAGCGATCTGGATCTGTTGACCGCAAAACAGCTCGATGTTCTTGAATTTATGCGTAAGGGCAAATCGAACAAGGCGATCGCGTACGACCTGAGCATGTGCGAGAGCACGGTGAAGGTTCACGTACGCAACATCATGAAAAAGCTGCACGCGCGAAATCGCACGCAAGTCGCATATATTGCCAATCAGATGTTGCAGGGCGCGTACAAGGGCGCGTGAACGACATCCAGGCTGCGTTTATTGCGCCATTGCATCGCGTTTAGCGCATTTCAATACTGTGACCGATGCCGCTGAACGCGCGCAATTCGATCGCGCAAGCAAGATGCTAAGCGATACGTACCTGTGGCGCTTTGTGACAGTCTCAATGCCATCAAAAAATTTCCGCTGATCGCCCTGTTCGATCATCGCCAATAAAATTGCGATTCAAATTCTCCCAATAATGGCGCACCCTTTGGCGAAATACGTTCGCGACGAAACAATTATGTGCTGACGGCAATCGTTTTCGATGCCGCCTCGGCCTGCGCACCGAGCAAAGATAGCTACGCCTTTTCGGTAATGAACGGCACACCACAACGACTAAATGCGCGGCCCGGGTACCGCTGACTACACCGATCGCCGCTCTTGCTCAGTTGAACGGTCATCCCTGATATTGCGCTGCAATGGTTTGACGTCACGTCGAACTGTGCGCACGCAGTTAGGGTTGGCGAGTATCATGACCGATTTGATCACGGGTGGACCTCTCCACCCAGAGGCAGCGGGTCGAGCGGACTTACGACGGCGTGCCGAATGGTCCAGGACGTCACAATTCTTCGACGCCTTAAATGATCTCGCAGACCGGGTCGAACGCGCGCTATCGCCTTCGCCCGAAGCCGCTCTAGGTGGCAATGCGAAACGGCTGCTGGATATTGGCATCTCGGCAATTGCTCTATTTCTTCTATCTCCGGTCATGATTTTAGTTGCACTTCTAATTCGTATCAAAATGGGAAATCCGATCATTTTTTCGCATTGGCGCGTCGGGTATGACGGCAAACCATTTCGCTGTTTAAAATTTCGGACAATGGTCTGCGACGGCGACGCCATTCTGCAAAACCATTTGGCTGAAAATCCCGCTGCCTTTCTGGAATGGCAGGCGACGCAAAAACTCAAAAACGATCCCCGCGTCACGGCATTTGGCAACATTTTGCGGCGAACGAGTATCGATGAACTGCCACAGCTTTTGAATGTCCTCAGAGGCGACATGAGCTGTGTCGGTCCGCGCCCAGTGCACGCAACTGAACTTGCGAGATACGGTCGCCAATCACGCCATTATCTCCGCGCCAGGCCGGGCCTCACAGGCCAGTGGCAAGTCAATGGCCGCAACTCTACGAGCTACAATTCGAGGATAGCGATGGACACCCTTTACGTGCGCAACTGGTCGCTCGCGCACGACATTGCACTCATGGTCAAAACCATACCGGCGGTATTGCGCACGAGCGAAACCTCTTAATCGCCGGCCTTAATCGTCCGCTCGCAGTAAACAGTTAACACTAGCGCCGCACGGCGGCTGCCAACGCGCGTACAGCATGCTAATGTGGTTGAGGGAAGCGCCATGGCTGGCGCGAGATCCGCATTCATTGTCAGCACAGGTTTAATTTTGCAGCGTTCTCACACCAGCGATGGCGCAAATGAGCAGCCGTCGGGGATGCCCAGCGCCCTTCCCGATTTCGATGCGCTTCGCCAGATGGCAAAGATCTTGTGGGAGCGGCGGGTACCGATTGCTGCCTCGGCCGGCATGCCCGTCATCCTCGCAATCCTCTACCTGCTCGTTGCCTCGTCCACCTACACCGCGCGGTCAACGATCATCCTGGACGCGCGCGTTCCGCAGCCACTTCGTGACACGTCCGAATTGGCAGCCGCCACATTCGACAGTCCGTATATCGAGAGCCAGATCGCGGTGATCTCGTCCGAGACGATCCTGCGAAGCGTGACGAAGAAGTTGAGCCTCTTGAATGACGAAGAGCTCGTTGGGAGCTACGCCCGATCACCTGTTGGCGACGTCACGGCGCTCGACGCGGATCCCGAGCGTCTGCGGGCCGCGATTTCGAATTTGCGCCGGAATTTATATGTCCAGAGAGCCGGATTGTCGTTTGCCATCGATATCAATTACCGGTCGACCGATGCTGAAAAGGCGGCGCGGATCGCCAACGCTTTCGCCGACGTGTTCATCACGGATCAACTCGAAACGCGCGCAGAAATGATGCGCGCGGGCAGCCAATGGCTTGAGTTGCGCATCGATGAGTTGCGCCGGAAAATGAACTTCGCGGCGCTTGAAGTTCAGCGCTTCAAGGCGAAAAGAGATTATCGCATCGTCGAAAAATCTACCGATGACGCAAACCCTGAAGGCGAAGCGGCGGCAAAACTCGATCCATCCGCGGGAAAAGTCGCAGCCTCCGCACCCAACACAACGCTCGAAGAACTCGAAACGACGTCGCAGATTTATCGCAAGATTTACGAAAGCTATCTGCAGGGCTACACCGAAAGTCTGCAACGACAGTCTTTCCCGATGTCGAATGCCCGCGTCATCACCCGCGCCAGTCCCCTCATGACGCCACGTTCGCCGAAGCCGATGCTCGTTCTGGCCTTAGGCTTAGTCATGGGACTTTTGCTGGCAACTGGTCAGGCCTTCGTGCAGTACCAATTCAGGAAAGCAAAGACCTAGGGTAATGTCGGCAGTCACTGGCGGAGCATCACGCCGGCACCCATCCGACCACGATTACAGCGCAGTCGTGTTGAACACCTCGCCATCCGGCATTGGCCCGAATTTTCGCTCGACCGCGCTACGCACCCTCAGCATTTCCGAGAAAGCAATGACGAGGTGATACAGCGTTGACGTCGGAATCTGGTTGATCGCCGGTTGACCGTCGCGGTCTGTTCGGTCGATCCAGGTCCCTGCGGGAGCTGGCGTCAAAAACCGATCGAAAATAAATCTCGTGGACTGGTCAAAAATCGGTCGAGGATCGACATCAAAGACCTCGAACATGGCGACCGCTGCCTGCAAGCGCTCAGTGTTCGGCCACACCCGGCAGTTTCCGTCGATGATCGCTCCATCGTCGCGCACACCATTAAAAACGCTACCGGTGCTGCGATCCACGCCGTGAGCTTCCGCGAAGGCAACGAGCTGCTCAATGTGGTCGGCGACGACATGGCCCGATAGGCGTTGGTAGGCAGACAATATCCAGGCCCATTCATAATGGTGCCCAGGCTCAATACTGCGACCGATCTCACCGGCCGCTCTTCGCCAACGATCGTCGAAATATTCGCCGAGGGTTCGAGTTGCCGGATCAAATAATCGCGACGTGAAAAGCCGGACAAGCTCGTCAGCCAATTCTAAAAACCGCTGGTGGCCAGAAACTTCGAAATTGATCAATGCGGCCTCGAGAAGATGCATGTGCGGGTTCTGAAGACGCGGCAACTGAGCCGGCTGTTCGTGCTTGAAACCGACATCGCCCTCAAACCGCATGTGACTCTCAATGAAGTCCAACGTGCGCAAAGCCCATTGCCCAGCAATCGGATCGCCCGACATCCGCTGATACCAGCCGCAGGCAAACAGAACGAAAGACAGATCGTAAAGATCGGATGTCGGATCTTTGATGTGTCCATCGCGCCAAAGCTGGCGCGCCCAGCCTTTCTGCGGACCAAGCCACGCAAATTTGGTGAGAAATTCAAAGCCCTGCCGCGCGGGTTCCGCACCGCTCGCAAAACCCAGTATAGCCGCATGACTGAAACTATAGACTTGGCGCGCGATCACTCTAACGCGCTTGAAGTCGACGTCTGCATTCGTGGCATCAAGGCGGAATTGTTCGACATACCCACCATGCACACGATCCATTCCATGCGCCGACCAGAACGGAAAGGCCTGCTCGAACAGCCAGAATTGCGCACGATCGAAGGCATTCCCCGTCATCGCTTTTGGTCCTGCAAGATTCGCGAGACCGTCGCGAGAACATCCGCGCCGTCAAACAAGTATCCTGGAATTCCGGCCCGCGCTGCCGCCATTGCATCGCTATCGCGGTCGCCTATCAGAAAACTTCCCGCAAGACGGACGGGCCACTCATCAAGAGCACGCAGGATCATTCCCGGATTCGGTTTTCGGTCCGGATGATTGGAGTGTCGATAGTCGGCGGTGGTCGCATTGGGGTGATAGGGGCAATGGTAGAAGGCGTCGATATGAGCACCGTCGTTAGCAAGATCATTCTGCATGCGATCATGAAACGCCTGCATGTCCGCAAGTCCGTAATGGCCGAGACCGATCCCGCCCTGATTGGTCACAACGATCACCAGATAGCCCGCCTCGTTCAGTAACAGGATGGCTTCGCGAGCCCCTTTGATCCATGCGAGATCTGCAACGCGGTGCGTATAGCCGTGATCTTGGTTCAGGACGCCGTCACGGTCGAAGAATGCAACGGGCCGTTGCCGCCGTGCCGGCATCTCCAACGTGGCGAGTTGATAGGTGTCAGGCAAACCCATGTCGAGAAAGTAACCATCGAAGACTTGCCCCTCCAATTGCCGTGCCCGCGCCAAGCCTGGAAAAACATCGCGTTCAAGCGAGCAAATTGGCGGGATAGCATCGAGGACGCTTCGGTTTAAAAGATAGACACCTGCGTTGATCAATCCGCCGCCTTCAATGTGCGCCTGCTTCTCTCGAAATGCCGTGACGCGTGGACCTTGCACCTGGACGGTGCCAAATCGCGACACGTTCTTTTCATTCCGCAGTGCCAGTCGTCCGATGGTTCCCGCAACCGGCGGCTTGGTGAGGGATCGCAGATTGATGTCAAAATACGAGTCGCCATTCGACATGACGAACCAGTCATCGAGGTAATCGCACGCGGCATGAAGCGCCCCACCTGTGCCAGCAGGCTCCGGCTCACACACGACGGTCATCGTTGCGCCGCCATGTTGGCGCAAATGATAACGGGATTGGAATTGCTCCGCCATGTGCCCCGCCAGCAAAATGATATCGCTGAAGCCGTGGCGCGCAAACTGCTCGATCAGAACGTCTAGAAATGTGACGCCGGGCGATATCTCGAGCAGCGGCTTCGGCGTGGCAGCGGTCAAAGACCCAAGCCTTGTGCCTTTGCCGCCGACAAGAAACAGAGCCTGCTTCACGCGCATGATCTCGGTCGCGTCCTCACTCAACACCGCAATTGTCGCCCGTCGTCACGGTTGCATCGTCGCCAACGGGCTCAAACGTTCGAATACCGCGAGCTTCTCAACATTCTGTAGCCGCGGATGAGTTCAACGATTCCGTCGTCTAGTGACCAATCAGCTCGCCATCCGGTTTTTTCGAGCTTTTCATTCGAGACGATGTAATCGCGCTTGTCTGGATCTTCGCCGATGGGCGCTTCGAGATAGGCGAAGTCCGGAAGATGCTTTTTGATCTGCGCGCACAGTTCTATTTTTGACAGATTAGCCGAAGACAGGCCGACATTGTAGGCTTGTCCGCGCATGGTGGCGAACTGATCCGTGACATGCAAAAATGCTTTGGCAACGTCACGGATATGAATGAAATTGCGCTTGAAGTGGCCCTCGAAAATCACCAAGGCTCGGTCAGTCGTCGCCCGCCATGTGAAATCATTGACCAGCAAATCAAGTCGCATGCGCGGCGCCATGCCAAAGACCGTCGCAAGTCTGAGAGTCGCGCCATTGCCCCGCGCCAGCACGGCGTCTTCCGCCTCGACCTTCGTGCGCCCATAAAGCGAGATCGGACGCAATGGCGTTTCTTCCGTACAGAATTTATCCTTTTCGCCAACGCCATATCCTGAATTCGTGGTCGGATAGATGAGCATTTGATCCGGCGACGTCCGCTCGACCAGCGCGACGACTGCATCGCGATTGATGGTTGTAGCCGCGATCGGGTCCTGCTTGCACAGCGGCGCGCCGACAAGAGCTGCCAGTGGAATGATTACGTCGGCAGTCTTGATCAATGCATCGAGAATTTGCGGATCACGAGCATCACCGCGGACGGTATCAAATCCGGGATACCGGCAGCAGGCAGCGAGCTGCGGTGTGCCCTCGGCGAATGTGTCTAACACAGTTACGCTGTGGCCTTGTTCAAGAATGGTCGGCACGAGGATCGAGCCGATATAGCCAGCACCACCAGTCACTAGAAATTTCACAATGACATTCCTCAGATCAGAAATAATAACGTACAGCCAACAGCAGCCGGCTCAACGACCGTTTAGCGCGGCGCCCGCCAGTATGACGTTGCCGGTCATCGCGCCGTGGCTGACGTTGGCCGTAACTCACGGTGGATGGGCGGCGATTGTCTCATCCCGGCGCACCCCGACAGTGACCGGCAGCACGAAGATCGCGTAACAGACGAACACCAGCTGCGGCACCAACACAGGGCCGTCAAGGATGAGATATTGAAACAGTAAAGCAACCGACAAAAGCAACGATCGCGTCGATGAGTAAACGCAATACAAAAAGAAGACGGTAAACGCTGATAGCCCGAGCAGGCCATACTCTATGAAGAGCTTAATCCAGCCAGATCCAAATACTTCTTCCGAAACGGAAATCGCCTGCGTCACTTGTTTGAAGGTGCCCGGCCCATATCCGATAAGGAAATTTTTAAGATCGTTGGTGAGGTACTGCTCGAAGATATTGAGCGTGCCGGTAAAGCGCGCATATCCGCTGGAACGCGGGTCGGTGAATTCGCCCAAACGACCGGAAGCGTAATCTCCGATAAACGTTCCAAACCACAGCGTTGCCACAGCCACAAACGCGACGGCCACGAACGCACTCGTGGCACCCGCGGAAAACTTTCGAGCCAATCTCAGCAGCAGGATCGGAACGGTGAAGATCAGCGTGAAAACGACGCCCGTCCCCGACAGCGCAAACAGCAGTCCGACCGATAACGGAAAGGCAAACCTCACGTCCTGGAGCACCAGAACGGTGAGCAGAAACACGCGCGCAATAATCCCGGACAGAACGGACGGCTCCAGCAGAAAGAAGCCGTTGCCCTTATAAATCGCGGAGCCGTAGGAAACCTCGTTGAGCGTATTGTATTCGATGAGAAACATTTCCGGAATGACGGACCGCCACGAAAACCACAATTCGCTTTTTATGGCGTATTGGCCGAAAAACTGAACGGCCGCCAAGACGGCCATCACACTCGTCCAAAACGCCACCCGGACGACATACTTATTGTAGTGAGTTCTGGAAACAGGCGCGAAAAATGCCCATGGCGCATACATGGCAACAAACAAGAGTGCCGACTGCGCCGATGCCCATTCGCTTTGCGCGAAAACATAGCTGACCGCGACGACGATCAGCAACGCCAAGAAGCACGCACCGCGGGCAATCGAAAAGCGAAGCCGGTTGTGCACGATGCCGGCGACAATCACCAGCGGAGCCAGCAGCAGAACAATTGGAAACGGAAAACCTGAAATCCACAGACCCAGCCGCTGCCCCAGAGTGCTCAGAAAAAAAAGCGCGCCGGGGACGTCCTGCCGATCGCCAACCCATTCGATAGGCGCATTTTCGGTCCTGTGATCTTTCATAAGCGAGGCTGCCGCATGGGTCACTTCACGGTATCGCGGCCCTGAACTGCCGCGCGTTGAAACCTAAGCCGACTTGCCGCCGCCGGCGCGGAAGTCTTCATAGGCAACGCGCAGCCCATCTTCGAGCGGCGTCTTTGCCTGCCACCCCAGGGCCGACAATTTCGAAACGTCAACGAGCTTTCTCGGCGTTCCATCTGGCCGTGACGTGTCGTAGACGATCTGCCCTTCGTAGCCGACAACGCCTGCCACGACCTTCGCAAAATCAGAAATCGCGATATCCTCGCCCGTCCCAATGTTGACGATTTCGCGATCTGAATAAGTTTTCATGAGAAAAACGCAAGCATCGGCGAGGTCGTCAACGAACAGAAATTCGCGCTTCGGCGTACCCGTTCCCCACACCACAACTTCAGGAACGTTCGCGGCTTTCGCTTCGTCGAAGCGGCGAATGAGCGCCGCCACCACGTGGCTATGTTCCGGATGATAGCTGTCACCGCGGCCATAGAGGTTGGTCGGCATGACCGAGATGAAGTCGTCGGCGTACTGATCGCGGTAGGTCTCGACCAGTTTGATCCCGGCGATCTTGGCGATAGCATATGGTTCGTTTGTGGGTTCGAGCGCACCCGTGAGCAGCGATGCTTCGTTCATGGGTTGTGGTGCTAGGCGCGGATAGATGCACGTCGATCCAAAGAACATGAGTTTCTCGACGCCGTGGATGTGCGCCGCGTGGATGACGTTGAGGGCGATGGCCAGATTGTCGTACAGAAACTCGGCACGCAGCGTGTTGTTGGCCACGATGCCGCCGACTTTGGCGGCCGGCAAAAATACAGCTTGAGGGCTGTTGGCCGCCATCCAGCCGTTGACCTGAGACTGGGATCGCAAGTCGACCTCGGCACGCGATGCCGTCTGAATTTCGCATCCCTCAGAGGCAAGCCGGCGCACGAGTGCACCACCGACCATGCCGCGATGACCGGCAACGAACACTCGCTTTCCAGCCAGCGAATACACACTATCGGTCATGGGCCGCCTCGCGTCGCGCCTCGGCGAGGTCGCTCTCGATCATCTCTCTGATCAGGCTGTCGAACGACGTTTTTGGGGTCCAGCCCAGCTTCTGTCGCGCTTTGCTAGCATCGCCAATCAGCAGGTCGACCTCGGTCGGGCGGAAGTATCGGGGATTGACGCGAACCAGCGTCTGGCCGGATTTGGCATCAATGCCGGTTTCATGCTCGCCCTTACCCTGCCATTCGATATGCCGGCCCACATGCGAAAACGCCCTCTCGACGAATTCTCGAACAGATCGCGTTTCACCCGTTGCCAGTACATAATCATCGGGCTCGGGCTGCTGCAGGATGAGCCACATGCCCTCAACGTAATCACGCGCATGGCCCCAGTCGCGTTTCGTGTCGAGGTTTCCAAGATGGATACAGGTGTCCAATCCGCTCTCAATACGCGCGACCCCGCGAGTAATTTTGCGCGTAACAAATGTCTCGCCTCGGATCGCACTTTCATGATTGAAGAGAATGCCGTTGGAGGCATGGATATTGTATGCCTCGCGGTAATTCACGGTAATCCAATAGCCATAAAGTTTGGCCACGGCGTACGGCGAGCGCGGATAAAACGGTGTCGTTTCGCGTTGCGGGACTTCTTGAACCAATCCGTAAAGCTCGGATGTCGACGCCTGATAAAACTTAGTTTCTTTCTCGATACCCAAGATGCGCATGGCTTCTAACAGGCGCAACACACCGATGGCATCGGCATTGGCCGTATATTCAGGGCTCTCGAACGAAACCGCGACGTGGCTTTGAGCCGCCAAGTTGTAGATCTCGTCGGGGCGGATTTGCTGGACGAGCCGAATAAGGTTGGTCGAGTCCGTCATATCGCCGTAGTGCAGGAAGAAGTTGACGTCCTCCTCGTGCGGGTCACGGTAGATGTGATCGACCCGGCCGGTATTGAACGACGATGAGCGGCGCTTAATGCCGTGAACCTCGTAGCCCTTCGCCAGCAGCAATTCGGCCAAATAAGCGCCATCCTGTCCGGTCACGCCCGTAATTAAAGCTCGTTTTTGCATCTCGAGTTCCCGCGTGAAATTCTTGAGCGACGTACTAACAGCGAACCATCGCAGCAGACAATTGCATTCCCGTTACCTAGTTTACAACTGACGCGACGGGCGCGGCCCCGTGGCTCGTTAGCGCATCATACCGTGCGCTTTAACAATGCAGCGAAAGTCAAATCCCGCTTTTATCAAATGGATGTGCCAAATCGGGAATTGATCGTAGTTATGTCGCGGCGAAAGAGTTCGCGCTGACCAACAGCCGGCCATCAAAGTGCTTCAGTCTCAGACGTCATGGTTGCCGATCACGCTTATCCAATTCACCAACTGAAACGTCTTGATTAGGCGCCTCATCTCAATTGCTGCCAAGAAAGAATGGCTCAATGTTCTACGCAGGTCGAAATGTCACGCTGATCGTCACGTCATTTGTGATGACATTACTGCGTATCGTCATCGACTTCCGATAAATCAATTTAAGAACTTTGACTGAAAAATGGACACGCTCGACGTCCCTGGATGGCCGAGATCGCGTCAAGATATCCGCAGATGACCGACCCAACACTGAACGATATGACGAGTTGATAAATGGCAAAGATCGTTTTTGTGTCTCCCAACTTCTGGCCTGAGAAAATCGGGTCGGCGCCATATTGTACTGATTTGGCGGTCTGGCTTGCTCAGGCGGGCCACGATGTGACGGCCGTGGCGTTTCGCCCTCACTATCCATCGGCCATAGAATTTACGGATTGGCAGGATGGATCACGAGACGATGAGACAGTCGGTAATGTTGCCATCGTGCGTGTGCCGACGGTGCGCAGCCGGGGGAGTGGGGGGATGGCATCGCGCGTCGTGAACGACGTGCGATTTCTGGCCAATCTTTTGCGCCTCGCGGTCGCTAAGGATATGGCTGGCACCGACGCAATTTTTGCGTTCGTTCCGAGCTCACTTTCATTGTTTGGTGCGCGCCTTCTGGCAGCCCGCACTGGCGCACGGCTGATCGGAGTCGTCCACGATATCGAAAGTGGGCTGGCCGGATCGCTCGGCATTGCTGGCAATCGGTTGGCCCTGCGCACTATTCAACTCGTCGAGGGGTTGGCGCTGAATTTGCCTGATGAACTCGTGGTGCTGACCCAGGGGATGCAGGAAGAATTACGCCGGCTGAAATGTACGCGCCCAATACGGGTTATGCCTTTGTGGTGCAACGAACCCGTGGCTGACGAGGCCCAACCGGCCGAGAAATTCACCGTTTCGTACAGCGGCAACTTCGGCAAAAAGCAAAATCTCGATCAGCTTCTTCCCGTCTTTGCGATGCTTCAAACGAAACGACCCGACGTCGAGGTTCATCTGCGAGGCGACGGCTCAGAGCGACAGCGCCTCGAACAGGCAATCGTGGCGCAAGACTTGCGCAACACGACATTTCATCCACTTGTGCCCAACGACCGGCTGATTGCGACAATCCAGTCCGCCCACGTGCATTTGGTGCCTCAGGCTCCGAACATCGGAAATTATGCTATCCCATCGAAAGTATATTCAATCATGTCGGCAGGCCGGCCATTCATTTGTATTGCGGAGGCCGATACGGAATTGGCATCGCTGGCGGTAACCTCTGGCGCGGGCATCTGCGTCGCACCGAACAACCCGACCGCGGTGTTCGCCGCGATTGACGGCCTCGTCAATGATCGCGACCGCGTCAAAGCCATGGGTGCCAACGCCAAACAATATGTGCGATCCAAACTTAACCGAACGCAGATCTTCGAGGAGTATGCGAGTTTAGTTAAACCGCCCGCTAGCGGGACTGGCAGCTTGCGAACAGCGAGCAATCCACTTCGTTGAATCGAAATGCAGCGCGGTCTTCTAAAACCGTTCAACTCGGAGTCGAGCCTCTCTGCCAAGCTTCATGGCTTCCTGACGCAGCCTTGTCGCATCGTGGGTTCGCGCTTTCAAATTTGCATCGGATCTGTATTGCATGCGCAATTTGCTCTGGATTACGGGACGCTTGCCCCACCCGCTGCGGTCCGGCGATGCCCTCTACACTGCCGGGCTTTTAAGGGCCGCGCACGCAGCCAATTTTGCTGTGACCGTCATTGGGCTGCCGCGCAGCCCCAATCCAAATTTAAATGAATTGGATAGCGTCGCGCCAGTGGATTGGCGACCCGTCAACGCCGAGCCCAACTCCGCGATCGGAAGCCTCGTCTCCGCACTCCCCAAAGACGCCTACACTCTCTATCCGGCACGATTTCATCTGGAACTTTCCGAGGCCCTTGCTCGTCCATGGGACTGGATCGTTTTTGATCATGCACGCTCAGGCGGTGCGCTGAAGTTGGCGCGGCGGCACTCGGGCAAAATCGCTTACGTTGCTCATAATGTAGAGCGCAATGTCCGGCGCGAAGTCGCAATGGGTGTGTCCGGTAATATGTTCCGGCCGCACTATGTCATCGACGCGCTGAAGTACGGCCGTTTGGAAACCAAGATCGTCGATGCTGCCGATGCGGTCCTGTGCATCACCGAAGATGACGCTGAGGTTTTTCGCAGAAGAGGTGCGACGGCGTTTCACGTTCCACCTGTGTATTTGGGTGAGAAACTTCGAACCCGGACGGTTTCGGCAGAGACACCCCGTCGGGTCTTACTGCTCGGCTCGTTCGACTGGGTCGCAAAGCAGAATAACCTCCTCAGATTTCTCGATCTGGCGGGCACGCGTCTCATCGCCGCCGGAATTGGAATTGATATTGTCGGCTCTATTCCAGAGCGATTGAAGGCGAGTTTGGAAGCGACCTACCCGGCTGTAAAATTCTGGGGCGCCGTCGAAGATTTCCGTGAGATTGCAAAAGATGTACGCGGTGGTCTCATCCCAGAGGAACTCGGTGGCGGGATGAAAATGAAAACACTCGACTACATCTTCATGAGGTTGCCCGTTTTCAGTCTGCGGTCCGGCGCGGCCGGCCTGCCCGCCGACGTCGTAAGTAAAGGTTTTGCGTCAACAACCCTCGCCGAGTTAGCGAGTGATATTCTCGCCGGGATTGATAACGTCGACGATCTTGATTCACGGCAAAATCAGGCATTCGACGCTTGCGAAAAACGATTTAGCGTTGAGGAAACCGCGTCCACTTTAGAAACCGTTTTCAGCGCCGAGAACGAGCGCTCGCGCCGTGTTTGATCGGCAAAATGCGCGACCGAACTCACCTAAATTCAGCAAAACGGATCGCAATGGAGAGCAACGATGGCATTGATCAGCCGACGCTTATTTTGCGCTTTGCCAGCCATCAAAGTGATTACGCCAGCGCTGGCCGGTAGCGTCGAAACGGCGCGCACGGACTTGTCGCTTGAGGGCTATTTGCCGACTTTTACATCCGACTTTACGGCCTTGCATCCACCATCGCAGCTGCCGCCGAGCGGATCCAGATGGGCGGATCTTGGACAATGGACGCCACGCTACCGGTTCAACAAAGATTTGAGGGGCTGTTCGTTTCCTGGCGAATACCAATGGTATGTCGATCCGCGACACGATTTTGGCCCAGGCATTGGACGCGTCTCGCCTTTTTCCGTAACCGACGGCGTGCTCTCGATCGTCGCCGAGCAAACACCTGAAAGTATTTTAGCTAAACTGCCTGGCCGGATTGATGTCGACAAGAAGGACACATCGATCCCGTACCCGTGGACTTCCGGAGTCATCACGACGCAAAATTCGTTCTGGTATCGCTACGGATACGCCGAAGCACTCGTTAAACTTCCGGCCGGACAAGCCTTGTGGCCAGCGTTCTGGCTGTTGCCAAAGGAATGGCCGTACTCGCCGGAAATCGACATTATGGAACACATTAGCCATGAGCCAAGAAAATCGAATTACAATGTCATTCCGGGCACGCCCGACAAGCCCATGGACGGCATGGGCGACTACGCCGATCGAGGTTTGGATCTCACGCTTGATTGGCATTCGTACGGTTGCCTTTGGACACCGGAAAAATTCGATTTCTTCATCGATCGGAAATTGATCGGCAGCGTTCCAGCGCACCCGACCATGGACAAATGCCACTATTATCTTATCGTCAATCTCGCCGTTGGCGGAAAGTGGCCCGGTCCGCCCGGACCTCAAACGCCGTCTCCAGCCATGCTTCAGGTTCGCCATGTAAAAGTCTGGCAGAAACCGAATTAACCGCCTGTTGCTCATGATATCAGCAGTTGCAAGCGTCCGACGATATCGAATTTGATGGCTGTGTGCGAGGCTTGGCAGGTTTAACGGCGCATTCCGTTCCATAAGTTAAAAGTGCGACGCCGGAAAACATGCCGACCAATCGTCCGACAAATTCCCTGTGGCCCCGTTCTTGCGAGGACCGCTCCCGCCACTAATGTCTCGATTGCCGTTCATTCATCAAAGCTTGTGCCGACCAGTATCGGGTGACCTTCTCCGAGTGATCGGCTTTTTTGGCCTTTAGTCAGCGCTCGTTGGACGCATGCGATGTCACGAAAATCGGACTATCATGAAATCGGAGTCTTCACAGCGGGGGCAATTTCTAGCGGTGGTTCGCACAATACGACGCCCGCGAACGGATCGACGAACCCCATCGTGCGCCCGATCGTGCGTAAGGGCCGTGACTGACGTGCCGATTGCGCGCAAGAAGCGAGACCGATTTTATGAACGACATCGCGTTCAAGCCTGAGTCATCTGTGCCAACCAGCGGCGACAGCGCTCCGCCCGGCTATGAGCGCTATGACGCCAGCGCCGCCAGCGTTCGCGTGATGGCGCTCACAGCGAGCTTCTGGGCGCTGTGCCAGAACGCTGCGCCCAAGTTGGTATCGTTCTTTTCATTTATTGTTATGGCTCACTACCTCACACCCGAGGAAATCGGCATCGCTGCGGCTATCGGAGCATACTTGGCATTTGCCGAATTGATTTGCGAGCAGGGCCTCGGCGAAACACTCGTCCAGAGACGCAACGTCACCCACGAAGATTCGAATTTGGTTTTTTGGACGATCCTCGGCGTTGGTATTTTAACCGGCTTTGCAACCTTCTTCGGCGCAGGCCATATCGCCAACTTTCTCAGTGCTCCCGAACTGGAGACGTACATACGTGTGACCGCAATTTATCTGCCAATCGCCGGCTTGGGTGTTGTCCAACAATCCATTTACAAGCGACGACTGGACTATAAGTGGCTAGGCTTGCGATCGGCTGTCGCTGCAATCATTTCCGGTGTTGTTGCAGTTGTTGTCGCTTGGCTTGGTGGTGGCTCTTGGGCGCTGATCACCCAGATCACAGCCTTTGGCGCGTTGAGCGCGATGCTGTTGTGGATCAAGGCACCGTTTAAGCCCAGTTTTCGGATATCGCTGCAAAATGCCGCTTCAATTTTTAGCTTCAGCAGCGCCGTCGCCGGTACGCGACTAATCGAGTTCGTGGCGTTGCGCGCCATTGAATTCATCATTCTTGCGCGGCTTGGTGCTGCGGCACTTGGCGCATACTTTCTTGGCGCCAAACTCGCACAGACAGCGCTTCATTTGATCAGTCCACCCCTAATCGATGTCGCTCATGCGCTGTTTTCCGGCGCCAACAACAATCGTGAACAAGCGCGCGAACTTTACTTTCGCGTTGTCGTGATTTGTGGCCTGACGGCTGTTCCGATCATGGCGCAACTTTCTGCGCTGTCACTGGACGTCGCAACACTTGTGTATGGCGCCAACGGGAGCCTCGCCGCGCCGGTCCTTGGCTATTTGAGCGGTATTGGTGCCTTTTGGTCTATTCTGTTTGTCAATATATCATTCGCCAGTGCGAGCGGCCGGCCGATTTACAATATGTCATTTGCTCTGCTTCGCGCGGTCCTCACTACAACGCTATTGGTATTAGCGCCCGTACATAATGTGATCGAGATCGTACTCATTTTTGCTGCGGCGGAGACCTTGCTCTTCCCGATAAGCATTTGGCTAACATCGCGGCTGTGTGGTATTTCAATAGCTGCGTGGATCGGCCGGGTTGGAGCGACGTTGGCCGCAGCCGGGATCATGTACGCAACGATGGTGGTGGTCGGTGACCACGTCCTTCGTGATTGGCCATCGTTGTTGCGCATATTCGTTCTCGCACCGCTTGGTGCTACCGTATTTGCATTCGTTGCCTGGGCACTCGACGGGCAACGGATACTTGCCGTCCTCCGCGGCGATAACTTCAACCAGTTGGAAGAAAGATTAGTCGATGGCACCGGCGCTCCAACATCGAGTGCGTAACGCGCCGCTGCCACCGACCCCGCACAACATTCCGATATATGTCATATCGCTTAAGCACAGCACGGCCCGTTTCGACGCGGTGCAAGACGGCCTAGCGCAGCATGGCCTAACGGCCATTCGGGTAAATGCGATCGATGGAAAAAGCAAGGCGTCGCTATTGAAGCGCAAATGCGGTCGTAATTACTACTGCGACTATCTACACCGCCCTTTGAATTCGGGCGAAATTGGTTGTTTTTCTTCGCACCTCAAGATTCTGCGGCAGATTGTCGAAACAGCTACACCAAAATCTATCATCCTCGAAGACGACGCCACTTTCGCCGCAGAGTTCGGCGCATTTTGCAAGACTGACCTGCCGCGCTTGCTCGACGCGGTCGACATCGTAAAACTCGAAGGTGCTTTTTTTGCACACACATCACGCGATGGGTTGACGATCTTTGATGGCCCAACCTGCAGAGCAATCATTCCATTGAGGCCAACACAAAATTCCGCAGGCTATGCCGTCACATTGAGGGGCGCTAAAAGTCTTTTGAGCGTGATGGCTGAAGCCAGCGATCCATTTGATTTCATTCTCATCCGCTACGAGCGCTACCGGGCTGGATACTGCGAAATCCGGCCATTCTTAGTCATTCAGTCAGGCGTCGATAGCCTCATCGAAAACGATGGTCGTTGTGCTCCCAGCCATCACCCCGATGACGTGACTTTCCTCGTATCAAAAGCCCGAAAAGCCGAGAAAGTCGTTACGCGTTTGACAAACGCCGCGCGCACATGGCTGCACGCCAGACGCACGATCCATCATTGAACACGTGGCCGGCGCTTTCGCAGCGTCGCGTGCCGGCGGGTTGTACGCAAATTCTACGAAAGCGCTGCAAACTCGCCCCGTCTAGGTCCAGCGAGAATGCGCCGTTAGAAACCCAAGCGCCGAGCAACCTCGGCTAAAGGCGTCGTCAGGAATTGCGCAACCCGATCCCCTATGCCGACTCCGATCCATAAGTCATCCGCGACGATCGCCATGTCGCTGGCATAAACCGGCGTGTCGGCGGCCGGCAATAGCGAGAAACTTCGCGATAACACGGCTTGATCGGACGGTGCCGATTGGAACCTGAAGCGGTAGATAAATCGCATAACCGTTCCCAATCCGCTCAGTACATAAACTCTCTTGTGATCCAAGAAGAGATTGCCGCCCCGCCAGCGGACGGATTTCGTCCCACTCCAGAGGAACGATTCGCTCGCTAATTGACGGTAATCGCCCGTCGCTGCATTCGTATCGATTTCATAGTACTCTTTCATTCCTGGAAATCGCTCTAGGTATATAGTATCGCTATTTAAGAAATAGACCCAGTTCTTCTCAATTGCAGAAAGCCTCGGCCCAAGATCGAAATGGATTAGATCGGTTTCCCGCGTATCCACGTCAATTTTTGCCGTTCGTGCGGTGATGGGATAATTGTATTTTTTACCGGTGTAATCCGGTCGCGTGGCCGTCAAATAGAGCCATCCCTGATGCTCGTAGAGACGAATGTCTTCAACGCCTTGAAATACTTGGAGCGGTTCGCGTGACACGATCTGTAGGCGCGCATTGTCCCAGCGAGCGTGATGAAGCCAATTCGTCGTTTTTTCAAAAATTGGCTGACCAACCATAATGCCGCGATGATCCATCTCGTAATAGTGTTGGCGGCAGATAAACCGGAAGTCGTATTTTTGATTTCCCGCACCGCTAGGTATGAGCGATGGGCTGAACATTCCCTCTAAGGGAGTGTCAAACAACGGCGTGACTGGTAATTCGCCCGGAAGGCGCACATACACACGTTTGGCTTTTCCGATGATTTGCTTGATTTTCATGTTTGAACCCGACCACAACGCGCATATCGACAAGAATAGCGCCGTCAAAACTTTTGTCGGTAAATTCTATTTTATTGGCGAACGTCGGTAGAACTGCCCGGAGAATTGGCCCGTCATGAATGTGAACCACGCTCAGGTCGGCAATGCCACCGCACGGCAATTGCCTAGAGCTTCCGCGTCAGGACGTCCTGAAAAATCGCAGCGATCCGGGCTGCCACTTTCGGTGTAACTCGGCGCGACGTCGGCAGATTGACCCCCTCCCGCCCCAACGCCGTGCTGTTAGGGCATGGCCGGGCGTACGGCCGGTAGGCGGGCATGGACGACAAACCATTGAAAAACGGCCGCAAGTCAATGTTGGCGAGCCTGCACGCGTCTATCAGCGCAGCTCGGCGTTCGGCATCGACCCGAGCGCAGCAGAACCAGACGACGTCGTCGCATCTCGACCCACGATGCGTGGGCAACCACACGCCTTCGACATTTTCAAAGGCGCGTTCGTAGCTGGCGCTGACGGCGCGGCGCATCGCCAAAAGCTCATCCATGCGGTCGAGCTGGGCGCATCCAATCGCCGCCTGCATGTTCGTCATGCGGAAATTGAAGCCAGGCTCATCGTGCCAATAGCGCCGTTCGGGCCGCATCCCATGATCGCGCAGCATCCGCATCCGAGCAGCGAGATCAGCGTCGTTTGTGACGCACATCCCGCCTTCGCCGGTCGTTATAATTTTGTTCGCGAAGAATGAATAACTCGCGACGTCGGAAAACGAGCCAACAGGTTTGCCGTCGTAGTGCGCGCCGTGTGCCTCGGCGCAATCCTCAATGACGTAGATGCCGCGCGAGCGAGCCAGAGCAGCGATCTCCGTCATGGGCGCCGCTCGGCCGAAAACATGGACGGGCATGACGGCTCGCGTGCGCGGCGTGATCGCTGCGTCGATAATCTCGGGCGACAGGCACCACGTGTCGGGATCGACGTCGACCAAGACGGGACGAGCACCGGCGTGGATGACAGCATTTGCTGACGCCGCGAACGTGAAATCCGGAACAATAACCTCGTCGCCTTCGCCGATGCCCAACGCGGCGAGCGCGAGCTGCAAAGACACCGTGCCGTTCGAGGTGGCCACGCCGTAAGCGACGCCGGCTTTGTCGGCAAAACGCTGTTCGAGCGATCGGATGTAGTCGCCGGTCGAGGAAATCCAATTCGACAAAAACGCGTCCATGAGGTTGCGTAACTCGTGATGAGTTAAATCAGGCTCGGCAACCGGCAGAAAGTTGCGTTCGGCGTGGACGTCGACAGCAATTACTTTGCCGTCGAGATCAAGTACGGGAGTTACGACGCTCGACCGGTCATCATCAGATACTGATTGCGCGAAATCACCCATCTGCACCGCTGAAAGATGCGCGCCTCTCGCGACCGCCCGCCGCAAATCGGCCATGTCGGAGCGCCCAAGAAGCTTGCCGCTTGCATCAGTGACAAACACACAGTGCTGACCGTTATCGATACATTTCTCAATGCCAACCCAAAGCCCATCGGTGTCGCGACAGATATAGCCTGCCACCTCCGGCGATACCGCTGGCGCTGCTGAACTCTCGTTGGCTCTAAACGCGAAGTCACCCATCTGATTCATGAGACGCGCGCTCGTGCCATAAGATAGTTGGTGTCCAGATCCGGGTTAAACAGGACCACCGCAGTGCCATTCTGCTCCATGCGGAGCGGCACGTGCGTCAGATCGCTGAGTGCGGCTTTCACGTCAGCCTGGCGATCTTGAGGAACGTACATCAGCAGAAAACCGCCGCCGCCGGCACCGAGTAGTTTGCCACCGATGGCTCCAGCCTGCCGCGCGGTTTGATAGTATTGGTCGATCATATCGTTTGATACCGAGTCATCGAGCCGGCGCTTGATCGTCCACGCTTGGTGGAGAAGCTCGCCGAATTCGTGCATCGACCGGCGCGTGTCGAAGAGGATTTGCTCGCCCTCGTCGACCATCGCGTAAAGATTACGCAGTTCCTCCGTGCGGTCGTCAAACCGCGCGACTTTCTTTTTCTCGATCGCATCCGCCGACCTCGTGAAGCCGGTAAAGAACATCATCAGTCCACCTTCAAGCTCGGCTCGGCGACCGGCATTGATATGCAGTGGTTTGACGCGGTGTTCGCCGTTTGCTGCAAAATCGATGCGGTTCAGACCGCCATAAGCGGCCGCGATTTGATCCTGACAGCCGACCGTTTCAAGCAAGAGCTGTTGCTCAACGCGGATTGCTTCGCGTGCCAGAAACGGCTTGGAGCACAGGCGTCCAAGGTTGCCAAAATAAGCGTGCAGCAGGGACACCGTGAATGCGGAACTTGAACCAAGACCGGTTTTTGACGGCAGATCAGCGTTATAAATCACCTCGTAGCCAGCGTCTTCACTGGCAAATTGATTGAGAACACAGCGCACGACCGGATGCTTGATTTCGTTGATCGAGGCCACCTCTTCGAGCATTCCCCAAGCAATTCGATAGTTAAAATCAAAAACCGCCGGCAGGCGTCGCAGTTGCACGTAGACGTATTTATCAATCGTCGTCGACAGAACTGCGCCGGGCTCTCCACGCTCGAACCAAGCCGGGTGATCGGTTCCGCCGCCGAAAAACGATACGCGAAGCGGACTGCGAACAATAATCATTGCCGTTGTGCCTTAACTCGAAAAATACAAAGCCGTCAGTGCAGCATGTGGGCGATTTTGACCGGGACGTGCGCAACACATCGTCAGCCACCGCCGCCAGCGGCGTAAGGCTGCGCCTCACGTCGGTGTTAAAATCTACGGTGAGGTGGGGGGCGCCGCCGATCGATGTCACCAAAACTCAACTTCGAGCAGCACACCCAATTGAAGCGCCGCTCCCCGTTTAAATGCCCTTGATTTGCCATTGCACGCCCCGCGGACCTCAACAACTTTCCCGATCGCAGGCTAAGCTCATTATGACTGAAAAACGCTAACGCGTGCACGAAAATTCGTAGCATTGTTTGGCGTTGCTCTGCGATTAGGTTAAACAAATGACTTAGCCGGCGAGCCAATTCCCGGCGTTCGTTTATCCATTCGCGCTGCGTCGCTTGATCGTTACATTTGTTTAGATGTGAATTGCGGTGCGTTGCAGCAGCGTCAGTATTTGACCGTTGTGTTCGTTGGCTGGACGTATCCAGCAAGGCCCGCAATTTGCTTGGTTACCCAATAGTTAAACGCACAAATCAACTTATTAAGTCGCGCGTCGCAATTTGCTGCACAGCGTCGCGCAAGTAAACTTGGCTGGACCGCTGGAACTCGCTGGCGATTGGCACCACCGTGAATGATCGGCAAAAACACGTCGCAAATTTTTCTCGTCCCCGATCGGGTGATTTTTTTGGGTTGATCAGTCGAGAAAACTTATAGGCCGTCGCCGACCGAGAAAAAGCGCGAGCGAATTTATTGACGACAAAAGCAATTTCAACGTGCGCGGGCCTTCAGTCATGATTGGCGCGTGCCGTCAAAACGAACCATCCCTTGACGACCCGCTGGCAAACTTCAGGCAACGCCGCTCGGCTTGGAGGACGATCCTGCGGCGCCCGATGCCGCTCAACAGGTGTAGCTGTGCGGACGCGCACGCGGACACAATAGGCTTACGCCTTTGTGATTTCGGCCTATCATCAAAATGGGTAGTCGCCGCACACCTCGTCGCAAAATGAGAGCCTGGTTGATCAAGTTTTCAACGCTCGCAACATTCGCCGAGCGTTGAATTTCAAGGCAGCACACCGGCGAATTCTGCGACTAGGGGCTCCCGATGCTTCTGTCCGTCGTGCGAAACACGGCGTTTTCATTGATAAACTGCGGCTTGACAGCGCCATCGGGCGGCTGCGACGAAACGGCTCCCGATGTCGGACGGCCGCCATCACAGATGGGTTCGGCGTGGCAGCGCTCTCACGACAACAGTCGCACCACCCCGCTCACCAGAGGGTACGGCGCAACATTCGGACGCCGCACGCTGCAAATTAAGCGTATTAGCGAATTTTTTTGAATGCCTTGTCGCAAATCCGCAGCCCGCGATATAACGCCAGAAGTAGCTTAGCTCTCGCAAACGAAATTACGATCCCAAGCATGCCGCGGGAACGTCCGCCAGCAACCATCATCGCAGCGTTGAACTGGCCGAGAGCGAATTTGGACGTTTTGCTTCGACTGCGCGAAGGCCTTGAAAGGAGTATTAAGATGTACCGGTTCGACTCTTTTTCCCGGCAGTCTCAAAAATCAATCGGCGTCCGTAAAGGCCAATATAAAAAAGGGGTCTTCGTCGGACTGGTGGCGGCGATCTTAGCTGCGGGTGCCATGACAACCGGCGCCTATCCGACGTCCGCCGTTGCCGATCAGGGTGATCCCTCCGAGTACCGGCTCGATGCTCTCGACAAATTCCGTTTGAAGGTCGTCGAGTGGCGCCCGGCTCTTGACGAAGTTTTTGAATGGAAAGCCCTCAACGACGACTACACGGTTGGGCCAACGGGTTATGTTTCAATTCCACTCATCGGCGATGTGAGGGCCGGCGGCAAAAGCGCTTCCGAGCTGAGTAAAGTCATCGGCAAGGCCCTCAAGGAACGCATCGGACTCGTCGAAATGCCGATGATCTCGGTCGAGGTGAAGCAGTACCGTCCATTCTATATCACGGGGCAAGTCGAGAAGCCGGGCGAATTCGCCTATCGCCCCCGCTTGACCGTGCTGCAAGCGGTCAGCATCGCTGGCGGATTGGCACGCGACAGCAGCGGACACAAAGGCCGCGATCTGATAGCGGCCGACGGTGAAGTTCGGCTGTCGTCGATGCGCCGCCTTGCGCTGCTCGCCGAGAGGGCACGTTTGAAAGCTGACCTCGACAACGCCGCGATGATCGATTTCCCGGCAGATCTCGACCCGAAAGATGCGACGTCCACAGCTATGATGCGCCAGGAAAATGACGTGCTGACTTTGCAGCGGCAGGACCTGCAGGACAAGCTTGGCACGTTGTCGGCGCACAAAGACAATCTGTCCAAGGAAATGGATCTTCTGGAACGCCAGATCAAAGTCCAGGAATCAGAAAAAGAACTGGCTCAGGCCGAACTCGATCAAGTCGAAGCACTTTCCAATAAGCAGCTGACAACCGCTCAGCGGCGTTTGACGGCTCAGCGCAACGTGTTTCAACTCGAGGCCGACCGGTTGCGGCAGGAAGGTGCGCGCCAACGGTTGCTGCAAAGCCTGTATGAAGCCAATGCCGCCATCGATGAAATGCAGAATGGCCGCCGGAGCAAGCTGATCGTCGACATCCGCCGGTCGCAGATGGAGCTTGATGAAGTGACGCAAAAACTCGTCACTGCGCAAATGATTCAGGTCGATGCCGAACAGACGTCCGGCGCCGCTCTACTGCTTGCTAGCCGTAAAGGTCAGATCGATGCCCGCTACGTGATCGTGCGCAACGATGGCGGACGGATGCAGCAGTTCGACGCGATGGAGACATCGGTTGTTGAACCAGGCGATACGATCAAGGTCGAGATTGAATCGTCGGTGAGCAATCTGCTGACCGCCGGCGCGCTTCGGACGACGACGGGCGGTCAACTGTTGCCTGTATCCGGCACGAGCGAGAGCTTCTCGCCATCCATGGTGCCGCCCGTCAACTTTCCTGCGCCAACGCAGATGAGAAAGCCCGACGTGGACGAGCAGCCGCTGATGCAGAAGAGCGACGCAACTGGCAAACCGTTCGGCGGGCTTTTGGCGCCGGCGAGCGCTCAGCAGTCGTTCGCGGGAGACGCCGGAGTAAACGCCACCGCGCGTCCATAGTCTAAACTGCGAGCATTTGGCGACAACGAACGGGGCTGGCTTTCAAGTCGGCCCCGTTCGCATTTTAAGCCGCATTGGTAGCACCCGATACGCCTCCGGCAGGCATGAGAACCCGAATTGGCGAGCTCAGCGCGTCGTGCTCGACGGCTGAAATCGCAGGCATTGATTGGCACGACGCCGGGAGATGCGTTAGGTCAGGGCGTGCGACCTCGATCGATCCCGGTCGCCAAGCGGAGGTCCTCATGCGCGCCTACCATCTGAACACCGGTTTTGACATTGCCAACCTCAAGCTGGTCGATGTCCCGGCGCCGCGCCCGGCTGCCGGTCAAGTCCTCATCAAGATGAAAACATGGTCGCTGAACTATCGCGACCTGCTGGTCGTGCGCGGCATCTATGCGCCAAAACTAAAGTTTCCGTTTCAAATGATCTCCGACGGAGTCGGCGAAGTTATTGCCGTTGGCGCCGGTGTGACCCGAGTCAACATCGGGGACCGAGTGTCGGGCGCCTTCATGCAAGCCTGGATCGACGGCCCACCGAGCGACGGCAAAAATCATAGTGCATTGGGCGGCGACATCGCAGGTCTAGCGGCAGAATTTGTGGTGCTCGATGCCGAAGGCTGTGTGCACGTTCCAGCTCATTTAACTGACGAAGAAGCCGCGACTCTGCCGTGCGCGGCGCTGACGGCCTGGAACGCACTTGTGACGACTGGTCATCTGAAGGCCGGCGACACCGTGTTGACGCAGGGTACGGGCGGCGTGTCGCTGTTCGCTCTACAGTTCGCGAAAATGCATGGCGCTCGGGTGATTTCAACGTCTAGCAGCGACGAGAAACTCGAGCGCATGCGTGCACTCGGCGCGTCGGACACCATCAACTACAAGTCCACCGCCAATTGGTCGAAGCGCGTTCTCGAACTGACCGACGGCGTTGGCGTCGATCATATCGTGGAAGTCGGCGGGGCAGGAACGCTCGGCCAATCGGTCGCTTGCGTGAGAACAGGTGGGCGCATCAGCCTCATCGGCGTTCTGACAGGGGGCGAATTCAATCCAATTCCGATCTTGATGAAGAGCATCGCTCTGCAGGGGATTTTTGTCGGCAGCCGAGCCATGTTTGACGATATGAACCGCGCCATTTCTTTGCATCAGATGCGACCCGTGGTCGATCGGGTGTTCCCCTTCAGCGAGTTTCCGCAAGCGCTTCGCCACATGGAAAGCGGCGCTCACTTCGGTAAGATCGTGCTCAAAGCTTAGCGCCGCTGCGGCTTACTGCTGTTTTTTGTGATCGATTCTGCTCAGTCGAGCCCGAGCGCCATCATGTCCCATTCGCCATTGCCAGTTCCACCACCGATCCTGGCGCGCGCCGGGCATCTGCTGGACCAATACGATCTGCTGCTGTGCGACGTGTGGGGCGTGGTGCATAATGGCGTGACTGCATTCGCGGGTGCCTGCGCGGCGCTGCAAAAATTTCGCGCGGCCGGCGGTACGGTGATCTTGGTCTCGAATGCGCCGGTTCCAAAGGCTCGTGTCGCGGCCATGTTGGCCAGCCGTCATGTGCCCGAGGACGCCTGGGACGACATCGTCTCATCGGGCGACATTGCGCTGGTGCACATCGCTGAGCGCGGGTTTACGAAACTATACTGCATCGGTCCGCAGGATCGCGACCAGGCGTTATTTGGCGCGCTGAACGCAAAGTCTGTCGGCCTGGACGACGCCGATGCCATCATCTGCACGGGCCTGACCGACGATCGCCACGAAGTCCCGCAAGACTATGCCCCCGTGCTCAAGCAAGCTTTGCGCAGACGCGTGCCGTTCGTTTGCGCCAACCCCGACCTCGTGGTCGATGTCGGCGGTACCTTGCTGTACTGCGCCGGTGCGATCGGCGACCTTTACGCATCGATGGGCGGCGAGGTCTACTGGGCGGGGAAACCCTATCTCAGCGCCTATGAAACCGCGCACATGCGCGCTGAAGCTCTGCGCAACGGCAATGTTGCCAAGGCCCGTACACTGGTCATCGGCGACGCCATCCGAACCGATCTCAAGGGTGCTGAAAATTTCGGCTGCGATGCGCTATTCGTTGCATCCGGCATTCATCGCCACGACGCCATGGAGGGTGACACGCTCTCGCTTGAAAAGCTGACGGCACTGTTCCCCGCCGGCACTCCAAGCGCGGTTGGCGCGATGGTCGAACTCGTCTGGTAGGCGATATCCTAATTCTGCGGCGTTGATGGCGGCGGCGGCTCGTTTTTCGGGCGTTTTGGATTTGGACCATCCGAGAAACTGTTGAAGACGACATCAGGCGACGTCGTGTTGTGCTGCGACGGCGAAAGGCGCCCCATCCAGACGTCAGTTGCCTTCGCGGCATCGAACTTCATGATGTTCTCTTCCCGCCATCCTTTAGCGCCACGCTCGCGCACGGCGACGCGGGAAACATCATTGTTGAATTCGGTCACATACATCGAGCGCAGCATGGCGAATGGACCACCATCGATCGACCGATCGAAGGCGACGTCGAGCGCTAACCGATTAGCGTCTACACTCGCCATGCGAAGCGTCGCCGATCCGCCCTTTTCAAACGTCATTGTGAAGGTGCGCGTTTTTGGATCGAAGGCCACCTCCTTGAACTTCACCAATGGGCGGCCATCGACTTCCACCGGGCCGACGAGAAACGACGAACCGTAGCCGGTATTGCGCATGCTCGGCGGAGTCATTGGGCGCGGTCGCCAATAGCCATCCTGCGGATAGAGAACGAGCACTTCTTCAGCGCCGTCCGATCGCAGCACCCAGACTTGCAGAAGGTGCAGGCCCTTCTCAACCCGATCACCAATGCGCACGGTGGCGGTCGACGGCCGCCAGAACGCCGGGAATGCGTAGCCGACAACCCAAAGGTCGGTCTGTTCATACAGCGTTACTTTGCGTGGCTGACCAGGCGCGACATAAGATGGATCGGCGGTCATATCGCACGCGGTCCAGTCGGCTTCGTAGTTGGTCCGCAAACCGTCTGAAAGATAGACAGGATGCGCCGCTTCAATTCGAAAAGAGCGCACGTCCTTGTTGGCGAATGACAGCGCCACATTGTCGTTTTCGGCGCACAAGATCGGCTCGCTCTCGTTCTTGACATCGACGGCGAGGCCGTCGAGCGACGCGGCCATGGCAATTGGACGGTCCACCGCGCATCCCAGTGCCAAAACGATTGCGAGGCTGGCTGACAAACAAAAGCGCATGGACGTCTCCGAAATGATCGTCGGTTCGTAACGATGTTAAGCGAAGCTTTGGCGGCGGGCATAGACGTCGCCAGAGTTTGCAGCATGCGGCAAATTGATGAGATGCGACGCCATGGCGTCGCTGGACAGCCAAGTTGTGAAAGACAAGTTTTGCGTCTCACCCATGGCAATATTGAAGTGATAGTCGCCGAGCACCGCCAGACGATCCATGCAGTTAAGCGCCACGTGCCGCGAGATGGTGGTGAATTCGAACGAGAGTGCCGCAACCGCGGAATTCAGACCGTTGAGGACGGTATCCTCAAATCCTTCAACATCGATTTTCAAGAACGCGGGCTCGCCATGACGAGCGATCACCTGATCGAGCGTCACGACTGGAACCGTTATCGCGCGATCCCACGATTGCTCCAGCCATCCCTCTTTGCCGCGAGCATCATCCACGAACGCGTTCGACAAGGTCGAGACCGTTGGATTGGCAGAATTGACACGCATGGTCATCCGGCCTGTTTCGGCGGCTGCGGCCTCGGCGACCAGAATGACGTCGCGATCGCGACCGTGGATCAAGCGCAATGTTCGATAGAGCAGAGGTTGCGGCTCGAAAGCAATGACGCGAGCGCCGAGCCGACGAAACGATGACACGCGATCGCCAACGTGGGCGCCGACATCGAAAACGAGTGCGCCCGGACGGACGAACGGCCGATACAGTTCGTCCATGGCTGCTTTCGGCGCTTCACACCCTTGATAAAGGCGCAGTGAGCGAAAGACCGCTTGGAGTTCGCACGACGCCATTTCTCAATGCCCCGCCGGCACTTTTGAGTGCGTCGTGACTGCGATCTCCGGCGGTGGTGAAAAGTCTTCCGGAATGGCTGCAAGCCCGAGCTTTTGCATCAAGGCGCCAAGTGCCGGATCAGCGGTCACGACGGCGAACGGTATGGCGAGGATATATCCAGCGGTCAGCGGCAGGCTCCAAATCAGGGTGATCGGCGACACATACAGCAAGGTGCCACAGACGACGGCACCGAAAAGGAGCTGAGGCCACAGCGCGGCACTGGCTTCATGCCACGACAGGCCAACAGCATCGCGTTGTTGACCGCTCCACACGATTGATTTTCCAAACAGCAGACCGACCATGAACAGTGACGTGCGGATGGTCGTCACAGCGCCTTGCAAAAATGAAAAAATGATTTCGACGATGGCGCTCACTCCAAACCGTAACGGTCCGCCAAAGCGTTTGACTTCGCCGGGCGTCAACACGGCGTCGAGGAGGCCGGCAAGCTTCGGACTGAGATACATCATCAGAAACGTGATGTAGAAGGCCTGCAACGAGGCCACCGGAAAATCTTCGATGCCGCGCGCCTCCAGCGCCGCAAACGGCAGCACGCCGATCATCAAGGTCCACGCTGGTATACCGACAAACATCAAAATCGCCCATAACAGCTGAAATCGGCTGACCGGTCGCAATCCCGGCAATCCGAGGAGTTTGATGTACTGCATGTTGCCCTGACACCAGCGCACATCGCGACGAATGAATTCAAGCGCATCGGGCGGATTATCTTCATACGACCCGCCTTCGATCGGCATCACGCGGACTTCGTAGCCAGCGCGCCGCATCAGCGTCGCCTCGACCTGGTCATGCGACAGCACATGACCGCCAAGAGGCGGCGCACCCGGTAGAATTGGAAGATCGCAACTGTCGGCAAATGGCTGAATTCGAACGACGGCGTTGTGCCCCCAAAACGGTCCACAATCACCGACCCACCAAGCCTGTCCCATGGTGTAGGCGCGCATTCCGTGACGCATGCCAAACTGAAAAATGCGGGCAAATGCCGACGACGACGGCGAGCCGACGACGAGGCTTTGCAGAATGCCGATTTTGGGATGCGCCTGCATGATGCGCAAGAGCTCGACGATCGCTGATCCGGTCATGAGGCTGTCGGCATCCAGCGGCAGCATCACGTCATGCTGATGACCCCAGCGCACGCAAAAATCGCGGACGTTGCCGGCCTTGAAGCCCGCATTATCATGCCTGCGGCGATACACGATTCGATCTCGATCATGGTCTTTCGCCTGCCATGCAGCGATCGCCGCCTGCTCGGCGGTGGCAATATCGGCCCGATCGGTGTCGCTCAAGACATAATAGCTGAATTGGCCGCCCTCGCCCGTAGCATCGAGGCTGGCCTTCACGGTCTTGAGGCGCAGTATGGCGCGCGCGGGATCTTCGTTGCGCAGCGTCATCAAAATGGCGGTTGAGAGCCCGATAGGATCGGTCACGGTCCGCGCGCCGAGATATGGTGCTACTTCGCCGAGCCCGTTGGTTCGGACGTGCAGCATCGTCAAACCGATGACCGCATTCCAGAAGCCGACAACCGTCCACGGCGTTCCAAGAACGACACAGACAAACAGCACACCGTCGAGCAGCGACCATCCGCCAGCGGCTAAGATCGAGGCCGCCCAGGCAAGAAGCGCGATCCAAGTTGCGAGGTTCAAGGCTAGAACGAGCATCCGTCTGCGGCCGAGCGTGGTGTTTGCCTGAAGCCCGGCGGGTGTCGTAAGGGAAGTTGGACGCAGACGTGTCGCATGAACCACGGCCGTATTCGACGTTTCCAGATCTGCAACCATGGTCGGACGAGTTAACCCTTAATGACCGATCAGAGCGACATCGCCCGATCTTCTGATGCACCGGCCGCGCGGCGTAGCCAAGGCCAGATCGTGGTGGCTCGGGCCCTGTGGTACATCAAGCCCGGCGTTGCTGAACTGCGCACCGAACGGCTGATGCCGCCGCGTCCCGGCGAAGCGCGTATTCAAACCCGCTATAGCGCCATTAGTCGTGGCACTGAACGCCTCGTGGCGAACGGCGAAGTGCCGCAAAGTGAATGGCCACGCATGCGCGCGCCGTTGCAGGCGGGCGATCTCCCCTTTCCGGTCAAATACGGTTATTCGGCGACCGGTATTGTGACCGCTGGCGCCGACGCCCTGCTTGGCCAGCGGGTGTTCGTACTGCACCCGCATCAAGACCATTTTCATGCCCCTGACAGCATGCTGGTGGCGATCCCAGAGGCGATCCCTGACAAGCGGGCAACGCTCGCCGCCAATATGGAAACCGCGCTCAACGCCCACTGGGATGCCGGCACCGGCCCCGCTGACCGCGTCCTCGTCATCGGCGCCGGAATCGTCGGACTGCTGATTGCACGCCTCGCCAAACGCATCTCGGGCGACGAAGTCACCATCGTTGACATCGATGCCAGCCGGGCATTACTCGCGGCCCAACTCGGTTTGCGCTTCGCCAGCCCGGCCAACGCACCGAAAGACCAGGCGATTGTATTTCATACCAGCGCCACCGGTGCCGGATTGGAAACGGCGATCGAAGCTGCAGCGTTCGAGGCCCGCATCGTCGATTTGAGTTGGTACGGCATCCGCCCAGTTACCATCCGGCTTGGCGGCGCGTTTCACAGCCGGCGCCTGCAACTGTTATCGTCCCAGGTCGGCCACGTCGCGCCGAGCCGCCGAGCCCACACCACGCACCACGACCGGTTGGTTAAGGCACTCGCCCTGCTTGATGACCCAGCGCTCGACGCTCTCGTTTCCGACGAAATTGCCTTTGATGATCTGCCGGACGCGCTGGCACAAATTTGGTCTGGCGCCAGCGGACCGTTACCGCCAGTCATTCGTTATACGTGAGCAATTCCGACGGCCCCTGACAGGACATGCCCAAATGTTTTCCGTTGAAGTTCGCGACCGCATCATGATCGCACACTCCCTTCCCGACGCATTTTTTGGCCCAGCACAGAACATGCACGGCGCCACATTCGTCGTTGATGTCGCGTTCTACCGGACCGAACTGACACGGCACAACGTCGTCGTCGACATCGGTGCCGCTTTGGACGTGCTGGCGAAGACGCTCAAGCCGCTAAACTATCAAAATCTCGACGCTCTGCCGCAATTTCAAAGCGTGCTGACCACGACAGAATTTCTCTGCAAATACATCTTCGATCAAATGGCGACAGCCTCCCGTTCGGGAGCGCTCGGAGATGATGGCGCAGGGCTCGACAAAATCCGCGTCACGTTGTCGGAAACCGATCTGGCCCGCGCCTCCTATGAGGGGTCGGCCCGTGGCTGAAGCCGTATTCGCAATTCCCGGCGATCTTCGCAGTCCGACGGGCGGCTATGCTTATGATCGCCGGGTCATCGACCTTCTGCCGGCGTTTGGCGTCAATGTTCATCACGTGGCGCTTCCGGCGTCGTTTCCGACACCGAGCAACGGCGATCTGAAGGAAACGCAAAAACTGTTGGCAGGCGGCCGCAATGGAGTGCCGTTACTCGTCGATGGGCTCGCCTTCGGTGCCTTCCCCAAGTCATTGCTCGACACCATCGATGGGCGCGTGATCGCGCTGGTGCACCATCCGCTGTTTCTCGAAACCGGGTTGCAACATGCCCGTAAGGTTGAGTTGAAAGCGAACGAACAAGTGGCGCTCGCGCGCGCCGATCATGTCATCGTGACGAGTCGCACTACGGCGCGCATTCTGATTGAACACATGGCCCTGACCCACGACAAATTGACAGTCGCAGAGCCTGGCACTGATCCCGCCAGCCGCGCGACGGGAACCGGATCGCCGCTGACCATTTTGGCCGTCGGCGCGGTATTGCCGCGTAAAGGCTACGATTTGCTCGTCGAAGCTTTGGCACCCCTCGTCGATCTCGATTGGCGGCTGACGATCGCCGGCGCCCTCGACCGGCATCCCGCCGCCGTCGAAGCGTTGCAAGCGGCCATCGATGCGCATGATTTACAGCATCGGGTGACGCTGGCCGGCAAAGTCGTACCAGCGACTCTCGAACGCTTCTATGAGAGCGCCGACCTGTTTGTGTCATCATCACTATTTGAGGGCTACGGCATGGTGCTCGCCGAAGCGATGGCACGTGGACTGCCAATCGTCACCGCCACGGGAGGGGCTGCTAGCGATACCGCTGGCAAGGCCGCAGCTCTGCACGTCGAGAGTGGCAATGTCGCTGAACTGACCGTGGCGTTACGCCGGGCGCTGACCGACAAAAAGCTCCGAGATTCACTCGCCGACGCGGCCTGGGAAGCCGGCCGGACATTGCCGACGTGGCAAGAAACGGCGCGACGCGTTGCAGCGGTCATTCTAGGTTTGCGGCCATGAACGACTTTTCGCCGGATTGGTTGAAGCTACGGGAATCAGCTGATGTTCGCGCCCGCAATCGCGACGTGGCTGATGTCGTCTCGGCACGCTTTGCACTGCGTGATCAAGCCAGTGTCGTCGACCTTGGCTGTGGCACGGGCTCCAATCTTCGCGCGACAGCACAGCTGCTGCCCGCCCGCCAATCCTGGACATTGGTCGATCATGATCGTGCGTTGCTGGCCGCCGCCCAGCGTGAATTGACAGCGTGGGCTGATCGCGCCGAACTGGTTGACCCGGCGGAGACACAGACTGCGGGCGTTGGTTACCTGCCTCACGCACTTGAACTGAGCAAAGGCTCGCTTGCTATCGCTGTCCGGTTTCGCGAGCTTGATCTGGCGCGAGAGCTCGAATCTGCCTTGAGCGAGCCAGTGGATTTGGTCACGGCGTCGGCACTGTTCGATCTGGTCTCCGAAGACTTCATTCGCGCGGTGGCCCGCTCCGTCACCAAAGCTGGTGCGACTTTCTACACGGTCATGACGTGTAATGGCGTACAGCGGTGGTCGCCGCATCGCCCCGCCGACAACCAGATTCAGAGCGCGTTCCAGCAACACCAAATGGGCGATAAGGGCTTTGGGCCAGCGGCTGGCCCGCTCGCTGCGTCAATTCTGGCCGAAGAGTTCCGCCTTAGCGGATATCTGATTACGGAAGGCGAAAGCCCATGGCGTCTTGGCAGAAACGACCGAATGCTCATCGATGAGATGGTGCGCGGTCATGCCATGGCGGCGTCAGAAACTGGCCTCGTCGACGCAAAAACCATAGAGAATTGGGTCAAAGTTCAACGCACCGCCGCCGAAACCGGGCATTTGGACGTCTGCGCCGTACCGACGGCTGCCGTGCGCTTTTAGAAACGCTGCGCACGGCATCATTGGTCGCCTGCCAACTCTCAAACGATTTTCTTGGGCAGCATCCGTTCGACAATGCGATCCTTGCGCACGAAACGATGGTAGATCGCCGCGCCAATGTGCAGGGCAATAAGCGCCAGCAGTGCAAACGCCATAAGTTCGTGGACCTCGAACACTTGCTCGGCGAATTTCTCATCTTTGGCCGTCACAACCGGCAGCGGAATGCCGAACGGGCTCAGCGCGCCGTAGTACGACGTACCGAGGTAGCCGGCGACGGGAATGGCGATCAGCAGCAGATACATGAGCCAGTGCGTCAGATGACTAACCCCGATCAACGCCGGCGGAAGCGAGCGGTCCGACGGCGGCGCGCCTTTTGTGAGACGGTAAATCAATCGCGCCGTGATCAATAGTAGGACGATAACGCCGATGGTTTTGTGCGCATCGTAAAGAAAACCTGTCGTCGCGTCCCACAAGCCGACCTTTGTTTCGCCCGCCTCATTGACGTACTCCATGGCGCTGCCGCGATAGGTCATGTAGAGGCCGATAGGGAACTGCGCCAAAAGCAGTAGAACCGTCGTCCAGTGAAATTTCCGAGCTGTAGACGTATAGACGGGGACGTCATGGTCACGATCGCTGGCCATTGGCACTTATCCTTTCCATGTTCGACGAAGATCACAATCGAACAACACATCACCCTCGTCAAGAATATGAACGTGCGTCACCGGCCGATAGGCTTCCGTCAGTTCCGAGATCGGCTTCAATGACAGCCCGTTGATGCCCGAGCCGAGGATAACAGGGGCAACAAGGACGTGCAGCCGGTCGACGGCGCCGGCATCGATAAATTTTGACACCGTTGACGCACCGCCTTCGACAAGTATTTTTTTTAGGCCCATTTGAAATAAGGCCGAAACAATGTCGCCCGGCGCTATGTCGTCGCCATGACGATCGAGCACGAGTGCTTCGGCGCCATCGGGTGTCGCTCCTGGACTGGTCCTCACGACGATGCAGCGCGCATCGCCGGACGATAAGCAGCGCGCATGTGCAGGCAAACGCCGATTGGGGTCAATCACAACTCGGACCGGATGACGGCCTTCAACGCGGCGGACAGTCAAGAGCGGGTCATCGGCGGCAATCGTACCGATGCCGACGACGACTGCGTCGACATGGGCGCGCAGCCGGTGAAGATGATCGAGGGCGCCGCTGCCATTGATCCACCGCGATGCGCCAGTAGGGGTGGCAATACGGCCATCGAGTGATTGTCCGAGCTGCGCCACAACAAAAGAGCGGTCGGGTGATGCATCCCGGATCGGCGCGAAAATGGTGTCCAGCGCCGCTGGCGGCGTGACGCGGAGCACGGCCTCTCGTCGCTCCGAATGAATGACTGCGGCTTCATTGATCGGCGACGGCATGCGCGGTCCGATATGCTTGAAGTTTATTGATGCAGCAGCCATAACCGCGTCGATTGATCTTAGTTTCAAGAGCCATTTGCCGCCCACAGCAAGACAGGTTCCAATGTCTGCAACTGATAGTCGGTTCGCCGGGCTGGAACAAGGCAACAGCCGCGCCGGCGCGGGGTCGACGCGAGGCCGCGAAATTAGTTCCGCCTTCGCCTTGCTCTTTATTGGCTGGATCATCCTGGCTTGGCCATGGCTATCAGGGCATGTGAGCATACCGTGGGACGCAAAAGCGCATTTTCTGCCACAGCTACAATTCTTGGCCGCGGCCTTCGCCAGCGGCGACAGCCCATTTTGGGCACCGTTCGTGTTTTCCGGTCATCCGCAGATCGCCGATCCGCAATCGCTCATTTTCTCGCCGCCATTCGTCGTTCTGGCCTATCTGGATAAAACACCAACATCGTACGCCGCCGACCTGACGGTGTTTACGCTGCTACTCCTCAGCGCCGCCGCCATGCTGCGCTGGCTCATCGACAAGGATTTGCAACCGGTCGCAGCGGTGTTCGCCGCTCTGAGCTTCATATTCGGAGCTGCGATGGCATGGCGCATTCAGCACATCGGCCAAGTGATGAGCCTCGCGTACCTGCCGATTGTTTTGCTGATGCTCGATCGAGCACTCATCCGCCGCTCCGTTTACTACGCCATTGGTGCCGGCATTGCGGCGGCATGTCTGGTGCTCGGGCGTGATCAGGTCGCGCTGCTGTCTGTCTATTTCCTCATCGCTTATGTCGTGAACCACTGGCTGCTTTCTCGCGATGCCAAAGCCGAATTCGCGGCAACGCTCAAGCCGCTCGCCATCGCGACGTTCACCGGCGCATGTCTCATCGCCATTCCATTGATGCTGACAATTCTGGTGGCAGCCGACAGCAATCGACCATCGATCGATGTTGTGGCCGCTGGACGAGGGTCACTTCATCCGGCACATGGCTTGACGCTTTTCGCACCCAACGTGTTCGGTTCGTCCGGCGAAATGGTGCGCTATTGGGGGCCGCCGAGTTTGTCGTGGAGCGGCACCGGCTTGTATCTCGCCCAAAACATGGGCCAGCTTTACATCGGCGCGTTACCGGCACTGCTGCTTGTCTTGGGAGCAGTTTCGGGTCGCATCTGGCGGCGCGATTGCCTGATATATTCTGCCGCCCTCGTCGCCGCGACGCTGTTCGCGCTAGGCTGGTATACGCCGGTCTTCCAAATGTTTCATGCACTTATCCCGGGCATCGATCTTTATCGCCGCCCGGCAGATGCGGTTTTTCTCATGGGCTTTTTGGCGAGTGTGCTGGCCGGGCTGATGCTCGACAAAGTGCTGCGCAACGATAGCGAAACGGTGATCGTTTCGCGCGGGGCTGTCATCGCGACGGTCAGCATCATCTTCATATTGTTTTCGACGATGATCGCACTTGCGCTGCGCTTTGATAGGCTTTCCGTCGCTTGGCCGGCCATCGTCGTTCCAGTGGGGCTGTTTGCCGCCGCAGCCTTGGTGCTCGCGACGGCAATGCGTTTTGCCCGTGATCAAGCGTATTATGTCGTGCCGCTGATCGTTGCCCTGCTGGTTGGTGACCTGGCTTGGTCGAACCGGCCCGGCGGAGCGACGGGTCTACCGCCGAACCTCTATAGCATCCTCGATACTGCGAGCACTGACGACACCATCGTCGCGCTGAAGCAATTGACCCGGAATAGCGCGACGGAAACCCGTCGTGACCGCGTCGAGATCGTCGGCTTCGGTTTCATTTGGCCAAACGCCAGCTTAACGCATCGGCTCGAAAATACGCTCGGTTACAATCCGTTGCGGCTTGGTGCCTACACCCGGGCGACAGGCGCTGGTGACCACGTGGGACTGCCGAGCCAAAAGAATTTTTCGCCGCTCTTTCCGTCCTACAGATCGCAGCTCGCCGATCTTCTTGGGCTGCGTTACATCGCGACAAGCGTGCCGGTTGAAACGATAGACAAAAAACTAAAACCCGGCGATCTCAATCTGGTCGCCAAGACATCGCGCGGATACATTTATGAAAACAGCCGAGCGATGCCGCGTGTCGTCTTCGCCACATCGGCGCACAGGGCCGACTTTGAAGCGATCACCACATCTGGGCAGTGGCCGAACGTCGATCTCTCGAATGAAGTGCTGTTGGCGGACGCCGCGCCGCACGGCCGCCGCGCTGCGGGTGTGGCTCGGATCGTTAGCTACGCGAACACCCGAATCGTTTTGGAAGCCGACAGCCCTGAGGGCGGATGGCTGGTGCTCCACGATGTTTGGCAGCCGTGGTGGTTTGCCGCCATCGATGGTGACGAGACGCGCCTCCAGCGCGCCAACGTGCTTTTTCGAGCTGTTGCGGTGCCACCGGGTCGCCATACCGTTACGATGACATTTGAGCCCCTGCGTGGTGCCTTGCAGCAGGTTTTTGGCAGTAAATAGCCGGGCCGCGCGAATGCTTCGCAGCTTGTAAGCCGCTGGCAATCGGGCAAAACCGGCGGCGACGTTCGAACTGATGAGAAAAATCTGGCGGCCATGCTGATGAATACGCCGACGCACATACCGCCAGCCGCCGGCGACTTGACCCTGCTGCAAATCTATCAGCGGTCGCTGGCCCTGTTGTCATCGGAAAAGTATCTGGCGATCACACTCGCCGCCGCTGGCGTTTTCATCGCCGGTGTGCAGCTCGCCGAACCAATCCTTTTTGGTCGTGTGATCGACGCGCTGACCAAAGGTGACGACCCGTCCTGGTTGATCGGTGTTTGGGCGGCGCTCGGATTGTTCGGCATCCTAGCAGGTGTTGTGGTCGCCGTTTATGCCGATCGCCTCGCTCACCGGCAAAAACTTCGACACATGGCGCAAGTTTTCGAGGGAGCGATCGCGCTACCGCAGAACTATCACGCCGAGCGCGGATCAGGCTCGGTCATCCGCACGATACTTTCAGGCAGCAGTTCATTGTTCTGGCTTTGGCTCGGAGCCATGCGCGATCAACTGACCGCACTGGTTGGAATTGTTTTGATGATCCCAACGGCATTGACGATGAATGTCCATATGGCCCAAATCCTGTTGTCGTTGGCGGCTGCCTACACCTTGATGAATGTTATCGTGATGCAGAAAACGTCCGCAGGCCAAGCTGCGGTCGAGGGCTACGAAGCAGCGCTGTCCGGTCGCGTTGTCGATGTGATCGGCAATGTCAGCGTGGTGCAGAGTTATGGGCGCATCCACGCTGAGTCTCGGGCGTTGCGCGAATTGATGCAAAAGCTGCTCACTGCGCAGTTTCCGGTCCTGACGTGGTGGGGCGTCCTCGCCGTGCTGCAACGCGCGGCGGCGACACTGACGATGGTCGTCATATTGATCGCTGGTTCTATATTGAAGCAGCGTGGCGAGCTCACGGTCGGCGAGATCGTCAGTTTCGTCGCCTTTGCAACGCTGCTGATCGGCAAGCTCGATCAATTGTCGGGCTTTGCCGTTCGTATTCACCAGCAGGCGCCGACGTTGCGAAGTTTGTTCGCGCTCACCGATGAGCTAGCGACCGTGGTGGACCATGCCAACGCGCGCCCGCTACCGGCCATTGTCGGCAATGTCCATTTTTCAAATGTCAGCTACCGCTATGGCTCCGGCCCGCAGGGTGTGTTCGACATTTCATTTGAAACGAAACCTGGCGAGACGATCGCATTGGTGGGACCAACGGGCTCAGGAAAGTCGACGACGATTGCCTTGCTGCAAAGATTTCGCTCACCGGATCGGGGCACCATTCAAATCGATGGTCACGACTTGGCGGATGTCACGTTGCTGTCGCTCCGAGCCTCGATCGCGGTGGTGTTTCAGGACGCGGGATTATTCAATCGCTCGATCGCTGAAAACATCCGTATCGGCCGACCGGATGCAACCGACGCTGACGTCGAACTGGCCGCCAGGCGCGCCGAAGCCCACGATTTCATCACACTCAAACCCGATGGCTATCATTTCGTTATCGGCGAGCGCGGCGCATCGTTGTCTGGCGGCGAGCGCCAGCGCATCGCGATTGCGCGGGCTATTTTGAAAAATGCCCCGGTGCTTATTCTAGACGAAGCCACGAGCGCACTCGACGCGGAAACTGAAGCGAAAATTAAACGAGCGCTCGACAAGCTTCGCCAAGGGCGCACCACTTTTATTATCGCGCACCGGCTATCGACGGTCGCCAATGCCGATCAGATCCTGGTTCTCGATCAGGGTCGCATTGTCGAGCGCGGCACGTTTGCAACGCTCGCCGAGGGCGACGGACTTTTCGCCCGCCTCGTTGCCGAGGGTGGGTTTACCGTGCCGAAGACGACCGAGCAGGCCGACGCCAAAGCGCAATTGGATATGATGCCGTCAAGTTGACCTGGAGGCGAAGTGCCCCGAACGGCCCGCCGCCGTCTCGAAAGACTAAATTTTGTGAGCCATGCGGGCGCGCTTGGTGTCCAGATAGCGCCTGTTGAATTTGTTCGGTGGGATAACGATAGGAACGCGCTCGACGATGCGAATACCCAGAGCTTTGAGCGCATGCTCTTTAGCCGGGTTGTTCGACAGCAGTTTGATGTCATTCATGCCAAGATCAATCAACACGCGCGCTGCCAAGCGATAGTCGCGACTATCAATCGGGGCGCCAACACCGATGTTGGCTTCGATCGTATCCAATCCTTCATCCTGAAGGGCATACGCTTGAATCTTTTTGAACAGGCCTATGCCACGTCCCTCATGATATGGAACGTAGATGATGGCGCCGAGCGGCTCATGCGTAATAACCTTCAATGCAGCCTGGAGTTGCTGATAGCAGTCACAGCGCAGTGAATGAAAAATGTCTCCCGTCACGCAGCCCGAGTGAACGCGGACGACAGGCACAGTTCCAGGTTCAGCGCCGGGGCCGCGATGGATCAGCACCATGATCTGCTCTTCGTCGCTGTCACCCTGAAAGGCATGCGCCTCGAGCACGAGTTCGCGACCTTGGAATTCGATCGGCAGAACCGTTTCCACGGCCCAATCGGTTGGTATCTTTATCGACTTCAATGCGTTCGATTTCATGGTTTCCTCGGAGTGACGTGTCGGCAGCAAAGCCGTCACTTATGCTTCGCCGGCCTCGTGATCGCCGGGTACGGCAACAGCCGCATTCTACTCCGATATGGTGGATGTTTGATCACAACCCGCTTGCCTAATAGTCAGCCCACGGCCTAGCAGATCACCAATACTTCGGAAATAGGACACCTTAAAGGCCCAGCCGCCATACCGGCTCATTAATGACCACGCCGAGCGCCAGACTTGGTATTTGGACATGGTGTTTGCAAGTCTAACGTTCATGTCTCAAGATTGATCCCTGACATGATCGCTAAGACCAATATATGCAATCCAGACGAATAACGACGCTGGGCGCAGCCGAGTGAATGGCCGGTTCGACGGAATTCTGCGCATGGATAATTTTACCGCACTCAGCGTCGTGGCAATTCTTGCATTCGCCCTAGCGGCGGCCGGCATCGCACTGGCCATACCGTGGCTACGCGCCTTTGGCGCGATCGCGGACGAAAACGATCGGACGATGCACGAAGGGCGCATTCCTAAAGGTGGCGGAGCACCGCTGTTAATCGCGGCTATCATAGCAATAGCTGTCATTGGCTTGCCTCTCGATCCCGTGCTGATGACCTGCCTTGCAAGCCTTGCCGCACTGTCGCTCATCAACGATCGCCGATCGGTCCCATTCCCAATCCGATTGCTGGCGCATCTCACAGCCGCGAGCGCGATCGCCGTCTCGCTGCCGGGCGATGTTACCGCGCTGCAAGGAACGGTACCCCAGTGGATGGATCGCGCGGTGATCATCATCGCCCTTGCGTGGATGATGAACCTCTACAATTTCATGGATGGCATCAACGGCATCGCCGGCGCCGAGACGGTAGCAATCAGCATCGGTTATCTCGCCATCGTTGGCGCGTCGCCGTCCGGTGCGAGCCATGCCCCCGTCGCCGCAGCGGTCATCGGCGCTACGGTGGGATTTCTGATTTGGAACTTGCGGCCCGTTGCCCGGGTCTTTCTCGGCGATGCCGGTAGCGTGCCGCTCGGCTTACTGATGGGCGTGTTGATGCTCGATCTTGCGGGTCGCGGATACTGGGCGGCCGCACTGATTTTGCCCGCGACGTTTGTCGCCGATGCCAGCTTGACCCTGCTGCAGCGCATGGCGGCGGGTGAGAAGTTTTGGCACGCGCACAAGTCGCACCACTATCAACGAGCCGCCCAACGCCTCGGCGCTCATCTCCCGGTGGTTGGCATGATGACGTGCGCCAACAGCATTCTAATCGTGCTTGCGTTGTGGAGTATTACGGCGCCTTGGCCGGCGCTGGCTGGAGCTATCGCGACGGTCGCCCTGCTGTTTTGGGCACTAGGCCGAGCCGGGCGATTTCTATCTTCGGACAGCGGTCCATGACCACCGTCAACCCGGCTGCGCGTCCGCGAAGCGCGGCGGCCTCGTTGACCACGCCAAGCTGCATCCAGACCGTTGTGATACCCAACTGCGACTTTAACTCAATGGCGTCGTCAACCGCGTCGGCTGCCGCTTCGGCGTTGCGAAAAATATCGACGACATCGACGGGTGCTGAGCATTCGGCAAGACGAGCGCGCACACGAAAGCCTTGGATGGTTTGTCCAGCGTTGCCTGGGTTAATCGGCTGAAGGTCGTAGCCCTGCGCTGCCAGCGCCGCCATGACGCCATAGCTCGGACGATCGGGTTTTACGCTCGCACCGACAACGGCGAACACGTTGGCCGAAGTCAAAACCCGGCGCACGTCATCGTCGGTGAGCCCATCGATATCCATGGCGCGTCTCTCCGGTTTGGCGCGTGTTTCGGTGCGTGCCGCGTCAGCTAACCTTTAATCGCATTCGGCGAGGTCCAATTCGGCGAGCGTTTGTCAATGAAGGCGCCGATGCCCTCGTGGGCGTCCGCAGCTAACATATTGGCAACCATCACCCGCGTCGCGTCGTCGTACGCCTGCGCCAACGGCTTTTCGATTTGGCGATAGAAGGCAGCTTTGCCGATTGCGATCGTCGGCTGCGATTTCGCGGCAATGCGGCGGGCAAAAGAGAGTGCCGTTGCCATCACATCTTCGACGGGAACCGCACGATTGACCAAGCCCGACGCCAATGCCTGCTCGGCCGACATGGCTTCTCCCAAAAGAAGCATTTCCATCGCAACTTTTCGCGGCACATTGCGCGACAGGGCTACCATGGGCGTAGAGCAGAAGAGCCCGATATTGACCCCTGGCGTTGCAAAACTTGCGCTCTCGGCAGCAATCGCCAGATCTGCACTGGCAACGAGCTGGCATCCGGCCGCCGTCGCCATACCCTGCACGGCGGCGATGACAGGCTTCGGACAGGTGACGATAGCCTGCATCATCGTCGAGCAGGCAGTCATCGTGCGTTGAAAAAATGCCTGCCCCCGATCATCGTCGCGGCGATGGTCCGTCAACTCTTTGAGATCGTGCCCAGAGCAAAAGACCGGTCCGTTGGCGTTGATGATAATAACAGAGCAAGAGCGATCGCAGCCAAGCTCCGTTATCGCCTGCGTGAGTTCCCCAATGAGGGCTGACGACAGAGCGTTGCGCGACGCCGGCCGATTGAGTGTCACGCAAGCGACGCCGGGTTCTGCATACGAACGCAGCACCACCTGCTGATCCTGCGTTGCGTGCGTCAGCATGGTGTGATCGCGCTCCGGCATACAAATTACTGCAATGCCTTTTCTATGTCCGCGCGGTTGGCTTTGACGATGTCGATGTTTTCTTTGTATTGCAGCGGCGGCGTCGTTTTGATGGCTTCGGTCAGTTCTTCGACGAGTTGTTTCTTGTCGGCTTCCGGAATGCTGTCGTCTTTCTTCACGTCGTCGAGTTCTTTTTGTAGTGCTTCGACCGGATCAACGAAATTTCCGCTGGCTGAATCCAATCCGGCCATGACGATGGAAATGTTGGCTGCAACGTCATCCAATTCCGCGAACGTCGGGAAGCCGTGTTTGGTGGCGATGGCGTCCAACTCCGTCTGCAAAGCAGGATCGGCCTTTTCACCGGCCGATTGAATTTTTGACGCGATGCCGGCAAGGTCGCTCTGCGCCTTGATGAAGTTTTTTACCTGCGCCTCAGTCAACTGAATTTGTTTCACATCCGTTGTCACAGGCGCCGCGCTGTTTTGCGCCGCGGCTCCGAGCAAGCCAAGCCATAGGCCAATGCAAATGCTGGAAAAGCCCAACCCAATTCGACAAAATCCACGATGCGCAATAATCGCCATAGGCGTTCTCCTGGAAGATGCGCCGGCACCCGCGACCGGCCGGGGGCACCCTGACACGCCGAGTTAGACAACATTAAGAGCCTAGTGCGGCTTCTCCCGTCGCCGCCCGAGCAAAGGCACACGAGTTTTCCTAATCCGCCGCAAGCCCAATACACGACGGCCGTGTCATGGGCGATTATCCACTTGACAAACCCACCACTGATCTCCATGTTATGATTACAGAATTTGCAGGGATTAGGTCATGTCGGTGCTCAACGCGGCTCATTTTCACGACGAAATCGCGGCTTTCGCGAAATTGGAGTCGCTAATTTGGCCTCACGGCCCGGTTTGCCCGCACTGTGGCGGCAAAGAGCGCATCTATAAGTTGCAGGGCGTCCGCACGAAACCGAGCAAGCTCCACCCTGAGGGTGTTGAGCGTCCCGGCCTAAAAAAGTGCGGCCACTGCCGCAAGCAGTTCACGGTTCGCGTGGGTACGGTGTTCGAAAGCAGCCATATTCCGCTGCACAAGTGGTTTCAGGCCTGCCATCTGATGTGCTCGTCCAAGAAGGGCATTAGCAGCCACCAACTGCATCGCGTGCTTGAGATCAAGTATCAAAGCGCTTGGTTCATGAGCCATCGTATTCGCGAAGCCATGCGTTCCGGCGGCCTTGGCCCCATGGGCGGTGGCGGCAAAATTGTCGAGATCGATGAGACGTTCATTGGCAAAAAGAACAAGATCAAAGGCGGCGGCATTCATCACAAGCACGCGGTTTTAACACTTGTCAGCCGCGACGGTGAAGCCCGCAGCTTCCATATCGACCGCGCCAACACCGAGAACATCATGCCAATTGTTCGGGCGAACCTTGCTGCCGAAGCAAAGATTGTGACCGATGATGCTGGCCACTATCGCAACCTCGACAAGGAATTCCTGCACGCCTTTGTGAACCATTCGGCTGGCCAGTACGGCCGTGGCGAGATTCATACGAACACGATTGAAGGCTTCTATTCGATCTTCAAGCGCGGCATGAAGGGGGTGTACCAACACTGTTCAGAAAAGCATCTTCACCGTTATTTGGCCGAATTTGATTTCCGTTACTCGAATAGGATTGCTAGGGGTGTTGATGACGAGGAACGTACTCACAGAGCCCTAGCTGGCATTAGAGGAAAGCGTTTGACATACCGGGACTCCTCTAGTCAGGAGGCAAACTCCTGATGGCTTTGGCCGCAAATTTCGATTGGGCGCAGGTGAGTGGCATTGGCCTATACACCATTCCCGTCGCCGCGCGCCTGCTTGGTGAAAAGCAGCGAGTTGTGAAGTCTTGGCTGGATGGATACTCAAACAGTGATGCTGAGCCGATTATCAAGCGTCAACTACCGAACATCGGTGGAAGAGCCGTGTTTGGGTTCCTTGACCTTGTCGAAGCGAGGTTCATCAAACACTTTTGCGACCTTGGTCTGAGTCCGCAATCTATCCGCAAGGTGGCCATTAAGCTGCGCGCAAAGCATCGCGAAGATCATCCGTTTGCTACTAGTAAACGGTTCAGAACTGACGGCAGACGAATCTTTCTTGAAGTTGCGGAGACAGAAGAAGAGCGCAGAATACTTGATGTCATGACGGATAACTTTGTCATGGCCACGATGATTGACCCATCGCTATTCGACGCGATCTTGTATGCAGACGATCTCGCCTACCGTTGGCAACCGCTAGCCGAATTTCCTCTTATCATACTCGATCCTAAGATTGCTTTCGGACGTCCCGTTATACGGGACACATGGGTCCCCACCGCTGCGCTTTATAATTCGTTCAAGGTGGATGGCGGCCTCGAAGGTGCCGCGCAAGAATTTGATGTAGACGATGAAGCTGTTCGGCAAGCCGTCGAATTTGAACGATCAATGGTTGAAACCGTGCATTGAAAATCAGACTAGACCAGAACTTATCTCCACGTACGGTTGCTGCAATCAAAGCGGCACTTCCGAACAGGGCTGGTTATGAAGTTAGCTACGTCGGTGATGAGCACCCGCCAGGAACATCTGATCCAGACTGGTTACGTAAATTTGCGTCTGAGGATGGCACAGCAATTGTGTCTGGTGACTTCAGAATCTTGAAGAATTTTGTTGATCTAGTCGCTTACACCGAGACCGGATTGATATCATTCTTCCCTCCGCCAGCTTTCGAACACCTAAATGGATTTGGGAAGGTTGCATTCATCATTCGATGGTGGCCGTCAATCTTAGAAAAAATCAAGGTCAGCGCTACGGGCGAGCGGTGGAGGATTCCGATGCAATGGGAGCCGTCACACACGAAAATGGAGCTTTTGCTGGATCCGCGCGTGAAAGGTAAAAAGGTTACGCCCACTAGCGCAGAAATCTTGAAGCTCGAGCGCAAGAAAAAGGCCGATTGAGATGGTCCGGAAAAAGACTGCCAGTAGTCAGCACGCCCGATTTGTAAATGCTGCGCGGGAGCTAGGCTGCGATGAAGATGAGGCCGCCTTCGACAAAGTACTGAAGAAAATTGCTTCTGCACCACCGCCAAAGTCAGTAGAAAAACGAAAGACCAAAAAGCCCACCAAGTAGGTGGGCTTTCTTTATGGAGACACCGATGGATGACGACAATCCGTGGCTAAGAGTTTCACCTCTTATAGAGTGCAATCACAGCTTTCGCTGCTTCTTCAAAAACCGGCTCTTTGGTCTCATTCAATTTGCGCGCCGCGTTTATGGCAACGTTGTTGATGTCAGCTTGGGCAATAACACCTTTGACCATGAGGTGTCGAAGCAGCTCTGCCAGCATCGCGTTTGCGGCAATTGCAGAGTTGTTGGTCTCAACTTTCACGACGAGCCTCCAGCATTAAATGCGTCAAGGCAGCAATGAATGAGTCGTTTTGGTTTGTCAGAAGTCTACGGCCACAGGTTGCAAAAACCTGTGGGTTTGTAAAAGGGACAATCGCCGTGTCATGGGCGGTATTATAGCACCACAACACACTACCATTTTACCTCTATCAATAAACTGATGTTTTTCATTCGCTTATGGGGGCGCTCGCGAAAATATTTGCATCAATGCGCGGAATGACCTATCAGCTGGCGAAGCGAAGGCTGGCTGTGTTGCCGCCCCGTCCGCATCGGATCGTCTCGCCCGCGAGGAGCCTGAAGTCAGCATGTCAACCTATGTCGCCAAACCGGCCACGGTGGAAAAGAAGTGGATCGTCATCGACGCCCAAGGGCTCGTTGTCGGCCGGCTCGCCACCATCATCGCGACCCGCCTCAAGGGGAAGCACAAGCCAATCTATACGCCGCACGTCGATTGCGGGGACAACGTCATCGTCATCAATGCCGAGAAGATCGTCTTCACCGGCTCGAAGCGCGAAGACAAAGTCTACTATCGCCACACGGGCTATCCGGGCGGCATCAAGGAACGCTCGCCGCGCCAGATCTTGGATGGCAAGCACCCCGAACGCATCGTCGAGAAGGCCGTCGAGCGCATGCTCGCGCGCGGACCGCTCCAGCGCCAGCTGATGCGCAACCTACGCATCTACAAAGGCACCACGCACCCTCACGAGGCTCAAAATCCAGCCCCGCTCGATGTCGCCAAAATGAACCGCAAGAATGTGAGGGTCTAAGTCCATGGCAAACGAAACAAAGACCCTTGCCGATCTCGGCGGCGTCAAGACGACGCCAGCAGCAGTCGAAGCCGCCCCGGTCCGTATCCAGAAGCTCGATAAACTTGGCCGCGCTTATGCGACCGGCAAGCGGAAGGACGCCGTCGCCCGGGTCTGGATCAAGCCCGGTAAAGGGATGATCACAATCAACGAAAAAGACTTCAAGGCGTACTTCGCGCGCCCCGTGTTGCAGATGATGTTGCAGCAGCCGTTGAGCATTGCCAACCGGTCATCGCAGTATGATATCCGCGTGTCGGTGGCCGGCGGCGGATTGTCCGGCCAGGCCGGTGCTGTCCGTCATGGTATTTCGAAAGCGCTCACCTACTACGAACCAGACCTTCGCGGCGTTCTCAAAAAGCAGGGCTTCCTGACGCGCGACAGCCGCACCGTCGAGCGCAAAAAGTATGGTCGGGTCAAAGCGCGCAAGTCGTTCCAGTTCTCGAAGCGCTAAAGCACTGTCGACCCATCTCCCGTTATGCGAACAGCCCGCCCAATGGTGGGCTGTTTGCTTTTCATGCCTCGCGTTCGCGCCGCCCAAACATCGCTTGCAACGCCTGACGAAGATAGTTGTGCTGCATTCGCGGCGATGCCACATAGACGCGGCCGCTTAGCGCACGCGCGTTGAATTGGTCAACCCAAGGCGCGAGCGCTGCAATTTTGGCAGACCGCCCTGCCCTCTGACGGAGTTTGATGATGGAAGGTTTGCTCAACAGCATCAGTGGTCTGCTCTCAACGCTTTCAGTTGAGATCGGTCACATGCTGTCGCCGGAGTGGTGGCGCACGCACTGGGTCGCTCTGTTCAACATCTTGATGATTGATCTGACGCTTGCCGGCGACAACGCCATCGTCGTCGGCATGGCCGCATCGAAAGTGCGCAAGGATATGCGCGCCAAAGTCATCTTCTGGGGCATCGCCGGCGCCGTCATTTTGCGCATTCTGTTTTCCGGAATTACGCAGCAAATGCTTCAAGTCATTGGCCTGACGCTTGCCGGCGGGCTGCTGCTGCTGTTCGTGTGCTGGAAGATGTACCGCCAGATCGTCACCTCTGAATCGCACTCGATGGCGGAAATCGAGCGCAATCTCGAAAAGACCGGTGTTCCGGCGAATGAGGTCGGGTTCTGGGGCGCGCTGTGGACGATCGTTCTCGCCGACGTATCGATGTCGCTCGATAACGTCTTGGCTGTCGCGGGCGCCGCTGGTGAATCGACACTCGTGCTGGTGATCGGTTTGGCAGTGGCGATCATCCTGATGGCTGTCGCGTCGTCGTATATCGCCAAGCTGCTCGAGCGTTATCCGTGGATCGCCTGGGTCGGCCTCATCATCATTCTCTTTGTCGCCTTCGATATGATTTATCGCGATAGCCACGCCGTTGCCTGCAAGGCCTATGGCATCGGATGTTCCGAAACGATTTTCCAGGGCATAAAGCACCGGCTAGGATTTGGCGGGTGAGATGGCAGCTCTAGCCCCATCACGCGCGCGGGTCTTCATCGATGGTGAAGCTGGCACGACGGGCTTGCAAATCCGCGAGCGGCTGGCGCGGTTAGCATCAACGATCGAGGTGGTCAGCATTGATCCGGCGCGGCGCAAGGATGCCGCTGCGCGCGCCGAAGTCATGCAAACGGTCGACGCGGTCGTCTTATGTTTGCCCGACGAAGCGGCCATAGAAGCCGTCGCCATCGCCGACGGGCTCGGCCCGCGGTCGCCGAAAATCGTTGACGCATCGACGGCTCACCGCGTCGCGCCCGGCTGGGTTTATGGCTTCGCGGAACTCGACGCCCATCAGGCGGACGTCATTCGCGGCGCGGCGCGTGTTGCCAATCCCGGCTGCTATCCGACCGGCGCCATCGCGCTCATCCGACCGCTGATCGACGCGCAGATTCTCGCCAGCGACACGCCGATCACGGTCAACGCGGTATCTGGTTATTCAGGCGGCGGACGATCGATGATCGAAGCCTACGAGGCCGGCCGAGCACCGCAGTTCGAACTTTACGGCTTGGCTCTCGACCACAAACACATTCCGGAATTAATGGCATATGGTGGACTGACACGGCGGCCGATTTTCGTGCCGAGCGTTGGGAATTTCGCGCAAGGCATGCTGGTCTCGATCCCGCTGCATTTGGAAATCCTGCACGGCAAGCCTGCCGCATCCGATATCGAGGCGGCATTACGAGCGCATTACGCGCCGGTGTCACGTGTTCGGGTTATGCCAGCGCAAATGCGACTTGAGCCACAGGCGCTCAACGGCGGTGACGACCTCGAGCTGTTCGTGTGTTCCAACCCCGCGCACGGCCAAGCCGTGTTGATTGCCCGGCTCGACAATCTCGGCAAGGGGGCGGCGGGGGCTGCCGTGCAAAATCTGCAACTGATGCTCGGCCTCGCCTGAGCATCGCTGATGCCGTCATCAATTCTACTTTTGCCGAGTGGCGAGTGAGGTTGCAGGCCATCGTCCGACACCGGTCGCATTTTCAAGGTACCCCATATGCCAATCACCGCGCTCTATGCTGCCTTGTTGACACCTCTGCTGATCTTCCTGTCGGTTCGCGTCATCAAAGCCCGTCGCGGTGCCCGCGTTGCGATCGGTGATGGAGGTAATCCAGCGCTGATGCGGGCCATGCGCGTGCAGGCCAATTTCACCGAATACGTTCCGCTGGCGCTTATCCTGATGGCGTTGGCTGAAAGTTTACAATCGCCCGCGCTTGCCCTTCACGCGCTTGGGGTGGCACTCGTTGTCGGTCGCAGCATTCATGCCTACGGCGTGTCGCAGGCGAGCGAGACGATTAACATTCGCGTTGCCGGCACGGTGACGACATTCACCGTTCTGGGGTGTCTCGCACTGCTGTGCCTCGCCGGCGCGATGTCGCAGTTGGTGTGACGCGGTTTAGCCACTCAACGTCGCGCCACCACACCGGCTTTGACAATCGCGTGGACGTGCCAGACGGCGATAGCCAACACCAACGCGCCGCCACCTTGGTGCAACAATCCGAGTGAGATCGGCACGTGCGCCAACAGCGTTGCAATACCGATCACCATCTGGATCGCAACCGCGCCAAGCAGTGCAAATGCTGACCATCGGATGCGATGATCCAATGGACGGCGAACAATCGCCAGAACATGCACAAGCGCGACACCGCCCAAGAGATACGCCGTGATGCGATGATTGAATTGCACTGCGGCGTGACTTTCAAACAGACTGAGAAAAGCGGGCGTCGTGGTCCAATAGTCGGCGGGCACAAACGCGCCGTTCATGTCAGGCCAAGTGTTGTAGACAAGACCTGCTTTCAAGCCGGCAACCAATGCGCCAAGTACGACTTGCATCAGAACCAAAGCAACAATGACCGATGCGCTCGTGCTGACAGCACGCGATGCGGCCTCGCCCGATACCGGAGCAAAATGCGCGCTCTCGTCGCGCGCCAGCCAAACGAGCGACCCGAAAATGATGAACGCCGTCGTCAGATGCAGCGCCAAGCGATACTGGCTCACATCGACGCGTTCAGACAGACCGGAGCTGACCATGTACCAGCCGATCACACCTTGCATGCCACCAAGCGCCAGCACGCCCAATACTTTGGGTGCGAGGCCAGGGCGTAATCGTCCCGCCATCCAGAATGCAATCAGCGGCAGCGCGACCGCCAGACCGATGACGCGGCCCAGAAAACGATGCGCCCATTCCCACCAGTAGATCGCTTTGAAGGCGTCCAGCGTCATCCCAGCATTGACGAGGCTATATTCAGGGATCTGTTTGTATTTCTCGAAGGCGATCAGCCAATCGGCCTGTGACCACGGCGGGATCGCTCCCAGCAGCGGTTGCCATTCGGTGATTGAAAGCCCGCTATCGGTCAGGCGCGTTGCGCCGCCGACCACGATCATGGCGAACACGAGCCCCGCAATCGCCCACAACCACAATGCAACAGCGAGCGACCGGCCGGCCGGCTCTATTCGATCGAGAGCGGTGCCCGATGCCGCTGCAGAAAATGCCTGTCTCATCCGTCGATACGTCCTAGATGCACGTCGCGCCGCCGCATGATATGCCCCGTGCAAACGGCTGCGCAATGCGCCCATCAGGCGCGGATCCAATGTCTCTGCGATGCGTAGCTCGGGAGATAGGCACGTCGAACCACGTCGAAAGGCCGCGACACGCATGACGCAACGAACGCGAAAGCTGATCGGCACCGTTGCCATGCTGGCATTGATTATCGTCTACGCGTTCATTGCTTTGGCGGTTGCAGTCGTTCTACAGGTGCAAAACGCCAACAAATTTGTCGAGCTGATTTACTATGTCGTTGCCGGGCTGTTGTGGGTGTTGCCGGCGGGCGTGATCATCAAGTGGATGCAGCGACCAGACGCGCAATCCTGACGACGAGCGTGAGCTTGGCGCTGAGCTGTTGAAACGGGCGCATGAATCAAAACAGCGCGCCGGCAGCAGGCTATTGGCTTCGCTGATTTTCGCCATCGAGCGGATGCGCCTTGAGCGCAGCTTTATACGTCTGGACTTTGGGCTGGCAATTAACCGCCACCGGACATTCTAACCGAAGCGGGCCTCTGCAACCGGCTTTTGCGTGGCGCGCAAGATGCGCTGCTGGCTGATAGGGACTTCCTGCTGTTTAGTCTCGAAGCGCACGACATCCATTTCTGTGACTTCGAACCCGAGAAACGTGCCCGCTGGGGCCTGCCGTCCGGTGACACCGATCTTGCCATTGCCGACAATGATGCCGGCATCAAAGCGTCCTTGAATGGCCTCGAACAAAAAGCGAGCGTCTTCGTGCGTTCCGGCGACGATGATGTAATCGTACGTTTCGTCCAGCGCATCGAGCACGAGATTGAGCTGATCGGGCTCGACCTCGATATCGATACTGTCGAGCGCCGCACCACAAGCAATAAAGTGCGCGCGGCTGCCGGGCAGGCGCCTGACGACATCTTCGAAGTTCGCCTCACCGATTAAAAGCTCGGTCAACCCAATGCCCGGTGGGACGTTCAATTCCGATGCCATGCCGTTACCTGACGGGCACCAATCGACCAGCATCACTTGCCCACCGTGGTCCGACAGCGTTCTCACCAAAGCCAGAACCTCCGACGATGGACTGACGGCGTTTTCGTCGCCCGACATCAGCGTCCGGTGCCCGCCATGCGCCGGTTTTTGCGTCTCGACGCGTGTGGCAAGCGATGTGATCGTGGTTTCGACTGACGTTGTTCGAACCGGATCCGGTAGCCGCGACATCGATGCCACGGCGTCGCCTGCCACACTCTGTACGCTCGGTTTTATGGGACTTGCCAAGTCTGGCGCCGACGGTAATGACGGCGGGAACGGGCTTTCATCTCGAGTTTTTGCGGAGCCAGCTAAGCTGGAGTGCGGACCCCTCGCTGCACCCTCATTTTGGCCGCCATTGATTAGGGCGTGCGCAATCGTCAAGGCCGTCCCCAAAGCCAGCGATGCGACCATGACCACTGCCGACAATGGGAGTTTTTGCTGGACGACAGCTTGGCTTTGAACCAACGGCGCAATCGCGGACAAGATCGCATACGTTGCGCCACCCGAGACAAAGCTGATCAAGGCCACGCGTAGCGCATACCTTTTGAGCGCGGCCAAGACCGGCGACATCCGAAGAGTGTTGGGAGCAGCAGGCAGGCGAACGGGCATGACCGGATCTGGCCTCGAACAAATTTGCATAATGTGGATTAAGCCCGCAAGCGGGTTAGCAACTCCTTAAGCTGTCGTAAAAAAGGACAGTGGCTCAGCGAGTTTTGTTTATGTCCGCCCAACGCTCAACTCACGGCGTTTCAATGCGGCATAAGCCACTCATGATCTGGGCCAGTTCATGAAGTTCGCGATAAACACCGACCACACGGCAGCGCCGCATGGGGAACGAGTTCGCCGGAGGGGGTAAGCGCGTCGTCGCAGGCTGCGATGCCAAGCGCGCGCATTAATCTTAACGCTGCGGCGATTGTACCTTGCGAGCATATCGGTCAGCCCTGGCATGGCGAGTGCTTCGTGGTTATCACATATGCAAAAAAACGGGACACTTTAACGACGTCATGGCACTTTCCAATCACGTCAGCGGACAGGACGGCGACGGCGATAAGCCGGCGACAATCGTTGCGCTCGGCCGGCTGGCAGACAGCCGGGTCGCAGACAGATCGAGCCTGATTTCGCCCGTGGTCGTGCGTGGCTGTGTGCGCCTCGTGGACTTTGCGATCATCATCGTACTCGGTCTGTTGATCGCCGGAGCCTACATCAACGAAGGCAGTGTCCTGGCGGCGCCGCGCTATCTCGTTGCAACGCTTATCATTGCCGCCGTGACCGTTTTCGTGCTGCAGCTCCTCGGCCTGTACCGCGTGCGCGCGTTCTCCGCCTATGTGACGAAGCTGCCGACCTTACTCGTCGGTTGGACGGCGTCGTTCGTTATCCTGGTGGCGGGCGTCGTCTTCCTGAAGATGGGCGCCGATTTTTCACGCGTCTGGCTGGCGGCTTGGTATTGCGCCGGTGCGCTGGCTTTGATCGTGACACGATTGGCGGTGGCGACACTTGTTCGCCATTGGGCACGCACTGGCCGGCTGTATCAGCGCGTCGCCATCTATGGCGCTGGCCCGGTCACCGAAGACCTCATCCAACAATTTGAAGCCGATCCCGATCAAATCGTTCGTATCGCGGGGATCTTCGACGACCGCGACGACGATCGCGCACCCCGGCATGTTTGCGGCTATCCGCGCCTCGGCGGCTTAAACAAGCTCATTGCCATCAGCCGTACGACGCGGCTCGATCTCGTCATCGTCGCATTGCCCATGACGGCGGAAGACCGATTGAGCAAGGTCGTTCGCCATCTTTCAGTATTGCCAGCCGACATAAAGATGCCAGCGCGGGCGACGAGCCTTCGCTTCTCGCCACGCACCTATTCTCACGTCGGTTCCGTAGCCATGATAGATCTCTACGATCGGCCGCTTGCAGACTGGGGGACGGTTTCAAAATGGCTCTTCGACAAGACCATCGGCGCGGTAGCACTCATTCTATTGGCGCCTGTGATGGCGATGGTCGCGATCGCGGTGAAGCTCGACAGCCGCGGTCCGGTTCTGTTTCACCAGAAGCGCTACGGCTTCAATAATGAGCTGATTGAAATTTATAAGTTTCGCTCGATGTATAGCGATCTGTGTGATGCTGCCGCCGACAAGCTCGTCACCAAAGCGGACCCGCGTGTAACGCGGATTGGATCAATCATCCGCAGAACAAGCCTCGACGAGCTTCCGCAGCTGTTCAACGTTTTGCTCGGCAGTCTCTCGCTTGTTGGTCCAAGGCCGCATGCCGTGCAAGCCAAGGCCGCCGATCAATTATACGGCGAGGTCGTCGACGACTATTTCGCGCGCCACAAGGTTAAGCCCGGCATCACAGGTTGGGCGCAAATCAACGGTTGGCGCGGCGAAACCGACACGGCGGAGAAGATCAAAAAACGCGTTGAGCACGACCTTTACTACATTGAAAATTGGAGCGTGTTTTTCGATCTTTACATTCTGTTGAAGACGCCGGCATCACTGCTGAAATCGGACCACGCCTATTGAGGCCCATGTTGACTAAGGAGGCCTGTCACTTGCATCGCAGACGCCGTAGCAGCCATTTTGCCATACATCGGGCGGTGGATGAGGAGCAAGCGGACGATGCCGCGTTACACCGATCACGGCACGCACAACACGGCGGATGCCCTCTCAAGGCCGATGAGAGTCGCTAGAACTGCGCATGTAGCAGCTTGGGTAATGATCTCCGTTGGTTCGATGCTCCAGACTGGCGAAGCATATGCCGAGATGCGCAATCGTCCAGCGATGGAACAAACTACCTCTGTTCATCGCCAGGACTTTGGGCGGCAAAAGTCCGTGGCACTCGTATTTTCACGCCCGTTGGACCATGCCGCCGAGCACACGGCATTGCGCCGTGTCGCTAGTATCTTCCACAATGGCCCCGTCGGAGCCTGGTCCATTGCATCGCTCGCAGCGGCCTCGCTGCTGCTACTGGCGGCATTTGCATTTCGCCGCCGCCGGTTAACCTGGACCGCGCTTCATCGTGCACGGTCCCCGCGCACTGTGTATCGCGTCAAGACTTAGCGACCGATGACGTCATGTGCCGGCACGCGCCAGACGGATGATCAACTTTGTTTGTCCGCAGTCGCGCAATCAAGTCCTGTTCGCCACTGGACACTGGCGCGGCTGCCAGTTCGTTCGGCTGCTTTTGTCATCCGGCTGAGCGCACACCGTCACTATCATTTACTGTAAATGCGTAGGGTTGCCGCGTCACAGGGTTGACGACGAGCGAGGCGCGCATCGACGCTCGGCGCTGTTCCAGGATGAGACGATCAACCAATTCAGCGCGGCGCCAGCGTTCCAGGATCAAACTATATTGCTCGATATCGAGCGACATCGCACCCATTCTCCTCTCGAGTAGGCGTTCCATGCATATCAATTGCCAATTGCGGTTTTCACCACCTCAGCGTCCGCGCAATGTGCAGATATGACATCTGCATTTGAGACCGACCACGTCACCGTTAGAGGTGCAGCTTCAATCGACGTGTTCGGTTATGGTAGGGAGACCCAGTCTGCAAAAGTTCTCGGCGATATATCAGCCCATGCGGTCGTCTCAGATGCCCCTACGCCAGCGTCTTCTGGTCCTCATCTCGCTCGTTCTACTGGTGTCGCTGATTGGCGGTAGCGTGCTGACCTATTGGCAGAGTGTTCGGCGCATTGCGCTGGAAATGTCGGCTGCGATCACTGTCGGACAAACGGCAATGACTGACGCGATTGCGGCGATTGCGCCGTCGCGGGACGTCGAAAGTCAAATAGCTCGCATTGTTGCGTCGTTCGATGGCGATCGCCATCTCCGGGCTCGCTTGGTGTCGCCGGACGGCGCGATGCAGCAAATGTCGCGCGTGAGAGCGCCGGTCGATCCTGCACCGAACTGGCTCAATCGTGCGCTTGGCGATCCGCGCGAGATTGTGAGTTTTGCCTTGCCCCCGGTGGCGGCGCATCTCGGTCGCCTGCAAATCGAAACCGACTCACTCAACGAGGTGAGCGAAGTGTGGGACGACATTCGTCTCAAATTCATCATCATCGCCTCGTTCTGCAGTCTCGTGTTGGCCTCCGTTTACGCGACGCTCGGTAGGGCCTTGCGGCCGCTTGAGGATTTGTCGGCGGGATTTGCTCGTGTTGCTGACGGCGACTACGAGGCGCACGTGTCTGAACAAGGGCCGGCAGAACTCGCAAGCCTCTATAGGCAATTCAACAGAATGGCCGAAAAACTGGCCGAGGCCGAGCTGCAGAATGTTCGCCTTAACGACCAGCTCTCAACCGTCCAGGAAGAAGAGCGCGCCGAAATCGCCCGTGATCTCCACGATGAGATAGGGCCGTTTCTATTTGCGGTGGACGTCGATGCCCAAACCATCGCGCCACTTTTGTCGCGCGGCCAAACTCATGATGTGGTCGCCCGATCGAATGCTATTCGCCAGTCAGTCGGGCATATGCAAACGCATCTCAAATCCATTTTAGGCCGGCTGCGGCCAACAACACTTCTCGATCTTGGGCTCACGCATGCTGTCGATCAATTGCTCGCTTTCTGGCGCGCGCGGATGCCGGAGGTAACGTTCGACCTCGACATGGCGGAGGACGGTTTTGGCGACCGCATCGACGCCGTCATCTTCAGAATTTTCCAGGAAGGCACGAGCAATGCTGTTCGTCACGGCAAGCCGTCGCACGTCACGCTCAGTGCGCGGCGAACTGGCAGCGCCGCCCTGCGTATTTCGGTCAGCGATGATGGCGTGGGATTTGAAAAATCTAGCCAACGCGGATTTGGCCTCGCCGGCATGCGTGAGCGCGTTGCCAATCTCGGCGGTACACTGGTGCTGACACCATCGACAGGCGGCAGCGGCGTTTCAATCATTGCTGAATTTCCTTTAGAACCCTCTCACATAAGCACTCACAGCCAATCGGACACGCGCGCAGGATTGCCATGAAACTTCTTATCGTCGATGATCACGGCGTCGTTCGCGAGGGGCTGAGGCGGCTGCTGAGCCTGCACTTTTGCGCCGAGATTTTTGAGTGTGCCGATGTCGATTCCGGTATTGCGGCGTTCAAACGCGAGCAGCCCGACATCGTCATTCTCGACCTCAATCTCGAAGGCACGGGCGGATTGGAAATGCTGCGCCGGACACTTGCGACCGATGGCGCGGCGCGGATCATTATCTTCAGCATGCATCACGAACCGGTGTATGCGGTTCGCGCCATGCGAGCGGGCGCGCGGGCGTATGTGTCAAAAAGTGCGCCGGTCGACGAGCTGATCGCGGCCATTGAAAAAGTCGCTGCTGGCGGTGACTACATTGACCACGAGCTCGCATCGCGAATCTCCGTCAGCCCGGTGATCGTCGATGATCCGCTGAAATCTCTATCGATCCGCGAGGTCGAAATTCTGCGTCTGCTCGGACAAGGCAAAAGCATGACGGTGATTTCGGAGAGCCTCGGCATCGCCTACAAAACGGTCGCGAACATCATCACGCAAATGAAAATCAAGATGGGAGTGGATCGAACGGCTGACTTGATACGCCTGGCAGTCGAGACGCTCAAATCGTAGCTGGGCGAGATTATACTCGGCGAAAAATTAGCGGGGCAACTCTTCGACCAGGTAATAGCGGTTGACCCAACCCGAGATGCTCCGGTGCTTGATCGGGCACCAGTCAGCGCGGCATCCGCCAATGATCGTGATGCCGCGACCCGTCGGTGCAATGATGCCGATCGCGTAATGATCTTCCGAAGGACCCGAGCGCACATTCAGAACGTCGTTATCGCGTACGCCACCGACCCGGAATGAAGCGACGTCATAACGTGGTTGAGGTTTGGCGACCGGCGCTGCCCGCGGGGCCACTGCCGCGAGCTTTGTCGGTGGGGGCGCGGCAGGGGTCTGCGCACGCACTGGCGGTTTGGCCGGAACTGGCGCTGCTGACAAAGGCTTATTCAAACTTGGTGCTTTGGGCTTGGGCGCCGACACCGAGACTGCCGGCGGCGCCGTGGGCTTCTTCGCGACAACGGCGCCAGACTTCGCGGCATTTAACGACGGTTTCGCGGATAGCGTGCCAAGCTGCCGCGCCGGCATGGGCTGCGTGATCGCCGCGATCTCTGTTTTCGGTTCGGCTTTGATGGCAACGACGGTGGATGGCGCAGGGGCCGGCGACGGCGATCCGGCACCTTGCTCAATCATCGTCGCAGTCCCAGTCTCGCCGTCATCGCGCGTCCAGAAAATACGCGCACCATCAGCCTGCACGTCCAGGCAACGAGGTTCTGATTCAAACCACCTGAACCATTTGTAGCACAGCCGGTCGCCTGAAACCCACCAGCGTCCCCGATCGGTTGCGGCACCAAGAAGCGCTGCAAGTTCCCTCGCCTCTCCTGTCATCAGTCCGTCGTTCGTAAAGCGGATCGAGACCGTGGAACCCAACGGCGTATCAAGGGCCAGCATGGCGCCGGTCACGGTTTGCTTGATGGCGTCACCACCAAGCTTCGACGGCTCAGCCACAGCCGCCCGGCCCGCAATGAAACAGCAAATGGGTATAATCAACCAACGCAAGGCAGGGTCCTGAACGAATGTCGTTGTGAACTAAAGATAATCTACGGCAATGGTTTGACTGCACACCAACTTCGTCCGAAGTGAGGACCATCCCCGCCGGACCGGCGTGCCGCGATTAGATTACGGGCAATACTATGAAAGAAGGATAACCAAGTCGTAAGCATGTCGCGCGGCCAAGACATGTTGTTGTCAAAACGTTCATATTTTGCTGAAGCGTTGTTTGACATCGGCAGAGCGGCCACTCATCCGAACAGACGGGAAATATGGCAATCATCAGTGCGTGGTTGCATCAGAACGATGCCCAAAAGCGCGTCAGGCGCCTTTAATTTATCGTGATATCGGGCTTGGTCGGCACTGGCACCGCGAAACGCGCACCCGTGGTTTTATCGATTTGCCCGAACATACCCGGGCTGCACCGTGCCGCATCCATCGTTGCCTCCAGCGCCCGTTGGTTCGCTCGCTTTACCGTCGGCGAAGCGCCAAGCGCACTTTGATCACAGGCGAACTCCTTTCTGAGTTTATTGAGGATAAAATCTTTTGACAAAAGAGAAACGCCAGTGCTTGTTCAAAGAACTCGCTGGTCAATCATTTGTAAACGAATTGAATGACGACCGGCCTCGCGCATCCAAGGACGTGCCATCAACGGCAATTGTCGCTGGCAACGGTATCGCTTGGATGGGGATTGCAATGTCCTGACCTCTGGGGAGCCGCAATGACAACAGCCGTATATCCAGCCGCCGCGTCGACATCCGACACAGGTTTGCAACGAACCATTGATTGGCGCGGAGCGTTTTGGGTCGCCAGTGGCGTCCCAGCTCTCGTCTTGTTTTCGATCGGCGGCATCGCCGGCACCACGGGCAAACTCGCCTTCCTGATTTGGACGGTGTCCATGATCATGGGCTTCATCCAATCTTTCACCTACGCCGAAATCGCGGGCCTGTTCCCGAACAAGTCGGGAGGGGCTTCGGTCTACGGCGCCGCCGCCTGGGTGCGATATTCAAAAATCATCGCGCCGCTGTCGGTTTGGTGCAATTGGTTCGCGTGGTCGCCGGTGCTCTCGCTCGGCTGCTCGATCGCAGCCGCTTACATCCTGAATGCTCTGGCTCCCATCGGACCGGTCGCAACTCTCGCCGAAACGTCACCGGAAGTCGTGGCATGGCTTGGCGACGCCGCCAACGCAGGCAAGACCGCTGCCGACGCCATTGCGGCACTCACAGCCGCAGCGACCGCCGCCGTCACGCCTGCCATCCGCACGTGGACGCTCTATTCCCATTCCCTTGGACCTGTCAGTTTTTCTTTGAACGCAGCCTTCTTTATCGGCGCTTTACTCATGCTGCTGGTGTTCGCCATTCAGCATCGGGGAATTCTCGGCACTGCAAACGTCCAAAAGTATATTGGACTGCTGGTGATCATTCCGATGCTGATTGTCGGAGTTGTGCCCATCCTGACCGGCCAAATTAACTGGTCTAATTACTCGCCCCTGTTGCCTCTGGCAGCAGCGTATGCCCCTGAACCGGGAGCCTGGAATATTCCTGGCTGGACGCTGGTGCTTGGCGGCATGTTCATCGCCGCGTGGTCGACGTACGGATTTGAAACCGCCGTTTGTTACACACGCGAGTTCAAGGATCCTAAAACTGATACGTTCAAGGCCATCTTCTATTCGGGTCTGCTGTGCCTGTTGCTCTATATCCTGGTGCCGTTCACGTTCCAAGGCGTGCTCGGCTTGGATGGCATGCTGGCGACGCCGATCGTCGATGGCTCGGGTGTCGCCGAAGCCATGGCCAAGATGGTTGGTGGGTCTGGTTTCGTCACCAACATTCTGGTGATGATGATGATTCTAGCTCTGCTGCTGTCGATCATGACGGCGATGGCTGGATCGTCGAGGACCTTGTATCAAGGGTCGGCTGATGGCTGGCTGCCGCGCTATCTGAGCCATGTGAATGCGCATGGCGCGCCAACGCGCGCGATGTGGACCGATTTGGTTTTCAACCTCGTACTGCTTGCCATTGCCGCCGCCGACGCGACGAGCTTCTTCTTCATTCTCGCCGTTTCGAACGTCGGTTATATCATCTTCAACTTTCTCAATCTCAACGCCGGCTGGATCCATCGCATCGACAACGGGCACATCGAGCGGCCATGGCGGTCACCGACGTGGCTGCTGGCACTCGGCACGTTATTCGCCTTCGTCAACGCCGTATTCATGGGAGCGGGTGCCAAGGTCTGGAACCCGATCGCCCTGTGGGCCGGACTAGCGACCGCGGCGATGATCATTCCGGTGTTCTGGTTCCGCCATTATGTTCAGGACAAGGGTCAGTTCCCACCGCAAATGCTGGCAGATCTCGGACTAACGCAGGCTGACATGAAGACACGCAAGGCCGGCATACTGCCTTACCTGACGCTGCTCGCGGGCCTCATCGTTGTCCTCGTGTCGAACTGGCTGTTTGTCTTGCCTGGCTAGTGCGACCAGATGCAAAGCGACCTAGTCGATGGGCTGGTTCCGCTGCGAACCGGCCCATCTTTTTGATGCCGCCAACAATGCTCGTTGTGCCATAGTGCGAAGCTTGAAAACCTATTGCAGTGCGCTTCGAATTGCGTACACTGTCACTTACATTTGTTTCTCAGGACGAAACAATGCGTGCGCCTGACTTTATCATTTTGACCGCTCTCGTTGTCTGCCGAGAATGTGAGCTAGCGCAGTGTGACCGACACTCGCAACATCGCAATATTGCCTCGTGTGCGGGCCGGGACAACAGTCCACGGGCTTTGACCGAAGCCGGGGCGTGGCAATGCTAGCGCCCGGTATTAAAAGCCGCCCGGTCTATCCCGGCTTAACGGCCGATGTGTCCGCCAAACATAATCTCATTTCGGCCGAGGGTGAAGGCGCCGAAGCGGTTCTCGACATGGCCAAAACGGTGACGCCGGACTTCTTCGCGCGCTCGACGATTTTGTATTGCCGCGCAGGCTCAGCCGAAAAAGACCACGAACAATCTTTGCGAGATCTCAATCCCAACGCCCTGTGGGTATTCCCGACACTTGCCACCGCACTGTTCCGGCTGCGCGGCACAATCGCCACGTTGACGATGGGAACGCGGCTCTACGCAGCCGGGACCGAGCCGTTTATCGGCAGCGTCATTCAGGAGGCGATTGCTGCCGGTATCGACTTCAAGTCGGTCATCACGGAACATCGAGGCTCGGCAAAGCGCCGCGTGCAGTGCGTCCACTGCAAGGGATTTACCGAGGACGTCACCACCAATCCCGTCGTCTGTGCGCACTGCGGATTGAACCTGCTCGTGCGCGACCACTACTCGCGACGCTTGGGCGCGTTCCAGGGCGTCTGCATCGATGCCGAAGTTCCAGGCGAACTCCCCGAGACGGAAGACCTCTACAAATGACGATTTCAACGGACATGCGGGTGCGTGTTGCCGACGTCGAGACCATCGCCACCGGCATTAAGCGGTTTACGTTCGTCGCGCTGGACGGCCATCGGTTGCCGGAATTTTCGGGTGGCGCACACGTCGTCGTGACGATGCCGGACGGCGATCATGTGCGACGCAACCCCTATTCGCTGATGGGCTCGCCGTTCGATGGGAGCCGCTACCAGATCAGTGTTTTGCGTACCGAAAATTCGCGCGGCGGGTCGCACTACATGCATGACCACGTGCAGCCCGGCAACGAATTGATGATCAGTCAGCCGGTCAATCTTTTCCCGATTGATCGGCGCAGCCGCCGCCACATCTTCATCGCGGGCGGCATCGGGATCACGCCGTTTCTGGCCATGGCGACGCAGCTAGAACGCGAGGCCCAAGCCTTCGAATTACACTACGCGATGCGCTCTGCCGACCGTGGCGCCTACGTCGCAAATCTCCGCGACCGTTATGGTCACCGCATTCACACCTACGTCGACGATCAAGGCGAAAAGCTGCCATTGCAGCGATTGCTGGTCGGCCAGCCACTCGGCACGCATTTGTACGTCTGCGGCCCGACCGGCATGATTGACTGGGTTCTGGGCGCGGCACGCGATGCCGGCTGGCCAGACGAAAACGTGCATCACGAGCGGTTTCTTGCGCCGCCCGGCGGCAACCCATTCATCATCGAATTGGCGAAATCCGGAAAATTAATCACCGTAGGTCAGCACCAGAGCATGCTGGAAGCCATCGAGGCCGCCGGCGTCGATGCACCCTACCTGTGTCGCGGTGGGGCCTGCGGTCAATGTGAGACCAATGTTATCTCATGCCGCGGCACGCTGCAGCATAACGACCACTACCTGCTCGATGACGACAAGGCATCCGGCAAAAAAATCATGATCTGTGTATCGCGCATTGATGGCGACGGTATCGTTCTGGATCTGTGACGCGCACGCGCGCAAAATCCTAGCATCAAGTGAGTTGGAGAATACCATGGGTTTGATCTTCAAGAATGAAACCTACCGTGACGACTTCACGTTTTCGAATAGTCGTGAAGCCGTGTGGCGGTTTCCGTTTCCGTTTCACGAAGACAAATACATGTATGTCGTGAACATTGAGCCGCATGTGCCCGGCCCGAAAGGCACGGTGTACGAATTTCCGATCGACATTGATGAACACTACGTGTCGGACATGCGCGACCGCGCGCTCGTCTTGCAGGAAGACCCGCTGCGCTGCCAATCCTTGCCGCACATGATCACGGCTGAGTGGGATCTCGTCGAACTTCTCATGACGTCGATGGCCAACGACTTTCCCGAGCATTTCACTCTGTCGCGCGATGGCGATAATTGGCACTGGATCAACCGCCCGATGGGCATCGATCAGACGTTCGTTTTCGGCGATATCTCAACGCTGCCCTACCGGCCGATGGAGTACATTACGCGGCAATGTCAGGGCGATTTCTGTCTGCTCGACCAGCGCGACGGCAATCTGTGGATGGATGCCGGCATCGTCACATCGCAAGCCGACTGGTCGCTCGATTTCGACGTCGGCATGAACTTCATGGAATGGCATGCGCCGGTGCCGCTCGCCCATGAACGCGGCGTCTTCGACCGTGCCTTGAAATTTCTTCTCAACCTGCAGCAAGGCCGTCCCGTTCGCCGCTTGAATTGGACGATGACGATCAATCCCCGCCTCGATACCAGTCCCGAAAATTATCACAAATGGGGCACTGATCGCACGACGGTTACGCCGCAAAACGTCGGCGAAAAAGTGCATCTGCGCGTCGAGATGCAGGGCCTTTGGCGGCTGCCGAGATCGAATGCCATCGTGTTTTCGATCAGAGCCTATCTGATCAACATGAATGATATCGCTACCATTCCAAAGTGGCGCCGTCGGCTGCACCGCGTGCTCAAAACGCTTCCGCCTGAAATCGGCGGCTACAAGGGCCTGACGCGCTACCAACAGACGACCATCGATTGGCTTTCGAAATTCGATGATGGCGCCGCGACCTCACCCGGCTGCGGACCGGAGTAGCTTCTTTGCGCCAAACGCATGCAGCATTGTCATTCGACACGGTCTAAAACAATCTACGCGAAACGGGGCGGAAAAACATGAAACAGCGGATCGCAATCATCGGCGCCGGACCAAGCGGGCTGGCAGCGCTCAGGGCCTTTGAGAGTGCGAAGCTCAAAGGCGCCGACATCCCCGAAGTCGTGTGCTTCGAGAAGCAGAGCGACTACGGCGGACTATGGAACTACACGTGGCGCACCGGTCTCGATGAGTTCGGTGAACCGGTCCACGGCAGCATGTATCGCTATCTGTGGTCCAACGGGCCGAAGGAATGTCTGGAATTCGCCGACTACTCTTTTGAAGAGCATTTCGGCCGGCCGATCCCGTCGTACCCGCCCCGCGCCGTCCTGCACGACTATATCAAGGGCCGCATCGAGAAGAGCGGCATCACGCATTACATCAAACTGTGCCACGCCGTGAAATGGGTGGCTTACGATGACACATCGGCCAAATTTCGCGTCACAGTCAAAGATCTGAAAGCCGACCTGACGACAACATCAGACTTCGACAATATCATCGTCGCCTGCGGGCACTACTCGACGCCAAATATTCCCGAATTTCCCGGCGTCAAGAAATTCCCCGGCCGCGTCATGCACGCCCATGATTTTCGCTCGGCCGATGAGTTCGCCGGAAAAAACGTCCTCCTCATTGGCTCGAGCTACTCAGCCGAAGACATCGGCATGCAGTGCCACAAATATGGTGCCAAATCGATCACGTTCAGCTGGCGGACGAAGCCTATGGGCTTTGGCTGGCCTGAAAATTTCAAGGAAGTTCCACTGCTGACCCACGTCGCTGGTAAGACCGCCCACTTCAAAGACGGCACGAGCCAGGAGGTCGACGCCATCGTTTTGTGTACGGGATACCTCAACCATTTCCCATTCATGGAAGACTCGTTGCGGCTGAAATCTCGCAACCGCCTCTATCCGCCGAACCTGTATAAAGGCATCTTTCTATGGGGCCATCCAAAGGTCATGTATATCGGCATGCAGGACCAATATTATACGTTCAACATGTTCGATGCGCAGGCATGGTATGCGCGCGACGTGGTCCTTGGGCGCATCACGCTGCCGTCGCTCGATCAGCAGGCCGAAGACATGGTCAAATGGATTTCGAAGGAAGAAAATCTGGCTGACGCGTTCGAGGCCATCGACTTCCAGACCGAGTATGTTCGCGATCTCCTTGCGCCAACCGACTATCCCCGCCTTGACGTCGACATGGTTGCTCGATTGTTCAAAGAGTGGGAGCATCACAAGGTCGAAGGCATTCTGACGTATCGCGATCGGTCGTATCCGTCGACATTGACGGGCACGGTCGCGCCGCAGCACCACACGACGTGGATGAAGGCGATGGACGATTCATTGGAAGCGTTTCTTGCAAATGAACCCTGACAGCCGGCACTGATTGCCGCTGAGTGCCCGTGCCCGCCAATTTAGGTTGCCGGCAGCCGCACGCCGACACGAGGACCGATGACATGAATACAACCGCGGTCGTCTCGCCCGATAGGCCCAAGCTCATCGCGGCGGGCACGCGCGCCCTCGATGTCGGCGTCGAACGCTATGTCATGAAGGGTGGCGGTTCGATGGTGTTCCAGCTCGATGCTGGCGACACAATAGAACTGACGCCGATCGAGGGTGGTCAAAAAGTCGAGGTGTCGGCGTTTCTCGCCTCCGGCAAAGATGGTCTCGGTGCTCTCGGATTGAAAGGCACCGCTAAACCGATCGGGCTGCAGACGATTTTAGCTGCCGACAGCGAGGATGCGGCGCGGGTCCGCTTCGGCTTGTATCGCCGGCGGCTCGATCTCGCCCGCGTCAAGGCCGCGACCCTGTTCGATGGCGACACGCAACCAGGAAAAATCGCGAGCTTCACCGCGCAAACCGACGTCGTCGTCGTCGCTGCGGCTCCCGCCACGGCGATGATCGTCTGGGAGCAAAATCCGCCAAGCGACATCCTGATTTTCATTCGTCGCGCCCGTATGCCAATAAGTGGCCTGCATCGCCTCCCCGAACCGCTGGCGGAACCTCGCCTCGATATTCGCGTCAACATTGCCAGCGCTGAAAGTTTCGAAGTCTTCGAAGGCGAATTCATTCAGATTATCGATGTGGCGGGGCGGCAATGCTCAGACTTCCTCGCCTTTGAACGCAAGGCTCTGGATAACGGTCGCGTGCTCGGTCTCGACGCGACGACGACGCGGACGGTGACAGGGTTGGCCTACCCGAAGCCTGGGTTGTCATCGAAGTTCTATGACCGGGAGCGTAATGCGCTCGTTGAAATCGTGCAGGATACCGTCGGCCGGCACGACACGTTCAACCTTGCTTGCACCAAACGTTTCTACGAAGACGCCGGCTATTTCGGCCACGCCAACTGTTCTGACAATCTCAACACGATCCTCGCGCCGTACCAAATCGACGAACGCCGCGGCTGGCCAGCGATCAACTTTTTCTACAATACGAACGTCGATGCCCATAACACGATCTGGTCGGACGAGCCTTGGTCGCGTCCCGGCGATTACGTCCTCATGCGCGCACTCAGCGACCTCGTCTGCGGTGCAACCTCCTGCCCCGATGATATCGACCCCGCCAATGGCTGGGAACTTTCTGAAATTCAGGTGCGCGTCTACGCCAAAGATGCGCCCTTCAAGCGCGCGATCGGATATCGAATGACGCCTGACACGCCTGTTCAACTGACACGCGAAACCGGTTTTCATCCGCGCACATCAGCGCTGACGCGGGCATTTGTCGAATACCGCGGATATTGGCTGCCAAACTGTTTTGCGACTAACGGTCCGCTCGACGAATACTGGGCGTGCCGCGAGCGCGCCGCCATCATGGACCTCAGCCCGCTCCGCAAACTCGAAATCATGGGGCCTGACGCCGAAACTTTTCTGCAAGGGCTGTTCCCGCGCGATATTCGCAAGCTGGCCGTCGGGCAGATTTTCTATACGCCGATCTGCTACGAGCATGGCGGCATGATCGACGATGGCACCTTGTTCCGCATGACCGAAACGAACTTCCGCTGGATCGGTGGCGATGATGCGAGCTTGCTATGGATCAGGGAGCAAGCTGCCAAATCCGGGCTGAACGTTCATTTGAAGACGGCGAGCGACCAAATCCATAACGTTGCCGTGCAAGGTCCAAAGTCGCGCGACATCCTGCGCGAAGTCGTGTGGACAGCCGCCGGTCGACCGGCCATCGATGAACTCGGCGTCTTCCGCTTCACCGTTGGACGCATCGGCGGCTACGATGGTATCCCGATCGTGTTGTCGCGCACCGGCTACACGGGCGAACTCGGCTACGAAGTGTTCTGCCATCCGAGGGATGGTGCGGCCGTTTGGGATGCCATCATGACGGCTGGCTCGAAGCACGACATCGCGCCGTTTGGCTTCGAAGCTCTCGACATGGTGCGGATCGAAGCCGGACTCGTTTTTGGCGGCCATGATTTTGATTCAACCACCGATCCGCTTGAAGCCGGCATCAGCTTCACTGTGCCGTCCAAGAAACAAGAGGATTATATCGGCAAGGCCGCGATAGAGCGCCGCCGCGCGCACCCATCGCGCAAACTTGTTGGCCTGGAAATCGCCGGCAACGAAAAGGCCGCACACGCCGATCCGGTTTTCTTCGGCCGCGCCGAAGTCGGTATCGTGACAAGCGCGATGCGCTCGCCGGTCCTGAAAAAGACCATTGCGTTGGCGCGCATCGATGTCGCCCACGCCGAGATCGGCTCGGCTCTCGAGACTGGGAAATTGGACGGCCAGCAGAAGCGTTTGAAGGCGACGATTGTGCCGTTCCCGTTCTACGATCCCGACAAATCGCGCGTCAGAAGCTGACCAGCCAAAAACAATGGCCGCGCGGACATAAAAAACGGAGGCGATTGGCCTCCGTTTTCCCCGTCGCAAATTGCAACCTCTTCAACCAACCGCTGTCCGCTTTTTCTTCTGCGGATCATCGAATGTGATGGTGTGCGCCACGGCGTTGGCGGTAACGTTTTTGCCCGAGATCGACAGCTTCTCGCCCTGCACTGCGGCGGCAACGCTCAAACGTGCGATGGCCATGGTCCGGTTGGTCAAGCGCGAGTGCATGGCGCAGGTCACGACACCGGCCGGTTGGCCGTTCATCGTCACGTCAGAGCCAGCGTCAGGAATGGTATCACCTTCAATCAGCAGCCCGAAGATTTTGAAGCGCTCCTTGCCCTTCAGCCGATAATGCTCTTCTGCACCGCGAAATCCGGTCTTGCCGGGCGACACAGTGAAATCCAGGCCGAGCTCCCACAGCGTGTCGCCGGGAGCCTCGTTCGCGAACGGATACATTTCGGAATTGTCATAGGGATAGAACAGCAAATAGCTCTCGACACGAAGCCAATCGAGGGCGGTGAAAGCGCACGGCACGATGCCCATCGGCTTGCCCTCCGTCAGGATCGTGTCCCAGATCTGCGCCACGTTTTCGTATTTGCAGAAGATCTCGTAACCGCGTTCACCGGTGTATCCGGTGCGTGAGATCATCACCGGCGCACCAAACAGCGTTGTCTGCATGTGATGGAAATATTTCAGGTCGCGAATGCCCGGAACATGCTTGGAGAGATAATCGACCGCGAGCGGGCCCTGAAGAGATAAGTCATGCAGATCATCGTCGAACTGCAGCGACACATAGCGACCCTCAGCCTCGGTCTGCAGCAACTGCTGGCCCGCGCCGGAACCGTGCACAACCATCCAGGCGTTGGGGCCAGTGCGATAGAGGACGCAATCGTCGGCGAACTTTCCGCGCGCATCCAGCATGCAGGCGTACACCGATTTTCCGGGATAGACCTTCGTCACGTCGCGCGTCGTCACATAATTCAAAAGTGCGGCCGCGTGCGGCCCGGTGACATGAATTTTTTTCAGGCCCGAAACGTCCATCAATCCGGCTTTGGTGCGGATCGCCTCATGCGCGTCGGCGAGATCGCTGGAATAATTCCACGCTGTCCCCATGCCATTCCAGTCTTCGAGACTTGATCCAAGGGCTCGGTGACGGTCGGCGATCGCCGAATAGCGCCAGGACATCGTCATGGTCGAAGTCTCCCTAGTTTTTGAGATTGTAGCCGTGGTCAGGATGGGCGCGTCGGCGACGCGGCGCGGCACTTGGCGTCCGGCGCATAGCCAAGCACGCCTGAAAGAGCATCTCCGCAGCTATGCTGTCAGCCGACGGCGGCGCGCCACGGACGGACCGCGCACACCGCATCCCTCCCGTGGTCGTTGCCGCCCGACAAACAGCCATGTTTGCGTCCCTATGCCCAATTTTTTTCCAGCCATAAGCTGCCGTGCGATCGACGCCGCGTTTAGCTTGGCTCGAGACAACATTTTTACAGATTATTCTCTTAAGTCAAAATATTTTCTCACCAATCAACTGGTGTGGGTGCGGTGGGGAGCGTTGAGGGCGGGAGCGCCATGTCGGTGCACTCGCGAACGCACGCTGGGGTGCTCCTGCGCGAGCCACCGTGTGACACGGCTAAAAAGAGCCGCGTCGCACCTCAAGAATGTTATGAATTTGATTGGGCAATTGGTCGGAGCGACAGGATTTGAACCTGCGACCCCCAGTCCCCCAGACTGGTGCGCTACCAGGCTGCGCTACGCTCCGATGGGACCCTTGTGCCCGGATGGGCTCGTGAGGTCAACGGCCAACCTCACGCGGCATTCGCCAAAAACCTCGCCAATGCGTCGGCGTTTGCAGGGAATGATGTGACCGGGATGACCGCCGGCAAACTCGGCGCGGCGATAGCGGCGACATAGGCCACGGGTTCACGCGGCTGGTCGCGGCTAGATTTCCATACTGCTGGCGACGGTAGCAAAGCGCTTGCGGGGTCAAGTGTTGTTGCGTTGCCAGTGTGCGGGCCATCATCCGACCCGACCACGAGATCGCGCACCGCCAACCCTGACAGACGTTGGCCAAGGTTTGCTTTGCCGTCGCCGATCACGCCGGTCTTGGTCAAGAGATGAGCGATCCCCAAACCGCTGGCTTTGGCAATGGCTTCAAGCCGCACCCAAGCTTGCAGCACGTCGGCTTCGCCATAAGCCGACAGCGGCGCCGCGATCGGCGAGCATGACGGCGACAGGCGTCGTGCGGCCGATACTATTCTGGCACGGCGTTCGTCACTCATCCGAAGTGGGCGAACCTGTTCGATATCGGCGCCGATGGTGCCATGACGCGCGACCGCAATCAGTGCGAAGCTGCCACTGTGAGACAGACTGAAGGCGACCGCGCCTGATCCCAGATGCGGCCGCCCGCCCGGTTCCAACGCGAACGCTCGCCCTCGAATTTCAGGTCCGATCCAACGCTCCAAGACAATCCGCGTTGCGACCCGCGCCGTCCGCCATGCGCGGCCTTCGTTTGGCGAATGCGCACTCATGCGTATTGCGCGTTCGCTGTCACAGGTGGAGAGGCGCGGCGTTGCGCGTTCTTCGAGGTCGAGATATCCGGCGATGGCTGGGATGTCGACGAGGACAACATCGAAAGAGCGCTGATCGTTCCCCGGTGACGCCATTGACGCCGCACCGATGTGAACCGCTGTCAACCCGCGCCCCCGCGGACGCGTTTTGCACTGCGTGCGGGTTCTGCGCTGACGGCCGGTGCGCGGATGATCTCGCGCACACGTTCTAATTCGCGGATGGCTGCGATGATCGATGCTTTTGCCGTGGCACTGAGCAAAGGCCGGTCGAGATCGGCTTGCGTCGTGCCCGCTTCGCTGACGCTTCGCAGGACGCGTGCAGCCCCATCGCCAGGCTTCGGCAACGTTTCAACGGCGGATTTGCGGCCACGCTTTTTGCGGGTGTCTTCAACGGCGGCAGCGGCAAGCGCGTCGCGCGATGCGCGTTTGACCTGATCGATGCCATGCTCGCGCAAAATTTTCTGCACGCCTTTGATGGTGTAACCTTCCGCATGCAGCAGATGCCGGATGCCGCGCAGAAGTTCGAGATCTTCGGGACGATAATAGCGCCGTCCCCCACCGCGCTTCATCGGCTTGATCTGCGGAAATTTGCCTTCCCAAAAACGCAGCACGTGTTTTGGCACATCGAGGTCGTCGGCGACTTCACCAATGGTCCGAAATGCTTCCGCCGATTTATTCATGGTCCGGTGCCCTCCGCAAACAGCGCGCGTACAAGTCTACCGACATCGGACGCAGAGTTGATAAGGAAAACCGCGCATCATCCGGCCACAGCCGCTGTGCTCAGCCAATAGGTCAGCGGACCTACCTCAGCGCTCGCCGCTTTTATCCGCCGGGCGATCGCTCACCTTTGCCGCAACCGAAGCCTTCTCCGACGGGCGCCGGCTGTGGCCTTTGTTGATACGATCCTTCATGATGTTCGATGGCCGGAACACCAGCACGCGGCGCGGCGTGATCGGAACTTCCTGGCCGGTTTTAGGGTTGCGGCCAACGCGCTCACCCTTTTGGCGGATGCCGAATGATCCGAACGACGACAGCTTGACCGCATCGCCTTCCGCCAAGCTTCCCGAAATTTCATCGAGCACCCGCTCGACGAGTTCCTGGCTCTCGTTGCGCGGCAACCCGACTTTTTCGACGACCGCTTCGGCGAGATCCGCCCGCGTTAATGTTTTACCGTTCATTCACATCCTCCCAACCTTCGGATGATCATTGCGGCGGATGCTATCCGCGGAATGACCGGCGGTCAATAAAAGAGCGGTTCAAGCGCCTGAAATAACTTGAGATTCGTCTTTTGCGGCGCACCATAAAACTGCCGCATCACGGCTACCAGCGGGCGAGTACGGCACCCCAGGTGAAGCCGCCGCCCATGGCTTCCATCAAAATTAGACTGCCCTCCTTGACCCGGTGGTCCTCAAACGCCTGGTTGAGTGCCAATGGAATCGAGGCCGCAGAGGTATTGCCGTGCTTGTCCAAGGTCATAACAATCTTTTCGGGCGCCACGCCAAGCTTCTTTGCGATGCCATCTAGGATGCGCTTGTTAGCCTGGTGCGGGATGTAAAGGCTGATCTCGTCGGCCGCATAGCCCGTCTCAACGAGCGTTTCCTCGATCACGCCGGATATTTTTTGCACTGCGTGCCGAAACACCTCGCGGCCGTTCATGCGCAGGTGGCCAACAGTTTTTGTCGAACCCGGACCGCCGTCGACGTAGAGCATATCTTCGAAGCGCCCATCCGAACGGATGCGCGTTGCCAGAATACCCCGATCGTCACGGGTACCGTGCTGCGACTGCGCCTCGAGCACAACCGCGCCGGCGCCGTCGCCGAAGAGCACGCAGGTGCCACGATCAGTCCAATCGAGAATTCGCGAGAAGGTCTCGGCGCCAATGACCAGCGCGCGTTTGAACTGACCCGTTTTCAAAAATGCGTCCGCGACCGTCAATGCATAGATGAAGCCCGAGCAGACCGCCTGCACATCGAACGCTGCCCCTTTGGTGACGCCGAGCATCGCTTGAATTTTTACGGCAGTAGCGGGAAAGGTGCGATCCGGTGTGGCAGTGGCGCAGATGACGAGATCGATTTCGACCGGATCGATGCCGGCACGAATGAGCGCTTGTTTGGCTGCCGCCGCACCGAGATCCGAGGTCAATTCACTATCGTCGGCGATATGGCGTTGCACGATGCCAGATCGCTCGCGAATCCATTCGTCGGAGGTGTCGACGAGTGTCGATAGCTCGTCATTGGTCATGATGCGCTTGGGCAAATGCGCGCCCACACTTCGAATGACGGATCGGAGAATTGCCAAGCGATACCCTTTCTCGACTAATGTCCGTCGCCGCCAGGCGAAACGACGGCCGGCCTGACTGCGCCTTCTAACGCGCGCGCGGACTGACCCAGCGCTTCGCTTTCCGTCGACGCCGCAAGTTTGTGGTGGAAATTGCCGATGTCCGCGGTTAGGCGCGCCACTAGGCCTGAGTCGGCCATCTCGAAAGCCAGATCGACAGCGCTTGCGAACCCGTACGCATCTGTGCCGCCGTGACTTTTCACAGCAATGCCGTTGAGACCCAAAAACGTCCCGCCATTGACGCGGCGGGGGTCCATTTTTTCCTTCAGCACACGAAATCCATCGCGGGCCAGTAGCGCGCCGGCTTTCGTCACGACTGAACTGGACATCGCGGCTTTCAGATAGCTGCCGATCTGCCTTGCAGTGCCTTCGGCTGTCTTCAGGGCGATGTTACCGGCAAAACCCTCGACCACGACCACATCGACCGCACCGTGACCGATCCGATCACCCTCGACGAAGCCCTTGTAGTCGAGTGGCAGTTCGACCGACTTCAGAATGGCGTGCGCGGCTTTCACGTCTTCGTTGCCTTTGACATCCTCGGTGCCGACATTGAGCAAGCCGACCGATGGCCGCTCGATGTGAAACACGGCGCGCGCCATTGCTGCGCCCATCAGCGAAAAGTCGGTGAGTTGATTGGCCGTCGCGCCGATGTTGGCGCCGACATCGAGTACGATGCATTCTGACGTAACCGTTGGCCAGAGCGCGGCTATGGCTGGCCGTTCAATACCCGGAATGGGTCTAAGTACCAGTTTGGCAATCGCCATCAGCGCGCCAGTATTGCCCGCAGAAACTGCGGCGTGGGCCTCCCCGGACTTAACGGCTTCGAGCGCGAGCCACATACTCGACCCCTTGCCACGACGCAGGGCCTGGCTCGGTTTTTCGTCCATGGCGATGACGAGATCGGTATGCACGACACGGGATTTGACTGCGAGAGCCGCGTATCCTGCCAGCGCTGCATCGATGCGGCCTTTGTGGCCAAAGAATACAAAACTGAGCGATGGATGGCGTTGCAGAGACAGGGCCGCTCCCGGCACGATCACGTCCGGCCCATGATCGCCACCCATAGCGTCAAGAGCTATGGTCTTGGGGCTCACCATGGCTTTGCTGGCCCTTTGTAAAAATAACCGGCACGCTTGCGGTGCCGGCGGCGAATTGAACACGAAATCGAGCGATTAAGCTCCCGCCCATCAGGGCTGTCAATGCGGCTGGACCATAGCCGGTTGAGACCGCGAAACAAGGCGAAAACTCTGCTTATGCAGGCTTGACGCACAAGCGGATTACGACTTGTCTTTCAGCCGGGAGAGGGCTGCGAACGGGCTGGTTTGACCCGGCTCGGCAGCGGCGGGATCGCGCCAATCAAAGGCGGCGTCGGCTTTGCGCGGAAATGGGTCAAGCGCGGCCGATATCGTTTCAAACACGATGCGTCCGACGGTGATTTCGCCATCGACAAGCGGCTCGACATCTGGGCCTTCGAGGACACTCGCCTCTTGCCCCATCACGGCTGCCGTTTCATTCTTTTTGGCCTCCGGCCAGAATTCGACGTCGAACTTTTCAGCCATGTGTTGAGCAACCGGATCGAGTGTCACGACGCAGGCCTGTTCAAGCTCGGCGTTGACGCGACCGGCGAGGCGATAGCCGCCACCGGCCAGTCGGTTCACGCGGTAGTTCGCCGTCAATGATGTCAACGCGAGAAGACCAAGCACGCTCGTCACTGCTGCAAGTTCGGAAGCCGAAGCGGCGCGTTCTTTGGTAATGCCACCGTCAGCCAGCTCGACGACAGCGTGTGACCAATCGAGTGGCGACGCGATTTCAGAGGTCATGGGAGGCGTCCAGATAGTTCGCCGGATTGGGCACTTGGGCGCCAGACAACATCGTCTCAGGATCAGCGCCCACCAGCGCTGCCGACATCCCCCTCACATAGGCGGCAAGTGCTGGCGCACGACGAGCGGCCTCGCGGTCCTGATAGACGTATCGGCCAAGCGCCGCGAGCAAAGCCGTATCGTTTTGTTCAGTGAGCGCTGCGCGGTAAACACCGGTGCGTTCGTAAAAACCAGCGGCCGCGCGTTTGACACGTTTTGGCACCGTCAAATCACCGACACCCATTTCGCGCATGCAGTCATCCATATCGGTCACGAAAGCTTCGATCGTCTGCCGCGACAAGGCCTCGACGTACGCCGGATCTAGCCGCCCAGTTTTGAGCGCTTCAAGGGCCTGAAACAAATGCAAGGCAACCATCTCGAAGCGGCCCTCGGTCGTGTCGGATACCTCAAGATCCTTGTAGAATGCGGGATGGCGGGCGGCGTCGACAATTCGGGCATAGAGCGCGTCCGCCGTGCGGGCGAGTTTCGGTTTTCCCAGTAGCCAATTCAGCATTTCGAACTTCCTGTTGGCGCCGTCGAACTTTTGCCCAACTGCTGCCCGGTGCCGTGACGCGGTCGAATGGCTCAACCAGAAGTGCTGCGGCGCAGCACTTCGAGCTATCATACGGGTGCCAAAAGTCTGGGGACAGACTGCCTGCCCTCGAATAGCCTGACATTGCCCACAAGTGGGTGTCAGTTTAAAGCCTTGCTAGCTGACAAAGAACCGATTCTCCGGAGACCTTCGACACGATGCGCCGAATTGACCATAAGTCAGAGCCGGTCTCGCGGTCGACGTCGCACTCCGCCGCGCGTCGCAAAGGCACCGCTGCGCGTGTGGCCATCGTCTGGGCTGGCGTGACCTTCGCCGTGGCCGTCAGTGGCTGTAGTGAGACCCTCACCAAGCACGGTCATCAGTTTCACGACACCGACCTGCAAGCCGTTCAGCCGGGCATGAGTCAGGAGCAAGTCCGCTCAACACTCGGTTCGCCGGCCACAACGGCTGTCGTCGGCTCGGGCAACGGGTTCTACTATATCTCGAGCACGATGGCGCAGAGCTCGTTCTTCACGCCGACAGAAAAAGACCGGAAGGTCGTCGCTGTTTATTTCAACGAAGGCGGCACTGTGGACTCCGTGGCCAACTACGGCCTGAAAGATGGCAAGGTGTTCGATTTTATCAGCCGCCAGACGCCGGCGCCCGGCACCAAGGATGAGGGCATCATCAAGTCGCTGTTCCGCAACCTCGGCACCAAGCAGGTTTTCGGCGACGGCTATTAAATCCGCGCCGGATGTTTTCATCCCTCACCTTCAATGACAAAAAAGCCCCGGAGTTTCCTCCGGGGCTTTTGTTTTAGGCGTCTTGCCGGCGCACGGCGCCCCATTCAGCCGTGTGCCAGCACAGCCAGCAACAGCAACGCAACAATGTTGGTGATCTTGATGGCCGGGTTGACCGCCGGGCCCGCCGTATCTTTGTAGGGATCGCCGACCGTATCGCCAGTCACCGATGCCTTGTGCGCCTCCGAGCCCTTCATGTGCTTGACGCCGTCTTTGTCGACGAAGCCGTCTTCGAAGCTCTTTTTCGCATTATCCCAGGCGCCGCCGCCGGAAGTCATCGAGATCGCGACGAAGATACCAGTGACGATGACGCCAAGCAGCATCGCACCGACCGCCGAGAACGCCGCGCCTTTGCCAGCGATGGCGTTGATAACGACAAACAGCACAATCGGCGACAGCACCGGCAGGAGCGACGGGATCACCATCTCCTTGATGGCGGCCTGCGTCAGCAAATCGACAGCGCGTGCATAGTCCGGCTTCGAGGTGCCCTTCATGATGCCGGGGTCAGCCTTGAACTGACGACGCACCTCTTCGACAATCGACCCAGCCGCACGTCCGACAGCCGTCATGCCCATGCCGCCGAACAGGTACGGGATCAAGCCGCCAAGCAGCAGACCTGCGACGACATACGGATTGTCGAGGCCGAAGTCGATCGTGACGCCCTTGAAGAACTGAAAAGTGGTGGAGCCTTCTTTGTTGGCTTCAGCGATGAAGTACTGAAGATCGTAGTTGTAGGCCGCAAACAGCACGAGCGCGCCGAGACCCGCCGAACCGATGGCATAGCCTTTGGTGACTGCCTTGGTAGTATTGCCGACCGCATCCAGAGCGTCGGTGGAGCGGCGAACTTCTTTCGGCAAACCCGCCATTTCGGCGATGCCACCGGCATTATCGGTTACCGGGCCGAAGGCGTCGAGTGCCACGATCATGCCGGCAAGGCCAAGCATCGTCGTCGTTGCGATGGCCGTGCCAAACAGTCCGCCAAGCTGATACGTCGACAAGATGCCGGCAACGATTGCCAGTGTCGGCAAGGCTGTCGATTCCAGTGAGACGGCGAGGCCTTGAATGACGTTGGTGCCGTGACCCGTCACCGACGCCTGACTGATCGAGCGCACCGGCCGATAACCGATACCGGTGTAGTACTCGGTGATCCAAACGATCAGACCGGTCAGCGCCAATCCGACGAGGCCACAATAGAACAGGTTGAGGCCGGTGATCGTCTGCCCGGCGGCCGTTCCAACGTCGCCGAAACCGCCAAGCACGTATTGCGTTGCTACGTATAAGCCCGCAATCGACAGGATCGCCGACGCGATCACGCCGCGATACAGCGCACCCATGATCGAGCCGTTCGCGCCGAGTTTGACGAAAAACGTGCCGATGATCGACGTAATGATGCAAGCGCCGCAGATAGCCAGCGGGTAGACCATCAGCGCTGCGAGATTTGGCTGTCCGGCGAAGAAAATGGCGCCAAGAACCATTGTTGCGACAACGGTGACGGCATAGGTTTCGAAAAGATCCGCAGCCATGCCGGCGCAATCGCCGACGTTGTCGCCAACGTTGTCGGCGATGGTGGCTGGGTTCCGCGGATCGTCTTCCGGGATGCCGGCTTCGACTTTACCGACGAGATCACCACCGACATCGGCACCTTTGGTAAAAATGCCGCCGCCGAGACGCGCGAAAATGGAAATCAACGAGGCGCCGAAGCCAAGCGCCACCAGCGCGTCGACAACTTGGCGGCTGGCTGGTTCATACCCGAGCGGACCGGTCAGCACCGTGTAATACCCAGCAACGCCCAACAGCGCGAGGCCGGCGACCAGCATTCCGGTGATCGCTCCAGCTTTGAAGGCGATGTCGAGACCTTTGGCGAGAGACTGTGAGGCTGCCTGCGCCGTGCGAACGTTGGCGCGCACTGACACGTTCATCCCGATGTATCCAGCCAACCCGGACAATATCGCACCAATGAGAAATCCGGCGGCAACCAGCGGACCGAGCAGGACGTACGCCAAAACGAAAATCGCCGCGCCGACGATGGCGATCGTGCGATACTGGCGATTGAGATAAGCCTGGGCACCTTCACGGATGGCGCCGGCAATTTCCTGCATTCGGGCATTGCCCGGATCAGCGTTCATCACCGACTGGGCCGTGATAAAAGCGTAGACGATGGACAGCGCCCCGCAGGCGATGATCCCCCAAAGGATGTGGCTCATTAAGTGTTTCCTCTTGGCCAAGCGTGGTGCCCGGCCGGATAATGTCATTTGTGCGCAGACACGGCCGCATGATCGGCGCGCGCTCGCCCCCTCCCGTCGAAGACCAGCAGATTGAGGCACCGGTCAAGAGTCGGGCGGACCATGCCAAAACTGCTCGTGCGTTGCAACACGGGCACTGTTGTCTTTTCGTGCACAAAAAAACGGCCCGGGTGCACATTGCGCCCGGGCCGCCTACCAAAAAGTCTAAATCACCGCCGAAATGACGGCCAAACTGTCCTTAATACCGGTCGAGGTGGATGCCGCGCCGATACCCGTAGCCACGGCCGTAGCCATAGCCGTAGTTACGATAGCCGCGGTGACCATAACGGTAGTGACGACGGTGACCGTAATAGCGCGGGCCGCCGTAGAAACCGTAATATCCCGGATATCCGTAACCGAAGTAGATGCCCCGGTGGCGCCTATGATGCCGGCCGCGATAACCGACTTCAGTCACAGCGATACCGGTTTTCGCCACGGCTGCTTTCGTTGCAAGACCACTCGCAGGGGTGGCAGATGCCGGTACGGCGCCTGATAGCGCCAAGGCGCCGAGGACGCACAAGCTTGCGAAAAGTTTACGCATTCCAATCTCCCTTTTTACCTTTGATCGGGGGCTTATCACTCGTGTTGCACGAGTTCGAAATTCAAGCCTCCGAAGCGTTAGATTGTGATCGTTCGATCTGAAATCTAGCGTGGACGCTCATAAACGCTGTCACCGCCGATTTGGTTGCAGTTAAACTGACCGTCGATGAATGGCCCATGAACGATGTATGCGCGACGCAAATGACGTGCTCAGGCGACGCAGATTGAAGTATGAACTGAGTGATGTCGTCGTCGACGTCCTCGCTTGCAAACAAGGTCTTAGAACGTTGAAGTTCGTCCGGTTGTTGCTATAAGCGCGCCGCAGCATCTCGTCGCCGCAATCGATGCACCGTCATAGGAACTGACACACCGTCACGGGAGACGTCATTGGAAATCGAAGCCGCCGTCAGGAATGCCCAAGGCGGCGCCGCGATCGATAATCTCGCTGCCGCGTTTGGCGTACCGCCCGATAAAGCCGAGGCGGCGCTGACGGCGATGATGACGGTTCTCGCGAGCCGCGTCGAGCGCAACACGCTATCGCGCGGCGGACTGGCCGACATTGTTGCGCTTCTTGGCGACGCTGATGTTGGCCGAGCCATCGCCGATCCAGCGCATCTTGCAACTGCGGAGATGGCCGACAGCGGCAATCACGTTCTCGACGTGCTGATCGGCGACAAACACATAAGCCGTGGGATTGCCGAGAGCGTTGCCCGCGAGACGGGGATTGACGCAGCCACCCTTCGCCGAATGCTGCCTGTCGTCGCCAGCATGATGGTCGGCGGTCTACAGAATAAAACGCAGGCGCTGTTTTCACAAAAGCTGCGCGATGTCCCGGGCCTTGGAGTCTTGCTTCCATTGCCGGGTGATCCAGCGCCCAAGCGATATGATGCGCCGTCAACTACGCCCGGATCGGGCGAATGGGCGAACAATCTGCCACGACCTGCCGGGGGCGCTGGCGGCGGCATGGGAGGTGCGACAGGCGGCGGCGTCCTGCTACCATTGCCCGGCGATAATTTGCCCGGCACCACGCGGCGCAATCGTTACGACGATCTTTCGGACGTCGTCCGCCGCGGCGGAACGCAAGCACCCGGAGGTGGCTCGCTGGGCGGTCTCATTCGCTCGATCCTTGGAGGCCTGCTTGGCTTCAAGAACCGCGGCGTCATGAGCTCGCTGATCTATATGTTTGTGGTGCGCTGGCTGCTGAATGCCGGAAAACGAATCTTGTCGCGCATCGTTCTCGGTCGCTGAATCCGCGATGCTGTTAGAAATCTCAAACGTGAGACCGCCAGTTGGCTGATCAACCGGCGGTCACTTGGCAACTCGGTATTCAAACACTGGGCATTCAAGTCAGAACGACACGTGAAGGCTTAACGGCAGGGACGAGCGCTGAGATCGCACGACCAACCCGAAGCTGACTGCGTGCAGTTCATATCTTTGGCGGACGCCTTGGAGAAGTTCGCCCACGTGTTTCCATATTCGAAATCGACGAACGACGACCATGACACGACAGCCTCGTACTCGGCCTTCTTACGGTTCGAGATGCCTGAACTGCTGCCGTAATGATAGTGGTCGGAGAAACACAGACGGCCACGCTCGGAACGCAGATCATGGGCAGCAGCGAGGCCCGTGACGGCTGCGACGCGCTGCGCCGCCACGGCCGACGGCACAACCGTGCCAAACACCAGAAACGCACCTATGCACGCCTGTAGACCCAGTCGGAAAGGCATCGATGACCCCTGAGAATGACTAGAACATGTGTTCGAATCGCAAACATATAGTCGCAGAGATAGCCGCGCCGGCGCAGGGAGTTTTTATCACTTGCCACGACATTCGTGCGCACCGCGGCACGGAAGGCACAGAGCTGCTTTAGCTGCTGAAATGGGCGCCAGCCAAACACGTGCCGCACCGCCAAATGCCCATCTCGGAGGCGCTATTTAGCGGCCACAACCGAGATTTCGACCAACATGCGCGGGTCGATCAGCTTGGCTTCGACACAGGCTCTCGCCGGCGCATTTTTACCACCGAGCCACGCGCTCCATGACGTGTTCATGCCATCGCGGTGGCGGATGTCGTTGAGCCAGACTGTCGCCTGCACGACTTTCGACTTGTCGCTGCCACATAGCGCCAGCAGCCGATCGATTTCGGCCAACACGTCAGCGGTCTGACCCGCAACGTCACGCGACAAATCACTGGGGATCACACCGGCGGTAAACACGAGGCCGTTGGCTTCGGTGACTTTGGAATAAACGGCGGATTCTTCGTGACGTGTAATTGGCATGCTGGGCTCTCCTGCGACAATCGCGGGCCCTGCTTAGCAAACCGCGCCCCGCGCCAGAAGCGCCTAAAACAAAGGTGGGTCTTCGTGCCGCTGGCCATCGATCAGCAGGCCTTTGATCCCGGCGGCACCATCGGCACCTACCGCCACCAGCGCTTTGATGGCTTTGTCCCTGAGTTTCGTCTCAAGCAACGCGCCCGTGCCTTCCGGTACGAAATATCGCTCGATGCCGAAACGCACATCGATCGATTCATCCGGCGATCCAGCCGCGCCGAAATGATAGGCGACACGGCCTTTCATAACCAGCTCACCATCGTCGATGCGGTCGGGCCGCCGTGGCGAAACGCTGCGCACCTGCCAACTGTCATCGACCGATTGGCGCAGCGTCACGTAAGCAATCGCGCCTTTCGACAACCCGTCGAACGAGGGGCGACCGTCCAACGCCATCGCCTTGATCGGAGTGAGGTCGTAGCCGAGCGTGACATAGTCGCCGCGGAACAAATCGCGCGGATCGACGGGCACTACGGGCAGCACGATCTCCTTGCCGTCGCGGAGCAGCGCTTGGCGTTGGGCAATGATGGTCCATAGCACGGCCGTTTGGACGACGGCGGCGACGCCAAGCCACCGCCACGTTGGGCCGAACCGCCAGACACCGATGGTGTTGCTCATGGGCTTGCTTCCGATTTTGCCGTGCGGTGCGCCAGTCGCCATGCCAACGCGGCGAGTGCCGCAACGAGCACGCCCGCCACGAGGAAAAACAGTGATGTGCCGAGAATAGTGCCAATGGTGTTGACATAGAGCGCCAGGATTTCGATCGAAAAGCCAAGATAACCAAGCCAGATCGTCGAAGAGCGGCGGGTGGACATGCCGTAGGCGATGGCGCCCACCATCAACAGCAAAGTCAGCGATGCCATGACGATCAATGCAACGCCGGTTGGGTTCTCACCGAATTGCAGGGCCATGGCGCCGAAAAATGTCGTCACTAATCCGTAGCCGACCACCGGCTCTACGGCGACGTGCCACGCTGGTTCCAAGCGCTCGATGGCGAGGCCACTCACGACTGCCATCAATCCAAGCGCGACGACCAGTGCGTGATCGTGGCCGTCGCTCAGAACATAACCAAGTGCGATCACGAACGCCGACAACGTCAGCGCCGACAGATGCAATCCTGGCCGCCAGCGCTGCCAAACGAACGCTGAGGACACCGCCGTCCAGCCGACTAAAAATAGCCAAAACACCGCTTCGCGCTCAACGGTCTCCATGCCGCCCCAGACCGCAACGAGGACCATGGCAAATGCCAACGCCGCGCTCGATCGCAAAACCACACCGGACAAAAACGCGCCTGCCGCCCACAATGCGACGCCGTCGGGCGCATGGCCTTCGATGTGAAACATTTGACTGATGAGCGCGATACTTGCGCCGAAAACCGCAACAGCAAACAAAATCGCAGCGTCCGACATGCCGCGGTGTCCGCGCCCAGCGAGCACGCCGGCCGCTGCATATCCGCTCCACATCGAACCAAATAAGATGGCGAGCCGAGCGCCGCGCGGAATATCCGCCCAATGGGCCGCGACAAACGACATGACGGCGAAGGCCAGCAAAACACTCGCCAACACGCCCAGCGCCGACGCAAGCCCGAAATCTCGCCGGTTGCTTGCAAGCTCGCGCGCGATCTGCGCCTCGCCGACGTCGGTCACCCAGCCGTTGGACTTCCAGCGCGACAGATCTGCGGCCAGACGTTTTTTGTATCCCAACATTCGGGCCAACCTATCGCACGTGCGGCCGGCTAATTTTCCGCAGAGGCTATTCCAGCCACCCGTAGCATTTCGCCGGGCGCCCATGCTCGATCGCATCCAGCCGTCGATCAAACCTTCCGAGTTCATTCTACGCTGCAATAGCGGCTGCAGCATGGACCGATGGTGCAGCCGTCTGGGCAAACTGAGTGTTTGGAACGACCATCGTTCGATTGTTCAATCAAATTCATCAGCTGCTCACCGACATCGAAACCTGTGAGTGAACCCGGTGGGCTCGTCACAAGGGCTGGTCAACGCCAACTGACCCTGCTACGCTAGTTGCGAATGATTTGCATTAGCGAGTAGACATGACGGTTGTTTCGCCCGACCTCTCCCCACCAACAACACCACGATCTGCGATGCCGATCGCACACGGCGGGTGGCGGCGCGCGGCTGGCGAACCGGCGTTGAGCGATGTTTTCGGCTCTATCCCGGTCAGCATGACCGGCACGACATTACGCCGTTTCGGAGCCTTCTTCGGGCCAGGATATCTCGTTGCGGTCGGCTACATGGACCCCGGCAACTGGGCGACGTCGATCGCTGGGGGATCGAAATTCGGCTATGCACTGCTCGTCGTCGCACTGGTGTCGAACATCATGGCGATCATCCTGCAGAGCCTGTGCGCCCGCCTTGCCATCGCGTCCGGTCGTGATCTTGCTCAGGCCTGCCGTGACGGGTATCCGCGTTGGGCCGCATATCCTCTCTGGGCGCTCGCTGAAATCGCCATCATCGCTACCGATGTGGCGGAAGTCATCGGCACGGCGATCGGGCTCAATCTGCTGTTTGGCATTCCCCTCGAAATCGGCGTCATCCTCACCGCGCTCGACGTGTTCGTCGTACTGGCACTGCAAAAGCTCGGATTTCGGTATCTCGAAGCCTTCGTCATCACGCTGCTCGGCATCATCGCCATCTGCTTCACAGTGCAAATCGGACTTGCCGATCCGGACTGGGGCGCGGTCATTCGCGGCTTCGCGCCGACGACAGACATCATCGCCAATCCGGACATGCTGTATCTCGCCCTCGGCATTCTGGGCGCGACCGTCATGCCGCATAATCTTTACCTGCATTCGGCCATCGTCCAGACCAGGGCCTATGGCTCCAAGCTCGAGGACAAGCGTGAAGCCCTGACATTCGCGACCATCGATTCAACTGTGGCGCTGATGCTGGCGCTACTTGTCAATGCGTCGATCCTCATTCTCGCGGCCGCCGCTTTTTACAACACGGGCCGCACCGACGTGGCGGAGCTAGGCGAAGCTCATTCCCTGCTGGCGCCGCTTTTGGGAAGCTCAATCGCGCCGGTGATGTTCGGCATCGCGCTGCTGTGTTGCGGGCTCAATTCAACGGTGACGGCGACGTTGGCCGGCCAAGCGGTGATGGAAGGCTTTATCGACATCAGATTGAAGCCTTGGCTCCGTCGCCTCGTCACACGTGGCATCGCGATTATTCCGGCCGCTGGCGTAACGCTCTTCTACGGCGACAGCCAGACGGCGAAGCTATTGATTCTGACGCAGGTGGTTTTAAGTCTGCAATTGCCGTTTGCGATTCTGCCGCTGGTGCAGTTCACCGCTAGCCGCGCCAAAATGGGGGCGCTCGTCGCACCGCGCTGGCTGACTGCGATCGCGATGGTCATCGCCGGCGTTATCATCGCGCTCAACATCAAGCTGCTTTACGATTTCGCGTTGAGCGGCTAGTCGCTATTTCGTCGAGGACGGCAAGCTGGCCAAGTCGTCGATGTACCATTTTTCGGTTTCAACGATGGCGGGATTTTCACCGTTCTCATAAATCCAGCTATCGACCGCCCATTTTTGACCCGACGCGGTCTCTTTCAAAACCGCAGTCCAATGCGTCCACCCCGAAACGCCGCGCCACAGCTGATCTTTGGCGAAGGGTGTGCCAACGCTGTGATGTTTCAGGAAGCCGTTATTTTCGAGAACCAGAAGATAGCTCGTTGTGTTGGTCGATTCGTCGACGCAATCCTGCTGGGTCGGATCGCCCGACGCCTTGAAGTCCATGCCGGCGCGATCGGTGCCGGTCCCGATGGCCTTGCCGACGCGGTTCTCCATCCAGCCGATCGCATAGGCGACGGCGCGCCGCTCCTCCCCGGCTGTCGCGGCCTTTTTGACCTTCTTGAAAATAGCTTTCAGTTCGGCGATGTCGGCCTCGGCGAAGGTGAACTTAGTTTGGATCTTACAAGTGTAGCCGTGACAGACAGACACGCGATTCTTAACGGGCGCGTTGACCTTGAAGTCCGCAAAGTGGGTGTCAACCGCGCCGAGCCGCTCGTGTGTGCAGCCGCCTAAACTGGCCACGACGACCGCCGCCAGCCACGCACACCCAATGCTTCGTTGCCAGCCCATGCCGCCCCGCTGTAAACCCATCCAAGCGGCATGGCGTCGTCGACGCCCGCACGTCTCAAACTTCGCATAACACTCGACTGATTCGCGTCAAACACCGGCCGCTAAAGCTGATTCGTGCATTGTGGACACGTTGCGCAAAAGCTCCAGGTCACCAAAGTCCAGCAGGTTTGTTAAAGGTCCGAATGTCTCGCTCAAAACCCATTCATGTCATTGGCGCTGGTCTCGCCGGCTCTGAAGCTGCCCACCAGATCGCTGCCACTGGCGTTCCGGTCGTGCTCCATGAAATGCGCCCGGGTCGCAGCACGGACGCTCACAAATCGGACGGCTTCGCCGAACTCGTCTGCTCGAACTCGTTTCGCTCCGACGACTGGGAAAACAATGCCGTCGGACTGCTGCACGAAGAAATGCGTCGCGCCAACTCGCTCATCATGCAGGCAGCCGATCGCCACAAACTTCCCGCCGGTGGTGCCCTCGCCGTCGATCGTGACGCCTTTTCCGCAGACGTGACGCGAACGATCGAAGCGCATCCGTTGATCACCGTCGATCGCCGCGAGGTTGGAGGCTTGCCGCCGCTCGATTGGCCGAATGTGATCGTCGCCACCGGACCACTCACCTCGCCAGCACTCAGCAGCGCCATAGCCGAACTGACCGGCGAAGGAGCCCTGGCATTTTTTGACGCCATCGCGCCGGTCATTCATCGCGACAGCGTCGATACGTCGATTGCGTGGTTTCAATCGCGTTACGACAAGGCCGGACCGGGCGGCACCGGCGCCGACTATCTCAACTGCCCGATGGACAAGGAGCAGTACAACGGCTTCGTCGATGCACTATTGGCTGGCGATAAAACCGTTTTCAAGGAGTGGGAAGCGTCAACGCCCTACTTCGACGGCTGTCTGCCCGTCGAAGTGATGGCCGAGCGCGGTCGCGAGACCTTGCGCTTTGGGCCGATGAAACCTGTCGGTCTTGATGATCCGCGAACCGGCCGCTGGCCTTACGCCGTGGTGCAATTGCGCCAGGATAATGCGCTCGGCACGCTTTGGAACATGGTCGGCTTTCAGACCAAGCTCAAGCACGCCGAACAGGTGCGCATTTTCCGCATGATTCCGGGTTTGGAAAATGCCGAGTTCGCACGCCTCGGTGGGCTGCATCGCAACACATATTTGAATTCGCCGAAACTGCTGGATCGCACGTTGCGTTTGCAGGTCGATCCGCGATTGCGCTTTGCCGGACAAATCACCGGCGTCGAAGGCTATATCGAGAGCGCCGCGATCGGGCTCCTTGCCGGGCGCTTTGCGGCAGCCGACGCGCTTGATCGCCGTCTCGTCGGCCCGCCACCGACAACCGCGCTCGGGGCGCTGCTCGATCACATCACCGGGGGCCACTTGATCGCCGACGACGCAAATCGCGGCGGCGGGCGCTCATTCCAGCCGATGAACATCAACTACGGTCTGATCCCTGATCTCAGCGCCGCGCCGACGCACGACGCGGCCGGCAAAAAGCTCAAAGGCACGGAGCGCGGACGTGCCAAGAAGCAGGCGATGTCGCGCCGCGCGCTGGTAGATCTGGCTGTCTGGCTTGATACGATCAGCGATCCGTCCCATCGCCAACCGGCGGCCTGAACGGCTGGCGCACTTCGACGTTGGGTGGCACGCCGGGACTCGCTGGCGACTCGGCGTCCTGCGGCACGACAGGTGGCGCAGCGATCTCATTATTGACGGCCGCACTGGCGCTCGGTGGACCAGGCGTTTCGATCGCTGGCGGCAACTCATCGCGCGATGCGCCGCCGGGTTCGGAAAGCGCACCAGTCGAGGACGGCGCTGGCGATGCTCCAGCATCGGGCACTGTTTTCATTTCAGGAGCCGCCGACTGTCCTATCGTCGTGTCAGGCGCTGCGGCCGGCTCGGGGCCGAGAGCGCCGGGTTCTTCAGCTGCCGGTGGCAGCGGGATCTGCGTCGCAACATAGGGGTCGGGCTCCGGCCCTTGGCCATACTTGGTCAACACAGCGCGGGCTTTGTCGGCAACCGCATCCGCAATCGCAGCATGACCTTCTGCCGTCGGATGAAACGAACCTGAGTAGGTCGCGGCGAGAAGCAGCTGAAACGAGGCCAGCGTGTCGAACTTCAAAACCTTTTGCAACAACGAGGCGGCGACATGGAAATTGCCGGTCATGAAGCCATCGTTGGGCGTGCGAAACCAGCGCTTGCGTGAGGCGTAGGCGGGGTAGTCTGCAGGATTATAGGGCTTCCAAACGCCGTCGATTTTGCGCGGCAAGCGCAGTTCGTCAGCAGGGTTCGTTCCGTCATCCGACCAACCCGAACAGATGCCCCTGTCGATGAACGAGCGGCGGTGCGTTTCGACGAAGGTCCAGCCGTACTTCTCGGAGCTTTCCCGCATCTGCCGATGCAGTTTGTCGGCAACCCACGTGCCCTCGCGCAGTTTCTGCTCGCTCAATTGAAAGTCAGCGACGACCTCCATGCCGGCGCGGCCGTCCTTGCAGGTTTCGCTGCCATCGCCAGCCAGCGCCAGTCCTGGATAACTGGCGAGGACGATGCGGTCGCTTTCATCCCAAGGCACGTACAGGAGTGAGTGGATCGCCCGGTTGAGCGATTTGTAGCGGGCATCCAAGTGCGATAATTGCTGCGTGGCTTCACTTTGGCCGTGGAGTTCGCCAATCCAGCCGCCGAGCTGGCGCAAGGTGGATTCACTCGACAGCACGGCATTGGCGACGAGGCGCGAGAAGCCGATGTCGTTTCCGCCGACCGACAACAGCATCAAATCGATCTTGCGCGCATCGTCTTTCGGGCATTTGCGCAAGACAAGCCCGCCCTTCAGCTCCGGAATTTCGCCGTTGATGTGATAGGCCTCCGGAAGGTCCATCGGCTGGGCATCACGCTTGCCGCATTGCGCTTCCGCCACGGCCGAAATTTGCGACAGAACCGGCGGGTTCGGCACCCACTCGTTACCTTTGTAGCGCAGGAATAATCCGGCCGTGACCTCCGCGCCTGAGCACGACACCCCAACGAACGTGACGGCGCGATGCGGGTCCTCGATCGAGAGCTGCAACGCGGCGCGCAACTGATGCGAGTACAGCGAGCGATGACAGGCCTGATCCAGCCAGCGGGCATTCTCGGAAATGAATGGCTTGTCGCCGATCTGCTTCCAATCGCCGATGCGGGCCGGAAACCCCGATAAATCGCCGGACTTTGCGTTGCCGTAATTGGCGCTGCGGTCGCGCGAGAAGCGCACTGGTATATCCGGATTGCCCTCACCCGACGCGAAACTATCGCCCATCGCTGCAACCAAAATATCGCGAACCTTGATGTCCGTTGCAGCCACCGCCCGGCCACCAATCTCGACCGTGACAGTCATTGCACCTGGATAGGGGACTTCAAATTCAACCGTTTCGTTGCAAGGCTGAACGATGGCGTCGCCGCGCGGCGCGCTGCCGCCTTTCGGTGCAGTCAGCCAGGTGCACGTCAAGTTGGCTGAGTCCTCGATACCGGCGATGTCAGCCACGACGACGTGGTTCTTTGGATTCATATAGTCGTCGTAGTCGGGGCACGTGTAGCGATTGGAGGTCCAATTCCAGCAGGTTTTTCGATACATCGTCGCAGCCCAGCCATCCTCATGGCGGCGCTGGAGAGCATGTTCTGCGGCAAGGACCGGCGCTGCTAATTCGGACTGAGTCAGAGAGTTGTAGGTCGCTCGGTGCACTTCGGTGTCTGCGGAATCTCTAAAAAATCGAAACGGATTCTCGACGCGCCAGCGAATAGCGGCCGTTTCCGCTGCCGCTGGCTGTGCATCAGCGACCAACATCGCCGAGGTGGCGATCAGGCCCGCGATCACGCTGCGCATCGCAGTCCGTGTCAATCTCCCGGCCATTCGTTCCCTCTTCGTTTAAAGCCGTCGCCGCAGATGCGCCCCAGCAATCCGTGCGACGCGCGTCAGCGGGACAATCTCCGCGATATCGCGAAGCGGATCATGATCAAGTCTCTGCAAAGCCTTCAAATAGGGCTCTACGACGGCAACCGGCAGCATAGCTGTCATGACCCCAGCCCGATCACGACCCATGTCCGCAAGAACGACGCGCAAATCGTCGACACAAGCCCGAGACATTACAACGATATCGGCCAGCTCAGCTCGCCAGTCTCGCGCGCTGGCCAGCGTCAACCAATCGGCTCTCGGCGGAAAAGGTTCCCGCCCACGAGACAGCGAACGCGCCAAAGTCGTGGCGATACGCGCTAAACCATAACCTCGGCCTGCCGACTGCACGGCGCGCGCCAACAGCGGCTTTGGCGCACAGCCAAGAACGCGAGCGGCGACGTCAAACATGACGCCTTCGGTAAGGTCCAGTTCGAGCGACAGCGCGTCACGACTTGCCGGTGGGTCCGCATAGAGGCGGTGCGCGTGGACGTCCAGCATCTCCAGCAGACGTTCGGGCGATAAGCGATAGCGCTGAACGACGCCGGTCACGGCATCGGCAATCGGATGACCGGTCTTTTCGCCGCGCGCGCCACTGTCGAGAGCGTCACGCCACCATTGAAACCGAATCTCGCCGAGCATCGGTTCGCTCACCGTCTCACCGATGCGATGGAGTTCACCACTGAACGCTGCCAGCGCTATCAGATCGTCACGTGCGGCGCGCGGCGCCAACAATGCCGATAGGTAGCGGTCGATTTCATAACGTCGTGCGGTCGTTCTAATCTGATCACGGGCTGTGGCGTGCGCGGCCGGATCGATCGAGTCTAACGCGTCACTCATAACTGAGTATCCAACACCGCGCCGCGCATGACGACGCCGGACCCTAACGCCGCAATCGCCGGCAACGTCACGGCACCGCCAGCAGCGCCGCACCGACATGGCGACGTTCCGCCAGCAAAATGTTGTACGTACGGGCAGCTGCGCCAGTGCTCATCACTTCAAGACCGATACCTGCATTCGCGAAAGCTTTGACCACCGGCTCGGGCGGCCACGCCTGCAAAACGCCGGTACCGAGCAGCAGCACGCTAGGTGGCGTCAATTCGCTGAGCGGTAAAGCGAGCATCGCCGCCGTCATGTTTTCGACCGTCGTTGCCGCCCACGCATAAACGCCGCTCGGCATGCACAGGATCGATCCCTTGTGACTCATATCGGCGAAGCGAAAGCCACCGTTTCCGTAAGCCGCAACGGAAGCCTCTGCGGGATAACGGGCAATGATGTCCGCCAAATCCACTGCCCTCGCCAACCTTCAGGTTCAAGCCAGAGCCGCACCTAAGCCCTGCCAGCCGAAACGCCCTTCGCCGCCGCGTCGCTCCAATCGCGCTTGACGCCGAGATAACCGAGCAACGGCGCGGCAATGAAGATCGACGAGTAGGTGCCGATGATAACGCCAAGCAACATCGCAAAGTTGAAATTGCGAATGACTTCGCCGCCGAAGATGTACAGCGCCAACAGCACCGCAATCGCCGTGACCCCGGTCAAAATCGTTCGCGACAGCGTTTCGTTGATCGACAAATCGAGCAACGCATTCAAGTCCATCTTTTTGAACTTGCGCAAATTCTCACGAATTCGGTCCGACACGACGACTGTATCGTTGACGGAATATCCAAGGATGGTCAGCAGAGCCGCGACAGTCGACAGATCAAATTCAAACTGAAACAGTGAAAAGATCCCGACGGTCACGAGCACGTCGTGCGTCAACGCCAACACGGCGCCGAGAGCGAATTGCCACTCGAAGCGAAACCAAACGTAGCACACGATGGCAAGAATACCGGCCGCCACGGCGATAAAACCTGTTGTTCGCAGTTCGCTGGAGACAGCCGGGCCGACCACCTCAACGCGTCGTTGCGTATAGCCGGTGCCGACCGCATCGATGACTTTCTTTAAAGCCACTTGCTGCGCCGCGTCGCCACCTGGTTGTTCTTCAATGCGGATCAACACGTCGGAGGGGCCACCAAACGCCTGGATCTGCGCGCCGCCTAATCCGAGCTGGCCGAGCTTATTGCGGAGCGCGCTGACGTCAGCCGTCCCGTTGGTCGCCTGCAGCTCGATCATCGAACCGCCTTTAAAATCGACGCCGTAGTTCAAACCTCGCGTTGCAAACAGCGCCATCGATATCAGCATCGCGACAATCGACAAACCGACCGCAAGATCGCGATACTTCATGAACGGCAGCCGCAAGTCATGCGGGAAGAAGTCGAACCCTTTGAAGTTTGGGATTAATCGCATCAGCACGGACGTTCGTCTCCTAAACCGGTATTTCGAGCGGGCCGCGGCCCTTAGGCTGAGCTTTCAGCCACAATGAGATCAGCAGTCTGACGACGGTGACGGAGGCGAAGATCGACGTCAGAATGCCGAGCGTCAGCGTCACGGCGAAACCGCGGATCGGGCCGGAGCCGAGCCAGAACATGATGATGGCACAGCATAGCGTCGTCAGCTGTGAGTCGGCGATTGTGATGAAGGCGCGCGAAAAGCCGGCATCGATGGCGGCGATCGGCGTTTTGCCGGCGCGCAACTCCTCGCGGATGCGTTCGTAGATCAGCACGTTGGCATCGACCGCCATGGCGACGCCAAGTACCAAACCGGCGATGCCCGGCAACGTGAGTGTTGAGCCAATCAACGTCATCAGCGCCAACGTCAAGATCAAGTGCACGATCAGTCCGACGCACGCGAAGATGCCGAACGTGCCGTAGGCCAAGATGGTCAACACGATGACGGCAATACCACCGATGATGCCCGCTGTTTGACCGGCCGAAATACTGTCGGCACCGAGCGATGGCCCGACCGTGCGCTCTTCGACGATGGTGAGCTTGGTCGGCAGGGCGCCGGAGCGCAATTGCACAGCGAGCGTGTTGGTGCTTTCGACGGTGAAATTGCCGGAGATTTGCCCAGAACCTCCAAGGATCGGCTCGCGAATTACGGGCGCGGACAACACCTTGTCATCGAGGACAATCGCAAACGGGCGGCCGATATTATCCTTCGTGAATGATCCAAACTTGACGGCGCCCTTCTGATTGAAGCGGAAATTGATCACGGCCTCGCCATTTCGCGAGTCAAAGCCTGGCTGCGCATCCACCAAATCCTCGCCCTGCACAACGGGGATTTCGCGCAGCAGGAAATCCCCGCCCTCCGACGCTTCGCCAGGATAAACTTTATAACCGGCAGGCGCAGACGTCAGCTTTGCATCTTCAGCCGATGTCGATGGATGCACTTCATGGAATGTCAGCTTCGCCGTCTCGCCGATCAGACGCTTGAGTTCGCCGGTTTCCTTCAGTCCCGGGAACTGGATCAAAATGCGATCCGTGCCCTGTCGCACGACACTCGATTCCGATGTCCCGAGATTGTTAATTCGGCGATTGACGGTTTCAATGGACGACGATGCCGCGTTCAAGACGCGCGCTTTCATGCCCTGGTTACTTGGCTTGAGCGTGATGGTGTTTGGATCGGTGCCGGGTTCGACATCGATATCCTGGCCACTACTGCCAAGAATGGCGTTGCCGACGGGTTGGATCAACTTGCGCAGCTCGGTTAAAGCCACCTCGCGATCTTCCGGCTTTAAAAGTTTGACTTGCAGTTGGCCGCCCTGAACGCCAAGACCTGAAAAACCTAACTTGGCATCACGCAAAGTTTTACGCGCGCTGTCACGCAAATTGTTCAGCCAATCCTTGCGGATCTCTTCCTGATCCATGGCCAGCAGCAGATGCGCGCCGCCTTGCAAGTCGAGACCGAGCGGCAACTGTTTTTTTGGCAGGAACGTCGGCCAGGCCGCCACCGTCTCTTTTGACAAGAAGTTGGGCGACGCGATGACGACGCCTGCAAGGCATGTCAGCAATATCGCAAGAACCTTCCAGCGCGCGAAATACAGCATAAGGTTTAGGTCTCGTCGGTCTGAAGCCTGGGTCTGAAGTTTGGCTTTTGAAATAGCAAAAGCATACGCATTTGCTGTCTATGAGATCAGCACGAATTCGGCGGTCGTCAGGTGGCGTCCTTCACAGGTTCGCCTTTCGAGCGGACATCCATCAACGTACTCTTGATGATGCGCACTTTGAGATTGTCGGCCAGCTCGACTTCGATTTCATCGCTGGTATCGGAAACTTTTGTCACCTTGCCGACCATGCCGCCAGACGTGATGACCGTGTCGCCGCGGCGGACGGCACTCATGCGTTCGCGGTGTTCCTTGGCGCGCTGCGACTGTGGGCGGATGAGAAAGAAATAGAAGATCACCAGCATCAGCAGCATCGGCACCAGCAGACCGCCCATGGGGTCAAGACCGGGAGCTGCGGTTTGCGCGAAAGCAGGCGTAACAAACATAAACGGGGTCCTTCTCGACGTACCTCGGCTACAACGAACATGCCCCATAACCCGGATTCGGGTCACGGGGCGCCGCCGACCAATTTCGGCCGGACTATAGTGTTCGCGGGCCGGTTTGCAACCTTACATGGCCGTCACTTTTGGCCGCTGATGGGCCATCGCCGACTTGGCTTCAGCGTCTGCAATGCTTAAAGAGCCTTGCCGCCGCCGCCGAAGAAAGGCCGAAGTCAAACGATGCCGCACACCGACCAAACGTCCGAGACAGGCGACACGCCGTCGATTGCCGCACTGCTCGAACGAATTGCCAGCGCGCTCGAGCGCCTCAGTCCGAACGCTGATCGCGCCGTTGACTTCACCTCGGCGGAGGCTTTCGTCTGGCACGGTGATGGCGCCTTTTTCCAGCCGGTGGCTCACGTCAATCGCATTCCGCTGGAAATGCTCAAAGGCATTGACCGCACGGCGGCAACGCTGCTCGACAATACGCGCCGGTTCGCGTCCGGGCTTGCCGCCAACAACGCCTTGCTGTGGGGCGCTCGCGGCATGGGCAAATCGAGTTTGGTGAAAGCCGCCCACGCCGAGGCGGCGCGGACAGCGCCATCATTGAAGCTCATCGAAATTCACCGCGAAGATATCGCGACCCTGCCAGCATGCCTTGCTCAACTGCGGACCGCCGCTTTTCGCTTTCTGGTATTTTGCGACGACCTGTCGTTCGACAAGGACGACACCCACTATAAATCGCTGAAGGCCGTACTTGAAGGCGGCATCGAAGGGCGGCCAGAAAACGTGCTGTTTTACGCCACGTCCAACCGGCGGCACTTGATGCCGCGCGAGATGATCGACAACGAGCGCTCTACCGCCATAACGCCGGGAGAAGCGATTGAAGAAAAAGTCTCGCTATCGGACCGCTTCGGCTTGTGGCTTGGCTTTCATAACGCCAGTCAGGACGACTATCTCGCGATGGTTCGCACTTACGCCGCACACTATCAACTCGACGTCGCCGATGGGATTCTTATCCCTGATGCGCTGGAATGGGCCACGACGCGCGGAGCGCGTTCGGGCCGCGTCGCATGGCAATTCATCAACGACCTTGCCGGGCGATTAGGTAAAGCGATCTGAGCTTTCTTGATTGGTTTCTCCATACTGGCGGCCGGCGCGCGGAACTGTTTTTACTTTGCGTGAGCGACTCCGCTGGCGCAGAGCCGCATTTTATTTGGCACTGGCGACTCGCGTTCCGCGAGCCGGCCGCCAGTGCGGTGCTCCGGCGCGCGCGGCCGGCTCTGCGCAAGCGGAGTCGCGCGCGCCCAGAAAAAAGACCGGGCCTTGCGGTCCGGTCTTCAAGCTTCCCTCATGCTTCGCGCGCGGCGAACTTTTAAATCAGAACCCCGGTCCAAGTATTGATGTCGGACCGTTGGTTTTAAAGCTGCTCCATGTACGGCGTCGGATCGACTGGCTTAGACCCCTGGCGCAACTCGAAGTGCACTTGCGGCTGATCGACGGTGCCGGTCTTGCCAGCCTTCCCGATCACCTGCCCGCGCTTCACCTTGTCGCCGCGCTTGACCAGAAGCTCGTCGTTATGGGCGTAGGCAGTCACCCAGCCGTTGTCATGGCGCACAAGAACCAGGTTGCCGTAGCCCTTTAATTCACTGCCGGCATAGGCAATGACACCGGACTCGGCGGCGTGAACATCGGTGCCGAGCGGTACGGAGAGATTGATGCCGTCATTGTGCGTGCCATCAGGACGGCCGCCGAAACCAGAGATGACTTTGCCGCTGGCCGGCCAGCGCAGCTTGACGCTGTCGATGGAGGATGACGACGCGGCCGGGGCGGCGACGGCGAGCCTGTCCTGCTTCGGCGCCGTCGCTGCATTCGATGACGCAGCTGCAGAACTGGCGTCCGTCGCCTTGTCATTCAGCGCGGCGACTTTCTGCTCGCCCAATTGTGCATTGATCGGCTTGGCGTACACCGGTGCCGGATTGATCGATGCCGGAACTGCCACAGCGTCCGCCGTTGGCTGCTCAGAAATCGATTCAGCCGCCGCAACCGGAGCAACGCCTGGAACTTTCAGCACCGTTCCCGGGCGAACCTTGCGGGCATCCGTGATGCCGTTGACGCGCTGCATCTCGGCGAACGAAACTTTGTTCGAGCGCGCGATCGCATAGATGCTGTCGCCCGGCTTGACGACGTAGCTGGCGCCGTATTTGGCATCCAATTCAGGCGACGACGCTGGCTGATTAACCGCTGCGGTTTCTATCGGGCGCTGTAACTTTCTCGCCGGCGTGACAGCAGCGACGTTACTACCACCGGCCGGCAGTGTGAGCTTTTGGCCGGGCTTCAATGCCGGGCTCGTCAGATTGTTCGCCGACATGAGAGCAGCAAGTGAAACCTGATGGCGTTTCGACAAGCCGTAAAGCGTATCACCTGCTTGCACTTCAATGGTTTCGCCTCGCGCCGCCGGCTCATAGGATGTCGGCTGGGGTGGCGAAGACCCAAACGGGCGAGCGCTCGCAACAGGCGGCGATGATGTCACCGGCTCCGGCAAAGCTGCAACGTCGACGCCGTTGTCGCCCGAGTTGGCGCCGGCGCCATACGGTCCACGCGGTGTCGCTTGCGCGACCCGGTTGGTGTTGTCCGACAAGCTTCCCGAGTGCACCGGCTCAGATGGCACGGGGGGGCTCTCGGCGCCTGGTGGATCATTGAGATTGAACGATGTGCTGTCGAAGCGGGTCACATCCGCGCTGCATCCGGCAGCCAGCACAGTGACGACAAGGGCCGCATAACGCGCAGGTCGAAGGCTGTCGACGCCGCGCCAGGGCCTGGCAGGAAAACTCATCATGGTACGCACCTCTACTCGCACCATCCATTAACCTTCCTTCGGTTAATGCCGGGTTAACACCCGAAGCTGTGCGACTTCCGTCCCGCGTGCGCGTGATGTCGCCCGGTGAAGAGTGCGGCGCGAACGCGGCACGTGCGCGTCAGGCCATCACCACCAACGATCCGGACGGACCAAGGCATGTTGCCTGCGTACACAGCGATTGCGCTTAATTCGCGGAGGGATTTCGTCAAACCGGCGACTTTATTGACCCGCCGATGCAACTGGCGATCGCGCCACTTGCGTTAGCGCGCGACGAGTTGTTCGAGCGCGGCGAAGGCGTCGCGATCGGTCAAATTGAGCGATAGAGGTGTTACCGAAATTTTTCCATCCGCCATCGCTGAGAGATCGGTTCCTTCGACAAGTGTCGAACGGCGGCGCTCAAATCCGAACCAGAAATAGGGAGTTCCCCAGGGATCGGAACGACTGTCAATGTTCAGCAGGTTTTGATCGCGCACGCCCTGTCGCGTCACCGTAATGCCCGAAATTTTTTCCGGCGACACATCCGGAAAGTTGACGTTGATCAGCGTGCCGGGCCGCCAGGGCGCTTCGATCAGCATGCGGATCAGCGATGGCGCGTGGGCGAGCGCCGTCTCCCAAAACGCCGTGCGTTTGCCATCTTCTTCAAAGCCCATCATCAGCGATAGCGCGATGGAGCGGACACCAAGCAGCGTGCCCTCCATGGCCGCCGCGACCGTGCCCGAGTACGTGATGTCTTCGGCCAAATTCGACCCATGATTGACGCCGGATAAAATCAAATCCGGCGACTGATCCTTGAGCAAATGGCGAACCGCCATGATCACGCAATCGGTCGGCGTGCCGGCAACAGCATAGGTGCGCTCGTCGATGGCGCGCAGGCGCAACGGCGAATGCAGTGTCATCGAATGCGACGTGCCGGATTGATTGGTCTCCGGCGCGACCGTCCACACATCTGGCGACAAACCGAGCGCGATGGCCTTGAGAATTTCAAGCCCCTTGGCGTTGATGCCGTCGTCGTTCGTAATCAAAATGCGCATTGAGTTCCTTGTCGCCGTCGGCTGGCACAGGCGATCATGTTCGCCGCTGCGTCAGGCCTATGCCGCTGGCTTTGCGATCTGCTTCAGGCCGCCCATGTAGGGCTGCAACGCCTCAGGGATTATGACGGACCCATCGGCCTGTTGATAATTTTCGAGGACGGCGATGAGAGTTCGCCCGACCGCGAGCCCTGAGCCATTGAGCGTATGCACGAAGACCGGTTTACCACCGCCGGCCGGGCGATAGCGGGCGTCCATGCGTCGAGCCTGGAAATCACCGCACACCGAGCACGACGAGATTTCGCGATAGGCGTTCTGCCCCGGCAGCCAGACTTCGATGTCATAGGTTTTCTGCGAAGCGAAGCCCATGTCGCCGGTACACAGCAACATCGTGCGGAACGGCAGGCCGAGGCGCTTCAAAACTTCCTCCGCGCAACCGGTCATGCGCTCATGTTCGGCGAGCGAAGTTTCGGGCGTCGTGATCGAAACGAGTTCGACCTTCGAGAACTGATGCTGGCGGATCATGCCGCGCGTATCGCGACCGGCGGCACCGGCTTCCGAGCGAAAGCAGGGCGTCCACGCCGTCATGCGTATCGGCAGTTGAGCTTCGTCGAGGATCGATTCGCGGACGATATTGGTGAGTGAGACTTCGGCGGTCGGAATTAGAAAAAGCTGCGATCCCGCAATTAATTTCTTGAAAGAAGCATGAAAATCGACGATGTGCTTCTTGACGTAGTCGTCCTCAGAAATTGCGTTTTTCTCTGCAAGGTTTCGCTGCCACTCGCTGCTATCGACGTTAAAATTTGATAGTGCATTGGGCTGGTCGTTTCGATAACTTAGCCGCAGCTCATCTACAATGTCGCTATTCGACTTGCTGGTGGCAAACAAATCATCCGCAAACTTCGGCAAATTGCCCGTGCCGTATGCCGAATGATCTTTCACCAGCAGCGGCGGATTGTGTTCAACGTAGCCGAACTCGCTCGTGTGCAGATCGAGCATGAACGAGCCGATGGCCCGCTCCAAGCGCGCTAAAGCCCCCTTCAACACGACAAACCGCGCGCCGGAAATTTTCTGCGCGGCCTCGAAATCCATCAAGCCGAGCGCTTCGCCGATTTCAAAGTGCTGCTTGGGCGCGAACGCATAGCTGCCGGGCGTGCCGACTTTGCGAACCTCGACGTTGCCCGTCTCATCAGTGCCGAACGGCACATCATCGCGCGGCAAATTCGGGATCACGTCCAACGCGGACTTAATCTCGGCATCAAGGCGGCGCTCGTCGTCCTCGCCTTTTGCAATGGCGTCTTTCAGCGTCGCGACTTCGGCCATCAGTGTCGCGGCCGTCGCTTCATCCTTCGATGCCTTGGCTTTGCCGATGTCTTTGGAAGCGGCGTTGCGGCGCCCTTGCGCCTCCTGCAGCGCGGTCAGGCACGACTTGCGCGCATCGTCCAGGCTAGTCAGTTTCGCGGCCAGCGGCTCCAGCCCACGCCGCTGCATGGCGGCGTCGAACGCGTCGGGATTGTCGCGGATCCATTTGATGTCGAACACGGCCGAGCCTCATGTCTTAAGTCGATTGACTGAGGCCGTGGTATACGATGCGACTTAAGCGGTCCAGCGGCGCCGAAGCGCCGTCTGGAGCTTCCGTCTGAACGTTTGAGAGGACGGGGGGCGACGTCAAAAGTTACGTCAGCCGCCACCCCATCAACCCGCGCATTAGCGGCAATCCCACGAGCCGTGCGGCGTCAGCGAACCGGTCATGCACGAGACACTCGAACCATTGGTTTCAGCAGAAGCGGTGCTGATTGACTGGGCGCCCGCAAACAAAGCGGCGGCAACGGCGAAAGCTTTTACAAAGTTAGTCATTGGATAGGTCTCCTGGTCTGGGTTAAGTTTCACTTGGCTGAACCAGCGGCTCAATCGAGCAGCACGTTCATGCAAAGGTAGACGCAGGGCAGACGCCTGACGTTACTCAATAAATCAGCCTCAAAAAAACGTGTTTGATGTAACGATGGTCGCCGATCACGCGCGTTAACACATTGGCAGTGACGCGGTCAGCCCGACGCGCCCGGCGTCGTCTTCTCGACGTAGCGAACCGCAAAGATCGACGCTTCGTAAAGCAGCACGGTTGGCAGCGCCATGATCACCATGCTGAGCGCATCCGGTGGCGTCAGCACGGCCGCCATGGCGAAAATTCCAACGATGGCGTAGCGCCGTGACGACACCAGCCCGGCTGCGGTAATCATGCCGGATCGGGCCAGCAGCGTCAGCACAACCGGCATCTGGAACACGATGCCGAAACCGAAAATCAGCGTCATGATCAGCGACAGGTATTCCGAAACTTTCGGCAGCAATTCGATCGTCGGCACGCCAGCCTCACCGGACGATTGCGTCAGCCCGATCGAAAACTTGATCAGCACCGGCATGGCAATGAAATAAACCACCGCCGCGCCGATGACGAACAACACAGGCGTCGCGACGAGATAGGGAAGAAAAGCGCGGCGCTCGTTCTTATACAGTCCCGGCGCGACGAACTTATAAATCTGTGTCGCGATCACCGGAAATGACAAGAACGCCGCTCCGAACATGGCGAGCTTCACGTGCGTCATGATCTGTTCGAGGAAGTGCGTCGCAATCAGTCGAACGTGATCGTTGCCCGACGCCCACATGTAGGGCCAAACCAGAACGTTGTAGATGTGGCGCGCGACGGCGAAGCACAAAAAGAACATGATGACGAAGGCGCCGACGGCCCACATCAGGCGTGATCGCAATTCGATCAAATGATCGAGCAGAGGCGCCTTGCTGGCTTCGATTTCGTCGTGGCCGTCGCGCGCGGCGTCCGACATCGGCGACACATCCTGCATCGCTTACGATCCCATGCGCGGCGGGGCCGGCATCGGTGGCATCGCCAGTTGCGGTTCAGCTTCGGGTTTCAGCGACGCCGGAACTGAAGCGGGCTGCGACGGCGGTGGCGTTGCCGCGTCGCTCAACGCATGCTTGGCGCCCATCACCTCGGCATTCACGCGGGCCTGCATGGCGGCCATTTCCTCGCGCATCGTATCGAGTTCGGCTTCGCGCATCGCGGCGTCGAACTGAGCCTTGAAGTCATTGGCGTGGCGACGCATCATCCCGGCATATTTGCCGAGTGTGCGCAAAAAAACCGGCAGCTCTTTTGGGCCGACAAAAATCAGCGTGACGATCCCAAGGATCAGAAGCTCGCTCCAACTGATTTCGAACATGAGGTGTCCGTGATTGGCCGCCCAATCGGCGGGCCGTCAGTACCAGCTGCGCGGCTTTAGCGCCATGCGCCACCGTCTGCAGTCACGCAGTCGTCTCAGCCGGTTTTCGTGCGGTCTGTCCGTGACGTGTCGTTGTCGATGGTCGGCGGGTTGACGGATTTTGCCACGTCAACGTCGTCGTCGGCCATGCCCTTCTTGAAACTCTTGATGCCTTTGGCGACGTCGCCCATCAATTCGGAAATCTTACCGCGCCCGAAGAGCAGTAAGGCGACGATCAAAAGCAGTAGGATATGTTGCGCGCTCAGCCCCATAGGGTCCTCGATGCATTCGTGCTTGGGTCAAAATTCGCAGCGCTCGCTGCTGCGGAGTATGTAGGCGCTCAGCGGCCAAAGCGCCAGTCCTTCGCCGCATTTGCGGCATCCCTGACGGTCCAAACCGCCGTCTTAGTGCTGTTTGAGCGCCGAAATCCGGCCTTAACGCGGCATCACGTTGGGCATGTCGCGATTGGCCTCAGCCGTCGTCCCTTGCATGAACGTCCGAGCTACCGGGCGCATCGAGCGGAAATACCAGGACACTGGCCCGATCAATGCTGACGCTGACTTCACTGCCCCGCCGCAGCCCATCGCGCCCCGCACTCCGCACCCTCAGCGGCTGATCGAAGCCTTCGACGGCGACATCGAGCCGTGTCACATCGCCGAGAAATTTCAGATCGAGCACGCGGCCCATCATCTGGCCCCCAGCGGCGGACATCGACTTCGATACCCCATTGGCAATGGGCGTCAGCGTCACCGCACGTTCGCGCACGCACAGAACGGCTGCGGCGCCCTCGGCCAGTCCGGGAGCTGCGAATGCACCGGCTGCGGTGTCGATGCGTCCGCCTGCAACGCGCGCGGGGATTTCGTTGATCTCTGAAAATAGCCGCGCCACAAACAGCGACGCCGGATCACGAAACAGATCCAACGTCGTGCCGACCTGGACGATGCGCCCTGCCCGAAGCACCGCTATGCGATCGCTAAGCCGCATGGCTTCTTCGGGGTGGTGGGTGACAATGACCGACGTCGCCCGCGTCTCACGAAGCAGCGATAGCGTTTCCTCCTGCATCGTATCGCGCAATTGCACATCGAGACCGGAAAACGGTTCATCCATCAACATGACCGCCGGGCGTGGAACGATGGCTCGCGCCAGTGCAACGCGTTGCTGCTGTCCACCCGACAGCGTCGACGGATAGGCGTCGACAAATGCCGCTAGCCCGACGCGGTCCAGGATCGCGCGCGCGGCTGTATTGCGATCGGATGACGGCAGCGATTTCAAGCCGAACGCCACGTTCTCGATGACCGTCAAATGCGGGAACAGCGCGAAATCCTGAAACATCAGTCCGACGCTGCGATTTTCCGGCGGCTCAAACCGGTTCGGCCCGGCGACTTCCCGATCGTTGATGAGGACTACGCCGGATGTCGGCCGCTCGATACCGGAGATCACGCGCAGCAGTGTGGTCTTGCCGCACCCGGATGGCCCAAGCAGGCAGACGATTTCGCCAGGCGCGACAGCGAGGTCGACGCAATCGAGCGCGACCGCTTCGCCGTAACGCCGCGTGACATTTTCGAGCTTGATGCTGGCTGCAAATGTCGCCGCAGCGCGTCCGCGTGGTGCGGTCGCCGACGACATCGGCATACGATCCTTGAAAATCACACGGCCATCCGATCAACCGGCGCCGCGACTGGAGGGCTTAATCCGAGTTCGGCGCTTGTGGAATGTTTCCGTCCAGATTAGCCGCCTGACCCTCATCGCGCAAGATATCATCGCCTTCACCCCTGCCTTCCAAGTGCAAGGCGTCCTCCAAGGGCAAGCTGTCCTGGACGAGAGCTGCATCGCTGCCATCGTCGCCGTCATCTGTCAGCGGCAATTCGTCGGGCATTAACGCGGCAACATCTGTCGGCTCGGGAACGGTAAATCCGGGGGGAAGGTTGCTATCAAGCAAACCTGCGGCCTTGAGATCCGACAGCCCTGGCAAATCGCGAATGGCGTCGAGCCCGAAATGCGCCAGAAATTGCTCGGTCGTGCCGAATGTCAGCGGCCGGCCGGGCGCCCGGCGGCGTCCCCGCGGCCGGATCCACGTCGTCTCCATCAGCACGTCCAGCGTGCCAGGCGAGGTCGATACGCCGCGAATGTCTTCGATTTCTGCCCGCGTCACCGGCTGGTGATAGGCGATGATTGCGAGCGTTTCGAGGGCGGCCTTGGAGAGCTTGCGCTCTTCCTTCTGCTGTCGCTCGAGCAGATACGACAAATCCTCCGACGTGCGGAACTGCCATTTGCCGGCGACTTTAACCAGTGACACGCCTCGGTCGCGATAGTCATTTTGCAACTCTGACAGGAGGGCTTCGACATCGTCGCCCGGTTCGAGATGACGCGCGAGGGCCTTTGCGTCGAGCGGTTCGGACGCGGCAAACAGCATCGCCTCGATGCGGCGGGTCTTTTCGCGCCGGGCGCGAACCGCGAGCTGATCGACGATGATCTCCGGATCGCCATACGACGGCGCGGCCACGGCCTCGCGATCACCGTCGGCGGTATAACCGGGTGCGCTCGCGTCACTGTCGCGTGAATTGTCCGATACCAATGTCAATCTCGGCGGAACCATTGAGCTCAATACCCCCCATTAAGCGATAGAAAGTGGCAACTCAACCGACCCGCTCCCATGCCGCACCCGGTTTGATCCAGCGCATGTAAATCGGCGCAAACGGCTCATCCTGGCGCAATTCGACCAAGCCTTCGCGTGCCATTTCCAGTGTTGCGCCAAACGAACTGGCGAGCACGGTGCGCTGTTCTTCGCCCTTCGGTAGATATTGCTCGATGAAGAGATCGAGCTGCGTCCAGTTTCCGGCCCCGGCGCCAATAAGCTTTTCAAGCCGCGTCCGCGCGTCTTTGATCGACCACACCCGCCGCGCCTTGACGACATGCACGACTTTGATCGTGCGCCGGCGCTGATCGGCGTAGGCCTTCAGAAGATCGTAGATCTCAGCGGTGTACGTCGTGTCGCGAGTGGTTTTGACAACTTCGGGAGCGCCACGCGCGAACACGTCCCGGCCGAGCCGCTTTCGAGTGAGCAACTGCGCCGCCGCGTTGCGCATCGAATCCAGCCGCATGAGGCGAAAAGCTAGACGCTGCGCCAATTCCTCCGCCGTCGACGTATCCGGCGCATCCTTTTCACGCGGCAGCAGCAGCCGCGATTTCAGATAGGCCAGCCACGCCGCCATCACCAGATAGTCGGCGGCCACCTCAAGCTTGAGTTTTTGCACTTCGCCGATAAACGCCAGATATTGTTCGACGAGCGCAAGGATCGAAATCTTGGCAATATCGACTTTCTGCGTGCGCGCCAACGCCAGCAGCAGGTCGAGCGGCCCTTCAAAGCCCTCGATGCCGACGACGAATGCATCGCCGCGCGCGGGAGCATCCTCACGGCTCGGCGCCTCCCAATGATGAGGGTCCGACTCGGACGATTGGCGCGAATGCTGGGTTGGATCGCTGATCATAGACCTAATGATATCAGTCGTTGAAGGCGTGGCACCGAACGCTGTCATTGCGCCGATGGCATAGCCTACACTGATTCAGGCGATGGCGGTCGCGCCGCCTATCATTCCAGCCAGCACCGTAATTGCCGCATCCCGATCGTAGGGCTGCACCTTGCTGGTTAAAGCGCAGGCGGCTGCGAATCGACGAGCCGCCTCCCCGCTCAACGGGGGCACGCCAGCCGCGACCTGCTGCATTTCTATGAAGTCGCCATTGCAGTGCAGGGCCACATCGGAGCCCGCAGCAATGACCGCTTCCGCTCGCGCCCGCATGGCGCCGGACAAGGCTTTCATGCTCAGATCGTCGCTCATCAGCAGACCATCGAAACCGATTTCGCCGCGAATGATGTCGCGCGTGACGCGCGCCGACGTGCTCGCGGGATTGTCGGCGTCGAGGTCAGAGAAGACAACGTGCGCTGTCATCGCCGCCGGCAAATGCGCCAGCGCTTTGAAAGGCTCGAAATCACTGCGGCTCAACTCATCATGGACGGTGCTGACCAGCGGCAGTTCTAAATGGCTGTCGCTCATGGCCCGGCCGTGGCCCGGGATGTGCTTGATGACCGGCACGACACCGCCCGCGAGCAATCCGGCCGCGACCTCGCGGGCGAGATCAATGATCTGTGCCGGATGATGCCCGTAAGCACGATCGCCGATGATGTCGTGCGCACCGTCGACGGGGACGTCAAGGACCGGCGCACAGTTCATCGTGATGCCGTAGGCCGATAAGTCGTCAGCGGCCAGCCGCGCGACGATAAACGCCGCCTGCCGGGCTCGTGCCGGATCTTCGGCGTACATGCTGGCGAACGCCGAGGCAGGAGGCAGATCTTGTGCGCCAGGCGATTTGATGCGTTGAACGCGGCCGCCCTCTTGATCGATGAGCACCAGAAAGTCATCACGGCCGATCGCCTCGCGGACTGCGGCGACGAGATTGGCGAGACGCGTGTGGTCAGGCACGTTGCGACGGAAAAGAATGAGCCCAGCAGGCTGGCTGGCGCGAAAAAAGTCGCGCTCGCCATCTGTAAGTGTTGGCCCAGAAAGGCCTGCAATGAACGCAGTCGTCATGATCGAACAGTATTGGCAAGCACGCCGACGCGCCGCATCAGTACGATGTCACCCAGCAATCGCTGTAGCCCTGAGCCTTGAGCTGCGTACACAACGAACTCGCCTGCTCGCGCGATGCCGGCGGCCCGACAACCAAACGATGATAGGCGCCCTTGGTGCCGAGATTAGCCTCCGCGACGTCCGGCGTCTTACCCGTCAGCGCTGAGGCATACTTTTGTTGCATGTCTGCAAACCGCTTCAATGCATCCATCCGGCTGCTTGATGAGCGCGGCACGGATGCCAGCACCGCGACGTAGCCACTCGCGCCACCTGTTGCAACCGATGCTGGCGCGGCGACGGCCGCCACAGGTGGGGCCCCGGCGGCCGGATTAAACGCGTCAGACGGTGTTGTCGGGGTGAACGCCGCGACTTTTTTCGCCACCGGCTTCGGCGCCGGTTTCACCGCAACGGCTGCCTCGGCGGATGTCGCTCGCTCCGTCGCGGCAAAGGTTTTGACGGCCAATTCACGGTCGGATGCGTCGTCGACGCTGCCGGTCGCCGTGGGCGCCGATTGCGGCGGCGTGAGCGTTGCCACGGCCACGGGTCTTGATGGCGCGGCGGCTGCCGTATTCACCACCTGAGCCGCTGCGGCGGCCTGGGCGCCAAAGGCATCGACGACGGTGAGCCCCGGTACGCCGCTGTCTGTCGTCGCGACCGAAACCGCCGGTGCCTGGATGCTGCCGTCGCGGCCGACCACCAGGGTTGATACTTTCCGCGTGCCGCTCGCACTTGTGTCAGGCTCTGCTGCGTCAGCGCTTGCCGTCTCAGTTGCAGCGGCGCCACCGCCTGCTGCCACGGCCGCGCTCCCATCTCCCATACGGCCCATGATCTTACTATCCGAGTGGGCAAATTGCTTACCGCCGGCGTCGGCCGGTTTGGTCCTTGAAGGGGCTTCAGCGCTTTTAATGACGGGAGGTGACCCCGATCCCGGTTCACCGAGGAACGTCTTATAGCCAAACGCCAAGCCACCGCCGACCATAATGGCACCCGCCAGCGCGGCGACGATCATCAGTGGCCGGCGAATGCGCGACGGCTCTTCGTATTCATAGTCCTGGTCATCTTCGCCATACGCGGGATCCAAGTCGCCCCCGGCGGCTTGGGCAAAGCCAAACTCGTCGACAGGCTGATGGTGGGCCTCGGCATTATAACCGCCGGTATTCGCATGCTGCTGCCAATCCGCCCGCATCGGCGCCGGTTCGGGCGCGCCATAGGCCGGACGATCAATGCCGCGATACCCACCGAAATCCGCCGGCGCAGCACCTTGTGCCGTCTGGGGCGTATAACCGCGCGCGTCTGGATGGTGCGCGGCGTGTTGAGCGCTCCATTGCGGTGCGGGTTGAGCATACTGCCCACCGAATGGTCCAGCTGGAGAGCGTGAGGGTTGCGAAGGCGGTGCATATCCAGCCTGTGGCGCTTGCGCTTGTGGTCGCGGTTGCGACGGCGGCACATACGGCTGGAATTGCGGGGCATAGGCATCAGGTGTGCCGTAACCGGCCGGAGCCGGCGTCTGCGGATAAGTCCGAGCGCCGTTGGCCGCACCATTGGGCGCTGCTGGATAGGCCTGCCCACCATACGACCCGGTTTCGCTCACATCCCAGCCTGGATGACGAGCCGCCTGCGGTGCGGCGCTGGTCTGCTGCTGACGCGGCGGCTGGCCCCACGTTGCCTCGCTCGGACGCTGATGCGCCGCATTGTCTGGAAACCCACCCTGCCCAGCACCATAACCCTGCTGGCCGTAACCGCCTGCGGGCGCGAGATCGGGTTCCTGGCCCGCGACCGCCGGCGAGCGAGGTTGTGTCCAACCGCCGTTCTGACCTGGAAACCCCTTAGCCGACGACATTGCCCGTATCCCTCAAACTGGTCGACATCCCTCGCGACGCTTGTCCAGACGGCGCCATCCGCGCAACATTTGGACCGCTTCGAATCGCGACTTTAGCGCATCGCGTCTGGCGCCTCGACGCCAAGTACTTTCAGTCCCGAGTTTATCACCGTCTTTGTCGCGGCAACCAGCGCCAAACGCGCAGAAGTCGCAACCCCGTCATTTGATTGAATAAATCTCAAATGTGGCGAATCGTTGCCACGACTCCATTGGCCGTGCAGCGCACTGGCGAGGTCGTACAAGTAGAAGGCAAGCCGGTGAGGTTCATGCGACGTCGCCGCGCCTTCAATCAATCGCGGAAACGCACCAAGCCGTCGGATGAGATCAAGCTCGCCCGCATCCGTAAGGCTTGAAAGGTCGGCTTTCGCCAAAGTACCGAGCGACGTGTCGAGGCCCGGAATCTGCTCGCTAACGTTGCGAAACACGCTTGCAACGCGGGCGTGCGCGTACTGCACATAGAAAACCGGGTTGTCCTTCGACTGCTCGGTGACCTTGGCAAAATCGAAATCCAGCGTCTCTTGATTCTTGCGATACAGCATCATGAAGCGCACCGGATCGCGCCCGACTTCATCGACGACATCACGTAGGGTCACGAAGGTGCCGGCTCGTTTCGACATCTTGAATGGCTCACCGGCGCGAAACAGGCGCACGAGTTGGACGACCTTAACATCGAGATCAGCTTTATTGTCCGAGAGCGCTGCGACCGCAGCCTTCATGCGCGAAATGTAACCGATGTGGTCGGCACCAAAGACGTTGATCAGATGCCGGAAGCCGCGTTGCAGTTTATCGTAGTGATAAGCGACATCGCCGGCGAAGTACGTGTAGCTGCCGTCAGACTTTTGGAGTGCACGATCCTCGTCGTCGCCGAAGGCCGTCGACTTGAACAACGTCTGCGTGCGGTCTTCCCACTCGCGATCGTTATGGCCCTTTGGCTTTTCGAGCTGGCCTTCGTAGATCAATCCTTTGGCGCGCAAGGTATCGATGGCGGCGCGCACGCTGTCGCGGCCATCCTTTATCAGTGAGGCTTCGGAAAAAAACATATCGTGGCGGATGTTCAGTGCCGCGAGATCATCGCGGATCATGTCCATCATTTTGTCGATGGTGAAGGCGCGGACATCGGCCAGCCAATCGCTTTCCGGCCGATCGCGCCATGCTGGCCCGAACTTTTCAGCCAGCGCCGCACCGACAGGCTTTAAATAATCGCCCGGATAAAGGCCTTCCGGGATATCTCCGATGTCGTCGCCGAGTGCCTCGCGATAGCGAAGGAACGCTGACCGGGCCAGCACATTCACCTGACCACCCGCGTCGTTGATGTAGTACTCGCGCGTCACGTCGTACCCGGCAAAGTCGAGAAGATTTGCCAGCGCATCACCGAACACCGCGCCCCGACAATGGCCGACATGCATTGGCCCGGTCGGATTGGCCGACACGTATTCGAGATTGAGTTTATCGCCCTTGGAGGCACCGCTCGCACCAAAGCCATCGCCCTCGATCAAAATGGTGCGAACGAGGTCGTGCCAGACAACGGGCTTGAATGTGATGTTGAGAAAGCCCGGCCCGGCGATATCGATTTTCTCGATGTCGTCTGCCGCATCGAGTTTGCTTTTCAAGGCTTCGGCAATCTCGCGCGGTTTCATCTTCGCTGGTTTGGCAAGCACGAGCGCGGCATTGACCGCCACATCGCCGTGGGCCTCGTCGCGCGGGGCTTCGGCATCGATCTGCGGCACGATGAGATCAGCCGGCAGCACGCCGTCGCGCTTCAAAGCGTCAATGGCGGCGATCACTCGGCCTTCGACAACGGAAAAAATGTTCATGTTCGTCCCGGGAAATATTTGATCCGCCACAGTCGAAGAATGTGCGGTGAAGGCCCAAGTCACCGCCGCATAGCGTGTCGCGCCCTAGCGTAGATCGGGTGTGGCGTCAAACAAGCGGCGATGTTCGGCAATGGCGTAGCGGTCGGTCTGGCCTGCAAGATAGTCGGCGGCCAACCGTGCTTGCTGGCGCTCGTTCAGCGGGCGCATCAGCGCTATCCAGGCAGCGGGCAAAGCGTCGCGTTCCGAAAGATCGCGATAGCGGCCTAGCAAATCCGTGACGATCCGCTCAGCGCTTTGCATGACCTGAAGGACGCGAGGATGATGATAGACGCGGGCAAACAGATAGCTCTTCAGGGCCGCCAAATCGCGCGCGACTGGCGCTGAAAACGCAACCGTCGCGCTGCCGGCTGCGCGAATGTCGTCGGGCGAAGTCGGCGCCAAGGCTGCCAGCCGCCTTCGGGTCTCAACAACGACGTCGGCAATCATCACGGTGATCATGCGCCGCGTCACGGCATAAATCGCGCGGGTGATGTCCGACGTGCCGGACCGAGCGGCCTGCTCAGCCAATGGTCCGGCGAAGGGCGCGTCGGCCAAATCGTCGAGCGTGAGCAACCCGGCGCGCAAGCCATCGTCGACGTCGTGCGAGAGATAGGCGATATCGTCAGCGAGGCTCGCGACCTGTGCCTCAGCCGACGCCCACGATTTCAGTTCAAGCGGCTGCCACGCCTCGATCCGCTGGACGACTTTCGCCACCGGATGTGCCGGATCGAGCACCGGACCGTTGTGCTTCACGAGACCCTCGATCATTTCCCACGTCAAATTCAAGCCGTCGAATTCGGCGTACTTGCGCTCGAGCGTCGTCACCACCCTCACCGACTGCGCATTGTGATTAAAGCCGCCGAAGGCGCGCATGGCGCCATCGAGGGCCCGCTCGCCTGCGTGCCCAAAAGGCGAATGCCCAAGATCGTGGGCCAGCGCCAGCGCTTCGGCCAGATCTTCATCCAGACGCAACTGCCGGGCGATGGTGCGGGCAATTTGCGCCACTTCCAGCGAGTGGGTTAATCGGCTGCGAAAATGATCGCCCTCGTGGAACACAAAGACCTGCGTCTTGTAGGTCAAACGGCGAAAGGCGCTGGCATGCAGAATGCGATCGCGGTCCCGCTGGAACGGACTGCGTGTCGGGCACGGCGCCTCATCGAACAGTCGTCCGCGCGAGGCGATGGCGCTGGCCGAATAGTGGCCCGGCGCGCGCTCGCCCGGCGTCAGGCTGGCGCCATAGTCAGCGCCAGTCGCGGCTGAGATGTCTTGTTGGGCCATGGCAAGATTATCCGAGAACCGGCGCGCCATTCAGCGCATTATCAACATCATAAAGCATGAGTGCATAGCTGCAGCGCCACGCATTTGACTTCGCGCCGAGCATGCCTATCTGTTAGTGTCATGTCGCGCCAGCTGACGCCTGCACATTAGATTGAGTGAACCATTGACCACGATCGCCCCAACCGCCGTTTCTTTGACCGAACGCGCTGCCAAGCGAATCGCCGAAATCGCCTCCGGCGATCCAGCGACACCCCTTCTGCGCGTGACCGTGGAGGGCGGCGGCTGCTCAGGCTTTCAATATAAATTCGATCTTGTCGCTGACCGCGCCGGCGATGATCTGGTCATCGAGAAATCCGGCGCGACCTTGTTGATCGATCCGGTCTCGGTGCAATACATGGAAGGCGCTGAAATCGATTTCGTCGATGATCTGATTGGTGCGGCCTTCAAGATCAATAACCCTATCGCCTCCTCAGCGTGCGGATGTGGAACGAGCTTCTCAATCTAGTCTGACGCCGTCGAACGGATGTCGCCGATGCCGCGTGTTGTATTTGCAGAAGCCCTGCAACGCCATGTCCCAGCGCCGCCCGTAACCGTCGATGGCGCCTGTGTTCGCGATGTCCTCGAAGCCGCCTTGGTACTCACGCCACGGTTGCGCGGCTATATTCTCGACGATCAATCGCATCTGCGCAAACACATGTCGGTCTACGTCGATGGCGTCGCCATCCGCGACCGAACCGAATTGTCCGAGGCCGTGGCGCACAGCAGCGAAATCTATGTCTTGCAAGCGCTGTCGGGCGGCTGACAGCATTCTAACGCTGCGCTAACATCTTCGCTTGGCAGGAGACGCGATGATGGCACTCCAGATTTTGGCGGCAACGCGCAAAGGCCTTTTCACGCTCGAAGCAGACGGCCCATCGTGGCGGATAGCGCGCGTCGATTTTCTCGGCGACAATTGCTCGATGGTGCTCGTGGACAAGCGCAGCGGCGCCACCTATGCCGCTCTTGAGCACGGCCACTTCGGCGTCAAATTGCACCGGCGCGAGGCCGGGCAGACAGCGTTCGAGGAAATCGCCGCGCCAGCTTTTCCACCCAAGCCCGAAGGCCTCATCGACACCGACGGCTTCGGCAAACCCATTCCTTGGACGACGTTGAAAATCTGGGCGCTTGAAACCGGCGGCGTCAACGAGCCGGGACTACTTTGGTGCGGTACGATTCCGGGCGCGCTGTTTCGATCGCGAAATCACGGCGCATCATGGGAGCTGGTCCGGCCCCTGTGGGATGAGCCAAAACGGCAGAAATGGTTTGGCGGCGGCGCCGATCTTCCCGGCATTCATTCGATTTTGGTCGATCCGCGCGATGACAAGGTCGTCAGGCTCGGCATCTCATGCGGTGGGGTCTGGGTGACGCGCGACGGCGGCGAAAGCTTCGCCATCGAAGGCAACGGCATGTGGGCCGACCATATGCCGCCGGAAGCGATGTACGACCCCAACATTCAAGACGTGCACTGCCTCGCCCAATGCCGCGATCATCCCACGCAGCTTTGGGTCCAGCATCACAATGCCATCTTTCGATCGATCGACGACGGACAGACGTGGACCGAATGCAAGGACGTGAAGCCGTCTGTGTTCGGTTTTGCGGTGGTCGCCCATCCGCGCCAAGCCGGCGTGGCTTGGTTCGTGCCGGCCATCAAGGACGAGCAGCGCATCCCGGTCGACGGACGCCTTGTCGTGACGCGCACGCGCGACGGTGGCGCGAGTTTCGAAACGCTTTCGAATGGGCTGCCGGAGCGCCCGGCCTACGATCTTGTTTATCGCCACGGTTTGGCGATCAGCGATGGTGGCGACGATCTGGCTTTCGCCAGCACCTGCGGCGGGTTGTGGATCTCATCCGACCAAGGTGATCACTGGGCCGAGGCGCCAATGCGGCTCCCGCCCGTCCACGCCATCCGGCTCGTCAGCTGACGGACGCGCGGCGAACTTAGTCCGGCATTTGCAATCGGCGCTGGCCAGTGGCACATCTCGCCACCATGAAAATTGTCACCTGGAACATCAACGGCGTCAAAGCCCGGCTCGAAGCCGCGACCGCCTATCTGCGCCAGGCGGATGCAGACGTCGTATGTTTGCAGGAAATCAAATCGGTCGACGAAGGGTTCCCGCGCGAGGCCTTTGAAGAACTCGGCTATACGGTCGCGACCCATGGTCAGAAGGGCTTCAACGGCGTCGCCCTGCTCTCAAAAGTTGGACTTGAGGACGTGACGCGCGGGCTGCCCGGCGACGACGCCGATCCGCAAGCGCGCTGGATCGAAGCGCTGGTGCCAGCGGGCGCCGAGATGATCCGTGTGGCTTCGATCTATCTGCCGAACGGCAACCCCATCGGCACCGACAAATTCACCTACAAACTCGCGTGGATGCGACGCCTAGAGGCCCATACGCGCACGCGCCTCGCAGAAGAAACGCCGCTGGTGCTCGCCGGCGATTTCAACGTCATCCCCGATCGCGTCGATGCGAAACGGCCCGACGCCTGGGGTGGCGACGCCCTGTTTCAGCCGGAAAGCCGGCAAGCGTGGCGCGCCCTCACCCATCTTGGGCTGACCGACGCGGTTCGCGCCTGCCATCCGGGGCCGGCCGTCTATACGTTCTGGGATTATCAGGCCGGAGCGTTCCAGAAGGACGACGGCATTCGCATCGATCACATTCTGCTGTCACCGCAGGCCGCCGACAGATTGGTCGAAGCCGGCGTTGATCGAGCCCCGCGCGGTGGTGAAAAACCTTCCGACCATGTGCCGGTGTGGATTGAATTGGCGTAACCGGCGCGCGCTGTGCGCACCAATCAGTTCGGCGGCGCCACTGTGAAACCCGCGTCCGTTCCCTTAGGGCTTGCTGGCGGTGCAAACGAGGGCGCCGTCAATGGCGTCGAGCCGGGCACCTGCGCCGCTGTTCCCTCCGTTCTCGGCAATGTCGTGCTGCTCGCCATCGGGACCACGGGCTCGCCGTTCGCGCACGCCCGCTCTGGTTCCACCGATAGATCCGCCAAACCATCGTGATCGGGCTCTGCCACCGGGCTGCGCCCGTAGCGCTCGTGCCAATCGGCAACCCGGCCTGTGGCCTGCTGGCGGACACCTTCACCGGCATTGCAGTAGATGTTCTGGTAAATATCGGCGATCCAGACACGTTCGTGAGGCGGCGCATTGGCCAGCGCCACATCAATCAGATTGAGCGCCGTCGGCTGGTCCTTGGTGACGAATTTTCCGCGCCAAAGAAGGTCGGCCAAAAAGGCTTGGGCACCCGGATGGCCCTTACGCGACAGGCGCGATAGCCAGTGCCGTCCAATCTCGATCTTTGATGAGGGATCGACGGTTGAACCCATCGATATGTCTGGGCCCTCGCCGCGCAACAGAACCTTGGCCAATTCAAACTGCGCGTCTTCGTTGTTGAAGAACAGCGCGGCTTTTTGCAGTGCCCGATCGGCTGCATCGACATTCGGCACCAGTTTCGCCTCGGGCAGGCCCCGGCGCAGATAACTCGATAGTGCGGTCAACGAGGCGGCTGCAATCGGTGCCACGTTGTCGTCATCGGCGTCGACATTGCCGAGATCGTCGGCCAGTCCACGGAACAGCTGATAGGCTTTTGGATGGTCGGTATAGGCGCCTTCGTTATCGGCATAGATGCGCGCCAGATAGTAGCGTGCCAACACCGGGTCGGAGGTCTTGACGGCTTCGAGCGCCGGCACGGCAATTTCATACAAGCCACCGTTATAGGCCGAAATCCCTTGCTTCAAGGCGTCTTCGGGCGATCGAAACGTCACCCCGGCGGCAGCGGCGGATGCCGCCACAGCCGTCAACGCCAGCAATCCCGCGCAAGCTTGCTTAAATATCCGCATAGCAGTGCACTTCCGCCTTTCCGCCGGCATGCGTGACCGCGCCGTAGCGCGCCGGTCCGACCTGATCTGCAAATTTCCGCAGCGCCCCCGACTGGTACATATTGGGCGGCACCTTCCAGTCCTTGCGGCGGCGCTCCAATTCAGTTGCATCCACTTCAAGATCGATCGTGCCTTTTTCAGCATCCATCGAAATCATATCGCCGTCTTTGATGAGACCAATCGGTCCGCCGACTGCGGCTTCAGGTCCGACATGGCCGACGCAGAACCCGCGCGTCGCGCCCGAGAAGCGGCCATCTGTGATGAGCGCCACTTTATCGCCCGAACCTTGCCCGTAGAGCGCTGCCGTCGTCGACAGCATTTCGCGCATGCCCGGGCCACCCTTCGGCCCCTCATAGCGAATGACGAAGACATCGCCATCTTGATATTGCCGGGCGTCGACTGCGCGGAAGGCATCTTCTTCGCAATCGAAGCAGCGTGCCGGCCCCCGGAACTGAAGGTTTTTCATGCCCGCGACTTTGACGATCGCGCCATCTGGCGCGAGTGTGCCGCGCAGGCCCACGACCCCGCCGGTGGGCGTGATCGGGTTCGACACCGGATAGATGACTTTTTGGTCGGCGTTGAACGTCACCGACGACAGGTTTTCGGCCATCGTCTTGCCCGTGACGGTGATGCAATCGCCATGCAGGATGCCGCCGTCCAGCAGCGCCTTCAAAATTTGCGGAACGCCGCCAATGTCGAACACGTCTTTGGCGATGTATTTGCCGCCCGGTTTCAAATCGGCGATATAGGGCGTCTTTTTGAAAATCTCGGCGACGTCGAAGAGATCGAAATCGATGCCGCATTCGTGCGCCATGGCAGGCAGATGCAGCGCGGCGTTGGTCGAGCCACCGGTGGCGGCGACAATGATCGCCGCATTTTCAAACGCCTTGCGGGTGCAGATGTCTCGCGGACGCAAGCCGTGCGCAATCAGCTTCATCACCGCTTCGCCGCTGGCGGTGGCATATTCGTCGCGGCTTTCATAGGGCGCAGGTGCGCCGGCCGAACCGGGCAAAGCGAGCCCTATGGCTTCTGAAACGCAGGCCATCGTATTGGCGGTAAATTGGCCACCGCACGATCCAGCCGACGGGCAGGCGACGCATTCCAGCTCGTGCAATTCTTCGTCCGACATTTTGCCGGCCGAATGCATGCCGACGCCTTCGAACATATCTTGCACCGTGACGTCGCGGCCCTTGTATCTGCCGGGCAGGATCGAGCCGCCATACATGAACACGCTTGGCACGTTGAGGCGTAGCATCGACATCATGATGCCGGGCAGGCTCTTGTCGCACCCGGCAATGCCAACCAGCGCATCATAGCAATGACCGCGCATGGTCAGCTCGATCGAGTCGGCGATCACTTCGCGCGATACCAGGCTCGACTTCATGCCCTGGTGGCCCATGGCGATGCCGTCGGTGACGGTGATGGTGCAGAACTCGCGCGGCGTGCCGCCGCCGATCTTGACGCCGGCCTTGGCTGCCTGGGCCTGGCGCATCAAAGAGATGTTGCATGGCGCCGCTTCGTTCCAGCACGATGCCACGCCGACGAATGGACGATGGATTTCTTCCTCCGTCATGCCCATGGCGTAATAATACGACCGATGCGGTGCCCGCGACGGGCCCTCGGTGACATGGCGGCTCGGCAACTTCGATTTGTCGAACGTCTTGGCGTCCATAGTTATCCTCTTCAGCTCCAAAACCGGGTTCGGCGTCCGTCTTCCAACGGATCGCCCGTCACGGCAAGGATGCTGTGGGGTTCGGACGACCAAATGCGCGTCTGGCGCATGGATCACGTCCGAGCCTCTGATCGGTCACGGTTGCCCAACCAAGTGCTCGGGCTTTGTGGCTCGATCGTGGCGCCCAAACGCCAAAGCGTGGCGCAACGGCAACAGGGTAAATTCCGACACCGACGTGTGATCTGCGCGTCGCACTTCGCAGTGCCATGGAGATGGCAAATCGGCCACCTCGTGAGAGGCATGTGCGACCGGTTTCCAGCGCCAACAGTTGCAATGCCAATGGCGCGTCATCGCCGGTCAATGCGTGTCGTTCATCCGTGAGCATCATGTCTCGACAATAGTCTTCGACTTCGGCATCACAACGGCTCCGCAAGGGCGGTTCGAGGTGCAAGTGGGGCGATGCTGCGGCCGTGCTTAACCCGCGCGCAAAATGCAACCACGCTGTGTGCCGCGACGCGAGTCAGCAATGGCGTGCAGCCACGCACGACGAGCGAGCGGAAAGGCTTTAGGCCCGACAATGTCGATCGATCATGCCGAGCGGACCATCAGCGGTATCGAGCGATCGGATTCGACGATCAAAATTACCTTTGACCCGGGCACCGATCGCCTGATCGGACTTGGTTTTACTAACGGTTTGCTGCAAGTTTTGACGCTCGGCATCTATTCCGCCTGGGCGAAAACTGAAGTACGCCGCAAATTGTGGTCGTTCACCCGTCTCAACGGCGAACCATTGGAATACACCGGGACCGGTCGCGAGCTCTTTATCGGATTTTTGATCGTCTTTGCCCTGGTGCTGATGCCGACCTTTGCCGGTGGCGCCGCGATCAGCATCCTTTTGCCTGGCCGTGCGGACGCCGTCACGGCTTATCAGTTTGCCGTCTACACACTGTTCCTGTTCCTCGTCGGGAATGCTTTCTACCGGGCCCAGCGCTATCGGTTGAGCCGGACGCAATGGCGCGGCATTCGCGGTGCGCTGGTCGGCTCAGCCGGTCAGTATGGCTGGACATACTTTTGGACGCTGGCAGGCCCTGCCATCTTCATCACTGCCGCAGCATTGCTGGCTGCCTGGTCGATCGGACCTGATGTCGGCGGCACGATCCTGCTCGTGGGATTTATCGCCGCGCTGTGGATATTGCCGTGGCGCGCCAATAAACTTCAGCGAATGATGACCGACGCGACGCGATTTGGTGATCGGCGTGTGACGTACACCGGCACGGCAGGCCCTCTTTACGCGCGTTATCTTTATGCTTGGGCCGGCAGCGCGGTGGTGATCCTGGCCGCCATCGCCGTTTCGGTGCAAATGATCGCTGCTTCCGGCGCATTTCAAGTGTGGATGCAAACCAAACAGTTACCACCGCTTGAAGACGGTGCGAAACTGGCTGCCGTCTGGCTTAGCGTCTTGGTGCTGTGTGCAATGATTACGGCATCATACCGCGCCAGCCAGATTCGGCACTTTGCCCGCAACACGCATTTCGAAGGGGCGAGTTTTCGCTCAAGCGTTGCTGGTCCGCGACTGGCGTGGCTGATCCTATCCAACTGGCTGTTGCGCATCGGCGCGATTGCGACAGCGATCGCAGCCGGCAGCCTTTTGATCTACATCACCGGCGCCATTCCGAAGCCGGGCACGACGGACGCCGCACGCATTGGCACGGCGACGCTCGACGTTCTTTTGATCCTCGTGCCGATCGTCGTGATGTCGGCTGTCGCAACAGCGTTTGCCCAGTTTCGCTCGACCCGCTACCTTGTCTCGAACTTGTCTCTCGATGGCGTCGTTGACATCGACGCGATCATGCAAAATCAGGACGCTGCGCCCAAGCGCGGCGAAGGTCTCGCTCAGGTGTTCGATATCGATGGCTTCTAGTCCAGCCGGCAGCGGAGATCCGATCGAGTACTACGCCCGCTTCAGCGACGGAAAGTCGGCAGGCGCGCGCGACGCCACGGTTATGCTCGGCCTCAGTGGTCTCGAAATTGTGCAAGCGTCGCCGCACATTCGCGCAGTGTGGGCCTATGCGAACCTGCGCTCCGGTGAGCCGCTGCGCGAGCGCGCCGTCGATGCGCTGCTGCGCTCGACTGAGCAGGCGGGCGCCTCGCTGTTTGTGCCGGGTCAGCCGTTTGCAGCAGCCTTGATGACGCGAGCCCCACACTTGACGGCGCGGGCTGAACGCTGGCGACATGCACGGCCGTGGATCGGTCTCGCCGTTGCCATCGTCGCGAGCGGAGCCGCCATTTACGCGTCGGGTTGGAGCCCGGCGCGCGCGATCGCCACCGGGTTGCCGGACAGCTGGCGCCAGCGGCTCGGTCAGCAGGTCATTACGTCGATGACGGAGGGTTATAAAAAGTGCGTTGATCCTCGCGGTCTCGACGCACTCCGCTCGTTGAACGACCGTCTCGCGGACGCGACCGGCACCGGGCGGCCGTTTACGATCGTCGTCTACGACTGGCCGCTGACCAATGCCTTTGCCGTGCCCGGCGATCAGATCGTCATGACTCAAGGCTTGCTGGCCAAAGCGGACAGCGCCGACGAAGTCGCCGGCGTGCTCGCGCACGAAATGGGTCATGGCATCGAACTGCATCCGGAAACCGGCATCATCCGCGCCGTCGGCCTCGCCGCCGCCGTAGAATTGATGATGGGCGGTTCGAGCGGCGGACTTGCCAATATTGGCTTGGTCCTGGCCCAGCTCGGGTCGACGCGCGCCGCCGAGCGGGAGGCCGATCTCCAAGCGCTTCGTGTCCTCAGGCAAGCGCAGATTTCTCCGGCAGGCCTCGGCAATTTTTTCAAGCGCATGCTGTCGCAAGAAAAAAAAGGCGATACGCCGGGCCAGCTCAAACAATTCGACATCCTGAGCACGCATCCGCCGACCGAGGAGCGTCAGGCGTTGGTTGAGCGTCAAGAGCCCTACGCGTCAACGGCGGCGCTATCGCCGGCCGCGTGGAAAGCTCTCAAGGGCATTTGCACGACGACGGTTGATGCGGCCCCAGCGCCATCCCCCGCCGAGCAGCCACGTCAGGCGCTATAGATTACGTTTCCGACAGAAACTCTGTTTTACGGGCCAAGCTGTCGCCATGTCTACCGGCCGCCACGTTTGCGTGGCTGATAAAATCGCGAGCGGCGATCGCACACGTCGTGAAGGATCGCACTGCGGCGCGCGACAGAGGCGAAACCGACGATGACGAGACTGCTTTTCAAATTTGCGTTTGTCGCCGCCTTGGCAGTCGTCTACATCGCCGCGCCGTTTATCACGGCATGGTCGATCCGCGAGGCAGTGCGCAATGGCGATAGTGCCTATCTGGAACGCGCTATCGACTGGCCAAGCATCCGGCTGACGCTGACGCCATCCCTGACCCAACTCGCGGTCAGCGGCACGGACAGTGAAGACTCCCTCACTCATGATCAAAATCCGCCGAGCTTATGGCAACGCCTCAAGACTTACGTCAGCCAAGGCGCGGTCGCGTCGGCCGTTGAGACGAGCATCACGCCCGAGGGCCTGACGCGCATGTTCAAACTGCGTAAAGCCTACCGCGAATACATCTCCGGCGATCCCGATGATGCAAACCTCGCCGTGATCGAGCGCATGCGCCGCGCCTGGGCGCGCGTCAAACGCGCCGAATTCACCAGCTTGACGCGTTTCGAAGTCGACATGACCGATAAGCTGGATGAAACGCGCTTGTATCTTGCTAAACTCGAATTGACGGGTGCTGGCTGGATCATGAAAGAATTGCGGGTGCAAAACGTGCATGCGGTCAACGGCGGCACCGCAGCGCATCGCCTTGTCGATCCGACACCGCGCTTGCCTGCGATCCAGCTTGCACCGACGACTTCAATCGACGGCGGAACAGCGTCTACTCAGCGGCAGGCTGGGTTTTTCGCTCGCATCATCGACGCAGCGCAGCCGAGAAGCTAAGCGGTTTTCACGCGTCGCCCAATCGGTTCAGCGCCGATGTCAGCCGTTTGATATCGGCTTCCAACTCAGCCTTACGCTCTTTGGCTTCCGCGATCGCCTCGTCCTTCGCCCGCTCCATGAATTGCGGGTTTGAAAGTTTGGCGTCCATCTTGGCCAAATCGCTTTGAGCGCCCGCGATGGCTTTCGCCAATCGTGCCCGCTCAGCGCCCATGTCGATGATGCCGGTGAGCGGCAGGGCCGCAGTGGTATCACCTGCAACGATCAACGCCGCGCCCTTCGGCGCCGCATCGGCAAAGTCGATGGACTCAAGCCGCGCCAGCCGCTTGATGGTGTCGTCATTACGCGCCGCACAGCCGCGCAACGCCGCATCGGCTCCGATGAGCAGCAGCGGAATTTTGGCGCCGGCCGGCACGCTCATTTCAGTGCGCACCGAGCGCACTTCGGAGACCAGGCGAACGATCCAATTAATTTCATCGACGGCCGCTTGATCGACCAATCCGTCGACCGTCGGCCATTGGCTGACACAAAGCAGTGTATCGCGCTTGACACCGTGCTCGACCATGTGCGTCCACAGTTCTTCCGTTATAAACGGCATGAACGGATGCAGCATCTTCAAGATCTGATCGAGGACCCAGGCTGTCGCGTTACGCGTCTCAGCTTTTGCGGCTTCATCGTCACCCATCAACACCGGCTTGATGAGTTCGACGTACCAATCGCAAAATTGGCCCCAAACGAATTCATAGGCAGCGGCCGCCGCTTCGTTGAATTTGTAGGCTTCGAGCGAGGCGGTGATCGACTTCGCGGCGAGCTCGGTCTCACCGATGATCCACTTGCTGACTGTCAACTTGACGGACTTGGGATCGAAGCCCTGCACGCGCACGCACTCGTTCATTTCAGCAAAACGGGCGGCATTCCAAAGCTTGGTCGCGAAGTTGCGATAGCCTTCAACGCGCGCTTTCGCGAGCTTGATGTCGCGACCTTGAGCGGCCATGGCCGCCAGCGTAAAGCGCAGCGCATCTGCCCCGAACTCGTCGATGAGCACCAAGGGGTCCATCACATTGCCCTTGGACTTGCTCATCTTCTGGCCCTTCTCGTCGCGGACGAGGGCATGGATGTAGACGTCCTTGAAGGGCACTTCTTTCATGAAATGAAGGCCCATCATCATCATGCGGGCAACCCAGAAGAAGATGATGTCGAAGCCGGTAACGAGCACGCTGGTCGGATAATATTTTTTGACGTCGGCGGTGTCGTCCGGCCAGCCCATCGTCGAGAACGGCCACAGCGCCGATGAAAACCACGTGTCGAGGACGTCTTCGTCGCGCTTGATGACGACGTCGGACTTGTAGTGCGTCTTGGCGAGTTTTTTGGCCTCGGCCTCATCGGCCGCAACAAAGATGTGCCCGTCCGGGCCATACCACGCCGGGATCTGGTGCCCCCACCACAACTGGCGCGAGATGCACCACGGCTGGATATTACGCATCCATTCGAAGTAGGTTTTTTCCCAGTTCTTCGGCACGAATTGCGTGCGGCCATCTTCGACCGCCTTGATCGCATCCTTCGCCATCTCGGCGGCGTTGACGTACCACTGATCCGTCAGCCACGGCTCGATGACAACGCTGGATCGGTCGCCGTGCGGCACGGTGTGCGTCGTCGGTTCGATCTTTTCGAGAAGTCCGAGCGCGTTCAAGTCGGCAACGATGAGCTTGCGCGCTTCAAAGCGATC